>Ga0326597_10006747_pt1 | contig 15667 bp, 14 predicted proteins | sample RVTome_12_FD_203789 | JGI IMG/M metagenome (GOLD analysis project Ga0326597, IMG submission 203789) | Soil microbial communities from uranium-contaminated site in the Upper Colorado River Basin, Wyoming, United States - RVT100D185 | ecosystem: Environmental > Terrestrial > Soil > Contaminated >...
CAGGAAGATGCAGGTCCGCTGCTTGGCGAGTTCGACCAGGTAATCGACCACGCCGCGCGAGTCGGGGCCGCGGTCCACGTAATCGCCCATGAAGATCAGGCGGTCGTCGTCGCGCAACGGGAGGGCGTCGATGAGCCCTTCGAGCGCCTGCCGTTCACCGTGGATGTCGCCAATCGCGTAGAGCACGAGTCTGATCGATCTCCGAAACCTGGCGGGCCCAATCGGCGATCAGCCGACCCAGCCTCCCCGCGCGCCGCACACCCGCTGCTGTGTCATCGGTGCGGCGACGGATGAGCTTGATGGGTCGCCGTTCACGCAGCCGCCGCTCCCGTGCGGCGCAACGCGAGCTGTCCACAGGCGGCGCCGATGTCGTCGCCGCGGCCGCGCCGCAGCGTCACCGTCACCCCCGCGCCCGCGAGGACGCGCAAGAAGGCGTCGATCGCGGTGTTTGACGGAGGTCGATAAACGGACTCGGGATGCGGATTCATGGGAATCAAATTCAGCTTGGACGGTATCCCCCGCAGCAGGTCGGGTAACCGCCTCGCATCTTCCAGCGAATCGTTGACACCCTCGATGAGGGTGTACTCGAAGAAGACCGGCCGCCGATGGTTGACGCTGTCGAGTTGGCGGAGCAGACCGAGCAGCGCGTCGAGCGGGTAGCGGCGGTTGAGGGGCACGAGCTGATCTCGCACGCGGTCGGTGGTCGCGTGCAACGACACGGCGAGATTGATCGGAGCGACGGCCAGAAGTTCCTCGATTTTGGGGAGGATGCCGACCGTAGACACCGTAACGCGTCGCGGCGCCATCGCAAAGGTCTTGGGGTTCACGAGGATCGAGATCGCCTCGGACACGGCAGCCAGGTTCAGCAGCGGCTCCCCCATCCCCATGAACACGATGTTCGTGATCTTCCGGGACGCGTCCAGGACTTCGCGCATCCGACAAACCTGCTCGACGATCTCGGCGGTCGTCAGGTTGCGCGTGAAACCGAGCGCGCCCGTCGCACAGAACGTGCACGCCATCGCACATCCCACCTGTGTCGAGACGCACAGGGTCGTTCGATCGACTTCGGGGATCAGGACCGACTCGACCTGTGCGCCGTCGGCGGCGAGCAGAATGGCCTTGAGGGTGCCGTCGGTCGACCGATCCAGGCGGTCGACCTCGAGACAGCGGATCTGCCAGTGCGCCCGCAGACGTTCGCGAAGCGCGCGGTCGAGATCGCTCATCTCGTCGAAGTCTTCGACACCGCGCTGGTAGATCCATCCCGCGATCTGGTCGGCCCGATACGCGGGCAGCCCCTCACCGACGAAGCGCTCGCGCAGACGCTCGAGCGAGTAGTTCTTGAGATTCGGGCGATCGGCCATGGCAGGCGGAGGGTAGGCGCTCGGGCCGCGCACTACGAGGCGGCCCGCAGGGCGTGGCCCATCCCGTTGGCGGCGACGATCTTCGCGCGCTGGCGGTGGAAGAAGAAACAAGTGCGGCCCTGCGCGGCCCACGCGCGCTGATAAGTGGTCGGCGGCAATTCGCTTCGCTCACCGAAGGGCGCTGTCGGGGCACGGGCGACTTCGAGCCGAGGCTCGCCTTCGAGCGCGGATCGGATCGCCGCCGCGTAGGCCGGGGCGTCTGTCGCTACGTGAAGCGAGCCCCCGACCCTCAACCGACGCGAGAGCTCGCCGACGAAGGCCGGCTCGACGAGCCGTCTGCGCTGATGACAGCGCTTCGGCCAGGGGTCTGGGAAATTGATCCAGAAACACTCGACGGATTCGTCGTCGAACGTTTCTCGGACCGCCCACGCGGCATCGACGCCGAGCAACCGCACGTTGCGAAGATCGGAACGGGAAAGCCTCTGGGCCAGCTTGAGGACCCGTTTGAACGAAAGTTCGACGCCGACGACGGCCGTGCTGGGATCTCGGCGCGCCAGCTCCGTCAAGAATTTTCCGTCGCCGAACCCGACGTCGACATGCACGCGTAGCGGCGCGCCGGGTGGCAGACCGAACAGTCGCGACCAGCCCGACCGCCGAACCTCTTCGGGCCAGACCCGCCAGTCGTTTCCCGAGATGTCTCGATGAATCGCTCGCGACACGTCAATCCCCTGCCCCGCGGTTGCGCGGAATCAGAGGGCTCCTTCGGGGTCGAAACCGTGACGTTGACTCAGCGTGTCGGTCACGTGCCGAATGATCAGCAGGACCGAGCGGTCGAATGAGATGTTGTCGACGATCGGCACTTCGAACCGCTCTGCAAGTTCGAGGAAGTGATCCTGGATCTGGAGGATTGAATCGAGATTATCCAGGTAACGGTGGCGGGGGCGATGCTTCGTCTCGGCGGCCCGCGCCGCAAAACGGTTGCTGAAGGCCTCCTCGTCGAGCGTACCGACCACGAGAAAGATCACGTCGGCAGTTTCCGAAAAGGACGCCAGATCGATCAGGCCCGGAACGATCGAGACACCATCCATCACGAGGCTCGCGTTCTCGTTCACCGCCCGTTCGAGCGAAGCCCGTATCCCTACCGCGACCGTCGCGGCCTGTTCCCGAAACCCGCCGATCACCCGGTCAGCGCTCAGTCGCTCCGAAGGCAGCAACCGATGGGCGTCGTACGACGAACCGTGAATTGCGGGCGCGATCGCGGGTGAGAGCATCAGGCGCATGATCTGTCGGATCGAGTCCGTGGACAGCATCCGGCCGATCCCGAGCCGGTGGGCGACCTCGAGCGCAAGGGAGGTCTTCCCCACGCCGGTCGCGCCGCCTAGCAGGATGATGACGGGGCGATCGGGATCCTGGTACTTGCGCCAGACCAGATAGCGCCGAGCGGCCTCGCTGCCCATGCGCCGGCTGAGCGCCTGGTACGCCAGTTTGCGCAGCTCATCGCGATCGACCTCGCGCGCGCGGCGCTTGACGAGCGCCCGCTCGATGTCGCGCGCGACGTCGAAGGCGTCGTTCGGTTCGATGGCCGCAGCGAGCAGCGACTGGGAGAGAATTCCCTTCGAGAACGGCAAGCCCTTGCCTCGGCCCGTGATCGTGATCTCGTCGGCGGCCGGGGGCGCGGGTTCGAGGCGATCGGTCGGCGGCGCGCCGCAAATTTCCAGGATCGCCTTGGCGAGCTCCTCTTTGGGAACGACCGAACGGCCCCGGAGGCGCTCGCGGACCTGATCGGCGGTCCGATACGCCTCCTCGAATGGGATGCCGCGCACCATCAGCGAGTGGACCATGATGCCCCGCATGAAGGGTCGCCGCTGAGAACCGTCTTCAACCAGGGTGGGATCCGGGTCCGAATCGCCCTTCCTGTCTCGGGCCTCGTCTCGGGCCTCGTCTCGGGACTCGTCTCGGGCCTCGTCTCGCGCTTCGTCGCCCGCCACGCCTCGCACTTTGTCTCGCCCTTTGTCCCCGGATTCCGCCATCGATCCAAGCTAACCCACCGCTGATGGCGCCGCGAATCCGAGAATTGCGCGACAAACCTCCCTATTAACAAAGGGTTTTACCCTAAATCAAAACAAATTGTCGATGTTTTGGGTTGACTTGAGGTAGAACCGGACTCTACGCTTGGGGCGATTGAGGACAGGGGGCACTTTGGGCATTTCGGAGCTGCCGAGGTGAGTTCCGTCAGGGGGCGCTTTCGGACGCGCGACGTCGTGGATCTGCTGAAGATCTCGCGGCGGCAGCTGCAGTATTGGGCGCAGACGGGCCTCGTCGAACCGAGCGCAAAGTCTCCAGGGGGGCATAGCAGATACAGCTTCGAGGACCTGGTGGCCCTCAAAGCTGCAAAACGACTGATCGATTCCGGTGTCTCGGTCCAACGGATCCGCGCTTCCATTGGTGCGCTGCGCAAGCTCCTTCCGACCGTGAAACGGCCTCTCGCCGAACTGGTCTTGGTCGCAACGGGCGATGTGGTTCTGGCGTTTCGGGAAGGCACGGCTTTCGACGCCATCTCAGGCCAGGAGTGGGTGTTCGAAGTCGCCAAGTTTCGTCGCGAAGTCGAAGCGTGGCGGCGCTCCGTTGCAACCATGCCACAGATCCGCAAGGTCCAGCCCAGCGAGAGGTCGGTCCACGATCGGACGGCTTGATGAATCTGAGATTGTATTGACCCAATAGCTCGGCTCCGACCCGCCGAAGAAATGGCCACGTCGCAATACGGCGCGGCCTCAGCCGGATCAGCGTCGATGGTGGATCGCCCAGGCGATCGGCAAAGCGCCATCCGGGGGGGCAGGTCAATGCGGGTCATCGCAATCGTGAATCAGAAGGGTGGCTGCGGAAAAACCACCACCACGGTCAATCTGGCGGGGGCGCTTGCGGCGGACGGCGCCCGAGTCCTCGTCATCGATATCGATCCACAGGCACACGCGACACTCGCCCTGGGCGTAGACCCGGACAAGATCGACGAGAACCTCTACGAAGTCCTCGCCGAGCCGAGTGGCGGCAGACGCCTGGAGGAGATCATCGTCGAAGTGGGCGAAGGCCTGGACCTCGCTCCGTCGGGCATCGTGCTTTCGGCCCTCGAACAGAAGCTCGCCTCCGAGCGCGTCGAAGCGAGGACGGAGCGCCTCAGCGCGGCCCTCGAAGCGCTCCCCGAAAGCGCCTACGAATACGTGCTGATCGACTGCCCACCCAATGTGGGCCTATTGACCTTCATGGCGTTGCGCGCCGCGAGCGAGGTGATCATTCCACTCGAGACCAGCCGTTTTGCGATTCACGGCGTAGAGAAGCTGCTCGAAACGATCGCACTGCTGACCGAGCGGATCGGCCACGATCTCAGCGTGCGGGTCTTGACGACTCTTTACGACGGCCGCACGCGATTCGCCCGAAGCACGCTGGCCGAGATTCGCGAGATGTTCAAGGACATGTGCTTCGATACCGTCATCCGACTCAACGTGAAGCTTCGAGAGGCTGCGGGGCGCGGCAGACCGATCGGGAGCTTCGCCGCGTCGGCGAACGGAGCCATGGATCACGCGGCGCTGGCCGTCGAGGTGGAGGCATCTCCGCCCGTGCCATCCGAGATCGCCCTCCCGACCAGCCTGGTCCCGTACCCGCCACGCGAAATCGTCGTGCGGTTTCGCGACGCGAACGCCAACGACGTGAGGATTGCGGGCGACTTCAATGGTTGGATTCCCGACAAGGGTGTGCGGTCACTGATCGAATCCGAGGGACAGACGCGGGTCTGGACGAAAATCCTCAGACTCGCACCGGGCACCTACCAGTATCGCTACGTGGTCGACGGAGAATGGCGCGAGGATCCGGAGAATCCAGAGATCATCGCGAGCGCGGTTGGCGGGCGCAATTCAGTTCTGGTGGTGAGCTAACGGGATGCTAAATATCCCATCCCGTCGCTCGGCACGCACGATCGGTTCCGACTCGGCGGGAAAAGCGTCAGCCGCAGACCCCCCTGTAAGCGGCGCGCCGTAAGTAGACAGCTGCAAGTGGCGCGACACCAGTAGCCAGTCGTGCGAAGCCGTTTGGTCGTGCGAAGCCGTTTGGTCGTACGAAGCCGTTTGGTCGTACGAAGCCGTTTGGTCGTGCGAAGCCGTTTGGTCGTGCGAAGCCGTTTGGTCGTGCGAAGCCGTTTGGTCGTGCGAAGCCGTTTGGTCGTGCGAAGCCGTTTGGTCGTACGAAGCCGTTTGGTCGTACGAAGCCGTTTGGTCGTACGAAGCCGTTTGGTCGTGCGAAGCCGTTTGGTCGTACGTTGCCATCTAGGAATCGATCCGAAATTGCCGCGAAAACTCGAAGACGTGCTCGACTACTTCCTGCCGGAAGCCGGCGCTCCATTCCCGGTGACGCGCGCCAATGCGCGCCCCATCGAAGATCCGCATCCGACGAACCGCTCACAATCCGAATGGAGCCCGGGCGCGAATCCGATTCCGCGAACGCGCGCGGACCGCCCCGCCGCGCTGCCGATCATCGCGCTTCCCATCGGGGATCAAAACGTCGTGCACGCGGCGTTTGCGTGGAACCTCGCCGTGGAATTCGCCCGGTTCGGCGTCAATGCCACCCTGCTCGCGCCAGCCGATCGGGCCGCCACATCGCTCTGGCCGCCCTCCGGCCGGGGGCCGATTGGCGCCGAACTCGAACTCGTGCCCGCCACCAATCTGCGCGAACTCAATCGCGCTGCCCTGGATCTCGCGGTGTCGCGGGCCGCGGATGCCAAGAACGGGGGCGTGATCCTGACGCGAGTGCCCCCGACGTGGTTGAACGGGATCTCGGATGGCCGGGCGTTGCTGCGCTGGGTGCTGCTCTTTGCGGCCACGGAGCCCAGTGGCCTGCGAGAAACCTACGGATTGGCCAAGCGCGTGCTCCAGACGGGCCCGACCCCGCGAATCGGCATCACGATCCACGGAGCTCGACGCATCGAAGAGGCCGAGCGCGCGTTCTCCCGACTTGCCGACACCGCAAAGAGACACCTCGGACATTCCGTCGTCAGCTACGGTCTTCTGATGGATGATCTTCACATCTATCGCGCCATTGTCGCTCACCGCCCGATCGGGCTCGAGCATCCGCAGTCCCGTGCGGCGCGGGCGCTGCGCGATGTCGCGCGCTTATTGCTCGAAGACGCGCAGGACCACGCGCTTGGCTGACCTGAGAGTCGCCGAGGCACCACGCCGATCCCAGCTGGTCGAAGGGCTTCGCGCCCGACTGGGCGAGATCGTTCCGGCGTTGCGCGTGATCGCCGAAGGCGTGCTGGGCGCGGACTCCCGCATCGACTTCGTCGGCGTCGAGCCAACGGGACGCGTGGTTCTGGTTCTGATCGGCGAGGAAGGTGACGACCTCGAACTGATCGGGCGAGCGATCGCGCAGCGCGCGTGGGTCGAGCCCCGGATTCGAGATTGGATCCAGCTCGCTCCGAGCCTCGGCGTGCGGCCGGGGGCGGGCGCGCGCGCGGTGCTGCTCTGCTCCTCCTTTCGCCACGCGACCGAGGCCGCCGCGGCCGCGCTCGGAGAGCAGGCCGTCTCTCTCGTCCGGTACCGCTGCCTGCACAGCGGAGGCAGCCTCGAAATTCTCGTCGAGCCGATCGCTCGAGAGGCCGCGCACGTGTCTACCCCGCCGGGACCCGGCCCATCTGGCGCCCCGCCGTTCCGGACCGGCCTCAGCCACGAAGATCTCGGGCTGACCGCCGAGGAATACGTCGAGTTCGACTGACTCCGTACTCCCCCGGGGGCATGCGGCGCGAGCTGACGTTTCTCGGGCCCCGGAGTCCATTTTCGACACCCATCGCGCGGCCCGGGCCACTCCTCTGCATGGCGCTCTTCAAGCGCGCGATCGCAGCGGGCTGCAAGGCGCAGAGGTCCAGCTGACCGAGGCGCAGATTTCCGACGAACTGGCCTGACGAAGGCGGAGGCGTGAAGATGAACGCTGCGGATCACGCAGCCGCTCCGACGGATTTCGAACTGATCGCGAGGATTTCCGGCGGCGATCAGGCCTCTTTCTCGACCCTCTACGAGCGTTATTTCCAGCGCGTCTACCGCTTCGTCGACCGGCGCATCAACAATCGCGCGGATGTCGAAGAAACCGTCCAGGAAGCCTTCACGAACATCTTCGCCTCCCTCGAATCGTTTCGTGCCGATGCGCCTTTCGCGGCCTGGGTGTTTGGCGTGACCCGAGTCACGATCGCCAATCGCTTCAAGAAGAAGAGGCATCCGACCGTGTCCATCGACGTGGAAGACGAGTCGCGCATCATCGGCAACGCAGTCTGGCGCGAGCCCACGCCGCTCGAGCACTACGAGTGTCGAGAGCGATTGATCCTGATTCAAGCAGCCGCCGATCGCGACCTGTCGCCGATCCAGCAACGCCTGTTCGTAATGCACCATCTCGAGCACCAGAGCATTCGGGAAATCGCGCGCGCGACGAACAAGAGCACCGACGCGGTGAAATCCGACCTCTACCGCGCGCGCCGCGTACTGCTCGCTCGCTGACCTGCCGCAGACCCGCGGCGCTGGTTTGGTCTACGCACCGGGCTGAACCGGAGCATTCCGAATCGCCAGGAGCGTCCCGCCTACGACCAGGATCGGCATCGCGAGAAAATTCAGGCCGGGCACCCAGCAGATCATGAAGGCCCCGCAGCCAAAGCCCGCGACGACGGGTCTGTTGGCCGTGAGCCAGATCCGCTTCTGCCGAAACGAGTAGCGCCGGCGATCGAGCGTGTAGCTCGCGTAATCGAGGGGGAGAAAGAAGATCGTGAAAGCCAGGATCGACGGGCCGGTCACGAGATGAGCCCCGGGAATCAGGAATCCCAACAAGACGAGCCCCCCGACCACGGCGAGAAAGAAGAGCGCCCGGCGCAGCTCCTCGCGCAGCGATCGAAGTACATCCGCTGCGTTACCGATCAGGCCCGTGGGCGCATCCTCTTCGACCACTCCGGTTTCGATCAATTCAACCCGACTCGCGAGCACGTCGAGGAACGGAGACGCGAGCACGTTGGCGACGAGAAACGAGATCAGCAAGAGGACGGCTGCGATCACGACGAAGATCAGCGCACCGAGGATCGCCAACGCCGCCTTCGCGGGGCCCACCCAGAGCCACGCATACCAACTCGCGGCCTCTGGGGTCGGCGCCCAGAGCGTCGCCCATTCGTAGAGGCCACCCGCGTGGGCGAACAGCAGCGAAGCCGCAACCGCGAAAGCCAACAGCGAAAATCCGATCGGCGCCGCCGCCGGCGCCCATAGCCGCTTCTCCCGCAACAGCAGCCGCCCTCCCTCCAGCGGGAGCCTAAATCCATCCAACAGCGAGAGCGGCGGCTGCATGCGCTTGTCCTGCAGAGGCGGGGGGCTGTCTATACTACAGTCCCGGGGCGGAATCCTCGATGCATACCGTTCCGGGGCATTTCCCCGCTGCAACGCCCATCGACCACCGAGCCAAGAATGGAGTCCTCACGATGATGTGCCACCTACGCGCGACGGCAATCGCCCTCGGCCTGCTCGCCACCCTCGCCTGTCAGCAATTCGGCCACGACCAGCCGCGCGGCGACGGATCGGGAGGGCCAGAGAGTTCGGCGGCAGCCGCGATCATCGACGGCCAAACGATCAGCATCGGCGAAATCGACGATCACATCAAAGAGCAGCTCTTCAACGAGGCGACTTCCGATCGCAACCCGGCGACGCTCTACGAAGTGCGCTCGCGCGCCCTCAAGGGAATGGTCGACGAGATGCTCGTCGAGAACGCGGCCTCCGCGGTCAACCTCTCGTCCGAGGATTATCTGCGCCAACAGGTCGAAGCTGAAGGCGAAGTGCCGGAAGCAGAGATCGCCGCGTTCTACGACGAAAACATCGATCAGATGGGCGGACGCGGACTGGACGAAATGAGCGACCGGATCGGCGCCTATTTGAAGGAGCGGCGCGTCGCGACGATCGTCGCCGATCTCCGAGACCAGGCCGACACCGATATCCTGCTCGAACCCGCCCGCGTCGAAGTGGAGGCGATCGGGCCGTCCAAGGGACCCGACGATGCGATCGTCACGATCATCGAATTCAGCGATTTCCAGTGTCCATTCTGCCAACGCGTCGTGCCGACGATCGATCAGATCGTGGCGAAATACCCGACCGAGGTGCGCTTCGTGTTCAGGAACCTTCCGCTCAACAACATTCACCCGCGCGCCCAACCCGCAGCAGAAGCGGCAGCCTGTGCGGGCAACCAGGGAAACTTCTGGGACTACCACGATCTGATTTTCGCGACCCCGCGCGCGCTGTCGGACGAAGACCTCGAGCGTTACGCATCCGAACTCGGGTTGGACCTGGCGGCGTTCCGGAAGTGCGTGCAGAATCGAGAGACCCAGCAGATCGTCGAAGCGGACAGCGCAGTCGCAGAGAGCCTCCAGATCTCCGGGACGCCGTCATTCTTGATCAACGGGATCCCCATGCACGGCGCACAGAGCGTCGAGTCGTTCTCGCAGGTCATCGACGCGGAAATTGCGCGAATCGCAACCGACGGATCCGAAGCGACGCGCTGACGGATCCGATGGCGAAGATCTTCAAGGCATACGACATCCGAGGCATCACCCCCGACGATCTCGACGCGGACGACGCTTATCGCATCGGCCGCGCGACGGCACGCTTCATCGGGGCGGCAACGCTGGCGGTGGGCCGGGACGCCCGGCAGAGTTCGCCGGAATTATTCGAAGCGCTCGTGCTCGGCATCAACGACGAAGGCGTCGATGTCTTCGACCTCGGGCTCGTCTCGACACCGATGGTCTATTACGCGGTGGACGCATTGGGAGCCGGCGGTGGCATCATGGTCACCGCTTCCCACAACCCCGCGCAATACAACGGATTCAAGATCTGCCGCGAGCACGCGATTCCGATCGGCGAGGCGAGTGGGTTGCTCGAGATCGAAAAGATCTCGGCTGATATTGCCAACGACGCTCCGCTATCGATGCGCGGAACGATTCGATCCGTCGACGTTCGCTCGGGTTACGTCCAGCACGTCCTCACGGTGGGGCGCAAACAGCCGAGGCTCAGGGTTGCGATCGACTGTGGCAACGGCATGGCTGCGGTCGGATTGGAGCCGCTGCTGGAGCGCCTGGACCTCGAAGTCGAACGCCTCTACTTCGAACCGGACGGAACCTTTCCGAATCACGAAGCCGACCCGCTGAAGCTCGAGAACCTGCGCGATCTCGTGGCCGCGGTCCGTCGGATCGGAGCCGATTTCGGTGTTGCATTCGACGGCGATGCGGATCGCGCGGTCATCGTCGACGACGCGGGCGTTCCGATTCCTTCGGACCTGATGACGGGCCTGCTCGCCCGGCGTCAGCTCGAGCGACACCCCGGCGGGCGCGTCTTGTACGACCTGCGCTCCAGCCGCGCAACGGCGGAGGAAATCGAGGCTGCGGGCGGCGTTGCAGAAATCTCTCGGGTCGGACACTCATTCGTGAAGGCGCAGATGCGCGAAGTCGGCGCCATCTTTGCGGGCGAGCTCTCGGGCCACTTCTACTTCCGCTTTTCGCCCACGCTGGTCGCGGACGACGGCGTCGCCGCGTTCGTGGCAGTACTCGACCTGCTCGCCTCGGAGAATCGGCCCTTGTCGGAAATCGTGGCTCCACTGAGGCGCTACTCGGCGAGCGGTGAGATCAATCGCCGCGTAGACGACGTCGAAACGCTGCTCGAGAAGATCCGGTTGGAACACGCGGGCGCGCCGGTCGTCTCGCAGCTCGACGGGCTGTTGGTTCGCTACCCGGATTGGTGGTTCAACCTGCGACCGTCGAATACGGAGCCCGTGCTGCGACTGAACCTCGAAGCCGATACGGAAGCGCTGATGATCGAGAAGCGCGACGCCCTGCTTTCCCGCATCGAAAGTTGCTGACGAATCGACATGGATTCGACGCGACCCTCGCCCTCTGGTCGTCAGATCGCGTTTGCTTCGGGTTGTGGTATCAAGCAATCCCGGCTGCAGGAGTGAAACCGAGATGTCCATCTTCGACGAAGTCAGCAAGCAGATGACGGACGCCATGCGCGCGAAGAACGCGCCTCGACTGGCGGCGCTGCGCGGCATGCGCGCCGCATTTCAGACCGAAATGAAGCGGGAGGGGGCCGAGACTCTCTCGGACGACGCGTGCGTGACCGTGCTGCGCAGACTGGCGAAGCAGCGCAACGAGAGCATCGAGGCCTTCGAAAACGCAAATCGCGCGGATCGCGCCGACCAGGAGCGCGCCGAGCTCGCGGTGATCGACAGCTTCTTGCCGAGCCTCTCAGACGAGTCGCAGACACGCAGCTGGGTAGAGGCGGCCATTGCAGAAACCGGCGCCTCGGGCCCGGGCGACGCGGGCCGCGTGATGGGCGCCGTGATGAAGGCCCACAAGGGCGACGTCGATGGAGCGCTGGCCAAGAAGCTGGCGGTGGAGCTCCTGCGCGACTGAAAGAAGGCGCGGGCAAGGAGACGACCTGGTCGGCTGACCCGGGACTCGGATCAGCCGGCGCCACCAAGCGCATCCATGGGTTTCGCCCGCTGGAACGCGCACCGGGAAGGCACCATGCAGCCGACCACCTACCGATCATCGAACAGCAGCGCGAACGAGAAAGGTGCCGACCTGATCCTGACCGGCGGGCGGATCTATACCGGTGACGCAGCGAATCCGCATGCCGAGGCGGTTGCGATCCGGGATGGGCGTTTCATCGCCGTCGGGTCGAACGCGGCTGCACAAGCGCACGGCGACGCCGGCACGCTGACCCGCGACCTGGGCGGCGCCTTCGCAATGCCGGGGCTCTACGACATGCACACGCATCCAGATCTCGCGCTCGGGCCCCGCTATGCGGGTTACCTGGATGTCGGCATCGGAGAGCCGACGCCCGAACAGCTCCGGGACACCATTCTCGGTTACGCGGCGGATCATCCCGACGAGCCCTGGGTATTTGGCCAGCATTTCGTGCACTTCACTTTCCGCCAGGCGGGTATCAACCCGGACCGGCACTGGCTCGATCGCTTCATCCCCGACCGCCCCGTCGCGATCATGGACCGCATGTGGGGAAGTGTGCTGGTGAACTCGAAGGGACTCGAGGCCGCGGGCGTCACGGCGGCAACACCGGACCCCGGTAACGGCTACATCGTCCGCGACGACCTCACAGGCGAGCCAACCGGAATCCTGGTGGATGGCGCCTACGCGCTCGTGATCGGCGCGATGCCGCCGACGCCGCACGCGGCGCTCGTACGCGCCTACAGGGATGGCCTCCGCCATCAAGCGAGCCGCGGCGTCGTTGCAACCAAGTACGTTCATGTATGCGAGCACCGTCTGAACGCCTTGAAGGCCCTCGACGACGCTGGTGCGCTCATGGTCCGCGTCGAGGCGGCGATCAGCTGGCAAGACGACATCTTCCCCGTCAAGCGGCGTTGGGAGTTGCTGGCCGGTGAGCGGCACTTCTATCGAAGCGATCGGCTGAACGCGAACGCCGTCAAGTTCCATTTCGATGGCACCGCGGAGCCCGCGACCTCCTACCTCTTGAGCGACTGGCCGGAGCAGCCGGGCTGGCGCGGAAAGCTCAACCTCACGCCCGAGCACATCTTCGACATGGTCGCGGACATGGACCGGCAGGGCATTCGCGTCATCGCCCACTGCACGGGAGATGGCGCCTCCGACGTGTTTCTGGATGCGGTCGCAGCGTGCCGCAAGCGGGCCGGTGGGCAGCGCGTACGCCACCAATGCGCCCATTCGACACTGCTGCACCCGGACAACGTCGGGCGATTCGCCGCGCTCGACGTGACCGCCGAGTTCTCCCCCGTCGGCTGGTACTACTCCCGGTTTACGACCGGGGCGCGCTCGCATTACGGAATGGATCGCCTGAAGGGCGCCTACAACATTCGCGGCGTCCTGGACGCGGGCGGTGTCGCGGTCATGGGCACGGACTGGCCGGTCAGCCAACTCAATCCCTGGGTCGGATTCGAGACGCTCATCACCCGCGCCAATCCCTGGTTCGAGACAGACGAAATTCTCGGTGAGGGCGTCAGCCTGGATGAGGCAATTCGCATACTGACACTCAACGGTGCATGGTCGATGGGAATCGAGGCAGAGGCCGGCACGATCGAAGTCGGAAAACGCGCGGACCTGGCCGTTCTCGACCGCGATCTGACCGCGCTCGACCCGCGCGGCAATCTGCACGACACGCGGTCCGTGCTGACGCTGGTGGACGGGCAGGCGAGCCACGATCCGATGAGTTGGCTTGCAGAGACCGCGCATGCCGCGCCCTGGGACGATCCGGCGCCCGAGTTCTAGCGGGATGGTTCACACGCCGGACAGGCTTCCCGTCAGCATCATTGCCGGCTATCTCGGCGCGGGCAAGACGACGCTCATCAACCGGATATTGACTGCGAACACGGGCAAGAAGATCGCCGTCATCGTCAATGACTTTGGTGCGATCGACATCGATGCCAGGCTGATCCGGGCCCAGCACGGCGGCGTCATGCAACTCGCCAACGGTTGCATCTGCTGCTCGATCCAAAGCGACCTCAAGGCGCAACTGCAAGAACTCGTCCGCGCGCCCGATCGACCGGACCATCTCGTCATCGAGACGAGCGGAGTCTCGGATCCGGCGCGGGTCGCGGCGGTGCTGCAACAGCCCGGCCTCAAAGAGACGACGCAGATCGATGCCGTCGTCACACTCGTTGATCTCGAAAACGAGCAAGGTCACGCAGACTCGATCTTTGGTCTGCAGGTGGAAGTCGCTGACATCCTGATTCTCAACAAAGTGGATCTGGTCACGGACGCCAAACTCAGCCAGTTTCGGGCCCGCTGGACCTTTCCCTCCCTGCGCGTGCTCGAGGCCGTGCGGGCGGATGTGCCGCTCGATCTGATTCTCGGACTCGCTGCTCCGGAGCGGACCGCACCGAATACACCCGCGCCGGAGCACGACTTCTGGACCGCGCCGTGGCAGCCCTCGGCGCCCCTCGACTACTCCGCGTTCAAGCGCGCCCTCGGCGCCCTTCCCGCAACCGTCTTTCGCGCGAAGGGCTTCCTGTACCTCAAAGACATGCCGGAGGAAAAAGTCATCTTTCAACAGGTCGGCGGTCGCACCGAGTTCATCAAGGCGGGCCCCTGGGGTGATGTGAGTCCCGCGACCGAGCTCGTTTTCATCGGCAGAGGCGAAGCGCTCGCCTCAGCGGATCTGGACCGTCTACTCGCTTCCGCGGCATCTACCCGGCCCATTCAATGAAACAGAAGGCGATGCATCCGTCGGCTGCACCTACCCATGATTCTGTCAATTGGCAGTAAGAGGCAGTAAGAGGCCCAGGGGGTTCGTTTGGGGCCGTCTAGAGCCTCCTGGTGCCGTCACAGAAGACTGTGAAACCACGATCTGCCGCTCGTCTGGCACGGGTTACGAGTACCCGAGTTTATTGGCTACCCATTGGACGGCGGGGCCGTGAGTGCAACTCGAATTGCTAACTAGTCAAGAACGCTCAGATCAATCATTCATTCCTGCGCTGCCCGCCACCGCGGGATTCGGTGGATTCGAGCGCGTATCGAGTTCCGAGATCGTTGGATCTGCGCCCGGTCGACGTAGTCCAGATTTTCTGTTCTGAATCGCATTTGCTCCGTATTTCACCTCACACAGCTGATTGTCGTTATGGTAGGCTCGGGATGTCGATGGGATTCTTCGGCCACGCGTGTGGGGGACGCGCGAGGATGCCCGCAAGCCGACGTTGATCTGGATTATCGCTGATGCCCCTTCTGACTCCCCCGAAATCCATCCAAATCGCGCTGACGATAGGGCTTTTCGGGGCGGCGATCCTGTTGTCCGCTTCAGCAGACGCCACCACACCGACCGCGACGCCCACAGTCACGCCGACTGCGACTCCCACGGCCACGCCAACTCCGACTGCGACTCCCACGACCACGCCGACCGCGACACCCACGGCAACTCCCGCGGCGACGCCCACGGCAACACCCACGGCCACGCCGACCGCGACACCCACGGCCACGCCGACCGCAACTCCCACAGCGACGCCGACGGCAACACCCACAGCGACGCCGACCGCGACACCCACAGCGACGCCGACGGCAACTCCCACAGCGACGCCGACCGCAACATCCACGGCCACGCCGACGGCAACACCCACAGCGACGCCGACGGCCACGCCAACCGCAACACCCACGGCCACGCCGACCGCGACACCCACGGCGACGCCGACCGCAACTCCCACAGCGACGCCGACGGCAACACCCACGGCCACGCCGACCGCAACTCCCACGGCCACGCCGACCGCGACACCCA
>Ga0326597_10006748_pt1 | contig 15667 bp, 10 predicted proteins | sample RVTome_12_FD_203789 | JGI IMG/M metagenome (GOLD analysis project Ga0326597, IMG submission 203789) | Soil microbial communities from uranium-contaminated site in the Upper Colorado River Basin, Wyoming, United States - RVT100D185 | ecosystem: Environmental > Terrestrial > Soil > Contaminated >...
AGCGCTGGTGGCTAGCCCCTATTATCCTCGTTCTGGTCCTGCTTTCGGCGTTTATCGTCCTCACCGAAAGCTCGGCGGTTCTGCCGTTTATCTACACGATCTTCTGAGCCGGCTGGCCGGTTCGCGCCACCGCAACCCGAACCGATGCTGCCTGGAGCCGGCCTTTCGCCCTGGGCCGGCCGTCCAGCGGGCCATCTTCAGCCGAGCCTCCGCTTGAATTCTTCAATCCAGTCGACCGGCGAGGGGTCGATGCCGCTCTGGAGCGCCAAGTGGTAGCTGGTCCAGTCGCCGAGCAGAACCCCCCATAGCGCGGTCTCGAGATAGTCCGAGCCCTCCAGGGTTCGCCTTTCGACCGTCACCGGAATCGACGCCAGCATCCGGGCCAACACCGAGAAGCGCCGCGCCATTCTCGGGTCCTGATCCTTCTCTTCCAGCAGCAGCACCACGAACCCCTCGGCTCCGCGGCTCAGCCCGATCATCTCGTTGTGGTTGAGCTCCGGGAGCACCGACCAAAACGCCGGGATCTTTGCATTCTCATTGAGCTTGATCTTGAAGGTCCGAGCGACGGAGACGCCGAACCGGTCGCTGGCATACACCAGCACGATGCGATCGCGCAGGCGGGCAGCCAGCCGCTCGCCGGCGCGCTCCAAGTCGGCCTGCGCCGCGCGCAGGAATGCGCCGGCGCGATCGAGGATCTTGGGCTCGCTGCGCTCCAGCCCCGCGTTGTCCAGCACCCGGAGCAGAGCGCCGAACACATAACCCAGCGAACAGCGGGGCTGAAAGCCGGCCCAAGGCACTTCCAGCTTAACCGACGCGCGGCCGGCCTCCCGCGCCCGCGCCAGCAAGGCGCCGCCCGAGGCCAGGGCGATGGTGCTCGCCCCTTGCGCCAGGCCGGCCTCATAGGCCGACAAGGTCTCCTCCGTATTGCCCGAAAACGAGCAGGCAATCAGCAAGGTTCGCCGGTCGATTCCAGGAGGCAGCTGATAATCGCGGCTCACTTCGAGAGGCAGCGTACTGCCGCGCTGGTACCTCAAGTAGCTCTGCACCAGATCCGCCGGCAGGGCGCTTCCCCCCATACCGGCGATCACGACCCGCTTGCAGCCGCCCGCTTCTTGACCCGCCGCCGCGGCCAAATCCCAGCCCTTCAGCAGCTGATCGGGAAAGGCGCGCAGCACTCGATCCATGCGCATGGAGTCGGTCACGGATTTCGCCCTCGAACGGCGTGATCTTAGAAGAAGCGGGGCGGCCAATCCATTCTGGTTTTCTCTGCCGGCCTTGTTGACACGGATCGGGCGCTGCTTATGTTTTCAGCAGAAAGACTTGTATGGGCCCTCAGGGAGGACCGCCAAGAGCCTAGCGAAAGCCCTTCCCCCTTCTTTCGCCTGAAAAATGCATCTGGCACCCTGAGGGCCCTTTTCATTTGGGATCGGCTCCGCAGCATCGCGTTGCCCGAAGGCCCGGCCTTGGATAACATCGGCTGTCCGCTTTTCCAGAAGTATTTGAGAAATCCCCTCCGAAGGAGCCCGCATGAAACGCAGTCCACGCCATCTCTTGAGCCGCAGCGCGCTCATGCTTCTGGCCCTCGCGGCTGGACTCAGCGGCTGCGGGCGACGGCTGGAACACCCCAACCTGCTGCTGATCAGCGTCGACACGCTGCGCGCGGACCGGCTCAGCAGCTACGGCTATCAAGGTCTCCAGACCGACAACCTCGACCGGCTGGCCAGCGGAGGGGTGCGCTTCGAACAAGCGTTTTCACCGGTCCCGGTCACTTTGCCGGCGCATGTCTCGATGTTGAGCGGCCTCTATCCGTTCCAGCACGGCGTGCAGGACAACGGGCGCTTCCAGGTCCCGGAAGGACAGGTGCTGCTGGCCGAGCGGCTCAAGGCCGCCGGCTATCGCACCGCCGCGTTCGTCAGCTCGATCGTGCTGGACCGGGTCTATGGACTCGATCAGGGCTTTGATCTCTACGACATCTCGATCGATCCCGCGCTCAGCCTCCTTGGCCAGCCGTTCGAACGTCCCGCCAATGCGACGGTTTCGGCTGCCTTGGACTGGCTGCGGCGCGATTCGAGCGGCCCGTTCTTCCTGTTCGTGCATCTGTTTGATCCGCATGCTCCCTATCGGCCGCCGGCGCCGTTTTCCCAGCGCTACCAGGACCGGCCCTACGACGGCGAGCTGGCTTTCGTCGATGCCGAGATCGGCAACCTGCTCAACTACCTCGAGGACCAGGGACTCGATGACGAGACCTTGGTCGTGTTCACCGCCGACCATGGAGAAAGTCTGGGCGAGCACGGCGAGCCGACCCACGGCGTGTTTCTGTATGACAGCACGGTGCGCGTGCCGTTGATCTTGCGCCTGCCCGGCACGCTGCCCCAAGGCCAGGTCGTGCAGCAGCCATGCAGCTTGGTCGACCTGGTGCCGACGGTTCTGGCGGCGCTCGAGCTGCCGAGCGCGCCGGGACTGCCCGGCCGCGATCTGATGCCGGGCACGGCCGCGCCCGGCGGCGGAGCGGCCGCAACTGCGGCCGGGGACGATGAGGCCGCGGTGCTGCTGGAATCCGATTTCCAACGCTACAACTTTCTGTGGAGCGCGCTGGCCGCGCTTCGGCTCCAGGATTGGAAGTACGTCCGCGCCCCGCGGCCCGAGCTCTATAACCTCAAGCGCGATCCTGGCGAGCTCCAGAACCTGATCGATCGGCAACCCGATCGCGCGCGCCAGATGGCGGCCCAACTGGATCGCCTGCGCAGCCAGCTCACGCCGCAGGGCGGAGCGCAGGCGCCGCAGGCGACGCTCGACACCGAGCAGCGCCGCCAGCTCCAGAGCCTCGGCTATCTGGGCCTGACCACCGCGGCCGCCGACCAAGCCGGCGCCGACTCGCTGCCGGATCCCAAGGACAAGATCACTCTTTTCGCGCGCGTCGAGCAGGCGCTGCGTTTGGCGGGCGCCGGACAGGCCGATTCCGCGATCGCCACCTTTCGCGAGGTGCTGGCCGAGAATCCCGAGTCCGAGGCGGTCAAATCGCTGCTCGGCTTCACCTACCTGACCGCCGGCCGTTTCCAGGAGGCGGTGCAGCTCTACTCCGAGCTGCTGCAGGCCTTCCCGGAAAACGGCGACTACCATTACAACCTGGCCTACGCGTTCTTGCGCCTCGAACGGCGCGACGAAGGCCTGCGCGAGCTGGATGCGGCGCTCGCCGTCGAACCGCAGCACTCCGGAGCGATCAGCCAAAAAGCGGCCATGCTGCTGCGCGAAAGCCGCCCGGCCGAGGCGGTGGCGCTGTTGGAGCCATTGGTCGAGCGCGCGCCCTACGATCAGGCGGCGCGCTTCAATCTGGCCCAAGCCTATGGACAGCTCAAGCGCTTCCCCGAGGCGGCGCAGCAGCTCGAATCGCTGCTGAAGGCCAACCCACGGCATCCGAAGGCCGCGTTCTGGCTCGGAATCGCCTACGGCCAAATGGGCCGCCGCCAGGATGCAGCGCGCGCGCTGCAGGCCTACTTGCGAATGAACCCCAACGCGCCCGACGCGCCGGAGGTTCAAAAGCTGCTGGCCCAGCTGCTTTCAGGAAAGTAGCTGCCTGCGCAGCACCCAGTCGGCCGCACCCAGCGTCGCCCCGATCAGGCCGCACAAGAAGTAGAACCAGTGAAGCGGCACGGCGGCGGCCGCGAACAGCGGTCCACGGCACCGCGCCAGAAACCGATAGAAACCGAAGTGGGTCGCGGTCAGTGCGCCCAGCAGGCTTGCGCCCCACCAGGCCAGTCGAGGTTGAAACGGGGCGGCGGCGCCGGCCGCCATCGCGCCCGCCAGCAACACCAAGCTGAAGCGTTCGCTCCAGCGCAGATTAAGATCGGCGGCGCCGGAGCCACGCTCCAGGGCCAGCCGGGTCCAAGGTCGGGCGCGGCGCTGAATGTCGGTATAGGCCATGGACCGAAAGCTCCAGCGCTTGAGATGCCGCACCTGGAGCTCGCGTCGCAGGTGGACGGCATGTCCGGCGCGCTTCAAGCGATAACCCAGCTCGATGTCCTCGATCGAAGCGCGGCGAAAGCGCGGATCGAAGCCTCCCAGCGCAGCGAAGACCGAGCGGCGGATGGCGCCGCAGCCGGCCCAGAAAGTGAACGCTTCGCGCCGGCCCCGCTGATGAGTGTAGTGGTGCAGGAGGTTGCGGTAGTCCGAGACCCACCCGCCGGGCGCCGGCCCGGCGTCGTACGATCCGAACAGCGCGGCGGGAGCCCCGGGTCCGGTCATGGCCATGCGAACCTGCTGGACCAGATCGCTCGGCATCGCGATGTCTGCATCCAGAAACAGCAGCAGCTCGGTGGTGGCAGCGGCCGCCCCAAGATTCCTGGCGGCCGCCGGGCCGCACCCACCCGACGTGCCGAGCTTCAAGCAGGACAATTCCGGCGCGACTTGGGCAAGGGCCGAGAGGACCCCCGACCCAGAACCGCCGTCATCGACCACGATGACTTGATCAGGCACCGGATCGAGCCGGGCCAATGAGCGCAGGCACTCCCGCCATTCGGGACCGTCGGCCCGCACCGGAATCACGACCGCCACGCTCGCGCCTGGGCCTGGGACCGCTTTCATCCTTCAGTTTCCCCGCTGTTCGAAGATTATGACGCAGCGGAATCGGGAAGCGGAGCCTTTCTGAACTCCGGCTTGCGCCGGAATGACGGCAGGATGGAGACCAGCGAAGCGATGCCGGCGAACGAGCGCCAAGGCCCGCCCGAGCACCAGAGCACGGCGCAGTGGGCGGTGGAGATGGGGCCGGATGCAAGGCGGGCGAAGAGAGGCCGACGGAAGCGTACTAAAGGTACGCTGGAGGAGGCCGAACGAGCCCAACTGCATCAAGAGTGGGGGAACTCCCCCACACCCCCTGGCAGCCGGCGCCAGATCCGCCGCCGCGGCACTAAAAGATGCGTTTGGGTTGGGGGCGTTTCTTCCCCGGCGCCGGACCACATGGAGTGGGGCCGCCAGGCGGCACCCAGGGGCGGCCTTCCAAGCTCTGGTTGAGCCGCGCCAATGCCGGTTGCGCCCGCTCGGAGTCGCCCCCGAGGCTGTTGGCGCGGACCAACAGCTCGCGCGCCACCAGCGGGTCGCCGATCCGCTCGTAGAGATCGGCGAGCTGCACCAACAGACCGCTGCGATCCGGTTCCATCACCGCCGCGTCGAGCAAGCAATCGGCCGCCGAGCGCAGATCGTCCTTGGCCAAGTAAAGACCGGCGACCTGTTCGAAATCGGATACGTTGCTGGTGTCCAGCTTGAACACTTCGCGGAACGACTCGATCGCAGCGTCGACCGAACCTTGGGCCGCGTATTGATAGGCCCGGCTCTGCAGCTCGCCCATGTCGACCCGAGCGCGGGCCACCATCAGGATCGCGGTGACTTTCTTGAGCGAATCCTGATAGGAGGTCGCCAGCGGATGATTCGGGTTGAGCTCCAACATTCGGCGGATGTGGAATTGAGAGCGCGACGGCGATCGCACCTTGGCCATCGAGCCGAAGGCGATCGCGAGATTCTCGTGCACGCGCGGATCATTGGGGCTCAGAATCGCCGCAATCTGGAACTCGCGAACCAAGTCCAGCGGCAGTTGCTCGAACTTGCGCAGCAACGCCGAGCCCATCCACTGCTCGATGTCGCCGGGAACCAACCATAGAATGCCGTCCACATCGGCGCGCGCCGCGCTCAACCGCCCCTGATCCTGATGGATGGCGTTGAGCCGGCTCAGCGCCGCCACCATCACCGCCCGGATCCGCTCGGGCTGCATCCGTTCGGGCCGGCCGCAGGGCGGGACCAGCCGGAGCGCGAGGTTGCGCGACTGCCGCAGGTCGGTTTCGAGCTGATTCAGCCGCCGCTCGCGCTCGTCCCCGATCGGCAGCTCCAAGACCTGGCTCACATCGTCGCGATCGAGGTAGTAAATGGCGGCGTTGAAGTAATCCACTCCGCGCACCCGTTGATCGGGAGCGGCCAGCAGGGATCCGATCAGCGCCGCGGCTCCCGCCAGCGCGGCCCAGCGCAAGACTCGATCCGAACCGGCCGACCTCAGCCCCCCGGCGAGGGCCGCCACGCCGCCCCCGGCCAGCAGCGCGAGGATCGGGATCCACGGCAATCGCGATCGCGAATCCGGCAGTAGGAGAAAGGTCCCCAGCGCCGCCGCCAGCAGCCACAAGATCGGAAGCCGGGCGCGCTGCCGCCAGGCTGCGGCCATGCCGAGCACGCCGAGCCCCAGCAGCAGCGCGAAATGGCTCCAAGGCATCCGCAGCAAAAGCGAACGCTCGGCCGACAATGCGTAGGCGGTGTTGGACGGGATTTCGTAGTCGCCGAAGGTCTCGGCGACCTTGCGGCCCCACAGCGCGGCGTAATCCGCCGGCGCCCGCAGGATTCTATCGCCGAGCTCGGAGGCCACAGAAGGCAATGTCATCGGACGGCTACGGCTGAATTCGGTGAAAGAAGCGGATCCGGCCCAGCCGGGGTCGGCCTTGTCCAGCAGATTCCCGAGCAACAGCTCGCGCACCTCGCGCTTCGACGGCACCAGCGATCCGTCGAGCGCATGGGCCCGCAGCAAAGCCGGTGCGACCAGCAGCAGCAGGGCGATGCAGTAGCTCGCCAAAGCGGCGCTGCGCTCGGAACCGCTCCGGGAGCGAGTCTGCCGCCACAGGCTCCAGACCGACGGCACCACCAGCACGACCCCGCGGGGCCATCCGGCGATCACCAAGCCGAGGCTCAGGCCGGCCAGGCCGGCCCAGACCGCCGCAGGGGCGCCCCAGGCCAGGCGCTGGTGAGCGTAAAGGCCCAGCGCGACGGCGAACGCCGCCAGCGAGGCCTCGAGAATCTGAAACTCGTAGAACAGCACCGGGCCGAACAGCCCATAGAGCAGACCGGCGGCCACTGCGCCGAGGTTGCCGAACCAGCGCCGGCCCATGCCGTAAACCAGGCCGGTGGTGATCAGTCCCAGCAGGATCTGAAGGGCATAGATCGGCCAGACGCGCTCGCCTCCCAAAAGACGGAGCAATGCCACCCAATAGGCATAGGCAGGCGCGAAGGTGGTCCCGAGCTTGCGCCCAATCAGATCGCCGTCCGCGATCGCCGCACCGCTCTCCAGATACGTCGCCTGATCCATGCCGCCCATCGGACGATCGAAGAACGGCGCGTCGCCGAGCTGCCAAAAACACAGAATCCTGGCACCCAAGGCAACAAGCAGCACAAAGCCAAGCCAAACTCGGGAGGAGGGGGACATAACGGTGTCGGCGAAACCTGGTTACTATGCAGACCCCATGCCGAGCTGTCAAGCAGTGCCCGGCGGCGGATCTGCCGCCATCTGCAAGGGGGTCTGGGGGACTTCCCCCAGTTTCCACGCCGCGCTCGGTCGGGCTCCTCCAGCGACCTGTAGGGGAGGGGCTTGTCCCCTTCCGAGGGGCGGGCGCAAGGCCCGCCCCTACAATTTTTGGACCGCGTCAGCCTGGCCGGTCTTGGATGGTTCAGCCGCCGAAATGGCCTGCCGGCCGGGGTGATAAGATCAATCGGATGGAGCCTGGACCTTCGCGACGAATCGCCGGTTTCTTGGGGGCGATCTGCTTCGCTTGGTTCGGTTGTGGTCGAGCCGGCCCTCCGAATCTCCTGCTGATCACTCTGGATACCGTGAGGGCCGATCATCTCGGCGCGTATGGGTACGCGCAGGCCCGAACCCCCACGCTCGACGCTCTGGCGCAGCGCGGCGTGCTATTCGAGCGGGCGTTTTGCCAGGCCCCCATGACCTTGCCCTCGCACACCTCGATTCTCTCCGGCACCTATCCCGCCGCTCACGGCGTTCGGGACAACTTCTTCGTGGTTCCGCATCGGGTCACCACTTTGGCCGATTTGCTTTCGATTCATGCCGGATACAAAACCGCGGCCTTCGTCAGCGGTTATCCACTGGTCGCCAGTTTCGGGCTCAACCAAGGTTTCGCGCTCTACGACGACGCGCTGCCATCCGGAGTCGTGGACAACGTCAGCGGCATGAACGTCTCCGAGCGCAGCGCCGGGGCAACCACCGACCGCGCCCTGGCGTGGCTCGGGAGCGCGAGCCGCGGACCGTTCTTTCTCTGGGTCCACTACTTCGATCCGCACACCGATTACGAGCCCCCGGCGCCCTATTCCGAGCAGTTCGCGGATCGGCCCTATGACGGCGAGATCGCCTATGTCGACGCCGAGCTGGGCCGGCTGCTCGCGGCCCTGCGGCGGCTCGAGCTTGACCGCAACACGATCATCGCAGTGATAGGCGATCACGGAGAGGCGCTCGGCGAGCACGGCGAGCTGGAGCACGGGATGACGCTGTACGACGCGGCCACCCAAATCCCGCTGATCTTGGTGGCGCCGGATCGGCGCTGGGCGGGGCGCCGAATCGAGACCGTGGTCGAATCGGTGGATCTGATGCCCACGCTGCTCGAGCTGCTCGACCAGCCGATCCCGAGCAAAGTCCAAGGACGCAGTCTGCTGCCTCTGATCGAAGGCCAGCTCGACCGGCTGCGAGCCGCAAGCTACAGCGAGACTTTCATGCCCCGGCTGGCATGGGGTTATTGCGAGCTCCTCAGCCTGCGCTCGGACGATTGGCGCTTGGTTCTGGCTCCGCGGCCCGAGCTCTATGACTTGGGCAGCGATCCTGGGGCGCTCGAGAACCTCCACGATCGGAGGCCCGAAGAGGCGAACCGGCTGAGGAGCGAGCTGGCACGGCGGCTCGAGCGCATGGACCCAACCGGCAGCGCGGAAGCTCCAACCATTTTGGATCCCGAAGCTCGCGCCAAGCTCGAAAGCCTGGGCTACTTCGGGGGCGCCGGTTCGGGCTCATCGTCGGATTCAACGCGGTCAGATCAAGCGTGCCTGGGAGACCCCAAGGACATCGTGGGTTTGCCGGCGGAAATCCGCCAAGCCCAAGAACTGTTTGCCGGCAGCCGCTTTCAGGAAGCGCTCGCGAAGATCGATGCGATCCTGCCGCGGGTACCGCCCCATACCAAGCAATGGGACAATCTCCGCTCGGCCCGCCACATGATCGCGCAGCACTTGGGCCGGACCGCCACGGTGAGCGGGTCCGAGCCCCCCTGAAGCCGCGCGACAGTCGGCCGATCCTGATGCTCCGGCGCGCCAGAATGGCGGGTGCGCGTCATTCTGGTCCCGGAGCCCCTGCACAGCGCCCGTTGGAATCTGGCATCGGGACCCGATCTTGAACCAGGCCGGGGCCGGACCGGCGGCACGGAAGCTGCATCGGATGTTCCCGCTTCTTTTACTGCTCGAAAGCTCGTGCTCGAGACCAATTGAAATGCTGGGGACCAAGAACCTATACTGGACCGGTAGCTATCTCCGGCGTTCCGGCCCTCCATCAAGCGATTTCGATCGGATCCCCTTTGTGAGCTGTCGTTTACAAGGATCGGCCAGCCGGAGCTCAAGCTCAAAAAGGAGGACATCCCCAAGCATGTTGTCACGCGCAGCCGCATGGTCCCTTGGATTGGCCCTACTTCTCGGCGGGTGCCAGGGCAGCCGAGAATCCCAGCTCCGAAAGCGGGCGAAAGAGTTCTACGACCTCAAGGTCGAGGGCAATTGGAAAGATATGTATGCCTATCTGGACGCCAACACCCGGCGCCGCATGCCCCGCTTCAACTACGTCATGATGCAAACCGTTGCCGACTATCTCTCCTACGAGATCAGCGCGGTTCAGATCGAAGAGGACGTCGCCAAGGTTAAGCTCGGCTGGAAGTACAAGCTGATTCATCCCGCCGCCCTCCAGGTCGACGAAGGCAAGTTCGCCGAGGAGGTGCGCGGTTACGATCAGGAGGACGAGTGGGTGCTGGAGGACGGAGTTTGGAACTACGTCCTCAAGCCGGCGCTTTCACCCGCACAGCGGGCCAAGCAAGGCGAGCAGGTGCCGGTCGCAAGCCGCGATTTCTTCGAGTTCCTCCAGTCGATTCAGGATCTGCCGCCGGATGAGCGCAAGCGCAAGGTGGAAGAGTGGCGCAGCCAGCACCCCAACCTGATGACCTCGGCCCCGCCGGCCGGCGCCCCGCCGACCCAGCCATGAGGCGCACCGCGCTGCCGGCGCTGCTCGCCTTGGCCGCGCTGGCCGGACCGACGCGGGCCGCCGACATCTTGGTGGAGGCCCGCTCCAAGATCATGATGCCCTCGCCGCGCATTCCGGACACGATCGAGGACCTGCGCATTTTCCTGGGCCCTGAGGCCGCCTTGGTCGAAGGCGGGCTGCTGGGAACGACCCTGCTGCGCTACGACATAGAGCAGGCCCAGCTCCTGACCCGATCGCCGGCTCGGCTCCGCCATGCCCGCCGCAGCCAGCGTGGCGCTGCCTCGGATTCCCCCTTGCGGCTGCAACCGATGGGTGAAACCCAAGACATCGCGGGAATCCCCTGCTCCCGTTTCATGGCTCGCGGCGTGCTCGAACATTCGGTGCGCCCGCAAGGCGGTCGAAGCGGCACCGCCTTGCCCCAGCTCGAGCTCGAAATCGAGCTGTGGATCGGCGCACTGCCGCTGGTCGATCCCGAGCGGCTGGCGCACGTTTTGGTTCACGATCCGCATTTCCAGAGCCTGTTTCCCTTTTCGGTCGAGCAATTGGCGGCGCTGCCGGGCGTGCCGATTCGCAGCGAGAGCCGCCAGCTTCAGCTCGGACGGGAAACCCGAGCTCAACTCGAATTGCTTTCCGCCGCGCCGGCGCCCGAAGATCCGGCGCGCTTCGACGCCAACACCCCGGAGGATTGAACCGCCATGATTCCACGCTGTCACGATCAACTAGGTTGGCCAGCCGGCCTCGTGTTTGGGTTGGCAGCCCTTATGACTGTGAACGCCGCCACCACCCTTGCGGCGCCGGCCGAGCAGGACCGCTATCTGGAGTTTCAACTGCTTAGCAGCCGCAGCGGCGCGGTGGCGACCGAGACGATCTTTCGGGTTTATTGGAGCCAGATCGGCATGCGGGTGGAGACCAAGGCCGATTCCGCGTCCATCCTGCTGCCCGGCAAGAAAGAACGCTATTCGGTGGATTTGGACCGAAAGCTGGCCCGCAAGCTCCCTTACGAAGGCCGGCCGCAACCCCAGCAGATGATCACCTCCGAATGGAAAGTCACTGGATCCAAAAAAAACCAAGAGCTGGGCGCCTGGCAGTGCACCGCTTTCGACCTGCACAACGAAGTCCCGGAGCAATTCAAGCGCCACCTGCCTAGCGACGCGAAGGCCTGGAGCGCTCACAATCTCGAGCTCGATACTCAACGGCTCTACGATCAGCTCGGCCGCAGCCAGCCCAACCTCAGGCTGCTGGGCGATCTATTCAAGGCCTTGCCTGAAGGCAGCGGTCCGATCGTCCGCGCCCAGCTGATCCGCGATCGCCAGCAGGCGATCTGGACCACGATAAACCTGGTCTCGAGCCGGACCGTGCCCCACGATCCGATCCGTTACGAGGTGCCCAAGGACTTCGAGATCCTCGACGTTTCGGAGCCCAAGCTCAAGGCCACGCCGCCCAAGCTCCCCAGCCCACCCGGCAGGTAATTCCGATCGAGCGAATGAGGCGCTTAAGCGCCGCGTTCGCAGCGATCCGGCTCTGAAACGAAACCCTGGCCCCACCGCAGCGATCTGCTGAAAACCCCGGGCGACCTGGTGGGGGCCGTCCCGAGCGGAGGTCCACGATGCTTCTGGATTTGATTTTGAACCGCCGACTGGCGCGGCTGGCGTGCGCGCCCATCGCGCTCGCGCTCGCGGCGGCCGGCTGCGCCACGCTCAACGACCAACCGGCGCCGGCCGGCGCTTCGGTGGAGCTCGAGCCGATTATCACCCTGAGCCCGGAGGCCCGTTCGATTTCCTTTCTCGACCAAGTCCAACTCTGGGCCGGCCCCGACGCGCGCGCGGTCTACGCCTTCTCGGAGATGGATGCGGATTTCGAATACCTGGTGACCCGCAGCTCGACCGACGGGGGGCGCTCCTGGACCGAACCGGTCCGCTTGAGCCCGAGCGGCACGCAAGAGACCCGTCACCACGCATTTTGGATCGACCGCCTGCCGGATGGCGCGCTCGGTTTGCTTTTTTGGCAGCGCAACATGGTGACCGGCAAGAAATCCATTTTCCTTTCCCGCAGCACCGATGACGGCCGCTCTTGGTCGGAACGTCCGCCGCAGGTGGACGGCGCGAGCGAGTCCTTTCTGCCTTCCATCGCTGCCGCAGCCGACGGCCGAGTGTTGATCTCTTGGTTGGATGAACGATCCGCGCCGGACCAGGGACGGACGGCCAATCGCGTCTACAAGCACTATTTCAGCCTGTCGAGCGACAGCGGCGAATCCTGGTCGATTCACGACCGGCGGCTGCCGATGGAGCACCAGAGCCGTCTGGTGCTTTCGCCCGAATCGATGATCTCCGGGCCGACCCTGCTGACGATGCACTTCGTGGCCGATTCGGCCGGCTACGGCCTCGAAGCGTATCGCAGCGCAGATGCCGGGGCCAACTGGAGCGGAGTCGCCATCGCTTCGGATCCGTACCGCTCGATTTTTGCTGAGTTCGCTTTCCTGCGCCGTTCAGGCCCTCCGGCGTTCGTTTTCTGCCAAGGCAAGAATCGCGATGCGAACCTGGTGCTGGCCAGCAGCAACGACCAGGGCCAGACCTGGCAGACTCAGGTGCTAACTACGAACACCGATATCGCGTATCACGTCCCGGTCCTGGCCCGATCGCAGCAGGGCACCCTGGCGCTGAGCTGGGAGCAGAACGTGCGCGAGGCCTGGGTTCCGATGCTCAGCTTCTCGACCGACGAGGGTGCCAGCTGGAGCAAACCGATCCCGGTTCCAGCGCCGGCGCGGCGCGAGACCGGGTTCCGGACCTATCCTGAGTTGGCCTTTGACCGCAGCGGCGCGCTTCTGGTGGTCTGGATGGATCGAGTCGAGCGCCGTAAGGACATCTATCTCAACCGCACCGCCGATCTCGGCCAGACTTGGCTCGATGAACCGACCAAGATCAATACCGGCACTGCCGCTACACCGGATGCTTGGCTACCCAAGCTCTTGGCGCTGGCCGATGGCTCCGCGTTGGCACTCTGGCAGGAACGCGATGCAACCGGCAGCGGGCCGCTCCTGCTGCGCCGCTTTCGGGTCCAGCCGTAGGCGCCGGGCGGCGGATCGGGCCCGATCCGCCGCCACCCGGTTCCGCTCAGTTGAAGCAATCTGGATTGGTGATCGGCCACTCGTAGCAGGTGCGCAGCATGGTGAAGGTTCCGCTGGTGCTCGAACCGTTGACCGTGCCGCTGGCGCTGCCTTCGATGTGTTCGTTGTCGATCGCGACCCCCGAATAGCTGAGGTCGATATCGTTGCCCTTCCAGCGGAACGAGCCCGAAAAGCCAATCAGATTGCCATCCAGGCTCCCGGTCAAGGTCCCCTGGCTGTGCCGATCCACCATCGTCAAGGTCAGGCTCGCTCCGTCCTGCTCCAGTAGGATGTGCTGATCGGCGGGGTCGTTGGCCCCCGAATGCCCCTCCAGCTCGAGATTCATGATCCACGGATAATCCAGCGTGATCTCGCCGCCGACGCTGATTTCGACCGGTCCCAACGCCCCCGAGCTGGAGCCCTCGTCGTCGATCGCCACGGCTTCCAGCGAGTGCGCGCCCTCGCTCACCGAGTTGAGATCGAGCGGGAAAGACCAGCCGGACGATAGCCCACCCGGACCGTCCAAGCGCGGCACCGGATACTGAGCTGCTCCGAGCGCCACGCCGTCGAGATAGATGTCGACGCGCTGCACCTGATGATCGTCGCTCGCATAGCCTTCGACCCGGACCACCCCGGCCAGCTCGGCGCCGCTGGCCGGCGACTCGATGGCGCCGCCCGGCGCTGCGTTCGGCGGGGTCGAGCTGACCAGCTGCAGGCTGGCGGCCGAGATCGCATAGGCTCCGCTGACCGTCATGCCGAGACCGGCCGGGGTCACCAGAGCAAAGAAGATGTACTCCCCGAGCGGGGCGGCGGCGCCGAGCGGTCCCGCTCCAATAACCACGTCTTCATTGCTCAGGGTGGCGCCGCTCAGCGCCGGTCCGGGCTGCAAGCGGAAGAGTCCGTCCTCGTGCATGAAGAAGATTCCGATCCCCGGCGCCAGGATGCCGTAGTACAAGTCGACCAAGGTATCGGAGTCCAATCCGCGCCGGATCAACAGCTCGGCCTGGAACGGGTCATCGGCGTCGACCTCCTGGCGGCTCAGCACCATCTCCACCGAGGGATCCACCCGCGAAGCTCCCGCCAGCCGAATCGGGCCGTCGAAGACCGAGGGGCCGACGGCCACATTGCCGGTGTCCGGATCCACCACCGAGAGCGTGTTGCCGCCGGAGTTGGCCACGAACAACAGGCCTCCAGCCGCGAGCAGCAGGCCGCGCGGGCTGCTGCCCACCGTCAGGGTGTCGATGATCGTGAGGTTCGCGATATCGACCACCGTCAGCGTGCTGGATCCGGTCGCGCCGACGAAGGCCTGACCTCCATCGGGGCTGAACAGGATCGAGCTGGGAGGATCCTCGAAGTCGGTGATGGTCGCCAGCAGCCCCCCGGTGGCGGCGTTGAGCACGGTCAAGCTGTGGCGGCTGAAAGGGTTGCCGGTTTCGGCGTCGTTGGCGATCAACACCACGCTGTTGTCCGGGCTCACTTCGATCGCGGTCGGCATGGCGTTGACCGAGGTGACCGAGAATGCGGTCGCGGCCTGGCGATAGAAACCGTGGACTTTGGCGCCCAGCGGATCGGCGACCCACGAGACCGCCCCATCCGGGCTGATCCCGATCGCACCGGGAATGAACGTCAGCGAGGTCTCGGACACCAGCGAGAAGTCGCTCAGGTCATAGATCTGCAGCTTGTTGGACGGTCCGCCGAACAGGCTGCCGACCCCGATCGTGACATGGGCGAAATTGCCGTCGGGAGTCAGAGCCAGATCCACCGGACTGGTCGGCAGATCCGCCAGCGGACCCGCCATCAGCTCCACCCCGCCAGCGCCGTCGAACTGCGCGTCGTAGGTGAAGAGCCGCCCGGCATTGAGATCGCTGGCGCGGCTCGCAAACAGCAGCCGCCGGCCGTCCGGAGTTGCCCGCATGCTGCGCACCTCGCCGCTGATTTGAACGGCGTCCAGCAGGTGCAGTGATACGGAGTCAACCGCGAGCAGCTGGTTCTCCTGGCTCAATACATACAGCGGGACCTGTGCCTCCGACCGGGCGCCTCCCAGCAGAATGAAGGCTCCCAGCACCCAACTCACCCCACCCTTGGTAGACATGCATTTCCTCCTTATTCCACCATAGCTTAGACGTCATATGGTAATAGGAAACATTAAACTTTACGCAAGAATGATGTCAAGCAAAAACTTGTCGATATGATCTAAGTAGGCATTCTAAAAGGGGAAAATGTTATCGTCAGAAAGGAAAAAGGCCGCAGGGCTTTCGCCCTGCGGCCTTTCGTTTACTAACTTCCGAGACTACGGTGTCGGAGGAGTGTCGAACGGATCGAAGCAGAGCACTCCGTTCGGGAACACGCACTGGCTGATGACGGTCTCGGTGGTGGTGCGCTCGTGGTGGGTGTAGTAAGCGCCGGCGAAGTTGGTGCCGCCGCGCGCGACCGGGCTGCCCACCGCCTCGATGGTCACGAAGATGTCGCCCGGACCCTCGAAGAAGTCGAGCGTGGTGCTCAGCAGCGTCCAGCCACCGTTG
>Ga0326597_10006749_pt1 | contig 15667 bp, 10 predicted proteins | sample RVTome_12_FD_203789 | JGI IMG/M metagenome (GOLD analysis project Ga0326597, IMG submission 203789) | Soil microbial communities from uranium-contaminated site in the Upper Colorado River Basin, Wyoming, United States - RVT100D185 | ecosystem: Environmental > Terrestrial > Soil > Contaminated >...
CGGGGTGTGACCCGCTGCCGCAAAGGTAAAGGCCGTTAATCGGCGTCGCATAATGCGCGCACTCGGGGCATGGGCGGACGATGAGTTGGTCGAGGCCGTGCTCGCCGTGGTTTATCTGGCCGCCGGTCAGGCCGTAACGGCTTTCGATGTCCGCGGGCGTGAGCACCTCGTGATGCACGATCAGTTGGCGGAAGTCCGGGGCGAAGCGCTCGAGCGCCGCAAGGATCGCTTCGCCGAGCCGAGCGCGGCTTTCATCCGTCCATCCGCCGCAAAGCTCGTAGGGGGCGTAGTGGGCAATGATCGATACCGTGCGATGCCCCTGCGGCGCCGACGAAGAGTCCGCGGCCGTGACGTCGCAGATGTCGAGCGCCGGCGCGGCCGAAAACGCTCCGTACTTGGCGGAATCGAAGGCGCGTTCGATTTCATTAAGGGTCTGTGCCGTGCGGGCATGCTCGAATTGCAGGTCCGGCCGGCAGTCAAATCGCAGAGGTGCGCTGAGGGCGAGATTGACTTTGGCCGTTGTGCCGCGCATGCGCATCTTTTCGATGCGGTGGGCTAGGGTCATTCCTATGTCGCCGCCGGCGAGCAGTCTCAAGAACGTCCTCTTGGGATCACAGGAGGCGGCCACAAGCGGGGAATCAATCGTATCGCCGTCTGTGAGTGTCACACCATTGACAGCGCCAGCGGAGACGCGGACCGCGGCGGCCTCAGCGTTGGTGCGAATCTCGACGCCGTTGGCCCGGGCGGCGCGCGCGAGGGCGTCGATCAGTGCGGCCGGGCCGCCGGAGACGACGGCGGCGATTGCGGCCTCGCGGCGGACGAGGTTGCCGTTGGTGCCGGGCGACCAGGGGCCGGCGAACTCGCCGTGCAGGGCGGGCGCGGCGAGAAGGCCCTTTAGTAAGTCGCACTCGAACCATTCGTTGAGCCAGTCGGCCACGCACATGGCCCCGATGCGCAAGACCTCCGCCATGTCTTTTCTGCCCAGGCGGCGTAAGGCGAGGGCGTCGCCGAGAAGGCGCAACGTTGACGACGCACCGGGCGCGGGGCTCGGCGGGGGCTCGGCAAAGACGCGGCCGGTGAACCTCTTTATACGTGCGAAAAACGCGCGGTATCGGGCAAAGCGCGCGGCGTCCTTGGAAGAGTGTGCGCCGATTTCCGCGGCGGAATCCTCGGGGCGGTCGTGGAGCAGCAGGCCGGGGCCGCCGCCGGGCGGCTGCGGGGCGAACACCGAAGGAGGCCGTGCCTGAAACCGAAGTCCGTGCGTCTTTAGATTAAGGTTGTCAACTACTTCCGGGCGGACGCACGCGGTGTCATGGTGGACGCCGACGGTGTGGTAGCCGGCGTGGAACTCCTCGCGGGCGGAAGACCCACCGAGGACGGGCCGCCGTTCGAGCAGGACGACCTTGCGCCCGGCCTTGGCGAGCAGGGCGGCGGCGGTGAGGCCGTTGTGCCCGCCGCCGATCACGACGGCGTCATACGTGTTGTTGTTTGAGGTCATGTTGTTCTGTCTTCCACGGGCATGGGTTACGTTTGCCGACCGCCTCCGATTAGAATTCGGGATCTTCGACCTTCGCCGCGGGAAGGCTTAAACCCGAGGCTAAGCGGATACCGATTCGTCTCCCCCACCGCGAAAGCGATGGACCACCCGTCGCTTCGTGTGGGGGAAGTTGTCATGAGTTTCCCATTCCGAGGATGGCCTTGGCGGCCAGGTGGCCGGGCGCGCCCATGATGCCGCCGCCGGGGTGGGTGCCTGAGGCACACATCCACAGGTTGCGGATCGGCGTTCGATAGCGGGCCCAGCCGGACACGGGCCGGTGGAAGAGCAGTTGCTCGGCGCTCAGCTCTCCGTGGAAGATGTTGCCTTCCGTGAGCCCGAATTCCTGTTCCAAGTCCCAGGGCGTGAGCACCTGGCGAAACAGAATTGACTCTTTTAGGCCGGGGCAATACTCCGCGAGCGTGTCCACGACGGCGTCGCCAAAGGCCTCGCGGCGCTGCGGCCAGTTCGGTGCGCCCTCCTTGATCGCGTAGGGGGCATACTGCACGAAGCAGGAGATGATGTGCTTGCCGGGCGGGGCCACGCTGGGGTCTACAACCGAGGGGATCACCACGTTGATGTAAGGCCGGGACGAAAAGTCGCCGTACTTCGCTTCGTCGTAGGCGCGTTCGAGGTACTCGATGCCGGGGGCGATCGCGATGTCGCCCCGGAGGTGGGCCGTTCCCTCGGGGCGGCTAACAAACCGTGGAAGGCGATCCACCGCGAGGTTCACCTTGCCGGAGCTGCCGCGCATCTTGTAACGCTTGAGCTTCGAAAGGAAATCCTCCTCCAGATGCTCCTCACCCACGAGGCGGCGAAACGTAAGGTGGGGATCGACCCCGGAAATCACGCGCTTGGCGCGGACCTCGTCGCCGTTTGCAAGGACGACGCCGTGGGCCTTTCCGTGTTGGATCAGGATGCGCTCGACGGGGGTCTCGGTGCGAAGCTCCGCTCCGAAGGCGCGGGCCGCGGAGGCGACGGCCAGGCTGACCTGCCCGGTGCCGCCCTTGGAAAAGCCCCATGAGCGGAACGCGCCGTCGATCTCACCCATGTAGTGATGGAGCAGGACATAGGCCGTACCCGGCGAACGTACTCCCAGAAACGTCCCGATGATTCCGCTGACCGACATTGGCGCCTTGAGCACGCCGGACTCGAACCAGAGGTCGAGAAAGTCAACGGCACTCATGGTGAGTAGTTGCACCTGCAAGTGCATAAGGTCGGGGCCGAGGTCGCGGAAGCGCCGCCCGAGCCGCAGCAGCCTGAATAGCTCCCTGGGATTGAGCGATGTAGGGTCGGGCGCGGGAGAGTCGATCAGATCGCGTGCGAAGAACGACATCCTGGTCATGGCCATGCTGAACTCGGGATAGACCTCGGCGTCCTTGGCACTGAAACGCTCGATCTCGCGGCGGGTGTCGTGCGGGTCGGCCCAGCGGCAGAGCGAATCGCCGTCGGGAAGAGGGAGAAAGGAACACTCGAGCGGAATCAGTTCGAGGCCGTGCTTGGCGAGTTCGAGCTCGCGAATGATGTGGGGACGAAAGAGGCTCACGACGTAAGAGCAAACCGAGAACTTGAAACCGGGGTAGAGTTCTTCGGTCACGGCGGAGCCGCCGAGGACGTGGCGGCGTTCGAGGACAAGCACCCTGCGCCCGGCGCGGGCCAGGTAGGCCGCACAGACCAGGCCGTTGTGCCCACCGCCGATGATTACGGCGTCATAGGTGTTGTTCGTGGCAGTCATTACGTTCGAGCATCCGCCGGGGTTGAGCTACGTTCGTCGGCCGTGCTTCGCGTCTCCAAGGGCGGAGCACGCACCGTAGGATGATAATTCGTCTCCCACCCCCCTGAAGCGATGGGTCATCCGTCATCGTCGCTCTCTGCCACCCCCAATAACGAGGGGATGGCGTACCCATGCGCAGCGTCGATGATATGGCGGCGAGGATGTTTCGCAATCCCTCTAACGCCCGGCCGTCAGCGGCTGTCAGGACACGCATCGGTCATTTCGACTTCGCGACAAAGGCTTCTATCTTCTTTCTGTGTTCAGTGACGATGAAGCTGCCGAGCTCGGAGAGGTTGCGGTGCTCGGCGAAGGCGTAGTCGAGCTTGGCCGTGCTGAACTGTGGGTCGAAGGAGAAGTCGCCGCCGCCGAACAGATTGTCGAAGAAGTCCGGCTTGTTATAGGGTTCTTGGGCGGCCGCCGTATCGAATTCATCCCAGGATTTGAGCTTTATGTACAGCATGTCCGGAATCTTGTCGTCACCTTTGAATACGTGCAGCGGTTTGTTCACCTGGTCGAGCCCGTTAATGACATCATCTGGGTCGTTGCCGAATGCGGTCTTGATGTGATGCCGTTTCAGCAGCGTGCGCAGGCCGGTGTACGACTGGCCGGAACGATCGTCGTGCTTCGACTCCGGATCATACTCAGCGTCAACGATGATGATGTATCCACAGCCGCGGTTGACCAGCGACTCGACACCGAGATTGTTGTAGAACCCGCCGTCGGCGACGTCCAGATGACTGGCGTCGGGGGCGTCCGCAGGGGCGCCGCCCTGGCCGCGGGCGTAGTTGACGACCTCGCGGCTGAGGCCCATTCCCGCGACTTCGGAGCCTAGCGCAGGCAGATGGAAGGCGAGGGCCGCGCCGGACATGGCGATGGCGTCACGGACCCGAATGGGTTTTTCGCTGGCATGTAAGTCCTTGGAGTGAACGTACCCCAGCGACCGGCTTCCGCAATACAACCGCGTCATTTCGAAGCATTCCTGAGTGACGTGGAACGAACCGGGGCTTCGAAAGTTCACCGTCCCGTTGACGATAAGGAACGGGCGGTCCTTGTCTTTGATCATGGACCGGTCGGCCATCTCTTTGTAGCGCGCTTCCTGGCCGGACTCTCTAAGGAAGGTGCGGGCGAGAAGCCGGCCGTATAGGTTGCTCACGTAATTGACGTTGCGGCGGGCGAGGCGCAACTCCTGGCCGACGCGCAACGGGTTCGCGAGGAACGACTCGAATCCCTCTTCGATCAAGTTGGGATGATCCTCGATCTCGTCGAAGAACCACCGGAGCTCGTTGGTCAGGGCGAAGGCGGTGCCGATCCAGGAGCCGCCGGAGACGACGGACAGGTAGTCGATCTTGTCGATCACGCCGATCTTGTAGAGCCCCTTGAGAATACCGTAGTTGAAGATGGCCGAGCGATACCCGCCGCCGGAAAGGGCCAATCCGAGCGTGTCGGTTTTCTTGCCCTTCTTGGCGATGACGGTCTTTTCCGGCCAGCGCGACGCGATCTCCGCGCCGAGCTCTCCGAAGGATGCGTTGTATTCCCGTTGATATGCCATGAGCAGTCTCTCCTGGATTCGTGGTCTATGGTCCGTGCGCGCTCGCCGGGGCGCGCACTTCGCGAATCATAGCGGGATTCGACGCGCGTGATATTGGGGAAAACCCTCAGATTCCAACGGCTTGCTGCGACCTGGGGGGCACGCAGTTTCAAGCCGCCGCGAGAATTGAGGAAGCTAGCTGTGGCATTGCACAAATCGAAGGCCGCGGACGGTGGCCACGGCCCGGCCGGTGAGCTCGCGGCCGGCGAACGGCGTGTTGCGACCCATCGAAACGAAGCACGTTGGGTCGACGGTCCAGCGGCGACGTGGGTCAATCAGCGTGATATCGGCCGGCCGGCCCGGCTCGATCGCGCACGGCGCGCGGCGTAGCACTGCGGCGGGGCCGGCGGTGAACCATGCGATCAAACGCGGCCAGTCGGCCACGCCGGTTTCGATCATCGCACCCGCCGCTACGCCCAGGGCGGTTTCGAGGCCGACAATTCCCGGCGGCGCCTCGAGAAACCCGAGCGCCTTCTCAGACTGCGCGTGCGGCGCGTGGTCCGTCACGATGCAGTCGATCGTACCATCGAGCAGCCCTTGTCGGCACGCCTCGACGTCCGCGCGCGGGCGAAGCGGCGGGTGCATCTTCGTGTTGGGGTCCATCGTGGCGCAGGCTTCGTCGGTCTCGGCCAGGTGGTGCGCGCACACTTCGGCGGTGACCGGAAGCCCCTCCGCTTTCGCGCGGCGCACAAGCTCGACGGCGCGGGCCGTGGATATATGCGCAACGTGGTAGCGTCCGCCGGTCCGCCTGCACAGCACGATATCCCGCTCGATCATGGCCTCCTCGGAACGCGGGTCGAGGCCGGGGAGGTTCAGCCGCTGGGATACCTCGCCTTTGTGCAATACGCCGCCGGCGGAAATGGATTTGTACTCGCAGTGTTGAATGAGCAAGGCGCCGGTGGATTCGGCCAGCTCGAAAGCAGCCTTCATAACGCCGTCGTCTTCGACGCCGGCGCCGTCGTCGCTGAAGGCCACGGCGCCGGCGCGCAAAAGCGCCGCGAAGTCCGTCAGTTCCTTGCCGCCGCGCGCGCGGGTAATCGCCGCCACGGGCGCGACGGCGCAGTGATCCGCCTTTCCTGCACGATTGAGGACCAGTCGAACCGTATCAACGCTGTCGATCGGCGGTCTGGTGTTGGGCATGCACGCGACGAACGTGAATCCGCCCGCGGCGGCCGCCATCGTGCCGGTCGCGATGGTTTCCTTGTGGGTCTGGCCCGGTTCGCGGAGGTGGACGTGCATGTCCGTCAGGCCGGGGCAGACAATCAGGCCGGTCGCATCGATGACCTCGGCATCGGCCGGCGGGCGTTCGGAGATCACGCCGTCGACGATCGCGACGTCCGCGGTCTCGTCACCCCCCGTCACCGGGTCGATCACACGCCCGCCTTTGACGAGCAATTTGGAATGAAGCGTGGTCGCTAACATGCGCCTATCCTGTATACGTAGGAGTCAACGATGCTACTATAGGTCCATGATCGACGAGGCGTCCAGCATGGCGAAGAAGGCCGTCGTATCGGACACGCCGCGGCGCGTTAGGTGCGCGATTTCACCGGTCGCCCGGGCGGTTCTTGCGGTCTTGTTTATCGCGTCGGTGTTGAGCGCCCGCGCACGAGCACAGACGGCCATCGACGAGAAACCCTCGCGGCCGGCCGATCTTGTGATTCTCGACGCCAAGCTATGGACGGGCACGACGCGCGGAGCGAACCAGGGGCGCGAAGAATCGAACGCGACCGCCGTGGCGGTGACCCGTGGCCGTATCGTGGCAATCGGCACCGGCGCGGCGATCCGCAAGCTGGTCGGCCCGAGCACGCGAGCAATCAACGCCGACAACCGACGGGTCATTCCGGGAATTACGGACAGCCACATTCACCTTGTAAGTGGCGGGCTTCAACTGCTAAGACTGGACCTCCGCGGCGTCACGGGGCGCGACGAGTTCGTGCGCGCCGTGGCCGAAGAGGCGGAGCGAAACAAGCCGGGGGAATGGGTGCTCGGGGGGCGCTGGACGGTCGAAAGTTGGAAGAATCCGGAGGCGCCTACCAAGAGTTGGCTCGATCCGGTTACGAGCGACGTTCCTTTTTTCTTGGAGCGCATGGACGGGCATCAGGCTCTGGTGAATTCGGCCGCGTTGAAGGCCGCCGGGATCGATGCGAACGGACCGAAAGATCCGGTCGGCGGCGAAATAGAAAGAGACCCAAAGTCGGGCGAACCGACCGGGATCCTCAAAGAATCCGCGATGGACCTTGTTGCGGCCCACATCCCCGAGCCGTCCGCGGAACATCGCTTCGAGGCCCTTCGCCGGGCAATGGCCCACGCCAACGCGCACGGAATCACGTCCGCACATGACATGTGCCACGGCGCCGACCTGCCGGCGTTCCGACGGGCGCTAAACGACAACGTCGCCACGGTTCGCATTTCGGCATACCTATATGCGGACGACTGGTCCACCGCCGCGGAAGGCGTGGCCGCAACGGACTTGAAGGGAGGGATAATCCGGCTGATCGGGCTGAAGGGGTACATGGACGGCTCGATGGGCAGCCGGACGGCGTACATGCGCGAGCCCTACAGCGATGCCGGACCCAACGATCCGTATCCGCGCGGCCAGCTCACCGCGTTCGGCCGGGCGATTAGCCGTCAATTGGCGATTGCTCTTCAGCGCGGACTGCCCGGCGCGGTCCACGCGATCGGCGACGAAGCGAATCATCTCGTGCTAGGCGCCTATGAGGAATTCCTTGCTGGTCAGGGCCAACGTGCCGAATCGGTGCGATCGCCGATACGACTCCGGAGCGAGCATGCGCAACACCTGGTCGTAAGCGACATTCCGCGCTTCGCCAGGCTCGGCGTCGTCGCATCGATGCAGCCGTACCACAAGGCCGACGACGGACGCTACGCGGAATCCGTGATTGGCAAGGAGCGGCTGGCAGGCTCGTACGCGTATCGCCAACTCCTCGACTCCGGTGCCCTGTTGTGCTTCGGCAGCGACTGGCCGGTCGTAACGTTGGACCCGTTCGCGGGCATTGCGGCCGCCGTCAACGCCCGGACGCTCGACGGAAAGGTATGGCTTCCTGCGCACTCCCTTTCAACGGAGGAGGCACTCGTTGCCTACACGTTCTCGCCGCAGCGCGCCGTTGGTCAGGATCGTCTACTGGGGACGCTGGAAGTCGGCAAGCTGGCGGACCTGGTAATCCTCGAGAGCGATCCGTTTACGATTCCGCCGGACCGGCTCGAAAACGTAACCGTCGCATGTACTATCGTCGCGGGCAAGATCGTGTATTACAGCACCACGAAAGATCAGCCCGCAACCAATCCGCAGCCCAGCGAACGCCCGTAGCTGTTAACACATGGCCGCCAGACGAGGGAGAAGAGACACGAATTCAAGAGAGCTGACATGCGGGCGATGGTGATCGGCGGCGGTGGGAGGGAGCACGCCCTGGCCTGTTTTCTTGCGAGATCGGCCCGGGTGGAGCGGGTGATCTGCGCGCCGGGCAACGCCGGGACGGCCGCAATCGCCGAAAACGTCGACGCCAACGTAAACGACCACGACGCTCTCGTGAGAATCGCGCGCGAGCGCGACGTCGATCTCACCGTCGTCGGCCCCGAGGCGCCGCTCTGTGCGGGCATCGTCGATCGATTCCGCAAAGAGGGTCTAAAGGTGTTCGGTCCGACCGCCGCCGCGGCCCGCATCGAGGGAGACAAGGCCTACGCAAAACACCTCATGACCATCGCCCACGTGCCCACGGCTGAGGCGCGCGTCTTGACCGACCCGGTGGCCGCGCGGACGTACATCGAGACGCGCGATGCGGGCGTGGTGGTTAAGGCCTCGGGGCTCGCCGCAGGAAAGGGTGTCTTCGTTTGCCACGATCCGTCGGATGCGCTCGAAGCCGTGGACCAACTGATGATCGCCAGAGTGTTCGGCCGCGCGGGCGAAACGGTAATCGTCGAAGAGTTGCTGCAAGGCGCGGAGCTCTCGGTGCTCGCTCTGGTCGACGGGCGCACGATATACACGCTGGAGACGGCGCAGGACCACAAACGCGCGGGCGACGGAGACACGGGCCCGAACACCGGCGGGATGGGGGCGTACAGCCCCGCCCCGATCGCCACGCCCGACGTGCTCGCCACGATCGAGAGTGACATCCTCGTGCCCATAGTGGACGCGCTGCGCCGTGACGGGGCCCGTTACACCGGCGTACTCTACGCGGGGCTCATGCTCACGCCGGGCGGTCCGAAGGTCCTGGAGTTCAACTGCCGCTTCGGCGATCCGGAGGCGCAGGCCGTGCTGCCGCGGCTGGAGTCGGACCTGTTCGATCTGCTGGAGGCAGCGGCGAGCGGCCGGCTCGACGAGGCCGAGGTCCGGTGGGACCCCCGGCCGGCGGTGTGCGTGGTGATGGCGTCGGCCGGCTACCCCGGTAAATATCAGACGGGCAAGATTATAGAGGGCCTCGACCGCGCCGCCGAGCTTGAGGACACGTATGTTTTTCACGCCGGGACCGAGCGGCTCGAACATTACACGGTCACCAGCGGAGGCCGCGTGCTCGGCGTGACCGCCCTGGGCAATGACATCGCGGACGCCCAGCGGCGGGCCTACGCCGCCGTCGCCGAGATCAACTTCGATAACGCCTACTACCGCAAAGACATTGCGCGCAAGGCGATCCGAACCGCACACACGCAGGACGGATAGGTTAATGCAGAAAATTGATAGCGATCAGCGGCTCCGTGAACTGTATGATACGGGACAGGGATACATCTACAACGATTTCGAAGGCGGCCACCAAACGGCGTCGAGCCGTGAATCGAACAAGCTGCACCGCGCTACGTGTGAAGAGTGCGACCCACGGCGCAGCAAGCATGCGATGACCGTAAACACGCAAGGGCAGAAGCTGTTCTTCGCCAACATGAGTGAAGCCTTCAAATGGTTGATGACAAATCGCGCCGGAAATTGGTCGAAGTGTTTACGCTGCAACCCGTAATAATGGTGTTGGACCACCGGATCCCCCACCATTCGCGTTGCCAAGGATGGGCGCCTTGGCACCCGTCGTTTCGTCCCCCACCCTTGCTGCGCAAGGATGGGGCACGCTCCTTGGCCGGCGTTCGGCCGTCAATCCTCGCCAAAACGCGCGCGTAGTGCCTCCTGGACGAGTGCGGCGTGAAAGCGGTCGAGGTTCAGCGGCTCAATGCGGGCCTTAGCGTGAAGCTCCGCGACCAGTTCGGCAATGAGACGATTGTAGGTTACCTGTGTGTAGCGTTCCGTCAGTAGCGGCTGGACCTCCTGAAAGCTCGGTTCCGCCCCTTCGTCGATCTCGTCACAGCGCACGAGCAGAAATCCGTCGTCGACTTCGATAATGTCACTGGTTTCGCCCGCCTCCAGCGCAAACAAGGCCTCGACGGCCGGCTCGAAGCGCTCCCGGACCGTGCCGCGTTTGACCCATCCCCACGACCCACCCTCATGCTTGTGCAGGCCGTCTGAATGGCGCCCGGCCACCTCGGCGAAATCCGCGCCGCCGAGAACTTTGCTGCGTGCAGACGCGATGCGGGATCGTGCATCGGCCCGGGCCGCTTTTAGCTCCGCGGGCGATGGGATGCCGCCGTTGGAGGGCACACCGTTCATCACGCGAACGTCTATGAGCGACATCTTCCGGCGCGGCGGGCGGCGCCACGACTCCACGTTGGCCTCGTAGGCGGCGAGAAGATCGACGCGCGTGGGCTCCGCGATCTTGGGCTTGACCTCGGCCTCCAGAAACGCCGTTATGGTGACGGTGCGCAGCAGCTTGGCGCGGACTTCCTCGAAAGTCAGGCCCTTGGCAGCGAGGTGTTTTTCGTAGCGCCGTTCGACTCCGCCGTGCTCGGCGGTGATGATGCGGCGGATCTCCGAATCGACATAGCGCTCGACGTTTGTCTTGACCTGCGGCGGATTGAGAGCATCGGCCCGTTGATAGATCAACGTCTCCGAAACTTTGTCGGTTATCCACGTGGCCGCCTCGCGCTCCACGTAAGTCTTGAATTCGCCGGCGGAAAGAGAGCGAGCGGCGCCGGCCACCATGTCGCGCACGTCGCGCCAGAGGTCACGTGCGTGTACGGTCTCTCCGTTGACCGTCAAGGTGTCGACGGGTGAATCGTCGGCCGGATTGTACGGGACGGCCCCGGCCGCAATTGCACTGGCCGAGCGCGGCGGCCCGTCGTTTGCCTTGTGCGTCTGTGTTTTCGAACTACTGGGTGACGCGCAGGCCGCGCCGAACAATGACAATGCGGCGGCAAGATAGACGAGCCGTTTAGTCAAGCTGAGGTCTCCGCGACCGATTCCGCACGTACGAGCATTCGTCTCAGGACGGGTATGAGGGTGGCGGGCTCGAGGTAGGGGGGAGGAAGCCGCAGGTGAATCGTTCTATCGTCGGGCATGCGCACCGTCCCCGCCGCGTCGGTGAATAGAGGCTCGGCCGAGGCAATTTGATCGACCGTAAATACGACGTCGGGGGCCATCAGACTGATGGATGAAATCCCGAAGTTGCGTGCGCGCACACGAATCTCCGCCAGCTCCAAGAGTCTCTGGACCTGCACGGGAAACGCGCCGAACGCATCCAGAAGGTCGTCCTCGAGCTGCTTTAAGTCCAGCGCGGTGCGGCAGGCGGCTATCCGCCGGTAGACCTCGATTCGTGACCGCTCCGCAGCGATGTAGTGTGCGGGAATGTGGGCGGGCACGTCAAGGTCCACGTGCACCGGCGGCGGAGTCGGATCCGGCTCGTTCTTGAGCCGGCGCACCGTCTGTTCGAGCAGCCGGCAGTACATTTCATAGCCCACCGCGGCGATGTGTCCGCTCTGTTCGCGTCCCAGGAGGTTGCCCGCCCCGCGGATTTCCAGATCGCGCATGGCTATGCGAAACCCGCTGCCCAGCTCGCTGAACTCCTCGATGGTCTTGAGGCGCTTGGCGGCATTGCTCGTGGGGGAGCGGTCCGGCGGGAGCAAAAGATAGCAGTAGGCCCGCTGGTCGGAGCGCCCCACGCGCCCGCGGAGTTGGTGCAGATCGGCCAGCCCGAAGCGGTCGGACTTGTTGATGAAGATCGTGTTCACAGTGGGAATGTCTATCCCGCTTTCGATGATGGTGGTGGCGACCAAAACGTCGCTTTGGCGCGTGACGAAGCCGTGCATGATCGATTCGAGCTCGTCGTCTTTCATCTGTCCGTGCGCGAAGACGACGCGGGCCTCGGGGACGGCTTGGCGCACCGTTTCGGCCATTGCGGCGATGGAGTGAACGAAGTTGTGTATGAAGTACACCTGGCCGTCGCGGTTGAGTTCGCGCAGGATCGCGTCGCGTATCAGCCCCCTGTCGAACGGGCGCACCTGCGTGCTTATCGCCCGGCGGTCCACGGGCGGCGTTTGCAGCGAGCTGATGTCCTTGATTCCCACGAGCGACATGTGCAGCGTGCGCGGGATCGGCGTGGCCGTGAGCGTGAGCACGTCGACGGTCTCGCGAAACGCCTTGAGGCGCTCCTTGTGCTCGACGCCGAAGCGCTGCTCCTCGTCGATGATAAGCAGACCCAGGTTGGCAAAGTGCACGTCCTTACTCAACAATCGGTGCGTCCCTATGAGGATGTCTATCTGCCCTTTCCTGGCTAGCTCGATCAGTTTCCGCTGCTCGGACGGACTGCGAAACCGGGAGAGACACCCGATCGAGAACGGATAATCGGCCATGCGCTCGAGAAACGTCTTGTAGTGCTGCTCCGCGAGCACCGTGGTTGGAACGAGCACCGCGACCTGGCTGCCGTACTCGACGACTTTGAACGCGGCGCGCATGGCGAGCTCCGTCTTGCCGTAGCCTACGTCGCCGCACACGAGCCGGTCCATCGGCTTCGCGGAGGTCAGATCGTCGCGGATCTCCGAGGCCACGAGCAACTGGTCCTCCGTCTCCTCGTAGAGAAACGAGGACTCGAACTCACGCTGCCACTCGGTGTCGGGCGGATACGCCGTGCCGTTTATCTGGCTCCTGGTCGCCTGAACCCGCAGAAGCGACGCGGCCAGGTCCTCTATGGCCTCGCCGACCTTCTCCTTGGCCTTGGCCCACCGTTTGCCGCCCAGCGTCGAAAGCTGCGGCCGGCGCTTGCCGGCGCCGATGTACTTTTGAACCAGTTCGATCTGCGAGCACGGCACGTGGATCATCGCCTTGTCCGCGAACTCCAGGCCCAAAAACTCCTCCTGCTGGGCGGACGAGCCTTTGTACATCTTCTTGAGACCGCGATAGACCGCGATGCCGTGTACGACGTGAACGACTAGGTCGCCGGGCTTCAGGTCCGTCCAGGTCTCCAGCGGCCGGCCCGCGTGTACGCGGCGGACGCGCCGTCTCTGTCTGTGACGATGGAAAATCTCGTGGTGCGGCAGGACGACGGTCCCGGTCGAGGTCCACTCAAAGCCGCGGTGCATTACGCCGATGGAAATGTGAACCAGGGAAGATGCTCCCGGATCCGCCTCGGAGATCATTTCCGACAGGCGCTCCCGTTCACCCTCGTTGTCGCAAACAACGTGAACCTCGCGCTCGTGCGCGAGCCGGCAAAGCTCCTCCACGGCGCCCGCAGCGCTGTCTTCAAATCTGAACGAAGAGCCCACCTGGAAGTCGAACACGTCCTCCCCCGGCGCGTGCGCCGCGCCGAAGCGGGTGAGATGAAGCTGCGGAAACCGATCGACCGAGGCGAGCACATCCCTCACGTCGAAAACCCCCTCGGCACCCGCCAGGCGCGCCCCCAGCGTCGCGCCCATTTCCTGAATCTCGGCCGGGCCGTCCAGAATCACCAGCGCGTCATGCGGCAAAAACGAAAGCAAGTCCGCCACGCGCTCGTCGTCCGCGTTCGCCTTGGCGGGCAGCATACAAGGTGCAATCGAACTTAGGGTTTCGATCGATCGTTGCGTGCTCACATCGAACCGGCGAATGGACTCGACATGTTCGTCCAGAAATTGGATACGATACGGCGCGGTCTGACCCGGCACGAAGAGGTCAACTATGTCGCCGCGCCGGGCCACGTCTCCGGGTGTCTCGACCATGTCCAGCCGTTCGAAGCCGCGGTCGATGGCCCAGGCCAGAACGGAATCAGGAGACCGTCCGGCCGGCCCGAACGGCGATCTCTTCCCGACGCCGAGCCGCAGGGTGTTCTGCGCGAGCACGTCGGGTGCTGGGGTCGGCTGCATCAAAGCCTGGATCGGCGCAACGATGACACACGGCGCGCTCGCCTCTTCGGCCACGGGCGCCCGCCTGCTCAGCTCACTGCAGATTCGAAGCCGCTCGGCCTGTATCTCCGCTTCGGCTGGTCCTTCACCGGGCAGAGTTTCCCATGGCGGAAACAGATGGCAGATCGATTCCAGGAAGAGTTCGAGATCATCCTGAGCGTTGTCGGCCTGTTCGAGGTGGGCGGTGACGTAGAGACAAACGCGGCGCGTCGGGCCTACCGACAGGGCGACCGTCATGGGCGCAGAGGATCCCCACAGGCCCGCGGCATGGACCACTCCCCCGCGAGCGGCCAGTCTCGCCGCCAAGCCCTTTATCTGCGAATCCGCGGCGATCGAAGGGATCACCATAAACCGGACGCCATCATAGCCGACGCCGCGTGGCGCACAAAACTGGCCGACGCATGTTTACTGACGTCGGAATAATGAGCGATGGGAAGAGACACAGTGACGCGGCACGGTCCTGATTGGACTTCTGGTATCGGCCGGCAGTCGCCGAAGCCGCCGGCAAGAAACACGGAGCGCGCCCCGCTTCATAATCGCGCCGTTACGTGTCGTGAGAGGCGTCGTGCATATCGTCGCCAACATCGTTGAGCGAAATCAGGCCCGTGTCGACCAGTTTCTCGGCGATGCGGTAGATGTCCTTCCTGTCCCGCACTTTCCTTTGCCCGACGGCGATGAACGTTATGCGAACGTGCACGAGGACATCGAAGTTTGCGAGGCACTCCTCATCAACCGAATGAACCGCGCGAAAGCGCCCAAACGTGAACCGATAGAACCCCTGCAACGGTCCGCGAAGTGGCTTGTACGCTTGCTTAGGGTCGGCGCAACTTTTAAGCTCGTCGGCCTTGCGCAGCACTCCGCGCCGCACCTTGAGCGGCAGTGCTGCCAACTGCGATTTTGCCGTAGTGGTCCACTGGATCGAGACTCGTCGCTCCATCAACCAAGCTCGCGCTTAACATCCTCATGGTCATGGATGCGTCCTTCCCGAATGTCCGCCAAGCTCTGCTGGAATGTGTTAAACGACTCCGGATCGGACATTATCTCCAAAGTGTCAAGTATAGCTGACAAACATTCGATGTCAACGATTGCAAACGCCCTCTTGTTGTGCCGGGTCACATAGATTATGGGCTCCCCCTCCGCAAGACGCTTGTCGAGCGAGTTTAGCTGCTTCCTGGCCTCCGAAATGTCGATTGTAGCGTCGCCAACCATGCCGAGTTCTCACTTTACATCAGTTTCTTGCGCAATTAGCACGCAGAATCCGTCGCTGCGTTTCCTCGACAAAGTCATTCTGAATGTACCTGTAACTCGCAAATATATCGTACAATCAGAGTACTAAATACACATCCAACTAATGTAGGTTTTCGTCGACGGATAGTCAAGAAATATCCTGCTATTCGTACTTTTTTTGCGCGCAAACGTGTCCAACAAGATTTGGCTTCCGACTCGCAATTCGTCACGGGCCGTCCTCGTGTTGCCAGAGCGGCACGATGTGGTCTAAATCCAGGCGCAGTTGATAGGTATCGGTAGCGTTTATGGAAACGGTAGTTGCCGTTAATCCGCTCCGGATTGT
>Ga0326597_10006750_pt1 | contig 15666 bp, 7 predicted proteins | sample RVTome_12_FD_203789 | JGI IMG/M metagenome (GOLD analysis project Ga0326597, IMG submission 203789) | Soil microbial communities from uranium-contaminated site in the Upper Colorado River Basin, Wyoming, United States - RVT100D185 | ecosystem: Environmental > Terrestrial > Soil > Contaminated >...
GCCGCCAGATGGAGACAAGGCATTGAGGTGAGTCGCATAATGCACCACCTTCGCAAGGATTCCGCTAGGCTTAATGAACCAAAGGAAAAAGGCCACCACAAGTACCCCGTGGTGGCCTTTTTCCGTCTGTCGGGCGCCCGGCTAGTAGTACCGCTGCCCAGCCAGCGCCGAGGCCCCCGGCGAGAACTCAGAGGCAGTACCGCGCTGGGACGCCGGGCGATACACCAGCGAGGCCGGTGCCCGGGTCCCGATCGACCCGCCGCCGATTCCGGGGGCCCCACTCGGCTGGAGCGAGCTACCCTCGTTACCCACACCGCCGTAGGTGTACAGCGGTTTCTGGAGGACGTTCAACTCCAGGCCGGGAACGGCGAAGTGCGTGGGCGTCCCTTCGACCGGGCCGTGATGGAACGCCGGGCCGGTGGGCGCCGTTGGGCCAAACCCGCGGCGGTCGAAGTAGGAGCATCCGCTGCACAACAAGTAGGTCTCGATGCGCTTCTCGTAGATCAGCTTGTCCATCAGGTCCGCGTCGGCCACGGTCGCGGCCGGCAGCTGACCCCGGGTCACCCTGGTGGCGTTGATGATGCTCACCACCTCGGGAAGGGCCGCCGCGCCGCCCGTCCGGAGCAGACCTTCCGCCTTGATCAACTGCATCTCGACGGTGGTCATCCACCGCGCCGGGGCGGTGCCGTTGCTCGACGGGTAGTTGCCGAAGCGGCTGCCGCCATAATACGAGTAATGGTACGTGCCGCGCGCGGAGGGGAAGGTTGACGGCCCGGCGTAGCGGAAGTCGGTGCCGTTGGTTTGCGGGCCGCCGGCGCCCGTGATCCGCCGGTCGGCGGTGGTGATCAGGAACTCATTCCGCTGCGCCACCGGAGTGGCGAGCCAGTTGGCGAAGCCCCCGGATTGATCGGTCCAGCCAATGGTCTTGTAGTCGCCCCGGGCCCAGGTGTTGTTGGTGGTCTGGTATCCGTACCACTGGAGGGCCTTCCAGAACCGGTCCCTGTTGCTGACGATGTTGATGTCACTGGTGATGCCCGCATTCACGTGACCGATCACCGTGGCCCAATCCACGGCGGCACGATCGGCCGGGGTGCGGGCCACCTGGGTCATCAACCGGGCGATGATGGAATGGGCAAACCGCGCCAATTGCGTGTTGGTCATCGCGTTGCCGTCGAACCACTCGTTGGGAATTGTGAAGCTGTTGGAGCTGGCGATGCTGATGGCCTCCTCGAGCTCGGCGATGGCGGCGGCGTGCACGTCCGGGTACGGCTTCAGCTCCAGGAGGTCGGTTTCGAGGTTGACGGTTTCGTCGAAGACGAAGGCCGAGTCGAAGAACGCGGCCAGGTAGCCGTGGGCCAGCCCCTGGACCAGCTTGGCGAACGCCTTGGCCCGGTTGACATCGATGGTCGTCGCGGCGTCGGCGTTGGCGTCAATGCCGGTAATGCCGTCGTACACTGCCGACAGCGCTCCGTAGTTTTCGTACCACGGCTCCTGGGTCGTGGCCCGGTAAGTCCAGGCCGGATCGTTGGGCCACGCCACCCGGGGCTCCGAGGACAGCTGCTGCATCCCGAAGTTCCCCCAGGACATGGTCCCTTCATCCGCCGTGGTGGAGAGCGCCCAGGAAGGGCTGGTGTATTCGGAGCCGCCCCAATAAATGAGCATGGCGCCCCCGATGACGCCCTCCAGGTCCTGGGCCTGCGCCAGAACCCGTTCGCGGTCGGGAGCGTTCTCGTTGGTGACTTCCAGGTCGGTCAGGTCGCTGAGGCCGCTGCACGCCGCGAGCCCGACGCCGAGCAGCGTGATCGCCGCAATGCGGAACCGCTTCATGAGCATGCCTCCTTAAAACTCGAGTTCGATGCTTCCGGTGATGCTCCGGAAGACCGGGTAGTCAAACGCATCGTACCGCTTCCACGTCGGTGACGTGGCGGAGAGGGTCACTTCCGGATCGTAGCCGCTGTAATCGGTCCAGGTGTGCAGGTTCCGCCCAATCAGCGACACCGCGATGCGATCCACCAGGTTGCCCAGGGGGCCCGCGCCCCGCAGGTTGAACGCATACCGCAGTTGCAGCTCGCGGAACTTCACGAACCAGCCGGGCTCCACGAAGTGGTCGTTGTCGGCGTTGACGTCGTACAGCCGGGTGAAGTAGTCAATCGTCTTCCGCTGGTTGGCGGGCTTCCCGGACTGGTCGGTCTCCCAGGCGTTGTGCTCCCGGTGGGGCCACTGGCGGGTGTTGTTGTAGATCTGCCCGCCGAGCTGGCCGTCGAAGAGTGTATAGACCGTGAGACCCTTGATGCTGAACGTATTGGTGAAGCCCAGGTTGATTTTGGGGAAGGTGTTGCCCATTTCCAGGAAGTTGGTGGTGTCCAACTGGCCGGTCTGGGGGTCGGTCACGACCGCCTGTGCATAGAACGGCAGGCCCCAGGCGTACGGGACACCGTCAATGGTGACGGTGGATCCATACAGCTGCTTGTCGATCCCGTCGGTCCAGGTGTTGCCCGCGCCCACCGGCACCAGGTAGCCGTCGTCGTTCACGGCGAACTGGTCGCAGCTTTGGCCAAAGCCCGCCGTGGCACTGAACACTTCGCCGCAGGTCCTGGCCCAGCGGTGGCCGTACATCGTGCCCAGCTTCTCGCCCGTCCGGATGTAGTAGATGCCGTCCTGGAGCTGGGCCGGGAGGTTGAACTCGGTGATGACTTGCCGGGTGCGGTCCGCCACCAGGCTCATGCTCCAATTGAAATTGCGGCCCTGCACCAGCGAGGCTTCCATGCTGCCTTCCCAGGTCTTGCTCTCCAGGGTGCCGGCGTTCCGCCACTGCTGGCCAAACCCGGTATAGCCGGGCAGGGGGACCTGCAAGAGCTGGTCTTCGACCACGGACTTGGCGTACGTCAGGGACAGCGATAACCGGCCCCAGGCGATCATGTCCGCGCCCAGCTCGGTTTCGGTGGAGAACTCGGGTTTGAGGTCCTTGTTGCCCAGCGTGGCTTTGCTCACCGCTCCGCCACTGACGCTGTAGGTCTCGTATTGGGCCGAGAACCGGGGACGGCCGCCGGCCGTCCCCTGGGAAGCGCGGAGCTTGAACTCGGAGAAGATGCCGCCCAGCGGCCACCAGGGTTCCTCGGAGAGCCGGTAGGCGCCGCTGAGCCGGTAATACCACTGCCAGCGCTGGTCCGAGCCGAACAGCGAGCTACCGTCGCGGCGGATCAGCGCGTCCACGATGTACCGATCCCGGAAATCCACCTGGGTGCTGAGGAAGTACCCCAGGGAGCGGATCGCCTCGCTGGACGACGAGATGTCGTTCAGCGCCGGGTTGCCGGCGTCGAGGTCCTGCACATCACCCACCACCAACTCATTGGCCTCGGCGTCGAAGAACTCTTCGTCCGCGCGCTCCATCAGCACCCGGGCCTTGGTGACCGTGTTCAGGGCGCCGAAGGTCTTGGTGAACGCGCCGGTCACGCTGGCGTTGATGGCCTGCTCCAGGGTGTTGTTCTTGCGAAGCAGCCCGGGGTGCTCGAACGGCGCATCGGTGAGCCGGAAGCCCTTGAAGAAATAGGTCACCGAGTTCCGGTCCGAGCGGTCGAAGCTGAAATCGGTCTCGATGTCGAAGACCGTGGTGGGCCGCCACCGAGCGCGCAGGTTCCCCAGGAAACGGCTCCGCCGGTTCTGCTCGTCGTTATTGCGGGCTGAATAGACGGGGTTGGATTCCACCACCTGCGCGTCCGGGTTGATCAGGACGTCGTTGCTGTCCCTGGCGTCGGGGTTCAACTCCAGGAGGTCCACGTCAATGGGATAGAAGTTCAGCCCGTAGAACGCGTTCTCGCCGCCCTGCGGGTCATCCGCAATGGACTGGGAGTAATAGGTGCTGGCCGAGAAGTCCAGCTGGCCGCCGAGGCGGTGGTCCACGTTGACTCGGCCGCCGCGCCGGTTGAACCCGTCCATCCCTTCCACCACGCCCTGCTCCTTGTACTCGTGGAAGCTGGCCAGGAAGTTGGTGCTCCCGGTCCGGTGCGAGATGGTGGCGGTGTTTTGGTAGTTAGTGCCGGGATTGAAGAAGCGATCCAGGTTGTCATAGGTGGTGCCGGGGAAGGGCTTGTCGGCAATGAAGTAGAAGTTGCCGCCGGGGGCCCGGACCGTGTCCTCCTTGGCCCGCCAGCCCAGGCGCGTCGCCAGGGCCCGGTCGTTGGGCGAGACCAGCGTGTCAGGGCTGCCCGTTCGCCGCATGATCCAGTTCCCGCTGCCGTCGAGCTGGAACCAATGGCTCTGGGCCTGGGAGATCGTGCGCGGGAGATTGTTGACGCCGAATTCGCTGCGGAAGGTGACGCGGGTCTGTCCCTCGACTTCGTTCCTCCCGCGGTTGGTCTGAATGACGATCACGCCGTTGCCGGCGCGGGCGCCGTACAGGGCGGCTCCCGCGGCTCCCTTCACCACCTCGATGGTGGCGATGTCCAGTGCGTCAATGTCCACCATGGACGAGCCGAGAATGACGCCGTCCACCACGTAGAGGGGCTCGTTCGAGCGGCCCTCCGTGTTGATGCTGGTGGCGCCGCGGAGCTGGATGCTCAGGCCCGATCCCGGCGTGCCGTTCCCGCGCACGATGTGGACGCCCGCCATCTTGCCCTGGAGCGATTCCACGGCGTTCCGCGAGGGAACCGGGATGTCCTCCATGGAGACCTTCTCCACCACGAACGGCACCTTCACCGCGCGGGTTTGCTCCGCCACACCGGTGACCACGATGTCGTCCAGGCGGAAGATGCTTCGCTGGAGATCGAAGTTGGCCGTGGTCGCCACGCCGGGAGCCACCGACTGATTGGTGACCACCAGCTGCTGGTAGCCCACGGCCTGCACCCGGAGGCTGTAGCTGCCGACGGGCACCGTGCCGATGGCGTACGCGCCGTTGGCATCGGACGTGGCGTTGAGCGCCGTGCCCACCACCGAGACGCGCGCGCCCGCGACGGGCGTGCCGGCGTCGCGGGCCGTGACCCGGCCCTCGATCCGGCCGTTCTGGGCCATCGCCGTGCCGGCGGCGACCAGCAGCCCAAAAGCGGAGAGGACAACTCCCTTTTTGATGCCGGACAAGAAGGAAGAAACCATGACGAGCCTCCCTCGAGAATGGAGCGTCATTGTGGTGTTCCCTGCGTCGTCTTCTATGCGCAAATAAGCCCGGCCATGCGCGAAGGGAAGCCGGGTATGGGGTGGCGCGGAGCCGCCCGTTTGTATCCAAAAGTGTGGTATGTCGAGCACAACGCTACCGTTTGGTTTCGGATGTGTCAAGAAGAAACTCCAACCCCCATCGCCACCCCGAACAATCCCCGAAACTGGCCGCTTTCTCCTGAGGCCCGCCCGTGCTATGGTTCGGGCCGTGAATCCCCGCGCCGCGCGCTTCGTGACCAGTCTCGCCTTCCTTGGCGGTCTCACCCTGGTCGTGGTGCTGGACCGGACGGGGCCCCCGGTCTCCCCGGTTTCCACCCTCGAGGTGAGGTTCACCGAGGTGGCGCGGCAGGCAGGGATCGATTTCGTCCATCAGGCCCCCGCGTTGGACCCCAAGCTCGACAACGTGGCTCCATTGGTGGCGGCCCTGGGCGCCTGCGTCTCCGTGGCCGACGTGGACACCAATGGTTGGATGGACCTCTTCTTCACCAACAGCCGTTTTGGGGCGCCCAACGCGCTGTACCTCAACCGGGGAGACGGGACCTTTCGCGAAGCAGCGCGCCAGGCCGGCCTCGCCGACCTGAATCGCGCCGGCGAGGGGGTGTCCATGGGCGCGGTGTGGGGCGACTACGACAACGACGGTTTCGAGGACCTGCTGGTTTATCGGTGGGGCTATCTCCAGCTGTTCCACAATCGCGGTGATGCGACGTTCGAGGACGTGACCGAGGCCGCCGGGCTGCGCCACTGGATGAACGCCAACGCGGGGGTTTGGCTCGATTACGACCGCGATGGAGTGCTGGACCTCTACGTGGGCGGGTACTTCCGGTCGGACCTCGACCTCTGGCATCTCGCCGGCACGCGCATCATGCACAACAGCTTCGAGTTCGCCACCAATGGCGGACAGAACCGCCTGTTTCACAACCGGGGTGATGGAACCTTCGAGGACGCGACGGAGGCCATGGGTGTGGGCAGCACCCGCTGGACCATGGCCGTCGCGTCGGCCGACTTCAACGACGACGGCTGGCCGGATCTCTACCTCGCCAATGATTATGGGCCCGAGCAGCTCTTCCTGAATCGCCAAGGTGAGCGGTTCGAGCTGGTGGACGCGGGCCTGACCGGGGACTCCAAGAGCGGCATGTCGGTCTCCCTGGGCGACCTGCACAACCGCGGGCGGCTGGACGTCTTCGTCACCAACATCTCGGAGCGAGGGTACCTGTTCCATGGCAACAACCTGCGCCTCAACTTCCTGCCGGAGCTGGACCGGTTCGAAGAGACCGCGACGGGCGCGGTGGCGGATGCCGGCTGGGCCTGGGGCGCGCAGTTCGGCGACCTCAACAACGACGGCCTGCTGGACCTGTTCGTGGTGAATGGATACGTCTCCGGCGACCGAGACCGGGATTACTGGTATGCCATGTCGAAGGTGGCGGGCGCGCAGGGGAACATCTTTGAGGACGCCCGCAACTGGCCCGCGGTGGGCTCGCTGAGCCTATCGGGGTACGAGCAGTCCCGGGTCCTGGTGAACCGTGGCGCCGAGGGGCTGCAGGACGTGGCGGAGGCGACCGGCGTGACCGATGAGTACGACGGACGCTCGGTGGCCCTGGCGGACCTGTTCAACCGAGGCGTGCTGGACGTGGTCGTCGCCAATCAGCGGGGGCCGGCGCTGCTGTATCGCAACGAGGGGGATCCGGGGCGGCACTGGATCGGCTTCCGGCTGGTGGGTCGCGCCAGCAACCGCAGCGCCATCGGTGCCGAGGTCACCATCGAGTTCGGGGACGTCCGCCAGCGCCAGGTCGTGGCGGGCGGCATGGGGTTTTGTAGCCAGAACGACCGCCGCCTGCACTTCGGCCTGGGCGACGCGGCGCGGGTGGATCGGGTCACGATTCGCTGGCCGTCCGGGCGGTCGCAGGTGATCGAGCGTCCCGCGGTGGACCGCAAGCACGTCGTCGTCGAAGGCGAGCCGGTGGCGGTACGTGACTGACGCCGCCCTTACGTCGAGCCCGCCCGCCCCGCTACGCGCGCTGGCCCGCATCAATCCCAAGTACCTGATCGTCTTCCTCATCACCCTGGTGCTGGTGCTGGGACAGGCCCGCTACGGCATCCTTGGCGGCTACCAGCCTCTCGTCACCGCGCTCGGCATCTGCCTCCTGACCGAAGCGGTGCTCTCGCGGCTGATGCGCGGGCGGGTGGCCAACCTCTCGAGCGCCTATATCACGGGCATCAGCCTGTCCCTGCTGATCAAACCTCAGGCCAACATCCTGTGGCCGTTTGCCCTGGGCGCCTTTCTAGCCATCGCGTCCAAGTACGTGCTGGCCTATCGAGGGCGGCACCTGTGGAACCCGAGCAACTTCGCGATCGCGTTCCTGCTCCTGACGGCCAGCCGGCACGTGGCCATCCTGAGTCACCAATGGGGCAATGAGATCGCCACCAACGCGGTGATCTGGGTGTTCGGCCTCGTGATCGCGGCACGCGCGCGCGTGCTGCACGTCACCGCCGCGTACGTGCTGAGTTTTGTGGCGCTCGCCGTGGCGCGGAACCTGGTGATCGGTGGGCCACTGGTCGTGGAACTCGCTCCGCTCACCGGACCCATGTACCAGCTCTTCATCTTCTTCATGGTCACCGACCCGCGCACCACCGTGAGCACCACGCGCGGGCGTGTGGTGGTTGCCGGGCTGGTTGCCGCCCTCGAAGCCGCCGTCCGCCTCGCCGGCGATTTCCACCTATCCCTGTTGCGGCCGTTCTATCCGTCGCCCCCGATTCTGGCGCTCGCGCTGGTGGGGCCGCTGGCGATGTGGTGGGATCTGCGACGCCGGCGTCGCGCAGAGAGGCCGGCGGCATGATCGCGCGCCGCGGGTGGGCCCTGGCGGGCGCCGCGGTCCTCGTGCTGGCGGGCTGCGGGGGCGAGCCGGGGCCCTGGCATGAGGCCCGGGGGTATCGTTGGCGGGAGCTTGGGGTCTCGCGGTTCGGCCGCGCCGGCTTTACGGCGCTGGAGCCCGCCAGGACCGGGATCACCGGCGCCGACGCGGTGACCGATTCGGCCCTGGCACAGAACCGTCACCTGGCGCAGGGATCGGGCGTCGCGCTCGGCGACGTAGACGGCGACGGCCTGGTGGACGTGTACCTGGCCCGCATCGCGAAGCCCAACCTGCTGTACCGCAATCTGGGTGGCTGGCGCTTCGAAGAGGTGGCCGCGGCGCGTGGGGTATCGGCTCCGGATCGCGCCTCGACCGGCGTCGCCCTGGCCGACGCCGACGGCGATGGTGATCTGGATCTGTTGGTGGTGGCCCTGGGTGGTCCCAACGGCCTCTGGCTCAACGACGGCTCGGGGCACTTCACGGAAGCGCGGGACGCCGGGCTCGAGTCCGACCGCGGCAGCACCTCGCTTACCCTGGCGGACGTGGACGGAGATGGTGACCTCGACCTCTATGTGGCCAACTACAAGGTGGCGACGGTCATGGATCTCTTCCCCCCGGAAGTCCGTCAGTTCGACCGCGTCGTTCTGGAGCGCAACGGCCGTTACACCGTGGCTCCCGAGTTTCAACCGCACTATCGCGTCGAGCGGCGACCGCACCTCAACGCGGTGGTGCGCATCGAGCGGGCCCAGCCCGACGTCTTCTATCTGAACGACGGCCGGGCCCGGTTCCAACGGGTCCCTTTCTCGGCCGGCCGGTTTCTGGACGCCGACGGGCGGCCGTTACCCGAAGAGCCGGACTATTTCGGCCTGGCCGCGCGGTTCTACGACGTGAATGGAGACGGTCACCCCGACCTGTATGTCTGCAACGACTTCTCCGACCCCGACAGCTTCTGGCTGAACGACGGCACCGGCCGGTTTCGCGCGGCGCCGCCCCTGGCGGTGCGCGCCGCCAGCAATGCCTCCATGGCCGTGGATTTCGCCGACATCAACCGTGACGGCCAAGTGGATTTCTTCGTGGCCGACATGCTGGCCCGGGACCGCCGAAGCCGGCTGACGCAGCGTCCCACCCACACGCCGTTCCCCAAGGCCATCGGTACCATCACCGATCGGCCGCAGATGCAGCACAACACCCTGTTCGTGAACCGCGGGGACGGGAGCTTCGCCCAGATCGCCGAGCTGGCCGGGGTCGCTGCCTCTGGCTGGACCTGGGGCTCCCTGTTTCTCGATGTGGATCTCGACGGCTACGAGGACCTGCTCCTCGCCACCGGGCACCGGTGGGACGTGATGGACGGGGACATCGAAGGTCGGCTCCTGGGACGTAGCGGCCCGGATTGGCGGCAGGAGCGGTTCCTCTTCCCGGAGCTGCGCCTCACCAATGTGGCCTTCAGGAACCGTGGCGATCTCACCTTCGACGACGCGAGCGAGACCTGGGGGTTCGGCGGCGACCCCGACATGTCGGCCGGCATCGCGGCTGCCGACGTGGACGGTGACGGGGACCTGGACCTGGTCATCACCCGGGTGAACGCGCCGCCGTTGGTGTTGCGGAACGACGGCACGGCTGCCCGAGTGGCGGTGCGGCTGGTGGGTGACCCGCCCAACACCCAGGGTGTGGGCGCCAAGGTGAGGGTGCTGGGCGGCGCGGTGGCACGGCAGGAGAAGGAGGTCACCGCGGGCGGACTGTACCTGTCCCACAGTGACTACCTCACCACCTTCGCCACCGGCCGGGCCAGCAGCGTGACCATCGAAGTGCGGTGGCGCGACGGGCGCACCAGTGTCCTTCCGGGAGCGAGACCCAACCGCCTGTACGAGATTCGCGAGCAGGCCGCCAGTGCGGCACGCGAGGAGCGCCTGTCCGCCGCTCCTCAACGACAGCTGTTCGAGGACGCCTCCGCCGTGTTGGGGCACCGGCACCACGAGGCTCCATATGATGACTACGCGCGCCAACCGCTGCTGCCCGCCGACTTGAGCCGGCTGGGGCCGGGCGTCAGCTGGCTCGACCTGGACCGTGATGGCGACGAGGATTTGTTGATCGGCGCGGGGCGGGGCGGCACCATCGCGTACTTCCGCAACGACGGCGGCCGGCTTACCCGCGTGGACCTGGGGGTCCCGGCGGCGGAGGACGACTACGCCGCCATTCTGCCGGTGCCCGCCGGCGAACGCGTCGCCCTGCTCGTGGGTCAGGCGTCGTACGAGACCGGACCCTCGGCGGGCGGGGCCCCCGGTCCTTCGGTGCTCCGGCTGGTTCCCGGGGCCGGAGGCGCCAGGGCAGGCCTGACCGCCGCCGTGCCGGGCCAGGGCGCCAGCGTCGGGCCGCTGGCCCTGGCGGACTACGACGGCGACGGGGACCTCGATCTGTTCGTCGGCAGTCGCGTCCTGCCCGGCGGCTGGCCGATCGGCGTGCCGTCGCGGCTCTTCCATAATATGGAAGGGAGCTTTGTCCCGGACACGGTGAACGGGGCGGTGCTGGCTGGACTCGAGCTGGTCTCCGCCGCCGTGTTCTCCGATGTGGACGGCGACGGTGATCCCGACTTGCTACTGGCCACCGACCTGGGGCCGGTGCGTCTGTTGCGCAATCAGGCGGGTCGGTTGCGCGACGCCACGGATGACGCGGGCCTGGGCGGACGCCGCGGCCGGTGGAACGGGATCGCGACCGGTGACTTCGACGGCGACGGCCGCCTCGACCTGATCGTCACCGGCTGGGGCGGGAACCTGCTGGTGCGCCCCACGGCGGGGGTCCCGCTGCTGACGTATTACGGAGATTTTGACCACAACGGGTCCCTGGACCTGATCGAGGCGCGAGCGGAGCGGGCCGGCGGACCGCCGTATCCGCTGACGCTCGCCCCGCGAGTGATGGTCGCCGTCCCGGCACTCCAGCGCCGGGTCTCCGGCTTCGCCGCCTACGCCGGCATGACGGTACGGGACCTCCTCGGCCCCCAGGCAGCGGGAGCCGGCGTGGCATCGGTCAACGCGACCGAACACCTGTTGTGGCGCAACCGGGGTGCGCGGTTCGAGCCTCGGCCGCTCCCGCTGGAGGCGCAGGTCGCGCCGTCGTTTGGCGTGAGCATCGCCGATGCCGACGGCGACGGCCACGAGGACGTCTTTCTCGCTCAGAACTTCTTCCCCACCGAGATGGGCACGCCACGCTTCGATGCCGGCCGCGGGCTCTGGTTGCTGGGGGATGGCTCGGGCGCCCTGAAGGCCATCCCTGGCCAGGAATCCGGCGTCATGGTCTACGGGGACCAACGCGGGACCGCGGTGGCCGACTACGACGGCGATGGCCGGATTGATCTGGTCGTCACGCAAAACGGGTATGAGACCAAGCTGTACCGCAACGTCGGCGCGCGGCCCGGTTTGCGCGTCCGGCTGGTAGGTCCGCCGGGCAACCCCGACGCGATTGGCGCGGCCACGCGGCTGGTGTACGGCGAACAACGCGGGCCGCTGCGCGAGATCCAGGCGGGCTCGGGCTACTGGTCCGTGAACGGCGCGGTGCAGGTGCTGGGGATGGCCGGCCGGCCCACGGCCCTATGGGTGCGCTGGCCGGATGGGACGGAGCGCACCGTGCCGGTCACGGCGGATGACGTGACGGTCCGCTACTAGCGCCGCGTCAGCCATTCCCGCACGAAGTCCGGCTGCGGGAATCGCTCCTCGGGTCCGTACGGGTACTTCGACATCGCGTGAAAGGGCAGGGGTGTGGTCCGCTCGCCCGTCGCCGTGTTGAGGTCGGCGTCCTTCATCCAGCCATCGCTGTACAGCAGGAAATCTCGCGTCCACCCCGGTGGCAACGGCAGAGCGGGTCCGGCGTCGAACCGCAGGGTGATCTCGTCGCCCGGGCTCATCACCACGTAGCGATCGTCGGCCGCCTGGAGCAGCGCCACCACGTCGCCGTACCGCGTGAACGGCCCGGCCACTGATCGCCAGGGAGATTCCCGCGAGACGTCGTCGTAGTCGAACCACTGCGGCCCGTACCGCCCGCCCTTGCGGTACACCCGCGAGAACCCGCGGTAATGGAGGTGCGCCTGGGAGGGGGTGAGCTCCGTTATGGCGGTGGGCCCCGCGGCGTCGCCCACCGTGAAGAACGCGTGATCCCAATACACATCCATGTTGGTCTGAATCCGCACCTGCCGGTCGTCGCTCGGGAAGCGACCCGTGAGGTCCACGATCACGGTCTTGTGTTTCCCCGCCGGGAATCCGATGTCGGGAATCACGGTGCGCCAGCGTCCACCGCGGTCCCGCACCTGCAACGAGGGCGAGTGCGCCGGCGTGGCTCCCGACTGGCCGATCGCGACGTTGATGCTGGCGTCGGTGGGGAAGATCCAACCCTGGAGGAACAGCGTCACCCGCTCCCCGTGCGCCTGGGGGCCGAGGTCCAGCACCAGATCGTGCGGCTCCGTCAGCCCCTGATAGCGGCTGGGCGCGAATCCGGTGACGTACACGTCGTCCTGGGCGCGAAGCTCCGGCAACACGTCGCGTCCCGTCCCGTCGGTCGCCCGCACCGGCAGATGTCGTCGCGCCACCTGATGCAGATCCAGGGAGGCGGGGCCCGGCGGCACGAACTTCTCGTCCACGAAGATCTCTACCGAGTCGGGATGATCCACCGCGAGCAGGCTGAGTTGGTCCAGGTAGGGCGCTTCCCACAGCTCTTCGGTGATCTGGACGTCGTAGCCCCCGTCCCTGAGCGCCAGCGTGGCGCCCGGCACGCGGAGATACTCCCGCGAAGCCTGAGGTGGGGCGTAGGTCCGGCTCTGGATGGTCATCAGGCCGAGCGGCATGCCGATGGCGCTGCGCCACATGATGTCGGTGACGAACCGATACCGCTCTCCGTCCCAGGTGTAGAGGAACGCGCAGGACCCCTTGAGGGTCTGCTCTTCGAGCAGGTCCCGGTCGCTCCCCGGGTAATAGAAGGTCTGCGGCACGCCGTTGGTCCATTGCACCCGGACCACGTCGGCCTTCAAGCGCCGGCCCAGGCCGAAATGGGTGATCGGGTCGGTCACCACCCGCATCTGGTAGAGGTCCCCAACCCGGGCTTCCAGCAGCCCGCCGATCCCGAAGTGGTTGTTCTTGCCGCTCCCTTCGCGGAGCGCCCGTAGCTCGACCTTGAGAAAATGATTGGCGTTGCCGCCGTCGTTGCGCAGCAGGCGAATTGCGCCGCGCTCGCCGGCCAGCAGCAGGTCGAGGTCGCCATCCGCGTCCGGGTCGAACACCGCCGCGTCGCCCAACTGGGGTAGATCCGCCGGCAGCAGCGCCGATCGATCGCTCCACCGACCGCCCCCTTCGTTGTGCAGGAGGCGCGCCGTCCGGCCGGCGTCGCCACCCGCCACCAGCAAGTCCTGCCGTCCGTCGTTGTCAAAGTCGAGGAACCGGCTGGACCGAATCGCCAGTCCGCTGAGGAACCCCGCCAGGCCCGGTGTGCGGCGATCGGGCTCGAACCGGCCGTCGCCACGGTTCCGGTACAGCGGCGTGTCTGCCGAGCCGTTCATTCCCACGAACAGGTCGAGGAATCCGTCGTTGTCGTAATCGGCCACCGCCACGGTGCTGACGGCGACCCCTGTGGGGAGGCCAGCATCATCCTCTCGCTGGTAACGACCCTCGCCGGCGTTCCGGTACCACACCAGGCCCGCGTCGTCGGTGGCGATGACCAAGTCGATCCGGGCATCGCCGTCCAGATCCGCGAAAGCGGCATGGCGCCCGCGCACCGCCGGCGTGGCCAGCCCCATGGTCCGGGCCTGCTCGCTGAACGTGCCGTCCAGGTGGTTTCGATGGAGCCGGGTTCCGCCGGGGCTCACGACCAGGAGATCGAGGTCGCCGTCGTGATCCGCATCGACCGCCGCGAGGTGCTGCGCCGGGCCCGACTGGTCAAGCCGGGCCGCCGAGGTCCGGTCCTCAAACGATCCGGCTCCACCGTTTCGGAAAAAGCGCACGCCGGCGGCGGAGGCACCAACCAGGTCGAGCCAGCCGTCGTTGTCCAGGTCGGCGAAGCGATAGGTGCCGGAGGGGAGCTGAAGGGGGATCCTGGCGTCCGGCGTCGCGTCGGAGAAGGCGCCGAGATCGTTGCGGAAGACCTGAGCCCGGCCGCCTCGGAGGACCAGGAGGTCGGGATCGCCGTCACCGTCGTAGTCGCCGGCGGCGATGGCCGCGCCGTCCTCTCCCGGTGCGTCGGCTGCCAGCGCGGCCAGGCCCGCGGCGGCGGTGGCGTCGGTGAAGCGAAGAGCGGCGAGCACCGCCTCCAGGCTCGCGTCCCGGAGGGAGAGGGTTCGACTGAGTGTGAGGATGGGGTAGCCCGCCGCGGCGCCGCGCGGTCCCTCGAGGTCGCGCAGGGCGGCCTGGTGCACGGGCGTGAGGGCGAACAGTTGATGAAACCGGCGGGCGGCGTCCGCGGCGGCCGCGTCACGGGAGCCGGTCAGCCCGATGGCGCGCCGAAACGCGCTGTTGGCTTCGGGAGGCATCGCCGGCAGCTGCTGGCGGAGCGCCTCCAGGTGCCGCAATGCGCTGTCGGTGAGGCCGGCGCCCAGGAGCGCGTCCACCAGCTCGAGCCGCGCGGCCACGTTGGCGGGCGCCACCGTCATGATCCGCTCGAGGCGCGCCACGCGCTCCGCCGGCTCGGGGACCCAGTGGGCCCACGCGTACAGGCTCTTGAGGTGGTCCGGGGCGAGGCGCAGCGCCTCCGCCAGCACGCGTTCCGCCGCCGCCGCCGCGCCGCTGAGCCGCAGCGCCGTTGCGAGTTGGAGCCGGATCTCCGGATCGTCCGGGGCCAGCTCCAGCGCGCGCTGAAACAGCGCCCGCGCGTCGGCGTAACGGCCCATCCGGAGGTAGGTGACGCCCAGGTTGGCATGGCCCGCGGGCTCGCCGGGTGCCAAGCGGACCAGCTTCTGGAACTCCCCGGCCGCCTCGTCGAGCCGGTGCTCCTCCAGGTACGCCAGCCCCAGGGTCCGCGCGGCGAGCACCTCCCCCGGGGAGGCGCCGCGGTCGGCGCAGGCGACACTCAGCACCAGCGCCGGCAGCAGCAGCCCGGCGCGGCTCCGCCGAACGAGAGCCGTGGAGCCGTTCACATCATCCCCCTCTGCGCCCTCTGCGGTGAATTGGCGATGGGTGGCGAGCTCAGAGCCGGTATCCCCGCCTCAGCATCCCCGGCGCGTCTCGCGCGAACTGCTCCGGCGTGGGCACGAAGAAGGCCATCGCGTCTGCCACCCGATCGATCATGTTGAACAGCGCGCAGACATGGACGGCGTCGGTGAGGGCCGCGTCGCTGACCCCGGCGTCACGTGCTCGCTGCGCGTCGGCCGGGCCCAGCTCATCGGGACGGAGGGTCATCTTCTCGAGGTACGCCAGCGTCGCCCGAAGCCGCGCGTCAATCGGCGCGCGGCTTGCGTCCTCCAGCACCGCCTCCGCTACCTCGTGGCCCAACGCCTTCGACGCGACCGCGCCGTGCGCGCCGGTTCAGAACCGGCAGTGATTGAGCTTGGACGTGTAGGCCGCGAATAGCTCACGCTCGCCGACGCTCCACTCGGAGGGGCCGCGCAGGGCCTCATGCACCAGGTCGCTGAAGGGCTGGCCGAAGAACCCCGGGCGGTACAGCAGGGTCTTGACCACGTCCGGCGCGTCAGCGCCGCGCA
>Ga0326597_10006751_pt1 | contig 15666 bp, 13 predicted proteins | sample RVTome_12_FD_203789 | JGI IMG/M metagenome (GOLD analysis project Ga0326597, IMG submission 203789) | Soil microbial communities from uranium-contaminated site in the Upper Colorado River Basin, Wyoming, United States - RVT100D185 | ecosystem: Environmental > Terrestrial > Soil > Contaminated >...
CAGAACGTCCTCGAAGAGCTGATGCACGAGTGCGGCATTGAAGTGCTCCTGCGCAGCGGCGCGCGACGTGAATTCGGGCAAAGCACGCACGAACTGGGCACGTGCCGCATGGGTGACGATCCCAAGACGAGCGTCCTGAACAAATGGAACCAGGCCCACGATGTGAAAAACCTCTTTGTTGTGGACGGCAGCTGCTTCGTCACAGGCGGTTGGCAGAACCCGACGTTAACCATGTTGGCCCTGGCGTCGCGGGCCGCGGAGTATCTGGCCGAGGAGCTGCGACAGGGATCCCTGTGAGGATCCGGCTGTCCGTGACGTTGCTCGTCGCGGGCGCAGCCATCGTGCTGGGCGCAGTGACTGGAACCCGAGCCCAGGATCCTCAGCCCGCACCCGCACAGCCCATTCCATTCAGTCATCGAATCCATGCCGGGACGCTTGAACTGGCCTGTGAGACGTGTCACCCTGGTTCGAACCAGGGCGACCGGATGACCATCGTCAGGCCCTCAACCTGCATGCAGTGCCACGCCAGCGTCCAGACGGACAGCCCATCGATCCAGCAACTGGCTGAACGCGCAAAAACTGACCAGCCGTTACCCTGGGTGCGGGTGTACCAGGTTCCGTCCTTCGTTCAGTTCAGCCACGCCGCCCACCTGAAGGCGGGCGGCTCCTGTCAGGAGTGCCATGGGCCGGTGATCGAACGAGACCAGCTGTTCCCTGAAACCGACCTCACCATGACTGGGTGCATGGACTGTCACACGACAAGGGGCGCCAGCCTCGAATGCGATCTCTGTCACGACGCGCTGTAGACGGTGATCACCCGGTTCCAACTCGCACAGATGTGGTCGCGCCGAGCGCCGGGCGCGGTCGCTCAGAAGCGCAAGAGGCGGGTCAGCTTGACGATGAAGCCGCGGTTCTCCACCGTGGGAAAGCCCGAGAGCGAGGTGTCGCGGCCTTCGGAATAAACGACGAACAGGTCGCTGCCAGGTTGATACTCCCACCTGAGCCGAATGTTCGCGCTGAGGGCGGCGTTGCTGGAGTTGTACTGGACGAGGGCGCCGACGAACATCCGGGCTGAGAACGCCACGGTGGCGCGGGTTCGCACCAAGGTCGTGGTAAAGCTCCCCTGGACCAGGTCGACCCAGTTGAGCGAGACGCGCGGCTCGATCGAAATCGCCGGGGTGACCTCGATGATTCCATCGTAGGAGAGTTGCGTTCGGTCGCCGTTGAAGAAGCTGCCGCGGTTGAACGACAGGTCGCCGGTGACGCGCCGCTGCGGGCCGAGCCGGTACGACACGCTCGCCTCGTGGAAGCTGTATCCATCGACCTGGAGGATGATGTCGTCAGCGATCTCGAACTCCTCTTCGAGGAATTCATACTGGCGAGTGTACTGGGCGCCGAAGTTGTCGCCGTTGTGCATCTCGATGCCGAAGTCGGCGCTCGCTTCGCGCGTCTCCAGGCGGCCGTCGGAGTTCGTGATGTAGTCGAAGCTCACCTCGCTCCGGTACCGGCGCACGCGCGTGCTCGTCGCCGTGCGGGGGCTGAAGCGAAGGTTCGCGAAGTTGCGGCGGAAGTTCCTGCGGCTATAGAATCCGACCTCGGGGTTGAAGTTTTCGCCGACCGCCAGGTGCTCGTAGTTGACGCCGTAGCGATCGCCTCGGTACTCGAACAACCCGAGATAGCTCGACTCGCCGTCCGACAGACCGGCCGTGCGCGTCTGGGCGTAGTATGTGACCATCCGCACGTTCTGATAGAACGCGAGCTCGGCGTCTACTCCGACGAGCTGATTGGACCCCGGGGTCTCGAGCGCGACGGACCGATTCGTCGCCAAGACCCCGATGGTGCTGCGCCGGAGGATGTCGCGGCGCAGGCGGACCACGCTGAAATTCGTCGGCGGGGTAGTCGACACGTCATTGGCGCCTTGCTGGATGTCAAGCAACCCGACCGTGTAGCGGCCGGCCCGGCCAGTCACCCGGGCGCCCGCACGAATCGGGACCGCCCCCTCGTCGCCTAGGCCGATGCGCCGACTGAAGAACATGATCGGTGTCAAGCCCTGGCGGAAGCCGCCGGTAGACGCGCCGCCGAACGCGAAGATCCCCTGCCCTTCGAGAAAAAACTCCCGTTTCTCTGGGAAAAAGAGGCTGAACCGCGTCAGGTTGACCTGCTCTTCATCATCCTCCACCTGCGCGAAATCGGTGTTCACCGTGAAGTCGGCGATGAGGCCCTGGGTAATCCCGTACTTGGCGTCAAAGCCCACGTCGACGCTGAGATCGTTGGAGATGAGGGGCTCGGCGTTCAGGTTGGTGGCGACCGACGAGATGGCAAAGGGTTTCAGCTCGATGTTGCGCGAACCGCTCGGCGCCTCGATGCCCACGAGCGTCGCCGCCGAGGAGACCCTTGAGATGGCACCGAAGCTGTAGGACGCGGGCATGGGCGTCAAGTAAGAAACTTCGTTCTTCCACTGAACGACACGGCGGAAGTTGATCCCCCACACCTGATCGCGACCCTGTGTGTACCGGAGCGACTTGAACGGGATCACCATCTCGATGAGCCACCCCTGGTCGAACCGCGAGGTCTTGACGTCCCAGACGGTGTTCCAGTCCGTGTTGGTGTTGCTTTCGTTGGTGAAAAGCCCGTCACGGAGCGCTCCCAAGGGGTTGGTCTCGAACAAGAATCCGTTGCGGCCGTCGTGAAACGTGTCGAGCACGACCGTAAGTGTCTCGCCCCGGTTAATGTTTCGATGATCGCGCCGCATCTCGTTGGCGATCATGCGGTCCGGCTGAGTGTCCCAGTTGCGGGCCGAGACGTAGACGTTTTGGTCGTCGAAGAAGACCCAGATGTCGGTTTGCTCGGTCGCCGGCTCCGCTTCCCGCGGAAGCTGCTGGATGAAGCCGCTGGCCGGTGGCACGCGAAGGTAGACCTCCTCGTCCAACCGGCCGTCGACGGTCAGACCTTCAGCCAGCCGATGGGCGCGAAGCGTGACGCGGCCCTCGGCGTCGCGTGCGATCACCGCCGGCGGAACCGATGGTGCCGGTCCCTCGGGTGCGAACCCGACCCCGTCGGGCACCTGACCACGGACCAGCGGCGCGGCACACAGAACGAGCCCGAACGCGCCAACGCCGACCAGCACTCGAGGAAGTCTTCTCATCGGTTATGGAAACAACAGAGTGACGAGGGACCGGACAAGGCCGGCGCCAGGAGAACGTTCAGCGACAGCGAAACCCCGAGACCTCCGAAAACTCACCGGGCCCCCAACAAACCCCTTTAAGAATACAGGCTCGGCAGCCGCTCCGTTTACGGCTTCCAGCAGCGCGAGGTCGGCCTCATCCAGCGCCTGACCGCGAACCAGCGGGGGTGCACAGACGACAAGCACCAAAGCCCCAACGCCGACCAGCACTTGAGAAGGTCTTCTCATCGGTTATAGAAACGCCAGAGTGACAAGGGACCGGACAAGGCCGGCGCCAGGAGAACGTTCAGCGACAGCGAAACCCCCAGGGCTTCGGAAGAACCCACCGGCCCTACGACAGGGAAGGGGGGATGTCTAGGGCCGTTCGGGGACCTGAAACCCCGCAGGTGCCGGTCGCCGTCCGCTCCGTCGAGCGATGCGGCAGGCCCCCTGCCTCCTTAAGGATACAGGCTCGGCAGGCGCTCGGCTCGGTACGCCGTCCAGCTCGCTTCGTCGTCGTCAATCACCAACTCGAACAGCTTTTCGGCCGGTTCAGTGTGGGTGACCTCTTACTATTCGCACCCAGTTGTGTTCCCCGGGGTCGATGTTTCCGTTACGTGCGATGCTCCTGAACCTGGCACCATTTTGAACCAGTGTCTTAACATGTAGGGGCGTCAATACCGCCCAGGGTCACCGTATAATCGGCCCTGACCTGAGTCGACAGGCTCAGCACAACCTCGTGCGTCTGAACGTCGGTGACCGGCTCGGGCACGATGACGTCAGCCTCGAGTTTGGAACCCCTGAGTACGAAGCGCAGTTCAAAGAGTAGCTCGAGCCAGGCAGCCTGGTCGGACCGGGAACGTCTGCAGCACAGGCATTCCGGTCTTTTCTTGAAGTCAAGGGAGCTCATATATGGTGAGGAGCAGTTTCACGCAGATTCTTAGGATCACGCCGATCGTGCTGATCGCGTTCGTATCGGTAGTCGAGGCGCAGTCGCCGATCGCGCCGGGCGTGTTCTGGAGCGCTGCGACGATCAGTGCGTGCCTCGAAAAGGGCACAGGCGACCTAGGTATCGTCGCTGGACAGACAGTACGCCCTTACCCCGGAGTTACGATCCGCAGGCGGATCGAGGGGCCCAATAACGCAAGCGTCCATGCGTGGAACACCGACAAGGTCGAAATGGACGAGATCGTGTACATCATCGACGGTGTCGGTACGTTCATGACCGGAGGTTCCTCCCCTGATTACAACAACCGAACTGCGGGGATCAAGGGCGGCGAGGCACATGACGTCAAGCCCGGCGACATCTTTATCATCCCCGCGGGCACGCCCCACTGGTTCAGCGGCATCACGGGCCACGTGACGATGATGGAGTTCCGCTACCCGAGCTTGAGAAGCCAGGGGAAGGCGAACGAGCTGCCCAAGCCGTAGGACTAGCGCAAGCTGTCGATCGGGCTCGGGTCGACCAAGGTATTCCTTGGATCGTTATCTGTTCAAACTGTCGTCAAGAGCGGAGGATTTGATGTTGCACGCGAGAGCGAGATGGCTTTTTGTCGTGGCTGCCGCAATCGCAGCCTGGCCGGTGGGACTACCCGCGCAGAACAGAAACGCGCCTATGGTGCGCTGGTGGGAACCCACCAATGACCTCCCGAATCGCTGGGTCGGGCAGGTACTCGCGATCCCTGACGGACGGAAATGGGGTGGTACGGCAGGCGTCGACGTCGACCCGACGGATGGCACCGTCTGGGTGATCGATCGATGCGGTTCTAACGGCTGCGTCGGATCGGATCTCGATCCCATTCTCCACTACGATGCGAGCGGCCAGTTCTTGGGAAGCTTCGGCAAGGGGATGTTTGCCTTCCCCCACGGTATACACGTCGATCTACAGGGGAACGTCTGGGTGACTGATCCCCTGCCGGTGGACGGGAGAGGGGCGGGCGGGAACGTTGGTCAGCAGGTCACGAAGTTCAATCGGAACGGCGAAGTGCTCATGGCCCTCGGGACGAAGCTCGTGACAGGGAAGGGCACCAACACGTTTAGTTCGCCCTCCGACGTCGTCGTCGGCCGAAACGGCGACATCTTCGTGGCGGACGGACATGCAACGGGCACGAACGAGCGAATGATGAAGTTCGATCGGAACGGACGGTACATCAAGGAGTGGGGTGGGCCTGGTTTCGGACCCTGCGGGACCAACCAGTTCTCGAGCCTTCACGCGCTGGAGCTCGACTCCCAAGGCAGGCTGTTCGTCGGCGATCGCGACAACAATCGTATTCAGCTCTTCGACCAGGATGGCAACTTCCTGGAATGCTGGTACCAGTTCGGCCGCCCGAGTGGGATCCACATCGACGCCAATGACAACATCTACGTGGCCGACTCCGAATCGCGGATGGATGATCCCGACTATGGCGGTCCGCCGAGTCCGTTCACACGCGGGATCCGGGTGGGGAGCGCGAGAGACGGATCCGTGAGGTACCTCATTCCGGACCCGGCCCCAAGGGGTGGCACTAGTGCAGCGGAAGGGGTTGCCGCTACTGACGACGGCATCATCTTTGGCGCCGAAGTCGGCCCCCGCCAGGTCATCCGCTACGAAATGCGACCGTAGAGTAGCGAAAGCACATTCTGGGGATGGTACTTGGAGCCTTCGAGTCGCACTGTGACCACCTCTCACGGGAGCGCTCACGGATGCGAGCTGACGGTCCGGCTTCCTCTTCCGCAGTCGTCAGTTCGCGTCCGACTGCTTCCGACTGCAAGTCGTAATGATCGGATCACTTCCGATTGGGCGGGCGTGGTAGCAATTGTGTAGCGTGAGACCAAACCGTACCGGTGTGATGGTACGGAGTTCGTAGAACAGTTGCTGCCATTCGTGCAGCCATTCTCGTACCGCCAGCCCCCGCAAGAGAGGCACGATGAGTCTGCTCGAAGGCCCGGATTGGGTCGTCATCGGCGTCTACTTCGCGCTGGTTTTCGGCGTGGCGGTGTGGGCAACGATACGACATCGGCGCAACAAGGGCACGTCGGCCGATTACTTCCTCGCCGGGCGGGACGCCGGGTGGTTCCTCGTCGGAGGCTCCCTGTTCGCCTCCAACATCGGATCGGAGCACCTGGTCGGGCTCGCCGGTACCGGGGCCGCCAGCGGCGTCGCCGTCGCACAGTTCGAGATCCTCGCGTCACTCATCCTTCTTCTACTCGGCTGGATCTTCGTTCCCTTCTACCTGTCCAGCGGCGTCTTCACGATGCCGGAGTTCCTCGAGCGCAGGTATTCAGCCGGCGCCCGCTGGTACCTTGCTGTGATCTCGATCATTGGGTACGTCCTGACCAAGATCTCTGTGACGATCGCAGCCGGGGGAATCGTCTTCGAAGCCTTGATGGGGATCGATTTCTGGACGGGGGCCCTCGTCGTGGTGGTCGCTACCGGAATCTACACGGTGTTCGGCGGCCTGCGAGCGGTCCTCTATACGGACCTTCTACAGATGTTTGTCCTCATTGGCGGGTCAGTCGTGGTCACGCTGCTCGGTTTGAATGCGCTGGGCGGTTGGGGAGCGATGGAGTCCTCGGTCGGTCCGACTTTACTGAGCCTGTGGAGGCCGATGTCCGACCCAAATTTCCCGTGGACCGGCATCCTGTTCGGAGCGCCGATCCTCGGCGTCTGGTACTGGTGCACGGATCAGTTCATCGTGCAGCGCGTGCTGGCTGCGCACGACGAAGCGCACGCGCGGAAGGGCACGATCTTCGCCGGCTACCTCAAGCTCCTGCCGCTCTTCCTCTTTGTCATCCCTGGTGTCGTCGCGTACGCCCTCTCGCAGTCGGGTCAGGTACGGCTCGACCAGCCCGATCAAGCGCTCCCCAGCCTGATCGGCGTGCTCCTCCCGGTCGGGCTGCGGGGTCTCGTAGTCGCGGGGCTTCTCGCGGCGCTCATGAGCTCCCTGTCGTCGGTCTTCAACTCGACGTCGACGCTGGTCACGTGGGACGTCTACAGGAAGCTTCGACCCGACGCCACCGAGAGGCAGCTCGTCCTGGTCGGGCAGATCACGACCGCCGTGCTCGTCGGGTTCGGCCTCCTCTGGATCCCGCTCATGCAACTCGTCTCGGCGCAGCTCTACCAGTATCTCCAGAGCGTGCAGGCGTACATTTCGCCGCCGATCGCGGCGGTCTTCCTCACGGGGATTGCGTGGCGGAGGGTCAACGCCACGGGTGCGATCGCGACGCTGGTGGGCGGCTTCTTCCTCGGGATGGGGCGGTTGGTCGCCGAATTGAACAAAGGGCTTCTCGACGGGTTGCTCTTCACGTACGCGAACATCAACTTCCTCCACTTCGCGATTTTGCTCTTCGTCGTCTGCACAGCGGTGCTGGTCGTCGTGAGCCTGCTGACTGAGCCGCCCACGGACGACCAGGTCGCCGGTCTTACGTTCGCGACTCGCGCGCGGTCCGAACCGGGCGAGGAACGCGCCCGTCGAGGGTGGGATCGCGCCCTCACGGTTGGATTGATCCTCTGCGTCGCGGCGCTGTGGCTCTACTTTTCCTGATGGCGCCCGGGTCACGCCGATCGCGACCGCGGGCGGCCAGAGCTCAGCCACCATGACTGCTTCAGTCGAAGGATCTATGACATGTCGGAACTTGGGTCACATCGGAAACGGGGAAGGCACCGAGTAGTACGTGAGGCTTGCCAACAACGTGAAGTTCGGCCTCTCCGCCTCCATCGTCTCGAATGACCTGGCGCGCGTGGACGAATTCACCAACCGCATTGAGGCGGGGCTGATCACCGTGAATCTTCCGACCGCCGGAGTTGAATTATCAGCCTCCGTTCGGAGGCACCAAGGAATCGAGCTTTGGAACGCGCGAACAGGGGCCGGCCGCGCTCGATTTCTATGCCGGTGGGTTTCATGGTGAATCTCGACAGTGCTCTGGGCGCAGAACACGACGCCCCCCGGAGTGTGAATCTCATGGCCGAGCCCGCAGCACGGGGACGGCCGGGCTTCCGAGAGACCGACGAAGAAAAGGACGAAACACGATGATGACAACAGCAACCGGAAGACGCTTGGGGTGGGGCCTTACCGTTGCCCTGGTGGGCTTCGTCGCGGCGTGTGGTGGCCAGGACGTGAGTGATATTGGGCAGAGTGTGACCGCGACCCAAATGGATGAGGACATCTCCTTTGACCCCGATGCCGGCGGCCCCCGGGATCTGGGGCTGCGCGACCCGATCCTCGACGGCGCCTTCGACATGCACGCGCATTTGGACCCGGACATGGCCGGCGGTGGGCAGAGTGCGCGGGCCATGGACGCCATTGACATGGCGAGGTCGGTCCAAGCCACCGGGATGCGGGGTTTTGTGATGAAGACCCACATGGATGTGTCGAGCGCGTCGGCCGCGCAGCTGGCGCGGAAGGAAGTGCCGGGCGTCGAGGCGTTCGGCCGCTTCGCGCTCAATCTCCCGAAGGGCGGGATCAACCCGGCGGCGGTGATGCCGCTCATAGACATCAAGGGCGGATGGGGGCGCATCGTTGAAATGCCGACCGGGACGCCCGGCAGCCCGAGCCGGAAGGGCGGCCCTGGGTACGGTCCTGGTCCGAGGACTTTCCGAATATGCCGAAGTACGTGCCCGTTTCCCAGGTCGGGGTCCTGCTGCCCCATGTGAAGAGTCTTATCGCCCTGCTGGCCAAGGTGAAGACCATCGACAGCAACGGACGGGTGGTGATGGCGACTGGGCATGCGAATCCGCAAGATCACGTGTTGCTCGCCCGCGAGGCCCGCGCGCAAGGGGTGGAGGTGATGCTGACGCATCCGAGCGCCGCGGTGACCATGGATATGAAGAAAGAAGTGGCCAGCTTGGGCGGGTACATCGAAGTCATGGCTGACTTCAATCAGTGGGGTGGGGACGCTAAGGAAAAAGCCGACTATGTTGCCGAGGTGATCAAGGGGGTAGGGCCGAACACGTATTGCTTGGATCGGACTGCGGGCAGATGGATAACCCCTTCCCGACCGACTGCTATGTCCTCGCCGCGCGAGCCCTGCGGGCGCGAGGTATTTCTGATCGTGAGTTGAACCTCATTGCCAAAGAGAATCCGGCAGAATACCTGGGCCTGCCTCCGCCGCCGGGGGGAGCAACTAAGCGACCAACGAGGGGTGGGACGCCACACGTGAAGGGTGGTGTCCCGCCCACTATTGAAATTCGGCGGCGGCGCGGTTGAGATCCTGCGCGACGTTCGCCCCGTCGATCACGGCACGGTTCGGGAGAGGTTCAACGTGCCCCTGGGCTGGAGCCGCAACGACATCGATTGCCGTCTGGCCAGGTGGTGACGAACCTGGCCGGTACCAATCTGGCTCATAACTTCTCGCCTCGACTGTTCGCGCAGAGCCTCCTGCAATACAACGACAGCGCGGACCTCTGGTCGGTCAGTTTTCGGTTCGGCTGGCTGCAGGACGCCAACACCGGCCTCTTCATCGTCTACAACGAGACCGAAGGGCTTCGGGATTTCATCCCGTCCGGGGCCGGCCGCCGCGTGATCCTGAAGTACAGCTACTTGTTCGATCTGGGAGGGGGCCACTCCTGCGGGCGCCGATGCCACCGGCGGAATCGTTGTGATGACCGGGCAACGGCTCGCACGAGAGAACCAGTGAACCCAGTGCGACTGCCCAACAGTGAGGTCCCTCCTGCATCCGGCGCCAGGTTCCCTCCAGGTAGCGTGCGGCGTTACAATGCGCTGGCCGGTCTCGACTGAATATCGTTGTCTCGGGAAGGGAAAGCAGATCATGAAGAACCAGCAGCCTGGGCGGTCTCGGTGTCTGCCACGATTGGTCCCGCTCCCGCTCGCTCTCGGCGGCCTGCTCTGGGCAGGCAGCGTGTCCATTGCTCAAGGACCGGGCACCCAAGGCGGTGAGTGGGCCTTCGCCGGTGGAGATGCGTGGCATACCCGCTACACGCCGGCGGATCAAATCAACGAGTCCAACTTCGAGAATCTCGAGATCGCCTGGCGGTTCAATGCCGCCAGTTTCGGCCCCAGCACCCCCAGGGCCACGCCGAGCTACGTCGACGGCAAGCTGATTACGGTCACGGGCGAACGGCGGCACATCATAGCCCTCGACCCGGCAACGGGAGAGCTGCTCTGGAGCTACACCGAGCCGAACACGTTCCGGCACGAGTACTCGATGCGCAAGGCATACGGGAAGGGCGTCGCCTACGCCGAGGTCGACGGTCGCGGCGTCGTGTTCGTCATCACCCCGGGCTTCTTCCTGCACGCGCTTGACGCCGACACCGGAGAGCACCTTGAGAACTGGGGCGAACCGGTGGCCATCGCCGGGTTTCCCAAGTCGGGCACGGTCGACCTGGTCGCCGATCTCATCCAGGACTGGGGTCCGTGGGAGGCCTGGGACGAGCCGTATGACCCGTACCAGGGGATTCCCCTCGAGCTCGGGTACATCACGAGCTCTTCGCCGCCGATCGTCGTCAACGACGTCGTGGTGGTCGGAAACTCCGCCGAGCAGGGCTACAACCAGACGCGCAAGGAAAACGTCCCCGGCGACATCCTCGCCTACGACGCGCGCACCGGAGCGTTGAAGTGGGAGTTTCATGTCATCCCGCGCCCGGGGGAGTTCGGGCACAACACGTGGGAGAACGACGCCTGGCAATGGACCGGCGACGTCTCGTCCTGGGCGCCGATGGCCGCCGATCCGGAGTTGGGCCTCGTCTACATTCCGACCAACGGACCGACCATCGACTACTACGGCGGGTTTCATCCGGGTGACAATCTCTTCGGCACGAGCCTGATCGCGCTCGACGTCGAGACGGGCGAGCGCAAGTGGCACTACCAGATGGTCCATCACGACATCTGGAACTACGACACGTCGATGGCCCCGGTCTTGATGGACGTCACCGTCGATGGCAGAGTCATCAAGGGCGTTTTCCAGGGTACCAAGCAGGGGTGGGTGTATGCGCTGAACCGGGAGACGGGCGAGCCGATCTGGCCCATCGAGGAACGCCCGGTGCCGCAGTCCACCGTCCCCGGCGAGAAGCTGTCGCCCACGCAGCCCTTCCCCACCAAACCTCCGCCGTTCGAGCTGCAGGGGCGGCAGCAGCAGGACCTGATCGACTATACGCCGGAGATTCGGCAGAGGGTGCTCGAGTACGCCACGCAGAACAACCTCTTCGTTCCGCTGTTCAATCCGCCGGTCGTCGCGAATAGTCCTGACGCGCAGTGGCCGGGCGCTGGCCTGTCCTGCCCGGGCGGCGGCGGCGGCGGCAACATTTACAGTCCTGCGGTGGCGGACCCGGTGGCGGGTGTGATGTACATCTCGTCGGGCAGCGGCTGCTCGGTGTATACCCTGATGCCTGGAGCCGAATCCCCAGTCGACACGGAGACCGTGCAGACCGGCACGACCCACTCCGAGTGGTCGCGCGCGGCGGGAGCGGGTGCCCATCGCAGCGAGGGGCCGCGTCCGGACCAGGCGACGCTCGACGGATTGTCCATCTGGAAGGGGCCTGTGGGCCGTATCACCGCCATCGACATGAACACCGGCCAGCATGTGTGGGTGATCCCCAATGGCGACGCGCCCGAAGAAGATCAGGAGGCTATCCGGAATCACCCGATGCTCCGGGGCGTTCCCAACGTGCCAGCCAACCCCGGCCGACTCAGCTGGTCGGTCATGGTCGCGACGCCGACGTTGCTCATGGCCTCCGGCCAGACCAGTGACGGCACTTGGAACCTCTTCGCCATCGACAAGAAGACCGGCGAACGTCTCGGCGCCGTCGAGATTCCCGGGCCGACCCGTTACGGCATGTCGAGCTGGATGCACGAGGGGAAGCAGTACGTGATCGTCCAACTCCAGGACGGTCTGGCGGCGCTGGCCCTGCCCTAGTGGCGAAACCCGCCACCCGCTCGTCCGGTGGGTCGTCACTGAGCGCGAATGCGTTCGCCGTAACGCCCGCTGTGCAGGAATCGTAGGAAACGACCGTCCGGTTCGACCAGGACAAGTCGAAACCGCCCCGTTTTCGGAGGTCAGTCATGCAGAGGATTCTCAGTCTGGTAGCAACGTCGCTGATGTTTGGCTCGCTGGCGTGCGGACCGGCCGAGGAATCGCCGGGTTCGGTCGACACGGCTGCGCCGGGGTCCTTTGCGGACCAGCTGGTTGGCACGTATCGACTGGAGGTGATTGAAGGACGCGACGACAACGGCGAGTGGGTATTCGAGCCGCCCGAGCGGACCGGATACATCATGTACGACTCGACGGGTTTCATGGCGGTCCAGATCATGCCCGTTGGTCGCAAGCCGTACGCAGGGGAACAGCCCACGCCCGACGAGGCAGTGGCCGCCATCTACACGGACGGTCTGACGGCACGTTCGACCTATTCGGCCTATCATGGCCCGTACAGCGTGGACGCCGCCACCAGTACCGTCACGCATCATCGCGATCGGCACCTCAACCCCAACAACACCGGCGTCGATGCGGTGCGCCACGCCACGCTTTCCGGAAACGACGTCATTCTTAGTACACCCGCGGATGCACCGAACGGCGAGTTCGAGAGACACCTGATCTGGAGACGGCAGCCGGACATTCCCGACATGCCGGAAGTCGAGCGGCAGTTCGTGGGATTCTGGAGGCTTGTTTCGAGGGAGCATCGCACCCTCGATGGCGAGCTCGTGTCGACCGAGGAGGGCCGGACGGGCTACATCGTGTATACGTCGACAGGGCACATGGCAGTACAGATGATGCAGCCGGACCGCAAGCAATTTGCCAGCTCCACGCCGACGCCGCAGGAAGCCCTGGGAGCGCTCACCAGCTTCACCAACTACTTCGGGACTTTTTCGGTCGACGAGGCGGCTGGCACGGTGACGCATGAGCGGGAGGGCAACCTCAACCCGGGGCAGATCAACGACGTCATACGTTATTGGAGTTTTTCGGACAACCGTCTCATCCTCAAGGGTCCCCCGACGACCCTCGATGACGGCCGGCAGGTTCAATTCATCAACACGTGGGAGCGCGTCGTGGGCCCGTCACAATAGACCACCATAAGCGGTTTTCGCAGCAGTGTAGCGGCTCGTCCGCACTCGCAGGGTGGCGGCTCCGGTCACGGTCGCCAGTCCGCGGCCTTCATATTTTGTTTGCTCGCGTGCTGAGCTCTGCCTACGTCATCTTGAACAGCCTTTTGGCGTTCCCGCTGACGATGAGGTTGTGGTCTTCGGCCGGGAGGTTCAGCTCCTCGAGGAGCGAGACCGGATTCTCAAGGTCCATCAACGCGAAGTTGTCCGTGCCGACGACTACGCGGTCGGCGCCTGCGAGGTCGATCAGGAATTGCAGCGTCTCGGGGTAGTAGGTGATGGTGTCGTAATGGAACCGCCGGATGTACTCCCGGAAGGGGTGCGGCATCCTGAATGCGCTCCGCGCGAGGCCGTGCTCGATGCGCCCGGCCAGATACGGGAATGCGCCTCCCGAGTGTGGCATCACGATGTCCAGAGTGGGGTATTTGTCCAGTGTGCCGGTCGTGATGAACTTCGCAATGGTGGTCGTGTGCTCGAACGGGTAGCCGACCGTGTTGTTCAGGAAGTATGGTCCCCTCAGCCGGTCTGATGATCCAATGACGCCTCCAAGGGGGTGAAAGAGGAGCGGCAGGCCGAGTTCCTGGCACCGCGCCAGAATCGACTGGAAACTGGGTTCGAAGACGTAGTCTTCGCCGTCCTGGTTGTTGGGCAGGTGGACGCCCCGGAACGCTGGGTTGCCTGCAACTCGGTTCAGTTCTTCGAGGGCGCGCTCAGGATCCTGCACCGGCATCGCCACACCCGCGACGAAGCGGGTCGGGTGCGCTTGATGGGCTTCCATGGCGGCGTCGTTGACGATTCGCGCCAGTCTCGTGCCCACGTCGCCAGGCGCCCATTGGACGGCGGGCGTAAGGATCGTGAGACAGTGCGTTTCCACCCCGTGTTCGTCCATCCATGTGAGACGCTGGTCGAGGTGAACGTTGAACGGGTGGTTCGCGAGGGGCGCCTCGGTCCGACCCAGTTGCGCCATGGCCTTCACGTAGGCCTCCGGGTGCCAGTGGGCATGTACGTCGACGACGCCAGGGCTGCTGGCGGAGCCCTGCGCCCAGCCGACGTGAGGCCCCATTGCCAACGCTGCCCCGGTGCCGGCCCCCAGCTTGACGAACTCGCGGCGGCCGATGCCGCGCGATTGCGAGCGAGCTTGAGCATCCTTCACGTCGTTCTCCTTGCAGATCAGGTCGTCAGCTTGAGTAACCGGTTTGCGTTGCCGCTGATAATGAGATTGTGGTCCACTGGCGATAGGTTCAATTCCTCGACAAGTGCAGTCGGATCGTCGAGGTCCATTCGCGCGAAGTTGTCCGTTCCCACCACGACGCGATCGGCGCCAACCAGGTTGACGAGAAACCGAAGCGTTTCCGGGTAGTAGGCGATCGTGTCGTAATGGAAGCGCCTAATGTACTCCCGCATGGGCCGCGGCGTGGAGATGTCGCGGCGCCTGAGGCCGTGCTCGACGCGTCCGGCCACGTACGGGAACGCGCCGCCGGCGTGTGAGAGCAGGATGTCCAGGGTCGGGAACTTGTCCAGCAGTCCGCTCGTGACGAACTTCGCAGCCACGATCGTGTGTTCCATCGGGAACCCGATCGTGTTGTTCAGGAATGCGGGTCCCTCGAGGCGCTCAGCGTCCGGAACGGCCGTTACCGGATGAAACAGGAGGGGGTACTCAAGTTCCTGGCATCGGGCCAGAATCGGCTCGAACTCCGGCTCGAACACGTAGTCCAGGCCGTTGAGCGAGTTTGGCAGGTGGACCGCCCGAAACGCTGGGTTTCCGCCCACGCGGTTCAGCTCCGCCAGCGCCAGCTTGGGATCTTGCACCGGCATGGCCACGCCGGCAACCAAGCGATCCGGGTGTGCTTCGTGTGCCTCAACCGCGGCGTCGTTGACGATGCGCGTGAGACGCTCCGCCAGTGCGGCAGAGGCCCACCGCCACGGCGGCGTCAGAATGGTCAGGCAGTGCGTCTGGACGCTGTGCTCGTCCATCCACTGGACGCGCCGGTCGAGGTCGATGTTGTAAGGGCTGTTGTTCTGACGCGGCGTGGACCCGACCTCGCTCAATGCCTGGTTGTACGCCTCCGGCGTCCAATGCGCGTGCATGTCGACCGCACCTCGCCCGCTCGCCTGACCCTGGGCCGCCGCGCCACGCGCGCGAAGCGCACTCATCAATGTGCTGGCACCGGCGCCAGCCTTCAGAAAGCTCCGGCGATCCATGGCCGCCTGTCGGCGTCCGTCTGGGCCTTTCATGACACTCTCCCTTCCCAAGAACCTGCATGACTGTGAACCCAGGCCTGGCGAAAAACGCCAAGCCCGCCGGCAGACGGCTGGTCGTCAGGTTCACCGGAAGCCCGGAGTGTACCTCGTACACGCCGCAGTTCTAGACCGCTCCGACCGTGAATTGTGTATCGATTGAGACAAGTTTTTTAGGCAGCAAGGGCGGCCTCCTGGAGAATCCGCGCGATGGCCGCATCGAGCTGTTCAAAG
>Ga0326597_10006752_pt1 | contig 15665 bp, 18 predicted proteins | sample RVTome_12_FD_203789 | JGI IMG/M metagenome (GOLD analysis project Ga0326597, IMG submission 203789) | Soil microbial communities from uranium-contaminated site in the Upper Colorado River Basin, Wyoming, United States - RVT100D185 | ecosystem: Environmental > Terrestrial > Soil > Contaminated >...
CGAGCGCATGGTGGGCCTCACCGACAAGCAGGCGGTGGACGAGGCCAAGCGCTGCATGAGCTGCGGCATGTGCTTCGAGTGCGACAACTGCGTCATCTACTGCCCGCAGACCGCGGTCAAGCGCACGCCCAAGTCCGAGGCCACGATGGGCCGCTACGTCTATACCGACTACGACCTGTGCATCGGCTGCCATATCTGCGCCGACGTCTGCCCCACCGGCTACATCAAGATGGGCCTGGGCGATCACTGAGCGCCGGCGAACGGGAATGATGCGCGTCGCAGCCGGGATCATCGCCGCCTTGCTGGTGCTGGCAGGCTTCGCCTACGCCGAGGAAAAGCGCGCGCGCCGCGTCACGGTGCCCACGGTAAAGATCGAAAAGGGTGAGGCCTGCGTGGCGCCGACCGCCGAGATGCGCCGCGACCACATGAAGATGCTGCTGCACCAGCGCGACCGGACCCTGCGCCAGGGCTTTCGCGAGCCCCGCTTCAGCCTCAAGAACTGCATCGAGTGCCACGCCAGCCGCGAGACCGGCAGCGTGCTCGGCAAGGACGGCTTCTGCTCGAGCTGCCACGCCTACGCCGCGGTGAGCATGGACTGCTTCGAGTGCCATACCCCCCAGCGGCAGGCGCGGACTGCAGCCAGGCCATGAATCCGGACCGCCGCCAGTTCCTGGGTTGGGGCGCCGCCGCCGCCGCCGCGAGCGCGGCGCTCGCGCCGGGCTTCAGGCTGATCGAACTCGCGCAGGCGCGCTCGCCGCGGGAGGCCGCCTCGGTGCTTCAGCGCTGGGGGCTGCTGATCGACATCACGAAATGCGCCGATTGCGACGCCTGTGTCACCGCCTGCCACGAGGAAAACGGCGTGACGGGCCACGGTCGCCCCGAGACCGATGCGCAGTGGATTCGCAAGGTGAACCTGCGCGACAAGCGAACCGGTTACGCGCAGACGCTGCCGCTCATGTGCCAGCACTGCGGGCACCCACCGTGCGTGGACGTGTGCCCGACCGGCGCCTCCTTCAGGCGCGACGACGGCATCGTGCTGGTCGACAAGCACACCTGCATCGGATGCCGCTACTGCGTCCTGGCCTGCCCGTACGGCGCCCGCTCCTTCGTCCACGAGGCGGTGAGCGGGCAGAAGGCGGACGTGCCGCGCGGCAAGGGGACGGTGGAGTCCTGCACCCTGTGCGTGCACCGCGTGGACCGCGGCGAGACCCCGGCCTGCGTCGAGGCCTGCAACCGGGACGGTGGCAAGGCCATGGTGTTCGGCGATCTGAACGACGCGTCGGCCGAGATCCACCGGCGGCTGCGCAGCGAGACTTCGAGCCAGATCCGCGCCGATCTCGCGCTCAACACCGGCGTGCGCTACCAGGGCCTGTAGCCGTGGCGAGCGTCCAGTACCGTGAGATCGAAGGCCGCAGCGGCGCCTACTTCGCGCTGCTCGCGCTGCTCGGCGCGCTGATCCTCGCGGGTTTGGGCGCGGCCTGGGCCATGGAGCACCAGGGCCACTACATCACGGGCATGAGTAACCGCATCGTCTGGGGAACGCCGCACGTATTCGCGGTGTTCCTGATCGTCGCCGCCTCGGGTGCGCTCAACGTCGCCTCGATCGCCTCGGTGTTCGGCCGGGATCTCTACAGGCCGCTCGCCCGGCTCTCCGGGCTGCTCGCCCTCACACTGCTCGCCGGCGGCCTGGCGGTGCTGGTGCTCGACCTGGGGCGGCCCGACCGGCTGATCGTGGCGATGACCCACTACAACTTCAAGTCGATCTTCGCCTGGAACATCTTCCTCTACACCGGCTTCTTCGCCGTCGTGGCGCTGTACCTGTGGACCTTGTTCGAGCGGCGCATGCACGGCTACAGCAAGCGCGCGGGCCTGCTCGCGTTCCTCTGGCGCCTGGTGCTCACCACCGGCACCGGATTGATCTTCGGATTCCTGGTGGCGCGCGAGCCCTACCATGGCGCGCTGCTGGCGCCGCTGTTCATCGTCATGTCGTTCTCCTTCGGCCTGGCAATCTTCGTGCTGGTGCTAATGGCCGCCTGCCGGTGGACCGGCCGGGCGCTGGGCGACGTCGTGCTGGGCCGGCTCCGAACCCTGCTCGGCGTGTTCGTGGCGACGGTCCTGTATTTCGTCGCGGTCCATCACCTCACCAATCTCTACGTCGCACGCCAGCACGACGTAGAGCGCTTCTTTCTCTGGGAGGGCGGCATCTACACGGCGCTCTTCTGGCTCGGCCAGATCCTGGTCGGCGGCATCCTGCCTCTCGCGCTGCTGTTCGGCACTGCGTCGCGCCGCGCCACCGCCGCGGCGGTGGCGTGCGTGATCGTGGGGGGCTTAGCGCAGCTGTATGTCCTCATCATCGGCGGCCAGGCCTACCCGCAACTGATGTTCCCGGAAAAGGAAGTCGCAAGCCCCTTTTTCGATGGCGTGGTCGCGGCCTACGCGCCGAGCCTGCCGGAAGTGGCGCTCGGCGTGGGCGGCGTAGCACTGGCGCTCGCGCTCACCGCCGTGGCGCTCAAGGTAATGCCGTTCCTGCCGCGCAGCCTGGCGGACGGCGACGTCGGCTCCGCAGCAGCATGAGCCGCCTGTTCATTTCCGCCGCCCACAAGTCCTCCGGCAAGACCACGGTGTGCGTCGGCTTGTGCGCGGCGCTGCGCGCGCGCGGCGAGATCGTGCAGCCCTTCAAGAAGGGCCCGGACTATATCGATCCGCTGTGGCTGGGGCTCGCGGCCGGTCGGCCCTGCTACAACCTCGACGCCTACCTGATGGGCGCGGAGGAGATCCGCGCGCAGGTCGCGCGCCGCATGCGCGGGGCTACCCTCGGCCTGATCGAGGGCAACAAGGGCCTGTACGACGGGCTCGACCTCGAGGGCAGCAACAGCAACGCCGCGATGGCCGCGCTGCTCGGCGCGCCGGTGGTGCTGGTGATCGACGCGCGCGGCATGACGCGCGGCATCGCGCCGTTGATCCTCGGCTACCAGGCTTTCGACCGGAACATCCGCATCGCCGGCGTGATCCTGAATCAGCTCGGCGGCTCACGCCACGAGGCCAAGCTGCGCGCCGTGATCCAGCACTACACCGGGGTCCCGGTGCTCGGCGCCGTGCAGCACGATGAGCGCATTGCGATCGTCGAGCGCCACCTGGGCCTGGTGCCGAGCAACGAGGCGGAAGGCGCGCGCAGCCGCATCGACGAGATCGCGGCGCACATCGCGGCCCAGGTCGATCTCGACCAGTTGCTGGCCATCGCCCGGCAAACTGCGCCGCTGCCGGCTGGCGAGCCGGCGCCCGGCGCGACCGGCGGAACGCCGGTGCGCATCGGCATCGCGCGCGATGCCGCGTTCGGGTTCTACTATCCGGGCGACCTGGACGCCCTGCGCGCGGCCGGGGCGGAACTGGTGGATTTCAGTGCCCTGCGCGACAGCCACCTGCCGCAGGTCGACGGCGTGTTCATCGGCGGCGGATTCCCGGAAACGCACATGGAGGCGCTCACCGCGAACGCCAGCCTGCGCTGCGAGCTGCACGACGCGATCGAGGCGGGACTGCCGGCCTACGCTGAGTGCGGCGGGCTGATGTACCTCGCGCGCGGCATCGAGTGGAATGGCCACCGCGCCAGGATGGTCGGCGTGATTCCTGCGGACATTGTCATGCACGCTCGGCCGGTCGGGCGCGGCTACGTGCATCTGCGCGAGACCGGCCGCGGTCCGTGGCCCCGAACACAGGCGCCGCTCATCCACGCGCACGAATTCCACTACTCGAGCGTAGAGAACCTCGCGCCCGGCGTCGAGTTCGCCTACGAAGTGGAGCGTGGCCACGGCATCGACGGCAGGCACGACGGCATCGTGCACAAGAACCTGCTGGCCTCGTATGCCCACCTGCGGGACGTCGCCGGCAACCCCTGGACGAAGCGCTTTGTCAATTTCGTAAGGAGCTGCAAGCATGTCGCTGGAGATCGCCGGGAACTCGTTGCGGGTCGATGATGAAGGCTACCTCATCGACCCGGCGGACTGGAACGAGCAGGTCGCCGAAGCGCTGGCGCGCCAGGAGCGCATCGTCCTGTCCGACGAGCATTGGGCGGTGATCCGGTTCATACGAGAGTACTACGAGGGCCGCCAGATTGCGCCGGATGCCCGCCATGTCATGAAGCATCTGGCCGGAATCAAGGGCGCGGGCAAAGCAGGGCGCAACGACCTGTTCGTGCTTTTCCCGTATGGGTACGTGAAGCAGGCCTGCAAGATCGCCGGCATGCGCAGGCCGCGGGCGTGGAGCACGGGCTGACGCCATGATCACGGTCACGCCGCAGGCGGCGGAGCAGATCGCCAGGTCGGCGCAGCAAACCGGCGCCGGTCGCGTGTGCCTGCGCCTCGCCGCGCGCCTGGACGACAAGGGCGTGCTCGAGTACGGCATGGGCTTCGACGACCAGGTCGACGGGGACACGCAGGTGCCCGCGGGCGACATCACGCTGCTGATCGCCTCCAGCAGCGTCGAGCTGCTGACTGGCGCCACTCTGGACTACGTGGAGATCAATCCCGGCGAGTGGCGATTCATCTTCATCAACCCGAACGATCCGTCACACAAGCCGCCGCAGGCGGCGCGCTGACGTGCAGGTTGAAAGGCGCGCTGGACGCCGCCGCGGCATGGGATTACTCTGGATTGCGGTATGCCAGAGTCCACTCCTTCGCGGCCGGCGCAGACTCAGGCGGTGCGCCTGGCGCGCAAGACCCAGTCGCTGGATATCCTGTACGAGGTCGCCACCAGCCTCAGCCAGCCCGGCAGCCTCGAGCAGCTGCTCGACGGTTTTCTCGAGGCCATCACCGAGCTGGTGGACGCGCGCGCGGCGAGCGTGCGGCTCGCCACCGGGGACGGCCACACGCGCCTGGTCGCGAGCCGCGGCCTCGCCCCGGAGGTGGCCGAGCGCGACCGGCTGATGCCGGCGGACCGCTGCCCGTGCGGCTGGGCCGCAGCCGAAGGGGGGCTACGCATCCAGCGCGGCACCGCGCCCTGCGCGGGGCTCATCGGCCGGCCAATGCTCGAGCGCGACTGCACGGAGTTCGTGGCGGTTCCGGTGCAGTACCAGGACCGCATCCTCGGGGTATACAACCTGTTCCTCGACCGGCCGCTCGCGGCCATGGGCGAGGACATGCCCGATCTGCTGATCAGCGTGGGCCGCCACCTGGGCCTCGCCATCGAGAAGGCGCGCCTGGAGGGCGAGGCGCGCCGGCTCGCCATCATGGAAGAACGCAACATCATCGGCAACGAGCTGCACGATTCCCTGGCCCAGTCGTTGATCGGCATGCGCCTGCAACTGAAGCTGCTGAGCGAATCCCTGGCGCGCAAGGACTTCGGCGGCGCCCAGTACGAAGCGAGCCGCTTACGCCGCGCAATGGCGCAGGCGAACGCCGATCTGCGCGAGCTGCTGACCAATTACCGGCTGAAAATCGACGATGCCGGGCTGGCGCAGACGGTCGCCAACCTGGTCGAGCGCTTCGGCCGGGAAACCGGCATCCCGGTGTTCTTCCAGAACGAATGCCGGGCGCTCGCCCTCACGCCGGCCCAGGAAATCCAGGTCTTCTACATCATCCAGGAGGCGCTCGCCAACATCCGCAAGCACAGCGGCGCGCGCAATGTGCGCATCATGCTCAACAACGAGGATGACCTGTACACGGTGCTGATCGAAGACGACGGCCTGGGCATGGCCGGTACCGCCGAGGACATGCCGGGCGATCACGCTGGCCTGGCGATCATGCGCGAGCGCACCGCGCGGCTGCAGGGCCAGATCGTGATCGAGAGCGAACCCGGTGAGGGCACGCGCATCGTGCTGATCTTCAATGCGCCGCCGGTGGCTGCACCCGGCGGCGCGGCGCGGGGCTGAGATGCGGGTGCTGCTCATCGACGATCACGCGCTGGTGCGCAAAGGCATCGAGGAGCTGCTGCAGAGCCGCGGCATCCAGGTGGTGGCCTCGGTGAGTTCCGGCGAAGAGGGCCTGCGCCGCGCGCGCGAGCTTGCCTCCGACATCATCCTGCTCGACGTCAAGATGCCGGGCATGACCGGCATCGAGACCTTGAAGCAACTGCGCGCGAGCGGCATCGGCACGCCGGTGGTGATGCTCACCATGAGCCGTGAGGATGCCGATTTGAGCGCGGCGCTGCGCGGCGGTGCACAGGGCTACCTGCTGAAGGACATCGAGCCAGAAGAGCTGGTGCCGGCGCTCGAGGCCGTGCTGCACGGCGAGAATGTCGTCGCTCGCGAGATGGTCGGAACCCTGGCACGGCTGGTCGGGAGCGACTCCGGACCGGAGCGAAACACACGGCGCCAGGCGGCGCCCTTCGCCGAGCTCACGCCGCGCGAGCGGGAGATCCTGGAGTGCATCGCCGACGGCTCCAGCAACAAGATGATCGCGCGCGAGCTGGACATCACTGACGGCACCGTCAAGCTGCACGTCAAGGCGATCCTGCGCAAGCTCGGCATGCGCTCGCGCGTGGAGGCCGCGGTGAGCGCCGTCGAGCACGGCCTGGGCAGGAACCGGCGCAAGTCCGCGCCCGGCCGATGATGGATCGCGTCCGGACGATCAGGACTCGAGCGGTTTGACGAACAATTGCGCGCGCGGCAGCCCGTGGTCGAGTAACTGGAACTCCGCCGCGTCCGCCCACGGCCCGGGTCCCGCGACGTAGACATCGCAGTCGCCCGGTTGCGGATGATCCTGAAGCACCTGTTGCAACAGGTCTTGCAAAACCGTTTCGTCGGACAGCGTGCCCTGGGCCGTCAATGGGGTGTAGCGGAAGTTGTCCAGCGCATCGCTCCAGGAGCGGCACAGATTGTCGAGGTAATGGCCGCCCTTGCCGGAAGCGATCCAGACCAGGTGCAGCGTTTCGGCCGCATCGAGCGCCATGGCGTGCTCGATCAGGCTCTTGATCGGCGCGAAGCCGGCTTCCGCCGCGATGAAGACGAGCGGGCGATGCGATTCCTCGTCCAGCACGAACTCACCGCGCGGACCGGTGACGCGCAGGGTGTCCACGCTCTTCAGTCCGCTGAACACGCGCTCGGCGAAAACGTCGCCGGCGCGCCGCCGTATGTGGAACTGCAGGTTGCGGTCGTCGCAGGGGCAGCTTGCCACGGGAAAGGACGCGCCGGTGCCGTCGGCCAGCGCCAGCGACACCGATTGCCCGGCAAGAAAGCGCAGCCGGTTGCTGCGCGGCGTCTGCAGGTGCAGCAGCCGCACGTCGTCGCCGAGCGGGCTAACCGACTTGACCCTGGCGTCGATGGTCTGTACCGGCATGTCGGCCGCGCCGTGCGCCTCGCGCGCCTCGATCACGAGGTCGACGACCGCCGTGTTGCAGCACATGAGCACGACCCCGGCGCTCTTCTCGGCGCCGGTCAGCGCGTAGTCCGAGTGGCGCGTTTTCTGCACCTGCCCGGACAGGACCCTGGCCTTGCATTTTCCGCAGCTGCCCATACTGCAGCCGTAGTCGAGCGACAGCCCCGCCCGCAGCGCCGCCTCCAGCAGGCTGTCGTTGCCGTCGACAAAAAACTCGCGGCCGCTCGGCTTGACCTGTACGTGCGCCGTCATGATTCTCAGAAAATGCTCTTGCACCAGCAGCGGCTGCGGCGCTTCGCCCCGCGCAACAGGCTCCAGTTGGACTTTCAGCCAGGCGAGCAGTCCCGCCGGATCGCCTGGCTCGCGCAGTTTCGCCTGCAGCTGCTCCACGATCGCCCGGTAGTGCTCGAGCCGCGCCTGATCCCGCGCCCGCTCGATGCTCAATTCGGACAGGCGCGCAACCAGGACCTCGGAGCTGGGCAGCAGGCGCTCGCGCATGCGCCGCGCGAACGCGGTGTCCTTGATCGCCTCGAACCGCTCCAGGGCAGAGTTGTCCTCCAGTCTGGCCTGCGGATAGGCGCGCAGCAGATCCTCGGCTGCGACCATGCCCTCGAACGCAGCCAGATCGCCGCTCCTGATCTTGCTCTGCAGCGCGCCTCGCCTGACCCCGACGAGGCGCGCCGCACGAGACAGCGTAAGAAACCGGGGCATGCACCTTCTCGATCGAGACTAGACTATCATATCGAACAGCCTGCGCGTGATCTCGAGCGTAGAGCGCCATGGACTTTCTGCCGATCTTTCTCGACATCCGCAAGCAGCCTTGCCTGGTGGTGGGCGGAGGCGAGGTCGCCGCGCGCAAGAGCGCGCTGCTGCTGCGCGCCGGCGCGCGAGTGACGGTGCTCGCACCGGCGCTGAGCGCGGCCTTCGACGCCGACCTCGCGGCGGCCCGCATCGAGCACCGCGCGGCGAGTTTCCGCGACGAGGCCCTGGACGGTTATGCGGTGGCCATCGCCGCCACCAGCGACGACGCCGTGAATCGCGCGGTCGCCGCGGCCGCCAGGGCGCGGCGCATCCCGGTGAACGTGGTCGACCAGCCCGCGCTGTGCTCGTTCATCCTGCCCTCCATCATCGAGCGCGCGCCGCTCACCGTGGCGGTGTCGAGCGGCGGCGCCTCGCCGGTGCTGGCGCGACTGCTGCGCGCGCGCCTGGAAAGCCTGATCCCGGCGGGCTACGGGCGCCTCGCCGCGCTGGCCGGGGCGTTTCGCGAGCGGGTCAAGGCGCGCTTCAAGCCGCAGGAGCGGCGGCGCTTCTGGGAACGCGCGCTGCAGGGCCCGATCGCCGAGTTGGTGTTCAGCGGCCGCGACGCCGAGGCGCGCCTGGCGCTGCAAGCGGCGCTCGAGGACACGCGCCTCGCTTTTGGCGGTGGCGAGGTGTCGCTGGTCGGCGCTGGCCCGGGCGATCCGGACCTGCTCACCTTCCGGGCGCTGCGTCTCATGCAGCGGGCTGATGTCGTGGTGTACGACCGGCTGGTCTCGCAGCCCGTGCTCGACCTGGTGCGCCTCGAGGCCGAGCGCATCTACGCCGGCAAGGAGCGCGCGAAGCACACGCTGCCGCAGGAGGACATCAATCACCTGCTGGTGCGCCTGGCGCGGGAGGGCAAGCGCGTGGTGCGCCTCAAGGGCGGCGACCCGTTCATCTTCGGGCGCGGCGGCGAGGAGATCGATACGCTCGCCGCCGAAGGCATCCCCTTCCAGGTGGTGCCTGGCATCACGGCGGCGGCGGGCTGCGCATCCTACGCCGGCATTCCGCTCACCCACCGCGATTACGCGCAGTCGGTGGTGTTCGTCACCGGCCACATGCAGAACGGCAGCATGAACCTGAACTGGAAGGCGCTCGCGCAACCGCGCCAGACCATCGTGTTCTACATGGGGCTGCTCGGCGTGGAGGTGCTGTGCCGCGAGCTGGCCGCGCACGGCCTGCCGGCCGGCACGCCGGCCGCGCTCGTGCAGGCGGGCACGACGCCGCGGCAGCGCGTGCTGACGGGCACCCTGGAAACGCTGCCGGGCATCGTGCGCCAGGGCGGCGTCAAGGCGCCCACGCTGATCATCATTGGGGAGGTGGTCACGCTGCGCGACCGCCTGAAATGGTTCGAACACGCGGCATGAGAGTGCGATGACGCAAGAATTCGTCGAGGCAGGAGTCGCGGGCGAGCTTGCGCCCGGAACGATGAAGCGCGTCGACATTCGCGGCCGGCGCATCCTGCTTGCCAACGTGGACGGGCACTACTGTGCCGCGGACGATACCTGCACCCACGAAGAGGCTTCGCTCTCGACGGGCGTCCTGAAGGGCGAACTGGTCAGATGTCCGCTGCACGGCAGCCGCTTCAACGTCTGCACCGGCAAGGCGCTGGAAGAGCCGGCGGAAGAAAACCTCAGGACCTATCCGGTGCGGCTGGAAGGCGAGCGCATTCTGATCGGTTTGTCCGAAGCGGGGACGCCGTGAGCACTTCCGTCCGGGAGGTCCCGGCCGATCCCGCGGTCCTGATGCATTCCATCCTCAAGCGTATCGCCACCGGGCCGGAGTTGAGCAAGGACATCTCCCGCGAGGAAGCCTGCGCCGGCATGCGCCTGGTGCTCGACGGCCGGATCGATCCGGTGCAGGCCGGGGTATTCCTGATCGCGCTGCGCATGAAGCGCGAGACGGATGACGAAAACCTCGGCGTGCTCGATGCCATCCGGGAAGCAACCCGCAGCGCCGCTGCGCCGGTGGACGAAGTGGTGGATATCGGCGACCCCTACGATGGATACAATCGCACGCTGCCGGCTTCGCCTTTCCTGCCGCCGGTGCTCGCCGCCTGCGGCGTCGCGGCAGTCTCCCACGGCGTCGAGCGCATGGGGCCCAAGTACGGCGTCACGCACCGGCAGGTGCTCAATGCCGCCGGCCTGCCGGTGGACCTGGGGACGGAAGAGGCCGCCGCGCGCGTGGGCGACCCCGGCATCGGCTGGGCCTACATCGACCAGAAGGCGTTCTGCCCGAAACTCCACGATCTTGCCGCCCTGCGCGCGCTCATCGTCAAGCGACCCGCCATCACCACTGTCGAGGTGCTGGCCCGGCCCGTTCGCGGTCGTCTCAAAACGCATATCGTCACCGGCTACGTTCACAAGCCCTATCCGCGCATCTACGCGCTGCTCGCGCGCCACGCCGGCTTTGACTCCGCGCTGCTCGTGCGTGGCGTCGAGGGCGGCGTGATTCCATCGCTGACCCACACCGGCAAAGTGTTCCGCTACCGGGACCGGGGCGAAGAGTGGTCGGAGGAGTTCAAGCCGGCGGACCTGGGCATTGCTCAGCCCGTGCGCGCGCCGCGAGTTCCTGGCGGGCCTGCTGACGAGGTCGCCGATGCCGGGCCGGCGCTCGACAACAGCGCCGTTGCGAAAGCCGCCGCCGAGGCCGGCTACGCGGCCCTTGCCGGCCAGCCCGGCCCCACGCGCGACAGCCTTGTCTACGGCGCCGCCCTGTGCTTGTGGCATCTCGGGCTCCACGATTCCCTGCGAAGCGCCGCGGACGCGGTGCGCGGGGTGCTCGATCGCGGTAAGGCGATGGAGCGTCTCCGGCGCATGCTCGAATCGTGCGGTCTCCCGGCGAGTCTCTGAAAGCGCGATGCGGATCTAGGTCTCGGCCAGGACCGCGGCAGCGGTGCGCGGGCTGCGCCAGCCCAACTCGACCGCCGCCCGCCGGCAGTTGATCATCAGCGTCTGCGCGAGCCCGTCCACCCACGCCGGCTCGCCGCCCCAGCCCAGGAACCGCCACGCCAGCTCGACGCCCGCCCGCGCCGCCGCTCGCGGCAGCGGCACGCGCAGCCGGTGGCGCGATCGAATCGCGTCGCGAAAATTGAAACTATCCTCGACCGCCAGGTTGTACGGCCCGCGCGCGTCGCTCCCGAGCGCCAGCAGCACGGCCTCCGCCACGTCCTCCTCGTGCACGCACTGCAGCAGCGGCTGGGGCTCCGGCAGGGAAAGGTAGAACGGCTGGGCGAGCAGCTGCCGCAGCAGCGGCTGCGCGTGGGGGCCGAGGATCACGTGCGGCCGCAGGCGCACGCATTCCGGAAACTCGATCTCCAGCAGCTGCTCGAGGTGCGCCTGGTGCCGCGCGTAGAGAAAGCCCGGCAGCGGCGCGAGCGGCGCCGCCTCGTCCACGTGCACGCCGCCGCCGTAGACGGCGGCGCTCGACATGAAAACCAGGCGCTTCACCCCCGCGCGGCGCGCGGCATGGAACAGCTTGTGCCCGCCGGTCACGTTGATGTCGAACATCTCGCGCTCGGGCATGCGTCCGCGCAGCACCACGTACGCCAGGTGCACCAGCGCGTCCTGGCCCTCGAGCACGGGCGCGAGCGCCGGGTCGCGGATGTCCAGTTGCCGGGCGTGGAACTTCGCGTGCGCGTAGCGCAGCGGGCGGATGTCCACCCCGGTCACGGCCGCGACGCCGGGCACGGCGCACAGGCGCGGCAGCAGCGCTTGCGCGAGGCAGGAGCTGGACCCGGTGACGAGAACGCGCATCGCAAGAAACAGTTGTCAGTTGTCAGCCGTCAGCCGTCAGCCGTCAGCAGCCTGGGAGCGGTTTTCCTGCTCGCTCGAAGCCGGCGAGCGTTCAGGCGGGGTCGAGCGAAAGCTGCCGCACCGCGGCGCGCACGGCGGTCGCGAAATCGGCGGGCACGATCCTTTCCATGGACACGGCGCGCGACGCGAAGAACGCCCGCACGCGGGACTCCAGCCGGTCGAGCGGCGCGCCCTTCAGTGCCGACTCGAGGTCCGCCACGGTCCGCTTGGGGTTCGCCGCGATATCGCCTCCGAACCAGACCTGCCGGATGGCCCGCGCGCGCCCGTCGAAGGCGACCGCCGCGCGCAGGCGGCCGCCCGCGACCCGGTGCTCCCCTTCGACCAGGGCGATTTCCGCCGCCGGCGCGGCCACCAGGTTGATCCAGTCGGGATGCTCGATTTCGCGTAGCGCCTCCCGATAGCGCGCCTGCCCGGAAAGCGTGAGGTCGCCCTCGCCAAACTCGACGCTGAATTCGCTTTCGAAGGCCTCGACGAGGTAGCGCTTGATCGCGGCGGCGTCCGGCGCGGCGCCGAGTATTTCAGCCAGGCTCGCCACGCGGTCGCCCGCGGCGCCGTATCCGCCGCCCGCGAGCACGCGGCCCGCAAAGCGCGATGCGAGCTGGAGCGCACCCGCGTCGCCGTCCACGAGCAGCAAGCCCTGGAGCAGCAGCGCGTCGCCATCGACGAGCCCCGCGCTCGCGGCGATCCGGCGCCCGTCCACCTCGATCTCTCCCCAGGACCGGTAGCGCGCGTCCACGCCCAGCGCGCTCACGCCGGTGGCCGCGGCGTGGCACAGCCGCCGCGCGACCGCCCGCAGGTCGTCCGTGCCGGTGTCGCGGCGGTGCAGGTAGAGCGCCCAGGCGATCTGCCGCTCGTCGAGGTGCATCGGGTCGCCGCCGGTGACGCGGCGCTGGACGGTGATGCCGGCGGCACCGCAATAGTCGACGTCGAGTTCCTGCGCGGCGCTGCGGTCGGACCCGAGGAGCGCGCAGCGGGTGAAGCGCAGGAACCGCAGCGTGCTGGGAATTTCCTCCGCGCGGCGCGCCTCGAGCAGCGCGCGGTCGAGCGCGACGTTCTGCGCCGCGGGGCGCAAGCCGGTGTCGATCACGCTCCACAGATCCGGCATGCCGAAGCCTTTACGCGCCCGGGCAGGCCCCGGGAACCGATCGCCGCCCGACCCGGGTCAGCGCTTCTTCATGAAAAAGACGAATTCCTTCTCGACGGCCTCGGAGGACAGCAGCGGGTTGCCCGTCTGCTTCGCGAACGCCGCGAAATCCTTCACCGAGCCGGGGTCGGTCGCCAGCACCTTAAGCACCTGCCCGGATGCCATATCCGTCAGCGCCTTCTTGGTGCGCAGTATCGGCAGCGGGCAGTTGAGGCCCCGCGCGTCCAGTTCCTTGTCGAAATGCATCGTCATCCTTGTCGCGCCAAATCGGGAACCGGGAACTATAGGTAGATTCGCCGGCGCCCGCAACCCGCCGCGCCGCGCGCGGCCGGCGCCTAAACCTGCGCCCCCGCGGCGGCGCGCTGCTTCAGCAGCGCGCGCAGCGACTTGTTGCGCTCCTGCAGATCGCGCGCGAGCTGGACGGCGACCATGTACTGCAGGTGATGGCCGATCGGCGCGGCGGACTCGAACAGCTTCTGAAAGGCGGCGCGCGGCAGCGCCGCCGCGGTAACCGGCTCGATTGCCGTGCAGGTGGCGCTCGCCGGCATGTCGTCGATCAGGGACAGCAGCCCGAACAGCTCTCCGGCGCGCAGGTCCCGCGCCTCGGGCAGGCCGCTCACCTCGTCCTTGCGCGTCACCTGCACCGCGCCCCGCACCAGCAGGAACATGGCCCCGCCCTGCTGCCCCTGCTCGATGAACACGTGGCCGACAGGATAGTCCGCGACCTGCATCAGGCCCGCGAGCACGCCGACGTAGGCCGGCGTGAAATTCCCGAACGCCGGCAGCGTGCCGAGAAATTGCCGCAGGTCCACTTCAGGTCCCCGGCACGCGATCGAAGAACGACTTGAGCCAGTTGCGGCCGGTCGTCGAGCCGCCGTCGTCCGCTCCCGCCGCCGCCGGAGCAGCATCGCCGGGGGCAAGCTGCTCCGCGAACGAGCGCGAGGAGATCCGCAGGCGATCGGCCAGCATGCCGACCAGGAGCTTCAGCAGCGCGTTGGCAATCTCGTAGTTGGTCGCGATGAGCTCCGCGAACTTCTCGTGTCGCAGGCGCAGCAGCCGCACCTTGGTCTCGCTTTCCACCGTCGAGCTCGCGAGCAGCTCGCCCGACAGCACCGAGACCTCGCCGAGCAGCTCGCCGGGCCCGGCGTGACCGAGCCGGATCGCCTTGCGGTTCTCCTCCACGAAGATCGTGAGCTTTCCGTCGAGAATCACGTAGAGGGAATCGACCGGCATGCGGTCGCGGATGATCTTGCGGCCCGCCGGCAGCTCGAGCAGCGTCGTCGAGCCGACCAGGGTCTCGACGTTGCTCGGGCCCAGCTCGCTCGAGATCGCCGGAAAGCGCCGCGTGAAATCCTCGATCAGCTCGCGTTTGGCCGCCATGCCATGATTCCCTGGTTCGGGGATTCTATGCCAACGCCCACGGTAACACACCCCGGGACGCGGACGAAAAACGCCACGGCCCGCGGAGCGCGGCGGCGCCGGAACTTTCATCAATAAAGCACGAAGTTAGGCTAGAATGGTCCGATCCCAGACCCGAGGACGGCCCATGAGAACAATGACCGCGGCATTGCTGGCCGCAGCGCTCCTGATCTGCGCGCCGGCGCGGGCGGGCCTCGAGGAGGGCCTGGCCGCCTATCGCAAGGGCGACTTCCAGACCGCGCTGAAGGAGTGGCGGCCGCTCGCGGACGCCGGAAATTCCGACGCCCAGAACAACCTCGGCGTGCTCTACGAGAAGGGCCACGGCGTGCCGCTGGATTTCAAGCAGGCAATGGCCTGGTACCGGCGCGCCGCCGAGCAGAACCACGCGCAGGCGCAAAATAACATGGGTGTCATGTACGAGCGCGGCATGGGCGTGAAGCCCGATTTCAAGCTGGCCGCGGACTGGTACCGGCGCGCCGCGGAGCGCCGCAACGCCAACGCGCAGAACAATCTCGGCGTGCTCTATTACCGCGGCGCCGGGGTGCCGCAGGATTACCAGCAGGCGATGCAATGGTACCGCCGCGCCGCCGCCCAGGGCAACACCAACGCGCAGAACAACATCGGCGTGCTCAACGAGCGCGGCCTTGGCGTGCCCCAGAATTACGGCGAAGCCGCGCAATGGTACCGCCGCGCCGCCGAGCGCGGGCAGGCGCAGGCGCAGAACAACCTCGGCGTGCTCTACGAGAAGGGCCTGGGCGTGCCCCAGGAGCTGTCGGTCGCGGCCAACTGGTACCGCAGCGCGGCGGAGCAGGGCCACGCGCAGGCGCAGAACAACCTCGGCGTCCTGTACGGCAACGGGCGCGGCGTGCCGCAGGACATGAAGCAGGCCTACATCTGGTTCAGCCTGGCCGCGGGCCGCGGCAACAAGAACGGCGCGGAGAACCGCGATTTCGCGGATCGCCGGCTGAGCCCGGAGGAGCGCGCGGAAGCGCAGAAGTTCGTCAAGGAGTGGCGCGCCAAGGTCACCACGCAGTAATCCGCGCGCGCATCCTGGATTGAGCTTCCGGCCGGCCGCGCCGTCCCGGCTTGCCGGTCACATCGGAGAACAGGTTGCCTTTGCACGTCTCTCTGCGTGAATCCGCCGGCGTACGCGGGCTCCTGCTCGTTCTGTGTTGCGCGGCG
>Ga0326597_10006754_pt1 | contig 15663 bp, 15 predicted proteins | sample RVTome_12_FD_203789 | JGI IMG/M metagenome (GOLD analysis project Ga0326597, IMG submission 203789) | Soil microbial communities from uranium-contaminated site in the Upper Colorado River Basin, Wyoming, United States - RVT100D185 | ecosystem: Environmental > Terrestrial > Soil > Contaminated >...
GTTCTTCTTCATGATTTCAATGCCCGCAACCGGCTCGATTGCCCTGAGCAGTACTGCCCGTCCAATTCCCTCCCGCTCCGTTACGACATTCGAGCAGAAATGCATCCCGTAGGTAAAGTACACATAGAGGTGTCCTCCGTTCCAGAACATCACTTCATTCCTCTTTGTCTTGCCCCGATACGCATGGCTTGCAGGATCCAACTCGCCGAGGTAGGCTTCCACTTCCACGATTCTTCCGATGAGCGTTTTGCCGCGGACCCGGCGGCACAGGTATGCTCCGAGGAGTTTCCTTGCGACATTCAATGTTGGCCGCAGGTAGAAGCTCCGCGGCAGTTTTTTCAGATGCATGGTTGACGAGCTATTTCTTGGCCACTTCCTTTTCCCGCAACACCACCTTCGCAATAATGAATACGAAGAATGCGACAATCAGAAAGTCGATTGCTGAGCCGAGTCAGTGTCCCAGGGCGAGCTTGACCGGGCCGATCTGGAGCACCCAGGTTTCCCATCCACCTTCCGGCAGCACTGCACCGACGATCGGCATAAGCAAATCGCTCACGGTGGCAGAAACAAATTCATTGACCCTTCCTCCGATAACCACTGCAATTGCAAGACCGATGACGCCATACTTTTTGAGAAACTCCAGAAACTCTTTAAGCATAAACACCTCCATGGATTTGGGATTTTCCAGCCTGCCGTTTACATGTCTTACAAAAGGGTGTAGCTGAAGCCGATAGCCAGTGTTTCCTTCACCTGGGTGTGGGGACTGGCCTGCCGTTCGTTGATGAGCTGCACATTGAAATTCACCGAGATGTACTTGTTGACCTTTGCCGAGATGGTGTTGTCGCTACGTATGATGACCTCATCCAGTTTCTTGAAGGCGGAGAACAACTCGAGTTTGGATGTCAGCAGAAGGTCTTCATACATCAGCCATTCAACGTTCGTTACAGACTCCATACCACCTTCGATCTTGACCTTCTCAACATCACTGGTTGAAGGATCATCTGCGTACCCCGTGAACTTCGACGTGACAATTTCCCTGAGTGCTGCGCCCAAACGGGTCTTCACCTGTGGAATGGGCTGGTAGCCGACTCCGACGCTCTGCGTGAGATACGCGGGGTCGAGGAAGTTTGAAACCTCCGTTTTGTTTCCTGCAGCATCATAGGTAAATCCCTTGGCGAATTGCGACTTGAATGTTGCCGCACCGTATGGGTTGACGAATGTACCGACCTTGTATGTCAGAATGGTCTCGAGGTCGATCTTGTCGTCAGTCTTGCGCAATCCCTGACCGCCGAGCCGCGCCTGGCCAAATGCAAGTTTGTAAGCGTTCGACCAGTTAAGTGTCTGTTCGTCGTCCACCGACTTGCCTTCGAGGGAAGCGGTCCATGCGAGTGAATTCTCACCGCCTTGTACCCAGTTCGTGTAGGAAACCTGCGTAAGCGTCAACCCGCTGACCAGGTTATGTGTCCAGCCAAAGCTCGCCCCTGCAACTACTGTATCAGGTTGCTGGGCGAAACTGTGTGCGCGAACAAAGCAGAACAGGAAGATAAGGGGAATCGAAAGCTTCATGGGTTGTCCTTTCGAGTTGTTAGGAGCGTGGTGTGCGCGTTGTACAGTCGATTGGTGCAGGTAACGCACGATAACGAAGAGTACGCAAGATCAGGAGGGAAACAGGAGAACGAGCCGGATTATTTTATCTCCTTCAGGAACGATGAGACTATGCGGTCCACATCCTCGGGCGACATGCCGGAACCGTACGTCGTCGGTTTCTGTGCAGACGACGGTTCCTGTTTTTTCCAGACCGGAGTGTTGCCAGCCTTCAACACGATGCGCCGGTCGATTTCATCGAGCCAGGAGGTGGTCGGTTCCGCGCGATGGGAATGGCCTTCCGGAACAACGCCCGGCTCCTCGGGATTGATGGGGTGGGTTTCGAACGCAAGACGTTTGACATTCATGAGATGGCGCGCGGTCACATTGTCGGAGATGATCGAGCCACCCCACGTACCGGGGCCGAGCGTCATCGACGGATCGAGTCCGTTGGTGTAGCCGACGGCACCGAGTGCAGCCTGCGTGTTTACCAGAATACGGAACGCAGGCTTCTCTAACGCGAACTTCATGATAATGTCGTTGTCCTTGGAGTGAATGACCAGTGTATGTCCGATGCCGCCGAACTCTAACAACTCAATGCACCGGTGACACGCGTCGCGCCACCCGTCCTCGGTATAGAATGAGAGCACAGGTGAGAGTTTTTCCCTCGAGAGGGGGTGTTGCCTTCCCACTCCCGCTACTTCGGCAATCAGGACAGTGGTATTGGGAGGAACCGTGATGCTGGCTCTCTGGGCGATATAGGCCGGTGATTTTCCAACGATATCGGGGTTGATGGCGCCGCGCTGATCAAACATCAATCGCGCAAGCCGATCCTTCTCGTCACCGGCAACGAAGTATGCACCCCGGCGCTTGCATTCCTCCACGACCTGGTTTTTGATCGGCGCGTCGCAGACGAGGGCTGACTCGGTTGAGCAGAGCGTCCCGTAATCGAACTGCTTGCCGGAGATGATGTCGGCAACCGCTTTCCTGATGTTTGCCGTCTTCTCGATAAATGCCGGGACATTCCCGGAGCCGACACCGTAGGCAGGCTTGCCGGAGCTATAGGCGGCGCGTACCATCGGATTGCTTCCGGTCGCCAGGATGATGGCAGTGAGCTTGTGACGCATCAGCTCGTTCGTTCCTTCGATCGTGGGGGCGGAGAGGCATGCCATCAGGTTCTTCGGGGCGCCGGCCTTCTCTGCGGCGTCCCGGATGACATTCATGGCCTCAACCGTACATTGTGCCGCTCGCGGATGTGGGCTGGCGACACACGCGTTCCGCGCCTTCACCGATATAATTGCTTTGAACATGACTGTCGATGTAGGGTTGGTGGAGGGGATCAAGGCCGCAACAACACCCATCGGCTCGCCTATCAAGATGAGCTTCTTCTCCTTGTCCTCCCCGATGACACCCACAGTCTTGAGGTCCCTGATGGACTCCCACACCCGACGGGTTGCGAATTCATTCTTCTTCTGCTTGTCCTCCGGCTTGCCGAACCCTGTTTCCTCGCTTGCCATGCGTCCCAGTCGTGCCGCCTCGGCATACCCTGCATCTGCCATCGCTTTGACGATGCGGTCGACCTGCTCCTGTGAGTAGTTGCGGAACTCCAGTTGAGCAGCCTTGGCTTTCTGCAGGAGGTCTCTGACTTCCTGGATGGATTGAAGGTCTTTGTCGAGTGGCATACCGTGCCTGTGTGTATACTGTGTTTATGAAACGCCCTACTTACCCGATAGTCTTTTGGAGAAGGAACGGGAGGTTACAGCATCTTGTCTTTCGACCACAACGCCAGCCCTGTCTTTTCGTCAAACTCCCGTACCAACTCCGGCCCCTCGAATTCTTCGATGGTGAGTTCGCATGCAAACACCGGGGTTCCACCCGGCAGGAGATGACCACCCTTCCCGTTCCCTTTTTCATCAGAGAGGACCAGATGGCAGTGAACAAACGGCTTTCCATCCTTGAGGCTTACGTTCCCATACAAGCCGACGATTTCCATCGCTTCATTAATCTCAAGGTCGAAGTACTTCATTTGCTTTTGATCATAATAAGCGATCCTGGCCTTTTGCACTGCACCAATGCCCGTCACTCTTCCGACCCGAATGTTGTTTTCCTGGGTAATACGGGTGATACCACTGTACAGGTCAGTGCCGCGTTCAAGCTGTCCAATGATTGTGCGCTTGACAGTGTAGGTGCCCATCAAGAAAGAGGATTCAAATCCGTTGGTGCAAGGTGGGACGTCAGTCCCGCTTCAGGAAGCAAGACGGATGCTTTCACATTGAACTTACGTGAATAACGACGGTTGTCCGCTGCCCGCGCGGGTTTTGTTGAAGTGCTTAAATGCCACCGCCGTTGCCTCGCGACCACGCGACGTACGTTTGATGAAACCCTCCTGGATGAGGTATGGTTCGTAGACTTCTTCGATTGTCCCTGGTTCCTCACCAACTGCAACCGCGAGTGTACTGACTCCCACTGGACCCCCCGCATATTTCTCGATGATGCAGAGGAGAATACGTTTGTCCATCTCATCGAGTCCGTGCTCGTCAACCTCCAGGGCTTTGAGCGAATAGTCCGCAACCTGCCGTGAGATCCGTCCGGCCTCGCTCTTAAGGTTCTTGTCAGCCTGTGCGAAATCGCGGCAACGTCGCAGCAATCGGTTGGCAATTCGCGGTGTGCCTCGTGATCGCCGCGCAATTTCGGTTACCCCATCCTTGTCGACAGCCACATCAAGGATTCGGGCAGAGCGTTCGATGATCTGAAATAGCGTTTCCACTGTGTAATAGTCCAGCCTGTTGGTGATGCCGAATCGTGCCCGCAGAGGCGCTGTAAGCAGCCCGGCCCGGGTGGTTGCACCGACCAGCGTGTACTTCGGAAGCGACAACTGGATGCTTCGGGCGCTCGGACCCGAGTCGATCATGATATCCAGCCTGAAATCTTCCATCGCCGAATAGAGGTATTCCTCAACAACGGCATTCAGCCTATGGATCTCGTCGATGAAGAGGACGTCCCCTTCCTCAAGGTTTGTGAGGATTCCGGCAAGATCGCCCGGCTTATCAAGAACGGGACCGGAAGTGATCCGGATGTTGCTCCCCATTTCATTGGCAATGATGTGAGCGAGAGTTGTCTTACCCAGGCCCGGAGGGCCTGTGAGCAGTACATGGTCAAGCGGTTCGGACCGTTGGTTCGCCGCTGCAATGAAGATCTTTAGGTTCTCGGTGATTTTTTCCTGGCCGAAGAAGTCGTTGAAGGAGAGAGGGCGGAGGGCCTGGTCGAACTCAACCTCGGCTTCCATCCGCTCGGGGGAAGTGTAGTCGGACCTATGGTCCGACCGTATGTCGGATTTTCGCATTGGTTGCAAGGTAACACATAGCCATGTGAGATTCAATAACGTCGCTACTTTGTTGCGTGCCGCAGAGAAGCCTTGATGAGTTCCTCTACGGAGAGTTCCTTCCCGTTGGATTCCTTCAGTGCCGAGAGAAGTGCTTTCTCCGCCACAGGGCGAGAATAGCCGAGGGATGTCAATGCCAGCAGTGCCTCAGAGCGAATCTGGGATTGCTTGTCCGTTGGTGCGGAAGGCAGCATCCCAGACGTCTCCACCTTGCTAATCCTGTCCCGCAGCTCTACGATAAGCCGCTCGGCGAGTTTCTTGCCAACACCGGGGACTGCTGTGAGCGCGCCGAGGTTACCCGATGCGATGTGGTGTTTCAGATCAGGGACCGTAATCCCCGAGAGAATCGTCTGCCCCATCCTTGGTCCAATCCCAGAGACTGAAATAAGCAACCGGAAGATATTCCGCTCTTCCTCCGTGGCAAAGCCGTAGAGCTGCAGCATGTCTTCACGGACATGGAGGTAGGTGAGGAGCATGACCGTGGAATTCACGTTTCCAAGCGACGCGTAGGTCGAGAGGGGAATGCTGATGCTGTAGCCGACACCCTGTGTGTCGACGATGACTTCGGTAGGCGACTTGTACGCGAGAGTTCCGCGAATAGAGGCGATCATGCCCGCCCGCCTCCGTCGTTCGGGCGGGCCTTCACACGCTCAGGATGTGCCGCGACAAACGATTTCCAGTCCTTGTGCTTTGCGGTTGGTGTGATGAGACGATGAAGATGGCAAATGGCTATGGCAATCGCATCGGAGGTATCGAGGAGCATGCGAGAATTGGGTCCTCGCAGCATGGATCTCACCATGTATTGCACTTGTTCTTTTGAAGCCGCGCCGTTACCGACGACCGCCTTCTTGACCTCACGTGGGGAGTACTCAGTGGTTGGTATCTGGTTCTCAACGGCGGCAAGAATGGACACGCCGCGAGCGTGGCCGAGCTTCAATGCGGACTGGGCATTCTTGCCGTAGAATGCAGATTCAATGGCGAACTCATCCGGGTGAAAGCGGTGAATGACCGTACTCAGCTCTGCGTAAATCCTCTTCAAGCGGAGGGGCATCGACACCCCGTTGCGGTTCTTGATTGTGCCGCAGCCAAGCAACTTCATCTGTGCGCCGTTCCGAACGACCACACCGTATCCAGTGGTGAGAGTGCCGGGATCGACACCGAGCACAACGATCGAGAAACTCCTGCGGAGTGTACTGATGCGCATTGACGCACGGCGGCTTGTTGTAAGGATCCTCCTGCTGTTAGTTGTTGAGCGAGGCAAGTTCCTTCTCGTCAATGTCGAAGTTTGAGTAGACGTTTTGCACGTCTTCGTGTTCTTCGAGGGCTTCCATCAGCTTCAACACCTGCTCCGCTTCCTTGCCAGTTACCTTCACAGTATTCTGTGCAGCCATCTGGAGCGAAGCGGAGTCTATCACAACGCTTTTCTCTTCCAATGCTTTTTTCACAGCATCGAATGCCTGTGGGGATGTGGTGATGGTGTATGCATCCTCCTCCGTCTGCATGTCGTCCGCGCCTGCCTCGAGGATGACGGAAAGGATGTCGTCTTCGCTTATCTTCTGTCCGGCCTTCGGGACGATGATGGTTCCTCTTTTGTGGAACATCCAGGCGACACTACCAGCCTGTCCAAGGTTACCGTGGTTGCGTGAGAAGACATGGCGCATCTCTGAAACTGTACGGTTGTTGTTGTCCGTAACAACATCAACCAGGATGGCGACCCCCCCGGGGCCATAACCCTCGTAGGTCAATTCCTCATACGCGACACCCGGTAATTCGCCGGTCCCTTTCTGAATTGCCCGCTTGATATTGTCTGCAGGCATGTTTGCATCTTTAGCGGTCTGAATAGCGAGACGCAGGCGGGGGTTGCCGTCGGGGTTGCCGCCGGCTTTTGCGGCGATGGTAATCTCCTTGATGAGCCGTGTAAACAACCGACCCCGGGCTGCGTCGGTTGCGCCCTTCTTTCGTTTGATTGTTGCCCACTTCGAGTGACCTGACATTGATCGTCTCCTTTGCGTTCTTCTATCGGATGTCTTTTATTTTCAATTGCGGCAACGTAGCCTTTTCCCTGGCACCAGCCGGTGTGTTCCAGTCATTCTCTTCGACCGAGAATACACACTCAAGGTCCTTCCTGCCCGCAGGAACTTTATCGATCAGATCTCCGAGTCCGAAGCCAATCGCATCGATGACCATCCCGTTCTGCCGTACCCTGAGCCGGAGGTGGTTCTTCCCCACGACGCGTGGCTGGCCAAATACCTCGAGGTTGCGGGCATGAAAGATCGGTCTCATGTTACCGGGCCCGAAGGGGGAGAATTCGTTCAGAAGCCGGACGACCCGGGGAGTGATTTCGGTGAAGTTCACCTCCGTATCGACGCGTATCTCCGGCATTTTCATTTCCTCGGTCATCAACTCCCCGACGACAGCATTGAATGCGTCGCGGAACTCATCCAGTCGCGAGATCTCCACCGTGAGTCCCGCAGCATACTTGTGCCCCCCGAACTGGATGATCTTGTCCTCGCATCTCTTCAACGCTTCATAAATGTCGAACCCGGAAACGCTGCGGGCAGACCCTTTCGCCACACCATCAACCGTTGCCATCATGATGGACGGTTTGTAGTATTTCTCGACCATTCTGGAAGCGACAATCCCGACAACGCCGGGGTGCCAGTGTTCCTGGTGCAGCACAAGGGCGGCATCCGTCTCGACGTCGAGCATGCTCTCGGCAAGTTCCTGGGCCTGAAGGAATGTATCTTCGTCAATCTTCCTTCGGTTCCTGTTCTCTTCTTCGAGCACCTGGGCGAGTTGCTGTGCTTCTCCGGCTTCGGTACTTGTCAAGAGTCTCACAGCTCGCATGGCATCCCCGAGACGACCGACCGCATTGATGCGTGGTGCCAGCACGAAGACGATCTGCCCTGCATTGATCTTCCCCGGTGTGATGCCTGCGCTTTCGATCAGCGCCTTGATGCCGGGCCTCGGATTCGAGTTGATCAGTTGCATTCCGAGCTTCACGAGAACCCTGTTTTCACCCGTCAGCGAAACGATGTCGGCTGTGCTGGCCAATGCAACGAAGTCGAAGTACCGCGGCAGCAACGATTCCTTGTCAAGTCGCTTTGCGAGTCCATGTATCAGCTTGAATCCAACACCACATCCGCAGAGGTACTTGTAGGGGTACTGGTCGCCGGGCTTGATCGGGTCGAGGACCGCATAAGCGTTCGGGAGAGTTTCGCCGGCCTCGTGGTGGTCGCAGATGATGACTTCGACGCCCAGAGTTCGTGCATACTCAACCTGTTCGACCGCCGTGATGCCACAATCCACAGATAGAAAGAGCGTCACGCTCTCTTCGTGTGCTCTGTCGATCCCGGCGTGGGAAATGCCATAGCCCTCCTTAATCCGATCGGGGATATAGAACCTGACATCGGCACCGACTTCCTTCAGGAACAGGTACAGCATCGCAGCACCGTTGGTGCCGTCAACGTCATAGTCGCCGAAAACCAGCATCTTTTCCCTCGTATTGATGGCTTGGCCAATGCGCGAGACGGCGAGTTCCATTCCGTCCATCAGAAACGGGTCGTGAAGCTGATCGACGGTTGGACGGAAGTAGGCCTTTGCCTTGTCGTAGTCGTTGATGCCGCGCAGGACAAGAACCCTGGCAATGACTTCGGGGACGTTGATTTCGGTGGAGAGTTTACGGACAAGGTCGGGGTTGGGTGGTTCCGCAGCGGTCCAGCGGTGTTCCCGTACGGTTGTATGCACTTGAACCTCTCGGGGGATTCCTGCTTCCTGTCCAGTCCTGCCCTGCGGGAAGCGCTCGGGCGATGGCTTTGTGGCGGAAGCCCCGAGGGCTGGAAACAAAAAGCAGTGCAGGTCTGTAAGCCGAATTCTGTCTGTTCCGATATTTTCACATCGGAAGAGGCAACCATCTATCTAGGCCCGTCGTCACCGGCGGGCTCAAGCGACCTACCCGAGAGTAATTGTTCCGTCTTGACGTCACAACGGAACGCGAGGCGAGCAGCCTCTCCTCTCTTACGCGGTCTTGCTCCAGGTGGGGTTTTTCGTGCCTCCGGCATTACTGTCGGAGCGGTGAGCTCTTACCTCGCCTTTTCACCCTTACCCCTCGGTCCCGACACTGAGTGCCGGGCTTCTTGGGGCGGTTTGTTCTCTGTGACACTTTCCGTACCTGCCGGCTTTCACCGGCAAGCCCCCTGCTCTTAACAGGGCACCTAGCTCTGTGGAGTTCGGACTTTCCTCACCACGATGCTACACTATCGAGGCGCGGTTGCCCGACCTGCATTGTGGATGTTTTAGTTGACTAAAAAATTCTAATGAATCAGAATCTCTGCGTCGCGAACGATGAATGACGCTGTGATTATGCTCTCAGCCTCTTTTTCGAATCGATCCCCATGTTGGCCAGTCTGTCGGCATCGAGGTTCCTCTCACGGGGAATGTGCACCAACTCGACCGTAAATGGTGCGTTTTTAAGAAGTCTTCCGACCCTCTCGAAGTATTTCTTCAGTCCATGGTCTTTTACTTTGTACAATCCATTGATCTGCCTCACCATAAGCTCGCTGTCCGAATGCACGATGAGATGCGAGCACTCCATTTTCTTCACCTTTTTCAGCAACTCAAGTAAGGCAGTATATTCGGCGATGTTGTTCGTTGCCTGCCCTATGTATCCATGTAACGTCAGGATCTCTTTGCCGGTTTCATCCTTCACAATCAGGCCGATTCCACTTTCTCCGGGGTTACCGCGAGAGGCTCCGTCGGTATACGCATAAAGCGTCATGCAACGGTGGAACGTTTTTCAGCAATTTCATCGGAAACAATAATTCGGCCGCAATGCTCGCACGTGTAGAGAATGTTATTCTGCCGCAACTCAAGAAGTTTCTGCGGCGGAACCATATTGTAACATCCACCGCAGGCGCTCCTCTTCACAGGAACGACGGCCTTTCCCTTCTTTGCTTTCCTGATTCGCTCGTAGACCACAAGGTCCGGCTTGCTGATGCGCACGACAAGCTTCTCACGTTCATGGGCAAACTTGAGTTCCTCAGCTTCCGTTGTCTTGGACACCTCGGCAAGGGCGGTCTGTTTCTCTTCAAGCCCCTTCAGAAGTTCTCCGAGTTTCAGTTTTTCTGCCTCTATGTCTGTTTTTGCGACCATCGCTTTGCCTTCAAGCATCTCCATTTCCTTCTCCAGCTTCACGATGGTAGCCGTTGCCGAATCCATTTCTCTGGTCAGTGCATCATATTCCCTATTGTTCCGCACCTGGTATTGCTGCGATTTGTACTTTTCGACCTTTTCCTTTAGTGAGAGGATCTCGGTGTCTGCATTGTCTCGTTGTACAAACGCGCCTCGCATGGTCTGTTCAAGATTGCTGATGTGTGTCTGCAGGTCCTGCACTCTTGCTTCGAGTTCTCTGACTTCCGAAGGAAGGTCGCCTTTGAGTTCTTCAAGTTCATCGAGATTGCTGTCGATCAGTTGTAATGCATATAAGTTACGCAGTTTGTTTTCCAAGTACATCTCCTCACATGGTACTACATGTATCGGACCGGGTTGGTCGAGGTCTGGGCAGCAAACACCGGAATCTCTCCCCCCATGAGTTTTAGTTCATGTTTCAGTTTCTTAACAACGATCGGCACAACGACCTGTTCGGTCTCAAAATGTCCAGCGTCGATGAGAGTAATTCTCCCATCCGCGTCGTGAAAGCTGTGGTATCGGACGTCGGCGGTAATAAAGGCATCCGCATTTTGTGAGATTGCCTCTTCCAGTAGGTCGGACCCGCTGCCGCCGCATGCTGCAACGCGACGTACAACCCGATTATCTCTCGTCGTGCAACGGATTGCTTTCGCTTTCAACGCCCGTTTCACCCGTCCGAGGAGGCTCTTGAGAGGAACGGGACGCGGCCATTCACCGATGACACCCATTCCAAAATCATCGCTCCGGTTTTCCAGCGGATACACATCGTATGCGACTTCTTCATATGGATGAGCACTCTTCATTGCCGAAATCACGGGGTTCACATCCCACTGGTTGGCAATCATCTCGAGTCGGATCTCTTGCACCTGTTCAAGCCGCCCCTTCTTCCCCACGGTGGGCGTTGCACCCTCAGTCCCACGGAAGGTACCTTGACCCGGAGTTCTAAACGAACACTCTTTGTAATTCCCGATGCGTCCGGCCCCAGCTTCACTCATTGCACGGGCTACCCGGTCGGCGGCTCCAACGGGGACGAACGTAACGACTTTCCTCTTCACCTGGTAGGACTTGACCAGAAAGTCGACATTCTTGAGTCCAAGCGCCTCAGCCATTGCAAAGCTCGTTCCCCCGCGCGTGAAATCGAGATTGGTGTGCGCGGAATACAGGTTGATTCCTGATTTCACCAGGGCATGAATGCATCGTCCGGCTCCATTTCCCGATGTGACAGAACGCTGTGGCCTGAAAAGCAGCGGGTGATGTGTAACAATAAGGTTTGCCTGTTTCCGTTTTGCCTCCGCAACGATATCCTCAGTAAGATCAAGTGAAACGAGGATCCCTCTCACCCTTGCCGAGGAATTGCCGACCTGCAAACCAACGTTGTCGCGTTCCCACGCTACTTCCTTCGGTGCCCATGCTTCCAGGATGCGCTGGATATCGCGTACCGTCATCCGCGAAGTCGCCCCCTGACAAAAAAAGAGTCCCGCTGTTTTGGCGGGACTCTTTGTAACTCAGATACCTCTGCGGGTACAATGTGATCTTTATCGGTGAGCGGTTTTCGTATTCCCATAGAAAGAAAAACCTCTCGTGGAGGTTACATAGATTCAGTATCGAAGGGCTCCGGCAACACGACCAAATATACAGATTGAGGGAAAGAGATGCAAGCCGGAATTCCTGCCTCTATCGGGCTACGCGCATGTAAGAATGTCACGCCGTTGGGGGAGTGTCGAATTCGATCCTCTCAAAGTTGATGTCCCTGAGCTTTGTAATCTCTTTTTCTATAAGACCAATGTTCTTATCCAGCGCTTCAATGAGGTTCTTCTCTTTTTCATTCAGCCCCTGCCTTAAGAGAATGTCCGTGCTGATCTTCATGGCTGCAAGCGGGTTATTGAACTCATGGCACACAGTGACTACCAGTTCCTTGATTGCGTCTGTGCGCTTTTTTGCGATGAGGTCTGCTTTTTGCTGTTCGGCAATGCGCTTTTTTAGGTGCACACGCTCAAGTATATTTACAATGGTTCTCGGAAGAACTGAATCTACAGCCTCTTCCTTCACCATGTAGTCCTCAACACCGAATTTCATGGCTTCAATGGCGAGGCGGAAGTCCCGGTTGGCGGTCAGAAATATGATTGGGATGTCAATCTGGCGTTCGCGGATGGCTTTGGTCACTTCCAGGCCGTTTTTCTCGGGGAGGTAGTAGTCAATGAGAAGAAGGTCAAGGGACTTGTTTCGTTCAAGCTCCTCAATAGCGGACTTGCCGTCCTGCTTCCAGATGACGTTGAACTTCTTTCCCTGGAATCTTGAGAGGAGTTGCTGTGCTACGGCCATGTAGCTCGTATCGTCGTCTACCACGAGGAGGTGTATCGAATCTGAAGCTTCCATGACCTTTTCTGTGCAGATTCCGCTCACCAAAATAGCACTATTAACACAGACATGCAATGACTCACCATTCGTGTTTGCCCCAATGGGAAGTATTGCGTTGAAGAGGTTGATTTTGTGGAATTGTTTGCCTATTATCGTTCACAACTGCCCCGATAACCCGTTGGCAGGTAGCAGTGACTTGCCGCGAGCAGTCCACACCGGATGGTTTATCTTATTATTCTTTTGGAGTAGTCTGATGCCCGAAAAAAGCAAAGTTCTTGTTGTTGACGACGAAGACGCGTTGAGAACTGTTCTGAGCAGCGAGCTTGCGAGTGAGGGATATGACGTTGGAACTGCCTCCGATGGGGATCTGGCGCTTGCTGAGGTTGAAAAAGGCAAGTATGATTTGGTGCTCCTGGACATCAAAATGCCCCACATGAACGGGTTTGAGGTGTTGAAACACATCAAGGAGAAACATCCGAAGACAAAGGTAATAATGTTGACGGGGTTTGCCGACCTGAAAAATGCAATCGAATCCAAGAAACTCGGCGCGGAAGACTTCGTCAGCAAACCGTATGATCTTGTTGATTTGCTCACAACGATCGAACGAGTGCTGAATGAATAGGCCTAGCCAGCCGGAGGAAGCGGTCTCGACCGGCCGCAGTGTGAGTCGGACAATGTCAAAGAAATACAACCTCCTCATTGTTGACGATGAAGAATCCCTCCGGACTTTGCTCGAAAGCGAGCTCCTGGAAACGGAGGAGTTCACAGTCGATACTGCGTCCGACGGTGGTCAGGCAATCAATCAGATCCAGGCCAAGGTGTACGATGTGGTCCTGCTCGACATACGCATGCCTCGAGTGAGCGGGATTGAAGTCCTCAAGTTTGTTCAAGAATACTCTCCAACAACACAAGTCATTATCCTCACCAATTACGCCGACGTTAAGACTGCGATTCAGACGATAAAGCTAGGTGCGTATGACTTTCTCGCAAAGCCATACGACATTGATGAACTGTTCAATACGATCAATCGGGCGATCGAGCGCAAGCAGTTGTTCATCGACAACAAGCTGATGAAGAATGAGCTTACGCGCAAAGCGGGGAGCTTTGAGTTGGTGGGGCAGAGTCCGGCCCTCCTAAAGCTTGTTGAGAGTGCCACACGGTTTGCCGAGAGCGATTCGTTCGTGCTTATTCAAGGAGCAAGCGGAACTGGCAAGGAGTTGATAGCCAATCTGATCCATCGCAGGAGCCCGCGCAACAACAGGCCTTTCGTAGTTGTAAATTGTGCATCCATACCCGACACGCTGCTTGAGAGTGAGCTATTTGGCCACGAAAAGGGAGCGTTCACAAATGCCTATACGACAAAACAAGGGCTGGTAGAGGTTGCAAATGGCGGCACCCTGTTTCTGGATGAGGTGGGGGACATCAGTCCTGCAATTCAGCCGAAGCTCCTTCGGTTCCTCGAAACGGGTGAATTCCGCAGGGTTGGGGGCACAAACCTCCTGACAGTTGATGTGCGTGTTGTGAGCGCCACCAACAAGGACCTGCGTGAAGAGGTAAAGGCAGGTCGGTACAGGGAAGATCTTCTCTATCGTCTGAATGTCGTAACCCTCAGAATCCCCCTGCTCGGTGAGCGCAAAGAGGACATCCCGATCCTGGCTGAGTATTTCCTCCAGCGAAAAGCCAAGACCAAAAACCCCAAGAAGCTCTCAGCGGGCTCGATCGAATTGCTTATGTCCCATGACTGGCCTGGTAACGTCCGGGAGCTCGAGCATGTGCTGGAGGGAGCGGTGCTTCTTTCCACAGGAGAGTTCATTGAGGAATCCGACCTTGCGATGTACTTCCATCGCCCCGACAGGCTGATTTCCGGCACTGGGCCACACACTGCCGAGGCTGTCCCAAGCTCCAGCGCGATTTCCTTGGAAGAGCTTGAGAGATTGCACATCGAGCGAGTGCTCAAGCAGTATAACTACAGCCGAACAAAAACGGCTGACGCTCTTGGGATCAGCAAGAAAACGCTCTACTTGAAGATCAAGCGCTACGGGATGAAGGTAACCGATTAGTCGGGCGAGCAACTCCCTCTTTGGTTTCACCGCACATTCTTTTCTTTATTTTCCGTGCTTGTCGTTTGAAACTTTTAATCTGCCAATCAGTATATCCAACTGACCAGTACCACTACTATCTCTCCTTACAGAAGGCCGCATGAGGCTGACCACCTTGTTGCGGCCTTCGCCTTTAAGGTGCGTCCTATTAGTATCCGCCTTAATAGTGCCTTGACATTGAAGCTTATTTTTTGTTCATTTTCACAGAATTAAGGACTTTCCTTTGCCCTGTGTTGCTTTTCGTGAACAGGGCTTTTTTCCATCTTATAGTGTATTTCCAAGTATCGACATGCCGAAATTTCAGGGCGTTGACTATTACAATTTGGATACTCTTCTGAGCGAAGAGGAAATTCTCGTGCGCAACACTGTCCGAGAGTTTGTTGATGATAATGTCATCCCGATAATCGAAAAACATAATCGGGCCGGTACCTTCCCAATGGACCTTATTGGAAAAATGGCAGAGTTGGGGCTTTTTGGTGCGACTCTACCGTCGAAGTATGGCTGTGCCGAGATGAACAACGTTGCATACGGCCTCGTGATGCAGGAGCTTGAACGGGGTGACAGCGGAGTAAGGAGCTTCGCGTCCGTTCAAAGCGCACTTGTCATGTATCCTATTTTCACATATGGTTCCGAGAAGCAGAAGGACTATTGGCTGCCGAAGCTGGCCAAAGGTGAGAAGATCGGGTGCTTTGGACTCACGGAGCCCGATTATGGTTCAAACCCCGGCGGCATGATCACACGCGCAACAAGAACCTCCGATGGATTTGTGCTTAACGGGGCCAAGATGTGGATCACCAATGGTACCATTGCGGATGTGGCTGTTGTGTGGGCGAAGCTGGACGGTGTGGTGCACGGCTTCCTCGTGGAAAAGGGGGCGAAGGGGTTTTCGGCTCCCGAAATGAAAGGCAAACACTCACTTCGCGCTTCAATCACATCCGAGCTGATTTTTCAGGATGTGCACATAGCTGGCGAGAATATTCTGCCTGGTGGCAACGGGTTGAAGTTGCCGTTGTCCTGCCTTTCCCAGGCGCGGTATGGCATAGCATGGGGTGC
>Ga0326597_10006755_pt1 | contig 15663 bp, 17 predicted proteins | sample RVTome_12_FD_203789 | JGI IMG/M metagenome (GOLD analysis project Ga0326597, IMG submission 203789) | Soil microbial communities from uranium-contaminated site in the Upper Colorado River Basin, Wyoming, United States - RVT100D185 | ecosystem: Environmental > Terrestrial > Soil > Contaminated >...
CCGAATAGCGTGCCTTGTGGGCCGCGTATGATCTGCACGCTGGCGATGTCGCGGAAATCTATCGCGCCGCCGACGGATCGGCCCATATAGACGTCGTCGATGTACAGCCCGACGCCGGGATCGACGGCGGGCGTCGCGTCCGTCTGGCCGATGCCACGAATGAAAACCTGGGCCGCTGAATTGTTGCCCGTCAACGTGCCGTACGTGGCGAACTGGAGATTCGGTGCGACCAGGTCAAGATCAGTCGTGCCCCCGATTTGCTGACGCTCGAGCGCCTTCCCGGACAGCACAGTCACCGCGACTGGCGTGTCCTGGAGGCTTTCCTCGCGCCGCCGCGCCGTGACGAAGACTGTTTCGACTTCGGCGACCGTCGCCGAATCCGTGGAGCTCTGGGCCCATGCGCTTCCAAGCCATATCGGCGACGCGGTAACGAGCAAAGCATGAGCGCCCAACCATGCGGCGCGGCGCCACGCAAACGATCCGCTGCGAGCCTGCAACATTTTCGCAATCCTCCCCTCAATGCCCCTTTGGGTTATTTTTGTATGTAATCAATACTATTGGTATTGACAACAGTATGCAAGTCGGCAAATTGCATATAGGCTGTGGTGTGGCCGGAAAACCTCGGGCGGGCGGCGCCGATATGGCGCTAGGGTCGACGGCCGGCTCCCACAGCCGCTCCTTGGTCGCCCAAGGCGCGAACATCAGGCCCCGGAATCCGCGAATGCTCCGTCGGCGTTGACATATTTTTTCGCGAAGGTTTCGCTGGCCAAGACGCGCGCCTCTCGCACGAAGTGACCACCAAGTTTCATAAGGACTTCGCAGGTATGGCCGAGCTTTCCAGCGCAGCACCAATTGAACAGAGGGTCGGCGGCGAGGGTCACGACCTCCTGTTCGGCAAACTCGACGCCCTTCTGGGATATCGTGTCCGCCGTGTGCACGGGGCCATGCACCGGGACTTCCTGGCTGCTATGGCCGGCCTCGACTTCACCCAAAAACAAACAGGCACACTCTGGCTCATCAGCGAGAACCCTGGAGTTTCACAGGTGTCCGTTGCGGCCGCACTTGGGATGGATCGCGCCACTATGATGTCCGTCGTGGACCGCCTCCAGGATCGTGGATTCGTGATTCGCAAACGCTCGACCACCGATCGCCGCCGACAGGAGCTCTACGTCACACCGGCCGGTCAGAGCATGCTTAAGAAAGTCAAGGACCGCATCGCAACTCACGAGCGGAAATTCACATCGCGCTTTAGACCGGCGGAGTTGGCGGCATTGCTCGCCGCGCTGGAGAAGCTTTCCAGCGACGTGTAAACCGGAAATCGCGCCGCGGGATCGCGCCCGCTCGATGGAATTGCGGCGGCAAGCTCAATTGAGGTCGATCCGCGCCCCGTTCGCGGTCCAGGCCGGCGACAGCATTTCGACGATCCGGGGCGCCACGGTTTCGGGAAGCGGCGCGGTTTGCGGGTCCTCGCCCGGCATGGCCTTGGCGCGCATCTCCGTGCGCATATGGCCGGGATTGATCAGGTTCGCCTTGATGTTCGTGCCCTCGCATTCCTTGGCGTAGGTGATGACGAGCGCCTCGAGAGCCGCCTTCGTCGCCGAATAGCCGCCCCAATAAGGCCGGTTGTTGCGCGGCGCGCCGGACGTCACGAACAGCGCGCGGCCGGCGGCCGATTGGCGGAGCAGCGGATCGAGCGACCGGATCAGCCGCCAATTCGCCGTCACGTTCACGTCGAGCAATTCCTGCCAGACCTTCGGCTGAAGATGCGTCAGGGGGCCGAGTGCGCCCAGCACGCCGGCATTGCCGAACAGCGCGTCGAGCCGGCCCCAGCGTTCGAACAAGGAAGCGCCCAGCCGGTCGATGGCGTCGAAATCGCGAAGATCGAGCGGCACGAGCGTCGCCGCGCCGCCGGCCGAGCGAATCGCGTCGTCCGTCTCTTCCAGCCCGCCGACGGTGCGCGCAACCAGCACGACATGGGCGCCGGCCGCGGCGAGCGCCACCGCCGCCGCGCGCCCCAGCCCGCGCGATGCGCCGGTCACGAGGACAAGGCGGCCCTTCTGAAAATCGTCCGTCACGCGATTTCGGCGAGAAGCGAAAGCTGCTTGTCCCGCGCCTTGCCATGCGCGTCGGACGGCGGGATCGGATAATCGCCGGAGAAACAGGCGTCGCAGAATTGCGGCGCGCCCATGTCGCGGCCCGCCTCGCCCATCGCGCGATAGAGGCCGTCCATCGAAACGAATTCCAGGCTGTCGGCCCTGATGAACTTGCGCATGCCTTCGTTGTCGAGCTTGTGGGCGAGCAAGTCCTCCTTGTCGGGCGTATCGACGCCGTAGAAGCAGGAACTTATCGTCGGCGGGCTTGCGATGCGGAAATGCACCTCGCTTGCGCCCGCCTCGCGCACCATCTCGACGATCTTCTTCGACGTGGTGCCGCGCACGATCGAATCGTCGACCAGAACGACGCGCTTGCCCTGGAGGACGGCGCGATTGGGGTTGTGCTTGAGCTTCACGCCGAGGTGGCGGATGCGATCCGTGGGTTCGATGAAGGTGCGACCCATGTAATGGCTGCGGATAATGCCGAGCTCGAACGGAATTCCCGAGGCTTCGGCGAAGCCGAGCGCCGCCGGCACGCCCGAATCGGGCACGGGGACGATGACGTCCGCGGCGGCAGGCGCCTCGCGCGCGAGCTCCACGCCGATCCGCTTGCGCACTTCGTAGACGTTCTTGCCTTCGACCGTCGAATCGGGCCGGGAGAAATAGACGAACTCAAAAATGCAAAAGCGCCTGGGCTTGGGCAGGAAGGGCCGAAGCGATTCGATACCGGATTCGGTCACGACGACCATCTCTCCGGGATCGACGTCGCGCACGAATTTGGCCCCGATGATGTCGAGCGCGCAGGTTTCCGAGGCAAGGATGGTCGCGCCGTCGAACCTGCCCAGCACCAGCGGGCGCACGCCGAGCGCGTCGCGCACGCCGATCAGCTTCTTACGGGTCAGCGCCACCAGCGAATAGGCGCCCTCGACCTGGCGCAGCGCGTCGACCAGGCGTTCGGCGATGGGACGATAGGGGCTGCGCGCGACGAGATGGATGATCGTTTCGGTATCCGAGGTGGACTGGAAGATCGCGCCTTCCTTGACCAGTTCGTCGCGCAGCGTCAGCGCGTTGGTCAGGTTCCCGTTATGCGCGATCGCGATGCCGCCGCCCGCGATATCGGCGAACAGGGGCTGGATGTTGCGCGCGGTCGAACCGCCCGTCGTCGAATAGCGGTTGTGGGCGACGGCACTGGTGCCGCGCAACTTCCCGCCGGCATGGCCGCCGGCGCCGAAGATATCGCCGACCTTTCCGAGATGGCGTTCCGCGGTGAACTGGCTGCCGTCGAAGGAGACGATGCCCGCCGATTCCTGACCGCGATGCTGGAGCGCATGCAGGCCGAGCGCGGCCAGCGCGGGCGCATCGGCATGACCGAAGACGCCAAACACGCCACACTCTTCCCGAAACTTGTCGCCGTCGAACGGAATCATCACCGTGGGCCGCAGAGGCCCTATCAGTCGCCGGTCGCCTCTATCAGCCTGTCTAGCGCGCGGCGGTCGTCGGCGCCATAGGTCTTGTCGGCCTTTTTCCCGGAATCAGCGGTTTTTGTCGGCTTCGCGGCCGGCTGGGCGCGGGGCGTACGAGCGGTGCGGCCGGTCGCCACGTCGCGCTCCTCCGGTACGAGATCGAGCACGATCTCGCTCGTGGCCTGGATGAGCTCGAGCGACTGGGCGTTGCGCACCCAGTTGGGATGCTCGCGGATCGGCACGAAGACGGCAAAGACGAGATAGGCGATGGCGAGAAGCACGAGACCCCGCCCGATCCCGAAAACGAAGCCGAACGTGCGGTCGATCGGCCCCACGTCGGATCGGCGCACGCTTTCCGAGAAGCGGAAGCTGATGAAGGAAAGCGGAATCAGCACGATCAGGAACACGCCGACATAGGCGATTGCATCTGCCAGCCACTCCGCCTCGATATTGTTGCGCAGAACGGGCTTGAAGACAGGCGCGAAATAGAGCGTCGAGAATGCCGCCGCGACCCAGGCGAAGATGGACAGCATTTCCTGCAACAGACCCTTGTACATCGCATAGACCGCCGAGACGCCGACCACGCCGAGGACCAGAAAATCGACGATGGTGAACGAAACCGGGTCCATCTCGCCACTTTGCTTCGAGTTGCTTGAGCCGGCATAAGCCGGGCGCATAGAAGGCCGCCGATATCGTTAACAAATCCCTATTCCGGGAGCTGGTTGCCCATAAAACGGGCCAAATCGCGGACATCGGCGATCGCTTCGAGCGCGATTCCCGCCCCTTCCGCCTTCACGCCAGGCGGCACGAGCGCGGTCTTGAAACCGAGCTTGGCGGCTTCCTTCAGGCGCAGCTCCGCCTGCGGCGCCGGGCGCACGTCGCCCGACAGGCTGATCTCGCCGAAGGCGACGCAGTCCTCCGGCAGCGGCTTTCCGGTGAACGAGGAGACGAGCGCGGCGGCGGCGGCGAGATCGGCGGCGGGCTCCGACACTTTCAAACCGCCGGCCACGTTGAGATAGACGTCCTGGCCCGCGATGCCGAGCCCGGCGCGCGCGTCGAGCACGGCCAGCAGCATGGCGAGCCGCCCGGTGTCCCAGCCGACGACGGCGCGGCGCGCGCTGCCATAGCTGGCCGACGCCACGAGCGCCTGGATTTCGACCAGCAGGGGCCGCGTACCTTCGACGCCCGCGAAGACCGCCGTGCCCGGCGATCGTGCGCCGCGGTCGCCGAGGAAGAGCGCGGAGGGGTTCGCGACCTCGGCCAGGCCCGATCCCGTCATCTCGAAGACGCCGATCTCGTCGGTCGGACCGAAGCGGTTCTTCACCGCGCGCAGGATGCGGAAATGGTGGCCGCGCTCGCCTTCGAAATAGAGCACGGCATCCACCAGATGCTCGACGGCCTTGGGTCCCGCGATCTGGCCTTCCTTGGTGACGTGGCCGACGAGCAGAAGCGACACGCCGGTCTTCTTGGCGTAGCGCACGAGATCGTGCGTCGCGGTGCGCACCTGCGCGATCGTGCCGGGCGCGGCCTCGAGCGACGAGGTCCAGATCGTCTGGATGGAATCGATGGCGAGAACTTGCGGAGCATCCTTCGAGAGCGTGGCAAGCACGTCCTCGACGCACGTGGCGGAACCGAGCTTCACCGCGGCCTTCGCCACGCCCATGCGATCGGCACGCAGCCGGATTTGCGCGAGCGCTTCCTCGCCGGAGATGTAGACGGCCGAGCCGCCCTTCCCCGCGAAGCTCGCGAGCGCCTGCAGGATCAGCGTCGATTTTCCCACACCCGGATCGCCGCCGATGAGCAGCGCCGACCCCGGCACGAGGCCCCCGCCGGCGACGCGGTCGAACTCGGCGACGCCAGTAACGCGCCGGGGCGGTTCCTTGGCCTGGCCGATCAGACCCTCGAGCGCAAAGGCGCGGCCCTTCGCGGGCCGCCTGGCTGTCATACCCGCTGGAACAGCCGGGCCTTCCTCGGTGAGCGAATTCCACGCCCCGCAGGCATCGCACCGCCCGGCCCATTTGGCGTGTACCGCGCCGCAGGACTGGCAGACGAAGGCGGCGTCCGCGCGGGCCATGGCCGGCTACCGCCGGACCTCCATCTTGATCGGACCCTCGGCGCGGCCGTGGATGAACTGATCGACATATTCGTTGCCGCTGCGATCGATATCGGCGCTGGAGCCGGCCCAGATGATCCGGCCCTTGTAGATCATCGCCATGCGGTTGGAGATCTTGCGCGCGCTCGCCATGTCGTGTGTGATCGACAGCGTGGTGGCGCCGATGTCGCGCACGGTCGAGACAATCAGTTCGTTGATGACGTCGGCCATGATGGGATCGAGACCGGTCGTCGGTTCGTCGAAGAAGATGATATCGGGATCGGCGGCGATGGCACGCGCGAGCCCCACGCGCTTCTGCATACCCCCCGAAAGCTCGGCCGGCGAAAGATCGGCGACTTCCGGTCCGAGGCCGACTTTGGCGAGCTTTTCGACGGCGATCTCGCGCGCCTGCTTGCGCTTCACGCCGCGGCCCTGGATGAGACCGAAGGCGACGTTTTCCCAAACCGGCAGGCTGTCGAACAGCGCGCCGCCCTGAAAGAGCATGCCGAACTTGCGCAGCACCGCTTCGCGCGGCGAGGCGCGCATATGCGTCACCTCCTCGCCGTCGACATAGATCTCGCCGGCGTCGGGGCGAAGGATGCCGAGCACGCATTTGATCATCACGGATTTGCCGGTGCCCGATCCGCCGATGACGACGAGGGAATCTCCCGCCTCGAGCCGAAGATCGATTCCATCGAGCACGGTTTTCGAGCCGAAGCGCTTCTTCACGCCTTTGAGTTCGACCTTGGCCGTGGATTTGTGCGCCGACATCGCCGTCACTTCGAGAAGAAGATGGAGGTCATGACGTAATTGGCCGCGAGGATCAGGATGGACGCCGTCACCACCGCGTTCGTCGTCGCCGCGCCCACGCCCTGCGCGCCGCCCTTGGAGCGAAAACCGTTGTAGCAGCCCATCAGCGCGATGATGAAGCCGAAGACGGCCGCCTTGATCAGGCCCGAGCGCACATCGTCATTGGTCACGAAATCGAGCGTGTTCTTGAGATACACTGCGCCGTTGAAATTGAGTTCCTGCGTGCCGACGACATAGCCCCCGAAGACGCCGATCGCATCGGCAACCGCGACCAGCACGGGCATCGTGAGCACCGCCGCGATCAGGCGCGGCACGACGAGATATTTCATCGGATTGGTCGAGAGCGTGGTCAGCGCGTCGATCTGCTCGGTCACGCGCATCGTGCCGATTTCGGCCGCGATCGCGGCCGAGACGCGGCCCGCGACCATGAGGCCCGCGATCACGGGCCCGAGCTCGCGCGTGATGCCGAGCACGACGATCTGCGGCACGAAGGCCTCCGCCCCGTAGCGGTCGCCGCCGATGAAGATCTGCAGCGCCAGCACGCCGCCGGTGAAGAACGCCGTCAGGCCGACGACCGGAAGCGAGAAATAGCCGATGCGCATCATCTGCTGGAGGATCAGTGACCAATAGAGGGGCGGCGCGACGCAGTGAACGACGGCGCTGGCCGTGAACTGCGTAACGCGGCCGGTCTCCGTCAGGAAGGCAAGAAAGACGCGCCCGACCGCCGCGAGGAAGTTCATCGAGAGCTCCCTTCGACGTAGACACGCGGTACACGTGCACCGACCGACGTAAGGGCCTCGTAATTGACCGTGCCCGTATTGGCGGCGAATTCCTCGAGCGCAATCGTATCGCCGAAGAACTCGGCCTCGGCGCCAATACCGAGCGCGCTTGGCGGAACCGCGGAAACATCGAGCACGACGAGATCCATGGAAACGCGGCCCACGACGGGCGCGCGAACGCCTGCGATAGCGGCCGCGCCCTGGTTGGAAATCGCGCGCATCAGCCCGTCCGCGTAGCCGAGCGCGACGGTCGCGAGAATCGCCGGGCGCTCCGTGTGGAACGTGGCTCCGTAGCCAACGCTCTCCCCCTTGTCAACGCGACGAATCTGGAGGATTCGCCCAGTGAAAACCACCGCGGTCTTGAACGGATTGAGCCGTTCCGCTTGCGGGTTGCCGCCATAGAGCGCGATCCCGGGCCTGACGAGATCGAAATGGTAGTCGCGCCCGAGGATCACGCCGCCGGAGGCCGCGAGACTGGCCGGCGCGCTGGGCAGTCGGGCGAGGACCGCGCGAAAGCGCGCGAGCTGGCGGGCGTTCATCGGATGATCGGGTGCATCGGCGCAGGCGAGATGGCTCATGACGAGCGCGAGATCGAGACCCTTGAACAGGGCCGGCGCGTCGACGGCGAGCAGGTTGAAATCGGTCGTGTCGAAACCGAGCCGGTTCATGCCCGTGTCGATATGGACTACAGCCGAGAGCGTCGTACGTTCGTTCCGCGCGGTTTCGCGCCAAAGCGCGAGTTGATCCATCGTGTTGAGCACGGGGACGAGCGCGCGCCCGAGATAGCGCGGCACGGAATCCGGCGCCAAGCCGTCCAGGACGAAGATGCGCGCCTTGGGAAGGAGCGTGCGCAGCGCCTCCCCCTCCTCCACCCGGGCCACGAAAAAGCTGTCGGCGCCGGCGCCCGCGAGTGCCGTCGCGACGGGTGCCAGCCCTGTGCCGTAGGCATCGGCCTTGACCACCGGGGCGACGGCCGCGCCGGGCGCGAGGCGGCCGATTTCCGCGTAATTAGCCGTGAGCGCGCCCAGTCTGACCGTCAGCCGCGCCGCCTCGAATCCTGTGTCCGTCATGACGAGGCAGAAGACGACAGGGCGGCGGCCGCGTCAAACATGGCGGCGACGGCGTTGCGCCGCGCGGCCGTGCGACGCCTCAGAGAGGTCCACCGCTCTGCTCGCCCGCCAAATTCGAGAACCGAGTGAAGCGTTCGTCGAAGAACAGATCGACGCGGTTGGTCGGGCCGTGGCGGTGCTTTTCGACCATGATCTCGGCGCGGTTGTGCACGCGTTCCATCTTCTCGAGCCACTTCGCATGATCGTTCGTGCCGGGCTCGGGCTCGCGCGATTTCAGGTAGTATTCCTCGCGATAGACGAACATCACGACGTCGGCGTCCTGCTCGATCGAACCGGATTCGCGAAGGTCCGACAGCACGGGGCGCTTGTCGTCACGGGAATCGACGCCGCGCGAAAGCTGGGAGAGCGCCACGACGGGCACGTTCAACTCCTTGGCGAGCGCCTTGAAGCCCTTGGTCACGTCGGAGATTTCCTGCACGCGGTTGTCGTAGCGCTTGCTCGACGGCTCCACGAGTTGGAGATAGTCAACGATGATGAGGCCGATGTTCTTCTCGCGCTTCATGCGCCGGGCGCGCGCGGCGATCTGCGCGATCGAGATGCCGCCCGTGTCGTCGATGAACAGGGGCAGATCGCTCAGCACCTGGGCCGTCTGCACGAAGCGGTCCCATTCCGCGTCGCTGAAGCGCCCGGTGCGGATTTTGCGCATCTCGATTTCGGTCTGCTCCGAGAGGATACGCGCCGAGAGCTGGCCCGCCGCCATTTCGAGAGAGAACAGCAGAACCGGCGCGCCGCGCGGCGGTTCGGCCCCGCCTTGCCGGTCCTTCGCCCACACGCGCGCGGCATGGAAGCCCATATTCGTCGCCAGCGCCGTCTTGCCCATGCCCGGCCGCCCCGCGACGATCACGAGATCGGAGGCGTGCAATCCGCCCAACAGGGAGTCGAGGTCGGTGAAACCGGTCGCGACGCCCGAGATGTTGCCCCCGCGGGCAAGCGCACGCTCGGCACTCTCGACCGCGAGCTTGAGCGCCCCCTCGAAGGACACCGGCCCTTCGCCGAAACGCCCCTTCTCGGCCACGCCGTAGAGCGCCTTTTCGGCCTCCTCGATCTGGGCCGACGGCGGGCGGTCGAGCGTGGATTCATAGGCCGCGTTGACGATGTCCTCGCCGATGCGGATCAGGTCGCGCCGCATGGCGAGATCGCGCAGCACGCGGGCATAGCCCGCCACGTCGGGAAGCGCGGGCGCGGCCTTGGTGAGACCAGCGAGATAGGCGTGGCCGCCGACCTCCTCCAGCCCCGAATCCTTGTCCATCGCCGCCCTCAGCGTCAGCGGCGTGACGATATGTCCCTTCGCCCAGAGCTTCTCGACCGCTTCGTACACGCGGGCGTGCAGCGGGTCATAGAAATGCTCCGGCGCCAGCACCATCGAGACGCGATCGAGCTGATGGTTGTCGATCAGGATCGCGCCGAGCAGCGCCTGTTCGATCTCGACGTCGTAGGGAAGTTGACGGTAGGCGTCCTGGTCCATGGCGCGCGGTATGCCGTTTCGCGAAGTCGTTCTTGGGCGGGCGCCGCAAGGGCGGAGGCGGATCATCGACAGCGATGGTACGGCCCGCAAGTCGCCGACCGGCGTCTTGGCGAATCACCCACAGATATCCGACCACGGCTGCTTGAGCGGTGGAAGGGCTTCCGATATCACGCAACGAAGGCGCGATATGCGCGCCGCATTCCGCGCCGACCGACGCAAACCGAGGCGGTTCTATGCCGCCTTCGTGGCTTGCGGCATTCGGTCGGTTCCCGCGAAGCGCATCGAGCGTTCGTCGTCGACCATATAGTCGCGCATGACCGGAAGCGCGTCGATCGCCTTCGTCACCTGGATTTGGAACACGACCAGACCCTGGCGGCGGAAGCAAACTTCCATCGCACCGAGGTAGAAATCCCACATGCGGCAGAAGCGCTCGTCGTAGATCGCGGCCGCCTTATCCCAGTTCGCGCGGAAGCGTTCACGCCAAGCCCTGAGCGTGTAGGCGTAGTGGAGCCTCAGCGTCTCGACATCCGTCGTCATCAGCCCTTCGCGCTCGATGGCGGGCAAGACCTCGGAGAGCGCGGGCGTATAGCCGCCGGGGAAGATGTACTTGGTGATCCAGGGATTGCTGGCGCCGGGCCCGTGCAGCCGGCCGATGGTATGGATCAGCGCCACGCCGTCGTCGGCCAGCAGGTCGCGCAATTTGGCGAAAAAGGCGCGATAGTGCGGCACGCCCACATGCTCGAACATGCCCACCGAGACGATGCGGTCGAATTTGCCCGTAAGCGCGCGATAGTCCCGGAGCTCGAAGCTGCAGCGCTGCGAGAGTCCCGCTTTGCGCGCGCGGTCGCGGGCGCGCGCAAGCTGTTCTCGGCTCAGCGTAACGCCAAGGACCGACGCCCCGCAGTCGCACGCCAGATCGAGCGCGAGCCCGCCCCAACCCGAACCGATGTCGAGCACCTTCAGCCCCTGCCGATCGAGATGGAGCTTGGCGGCGATATGCCGCTTCTTGGCGGTCTGCGCGTCCTCGAGCGTTTCGTCGGGCGTTTCGAAATAGGCGCAGGAATATTGGCGGTCCTCGTCGAGGAAGAGATCGTAAAGCTCGCCCGACAGATCGTAATGGTGCGCGACGTTCCTCTGGGCGCGGCCGGCCGGATTGAATTGCGCGAGCCGGCGCAGCAGGCGGCGTATGCCGCCCGCGAATTTCATGACCGTCGGTTCGCCCTGGGCCTCGAGATTGGCGATGAGCAGATCGACAAGATCGGCGATATCGCCGTTTTCGACCGTGAGCCGGCCGTCCATATAGGCCTCGCCCAGTTTCAGCTCCGGCCGGAGCGCGATCTCCGTCGCCACTCTGCGGTCGTGCAGGCACATCGTGATCGCGGGCGCGCCTTGCCCGTAAATGCGTTTGCGGCCGTTCGGTCCCACCACCGTAAGGGTGCCCGACTTGACGAGCCGCGAAAGCAGAAGCCCCAGCATGGGTACCTCCCTCCTCTGGTCCGTTTCGAACACTCGACGCCTAATCGAAGCGTAACTCTGACCTAAATCAATCGGAAGGCTGGATTGTTCCCGCAATTTTATTTCAAAGCGGCGCTTGTCGGTAGAGCACGCCGAGGCAGGCGCGCAGCGTCCGGGGGTATCTCCGCGTCCTCGGTCAGCCGCCGCTCAGCGCCTGAACGATCTGCACCGTGTCCGCATGCTCCAGCGAACGGGCGAGATCGAATTCCTGTTCGCCGTTCACGAACACGCGCATGTGGCGGCGCAGCTTGTCCTGCTCGTCGATCACGCGGAACCGCAAACCGGGATAGCGCCGGTCGAGATCGGCGAAGACGGCCGCCAGCGTCGCGCCACGCGCTTCGACCTCGCGGGCTTGCGTATAGGAAACAAGCGGGCTGGGGACCACGATTTTCATCGGCAGGTCACCGCGGCTCCGCAGCCTCGACCGCGTAGATTTCCGGAAGGTGGCGCGCGATGCACGACCACCGTTCGCCTTCGTCGCGGCTCATCCAGAGTTCGCCGCTCGTCGTGCCGAAATAGAGTCCCACGGGATCGCGTGCATCGGCCGTCATCGCCTGGCGCTTCACCGTCCACCATGCCTGCGTCGCCGGCATGCCGGAATCAAGGCGCCGCCACGTCTTGCCACCGTTGCGCGTGCCATAGGCCGTGGGGCGGCCGTCCGGACTCGTGCGCGGCCAGACGCTTGTGCCGTCCATCGGAAAGACCCAGGCGGAATTTGCGTCGCGCGGATGCACGACCATCGGGAACCCGATGTCGCCGACCTTCTTCGGCATGGCCTTGCCGACGCGCACCCATTCGTTCGACGGGCGGTCGATGCGGTAGATGCCGCAATGATTCTGCTGATAGAGCCGATCCGGGTTGGAGGGACAGAGCCGCACGCAGTGCGGATCGTGAAATTGGACATTGGCGGGATCGAGTTGCTCGACGACTTCGAGGCCCTTTATCAACGGCGCCCAGGTACGGCCGCCATCGCGCGATTCGTGCACGCCGCCGCCCGACATGCCGAGATAGAGATGCTTGGCCTCGCGCGGATCGACGATGATCGAATGCAGCTTCGGCCCGTCGGGCGTGCCGTCCTGCTCGCCCCCCATCCATAGGCGATATTCGGGATGGTCGTTGAAGCCCGGCATCGGCTCCCATGTGGCGCCGCCGTCCTGCGAACGAAACAAGCCTTGTGGAGAGGTTCCCGCGTACCAGGCGTCGGGTTCGCTCGCGTGCCCCGGCGTCAGCCAGAACGTGTGATCGACGACCCGGCCCTTCTCGCCTTCGCGCGCCTTCGGAAAGGCGGGCGGATGGGCGGCCTCCTTCCAGGTGCGGCCGAAATCCGTCGAGCGGAAGATCGTGGGGCCGAGATGGCCCGTCTTCGCCGCGGCAAGCAAGGTACGTCTGTCGCGCGGATCGAGCACGACATGGCTGACGATATGACCGAGGAAGTGCGGGCCGTCCGCGCGCCAGCTTCTTCTCGCGGGATCGCCATGGAAAATCCATGCGCCCTTCCGCGTGGCAACAAGGATAAGCGGGCGCGAAACCTGCTTTGCGCGAGCGCGGGCCGGCGCTTTCTTTTGCTTCGCCTGTTTCGCGGTGCGTCGGGACATTGGCCTTTCTCCTTTTGTCCGGCTTCCCCTCAAGCGAGAGCGCGCAGGTCGGCTCGCAGGGCGTCGGGGCCGGCGTGGGTGGCAAGTTGCTCGATCCTAGCATGGGATCGCGTCCAAAGCGGCGCGGCCCTTGTCAGCAGCGCCCGGCCCGCCGCGGTCAGTTTCAGCCGCCGGCACCGCCGGTCCTTCTTGTCCGCCGCCACCTTCACCAGGCCGCGCCGTTCCAGCGGCTTGAGATTGGCCGTCAGCGTCGTGCGATCCATCGCGAGCAAGGCCGATATGTTCCCGATCGTAGGTTCGCCGGCGCCATGGAGGAACATCAGCAACGAGAACTGCCCGTTGGTGAGCCCGAGGGGGCGCAGCACCTCGTCGAAGCGCCGCGCCAGCGCGCGGGCCGCCCGCTGCACGTGGAAGCACAGGCAGCTATCGCGGACGCGATGGGCGAATTCCCGAGTGATCTCGATTTTCTTTGACATGGATTTATTATGTTGATATCAACGTTCTTGTCAAGATAGCTCCCTGCGAACAAGGTGGAGGACCCCATGCAGATAGCCCCCTATCTGAGTTTCGATGGACAATGCGCAGAGGCCTTCCGCTTCTATGAAAAGATTCTCGGCGGCAAGAACCTGTTCATCATGCGCATGGGCGACTCTCCCGTCGCCAAGGATGTCCCGAACGACAGTCACGACAGGATCATGCATGCGAGCCTCGAGATCGGGAACACGCGGCTGATGGGCGCCGACGGCCCGAGCGGACGAGACGTCGCGCCGAGGGGGTTTTGCGTCTCCCTTCACGTCGAAGGCACCGCCGAGGCGGAGCGTCTGTTCGCCGCGCTCGGCGACGGCGGCAATGTCGACATGCCGATGCAGGAGACATTTTGGGCGCGGCGCTTCGGCATGTGCACGGACCGCTTCGGCATACCTTGGATGATCAACTGCGAGAAGCCGGTCTAGAGACCGTCTATCGGGGACCCTGAGAATATGACCAAGACGATCTTCAAGAGCGTTGGCGCCGTATTTGCGGGACTTGCCTTCATCGTCGTCACGCATACCGGCACGGACGCCATTCTCGAAAGTGCCGGCGTATTGCCGAAAGGCAATCTCTTCGTCGGGACCGGGCTCATTCTCGCCGTCGTCGGTTATCGCGCCGTGTTCAGCGTGATCGGATGCTACCTCGCGGCGCGACTTGCCCCGAGCCATCCGATGCGCCATGCGCTCGCCCTTGGTGGTGTGGGCGTGCCGTTGAGCACCATAGGCGCCATCGCCACGGCCGACATGAATCTGGCGCCGGCATGGTACGCATGGACGCTAGTCGCCATCGCGTTGCCGATCGCCTGGCTCGGCGGCAAACTGCACGACGTGCAGTCGCGCCGCGACGCGATGGCATGAGGAAAGCAGACCGCATAGGAAACGGCCGTGCCACCAATTGCCATGGAAGGATCACAATGAGAACCGAATTCGTGGGCGCGATCTGTGCCGCACTCTTGCTTTCGGCCTGCTCGCCGGAGGACACGGACGCCACCGTGTCACGGGAAATCGTGCCCGTCTCCACCGAGGTGCCCGCAGGCGCCTACACTCTCGAAAAAAGCCATGCGAGCCTGATCTTCCGCGTGAACCATCTCGGCTTCTCGATGTACACGGCGCGCTTCACGCGCTTCGACGCGAAGCTTCAATTCGATCCGACCAACCCGGCCGGATCGCGCGTGAGCGCGACGGTCGATGTGCGTTCGCTGCAAACCGATTTTCCCAACCCCGAGACATTGGATTTCAACGCGGAACTCACGGGCCCGGGCTGGCTCGACGCCGGGCAGTACCCGGAAATGACGTTCCGCTCGACGGACGTAACGCTCACCGGACCGAATACGGCGCGTGTCACGGGCGACTTCACGCTGCACGGCGTGACGCGGCCGGTGATACTGGAGACGACCTTCAACGGCGGCTACCGGGGCCACCCGATGGATCCGAACGCGCGCATCGGATTTTCGGCGCGCGCGACGCTGAAACGGTCCGAGTTCGGCATCGCGTTCGGCGTTCCGGAGCCCGGCTCGACCTTGGGCGTCGGCGACGACGTCGAGATCATCATCGAGGCTGAATTCACCGGCCCGCCGATGCCCGCCGGAGAGGCGGAATAAACCAAGGAGGTTCGCATGACCTATGTCGATGGATTTGTCCTGCCCGTTCCGAAGAAGAACATCGCAGCCTACCGGCGCATGGCGCGATTAGGGGGAAAGGTCTGGCGCGAATACGGCGCGCTCGCCTATTTCGAAGGCGTCGCCGACGACGTGAAACCCGGCAAGACGACGGATTTCTACCGTTCCGTGAAGCTGAAGGATGGCGAGACGGTGGTGTTCGCCTACATCGTCTACAAATCGCGGCGCCAGCGCGACACGATCCTGAAGAAGGTCATGGCGGACCCCCGTCTGAAAATGGATGCCGCCAATATGCCGTTCGACGGCAAGCGCATGATCTGGGGTGGCTTCAAGGGCATCGTCGAAGCCTAGCTGGAAGCGGCGGCGCCGCATCGGATAAGGATGTGGCGCGGCACCCGATACGACTGATAGAACGTCCTCACTTCGCGCGGGCGCGAAGGGAACCGGGCTAGTGTCCCGATTCTGAAATTCGTACCATCGGATATCGGCCTCGCGACGAATTTCAGAATCGCAAGGACACTAGCAACTCTATGATTCTAGTGTGGTTTTGGTTCAGAAGTTCGCGACCGAGG
>Ga0326597_10006757_pt1 | contig 15660 bp, 14 predicted proteins | sample RVTome_12_FD_203789 | JGI IMG/M metagenome (GOLD analysis project Ga0326597, IMG submission 203789) | Soil microbial communities from uranium-contaminated site in the Upper Colorado River Basin, Wyoming, United States - RVT100D185 | ecosystem: Environmental > Terrestrial > Soil > Contaminated >...
CTCGGGGTCGTCGCCGAGCTGACGAACCGGCAGCGCGGCCGCGTGTTCGCGTACCGGCGCTATGTCGACGAGCTGGCGGCGGAGCTGGAGGCAACCGGATGAGCCAGTTCGCCTTCCTCCAGCGCGAGTGGGCGGCGGTGTTCGATGCCGCCGCGAGGGCCGAGGCGTCCGTGCATGCCGACCCGCGCACGGCCTCCTTCTACGCCCGGCGTGCCCTGGAGCTGGCGGTGAGCTGGGCGTACAAGCACGACGCGGCACTCCGGCTGCCCTATCAGGACAACCTCTCGGCGCTGATCCACGAGCCGAGCTTCAAGCAGGCCGTCGGCGAGGCGGTGTTCAGCAAGGCCCGGGTGATCAACACGCTCGGCAACCGCGCCGTGCACAGCCACCGCGCCGTGCCGGAGGCGGACGCGTTGGCGGCGGTGCGCGAGTTGTTCCACGTGGCCTACTGGTTCGCCCGGACGTACGGCCGCGCCGCGCGGCCGGCGCCCGGGCTCGCCTTCGATCCGGCGGCGCTGCCCCGGCCCACGGCGGTCGCGCAACAGACCGCGGAACAACTGCGCACGCTCGAGGAAGGGCTCCGCGAGCGCGACGAGAAGCTGGCGGCGCTGCTCGCGGACAAGGGCGCGCTCGACGAGGAACTGAAGCGACTGCGGGCCGAGGTGGCCCAGGCCAGGCAGGCAGCCGCCGCACAGCCGGACACCCACGACTACTCCGAGACCGAGACCCGCGACTACTTCATCGACCTGCTGCTCAAGGAAGCCGGCTGGCCGCTCGACCAGCCGCGGGACCGCGAGTTCGAGGTCGGCGGGATGCCCAATGCCCAGGGCAAGGGGTTCGTGGACTACGTCCTCTGGGGGGAAGACGGCAAGCCGCTCGGGCTCGTCGAGGCCAAGCGCACGCGGCGCGACGCCCGCGTCGGCCAGCAGCAGGCCAAGCTCTATGCCGATTGCCTGGAGGCCCAGGTCGGGCAGCGGCCCATTATCTTCTACTCGAACGGCTACGAGCACTGGATCTGGGACGACACCCGCTACCCGCCGCGCCGGGTGCAGGGTTTCTACAAGAAGGCGGAGTTGGAGCTGCTGATCCAGCGGCGGACGACGCGGCGCGCGCTGGCGAAAGCGCCGATCAGTTCCGAGATCGTCGAGCGCCACTACCAGACCCGCGCCATTCGCCGCATCGCCGAGGCCTTCGAGCGCGACCACGACCGCAAGGCGCTGCTCGTGATGGCGACGGGCGCCGGCAAGACGCGCACGGTGATCGCACTCTCCGACCTGCTCATGCGCTGCAACTGGGCGAAGCGCGTGCTCTTCCTCGCCGACCGGCTGGCGCTGGTGACCCAGGCGATCAATGCCTTCAAGCGTCACCTGCCCGACGCCTCGCCCGTGAACCTGGTCACCGAGAAGCACGCCGAGGGACGCGTCTACGTCTCGACCTATCCGACCATGATGGGGCTGATCGACGAGGCCAGCGACGGCCAGCGGCGCTTCGGGGTGGGCCATTTCGACCTGGTGATCATCGACGAGGCGCACCGCTCGGTGTTCCAGAAGTACCGCGCCATCTTCGACTACTTCGACTCGCTGCTGGTCGGGCTCACGGCGACGCCCAAGGACGAGGTGGACCGGAACACCTACGGCCTCTTCGACCTCGAGGACGGCGTGCCGACCGACGCCTACCCGCTGGAGGAGGCGGTCGGCGACGGCTTCCTCGTGCCGCCCAGGGCCGTGTCGGTGCCGCTCAAGTTCCAGCGCGAGGGCATCAAGTACGACGAGCTGCCGGAAGAGGACAAGGACCAGTGGGACGCGCTGGAATGGGATGACGAAGGCACGGTGCCGACCCAAGTCGAGGCCGAGGCGGTCAACAAGTGGCTGTTCAACAAGGACACCGTGGACAAGGTGCTGGCGCACCTGATGACGCGCGGCCTCACCGTCGCCGGCGGCGACCGGTTGGGCAAGACGATCCTCTTCGCGAAGAACCAGGCCCACGCCGAGTTCATCGCCGAGCGCTTCAACGCCAACTACCCGCACTACAAGGGCGACTTCGCCCGCGCCATCACCTTCAAGACGGAGTACGCGCAGAGCCTGATCGACAGCTTCTCGAACAAGGAGAAGGCTCCACACATCGCGATCTCGGTGGACATGCTCGACACCGGCATCGACGTGCCCGAGGTCGTGAACCTGGTCTTCTTCAAGCTGGTGCGCTCGAAGACCAAGTTCTGGCAGATGGTGGGACGCGGCACGCGGCTCTGTCCCGATCTGTTCGGTCCGGGGCAGGACAAGGAGCTGTTCTATCTCTTCGACTACTGCCAGAACCTCGAGTACTTCAGCCAGGACATCCCGGCGACCGAAGGCTCGGTGGCCGAGTCGCTTGGCAAGCGGCTGTTCAACGCGCGACTGGAACTGATCGGCACGCTGGATCAGTCCACTGACGAAGGCAATGCGGGTGTCGTGCGGGAGCCTGCCGCCCCTTACGGAGATCCGCGGACAGACGAGGAGGTACGTCTCTCCGTTGCCGACTTGCTGCAGCGCGAGGTCGCTGCGATGAACGTGGACAACTTCGTGGTGCGGCCACACCGGCGGCTCGTCGAGGAGTACGCCAGACCCGAAGCCTGGGTGTCGCTGCGGCCGGAGGCGCTGGCCGAACTGTCGCACGAAGTGGCCGGCCTGCCTTCGGAGATCGACCCCGAGAACGAGGAGGCCAGGCGTTTCGACCTGCTTGCGCTGAGCCTGCAACTGGGCCTTCTTCGCCACGAGCCCGGCTTTGCCCGGCTGCGTGATCGGGTCAAGGAGATCGCCGGATTGCTCGAGGAGAAGGCCGCCATCCCAATGGTGCGGGAGCAGATGGCGCTGATCCAGGACGTGCAGACAGACGAGTGGTGGCAGGACGTCACCGCCCCGATGCTGGAGGTCATGCGCCGGCGTCTCCGGGGCCTGGTCCAACTCATCGACAAGCGGCAACGCAAGCCCGTCTACACGGACTTCGAAGACCTCATGGGTGGCGAGATCGACGTCGACTTGCCAGGGTTCGCCCCCGGCACGGACTACGGGAAGTTCTTGGCCAAGGCGCGGGTGTTTCTTCGTGACCACATGAACCATCTCGCCATCGAGAAGCTGAGGAAGAACAAGCCCCTGACGACGACCGACCTCGTGGAACTGGAGCGGATGCTGGTCGAGAGCGGCCTTGGCGAGCCGGACGTGCGGCGCGCAGCCGAGGAATCGCAGGGGCTCGGGTTGTTCGTGCGGTCGCTGGTGGGTATGGACCGCAGCGCCGCCAAGGACGCGATGGCGACGTTCCTTGCCGGGAAGTCGCTATCTGCCAACCAGATCGAGTTCGTGAACCTCGTCGTCGATCACCTGACGGAGCACGGGGTCGTCGCCCCCGATCGGCTCTACGAGTCCCCCTTCACGGATCTCACGCCACGCGGACCGGAGGGACTGTTCGATGCTGCGGAGCTTGATGAGCTGATCCGGGCACTCGCCGCCGTCCGAGAGAAGGCCATAGCAGCATGACGCGCGGTGGAGGGGTGCCGAACAACTATCAGGCCTCCCCGAGTCAAGAGCGTAGATCTTCCCCTTCCGGTCGTCGGCAGAAGGCGAGACGTCGGACACGCCAGCGCGACCGGTGAGGCGAACCCCGAACCGGTTTTCCCTGGCGGCTGTCTTGGTTTCCGGAGCTGGCTCAGCGTCGAGACGCTGCACCCAACACCTATTGAGGCTCAGCCTTCGCGGGGCGAAGGGCGAGGCGTGCGCCGGCACGGGCGCGGCGCCTGGCACCGGGCCGTCCACCTGCCCGCAGTGCCACGTGCGCGAGCACCAGTTCTTCCATCGCGAGGGAGACGACCTCTACGTCGAGCTGCCGGTCCACTTCCCCACGCTGGCGCTCGGCGGCGCCGTGCACGTGCCCACGCTCAACGGCAACGAGCGGCTCGACGTGCCCTCCGGCACCCAGAGCGGGCAGCGCTTCCGCCTCAAGGGCAAGGGCATGCCCACTCGCCGCCGCCGCGGACCCGCGGACGGTAGAACCCGGCCGGCTGCGCACCGATCTCGCGGCACCTCGACAGCAGGGCGACCTGCTCGCCGAGCGACAGGAACGCCGGCAGGTGAAGCGCGCCCGGGTGGATGGTCTTGAGAGTGATCATGTCGTCCGACGCGATGCCTGTCGTGCGCAGGGGCACGGGTCGTGCGCGCAGCTACAGCTCGTGCGCCGCGTCCGGACCCTCTTCCATCTCCCACTGCAGCCGCCGCGCGGTGCGCCGCCGGCGCACCTGGACGATCGCCAGGAGCGCGAGCAGCGTGATCACCGACCACATGGTGGACGGGCTCGTGGCCCAGGGGAGCCACACGGCCACGAGCCGGTGACGACGCCAGAACCCGTCGCTCGCCGTCGCGATGCTCACGCCGGTCACCGAGCGGAATGCCTCGCCGAAGCGCTGCCCCTGCGCGACCCGGGCCAGAACGCGCGCGGGCCAGTCCGACCCGTGCTCGACGAGCATCTCCGACATGAACGCGCCGGCCAGGCTGTAGGCGACGATCACCGAGCCGCGGCTGCCGTCGAACAACGCGTCGAGCTCCGGGATCGGCACGGATCCCCGCCGCGCGACTTCGTACACGAATCGCGCGCGATCGCCGAACCCCCAGACGTGCTCCGCAGTGGTCGCGAGCCCCTCGTGGAACCAGCGCGGGACCGGCCGGCCGGCGGCCGCGCGCGCGATCAGCACGTGCGCGATCTCGTGTTGCAGCAGCTCTTCGAGGGAATCGTGCGGGTAGGACGGCGCGCGCTCGGGAAACAAGACGATGACGCCGCCGCGCCCGCGCGTGTAGCCGGCCACCCAGGCCGGCGACGCGTTCGCGATCTCCGAGCCCTCCGGCGCGAGCACGATGCGGATGGCCCCGCCGGGATCGGCGAGCCCGACCAGGCGCATCACCGCCGCGATGCGGCGCCGGTCCACGCGATCCAGCCGCTCGGCGTACGCCGCCATCTCCGCCGGCGCCCGGAAGTCGAGGTGCGGCACCGGGTCCGGCGGCTCGCCACGCGGCGCCAGCGCGAGCGCCATCGTCAGGGCGACCGTGCCGGTCAGCATCGGTTCAAGGCCACCAGCATGATCCGCCTGAGGCCTGTGGCCCGGAGCCGGTGGCCGTCAGGCTCCCTCAGAGCATCCCCAGCTGCAGCTTGGCCACGTCCGACATCTTGTCGCGATCCCACGGCGGCTCCCAGACGATGTCCACCTTGACGTCGGTCACGCCGGGAATCGCGCGGACGCGGTTCGCGACCTCGACGGGCAGCGTCTGCGCGGCCGGGCAGTTGGGGGCGGTCAGCGTCATCCGGACGCCCACCACGGCGTTGGCGTCGATGATGACGTCGTAGATGAGTCCCAGCTCGTAGATGTTCACCGGGATCTCGGGATCGTACACCGACGACAGCGCCTCGACGACGTGCGGCTTGAGCTCGAGCGTCTTGAGCGGATCGCTCGTCATCCCGGCGGTCTGCTCGCCGTCGGGCTCTGACTCGGGCGGGGTGAGAGAGGAAAAGTCCCAGGACATCGTGATCCTTGAAGGCTTCAGGCCTCGGACTTCAGGCTACAGGCCCGCCAGTGTGAAAGCGTGCCACGCCTGAAGCCTGTGGCCGGTAGCCTGCAGCCTGCTCTATTCCGTCGTGACCGTCTCGTCCTTCGTGTCCTTGGCCATCGCCGAGCGCAGGGTGTGCCACGCCAGGCTCGCGCACTTGACGCGCACCGGGAACTCGCGGACGCCCGACAGCACGAACAGCTTGCCGAGGTCGGCGAAATCGTCGTCGCTGTCGGTGGACGACGTCACCATCTGCTGGAAGCGCCGGAAGAGCGCCTCGGCCTCGACGACCGTCTTCCCCTTCACGCTCTCGGTGAGGAGCGAGGCCGACGCCTTCGAGATGGCGCAGCCGGTGCCCTTGAACGTCGCGTCCCGGATCACGTTTCCCTCGATCTTCAGGAAGATCGTGAGCCGGTCGCCGCAGAGCGGGTTGTAGCCGTCGGCCTTGCGGTCAGCATCGCCCAGCTCGCGGAAGTTCCGCGGGCTGCGGTTGTGGTCGAGGACGACCTCCTGGTAGAGGTCCTTGAGGTCGGACATCAGCAGAACACCTCGCGCACCTTGCCCAGCGCCGCCACCAGCGCGTCGATCTCCTCACGCGTATTGTACAGCGCGAGCGAGGCGCGCGCCGTGGCGGGAATCCCGAACCGCCGCATGACGGGCTGGGCGCAGTGGTGGCCGGTGCGGATGGCCACGCCCTCGCGATCGACGATCGTGCCGATGTCGTGCGGGTGTACCCCGTCCATGACGAACGACAGGATGCTCGCCTTGTCGCGGGCGGTCCCGATGAGGCGCACGCCGTCGACGCCCGCCAGCGCGCCCGTGCCGTACGCCAGCAGCCCGCGCTCGTGCGCGGTGATGGCCTCCATCCCCAGGGCCGTCACGTAGTCGATCGCGACGCCGAGCGCGATGGCGCCCGCGATGTGCGGCGTGCCCGCCTCGAATTTGTGCGGCAGCTCGTTGTAGGTCGTCCGCTCGAACGTCACCTCGGCGATCATGTCGCCGCCGCCGAGGAAGGGCGGCATGGCCTCGAGCAGCGCCTCGCGCCCGTACAGGACGCCGATCCCGGTCGGGCCATAGAGCTTGTGGCCGGTGAACGCGTAGAAGTCGCAGTCGAGATCCTGCACGTCCACGCGCATGTGGTACGCCGCCTGCGATCCGTCCACGAGCACGGGGATCCCGCGCGCGTGCGCGGCGGCCGTCATCGCCTTGACGGGGTTGATCGTCCCCAGCGCGTTGGACATGTGGGTTACGGCCGCCAGCTTCGTCCGCGGCCCGAGCAGCCGCCCGTAGGCGTCCAGGTCCAGCTCCCCGGCGTCGTCGATCGGCACGACCTGCAGCCGCGCGGCCTTCTCCCCGCAGAGCATCTGCCACGGCACGATGTTCGAATGGTGCTCCATCCCGGTGATGAGCACTTCGTCGCCCGCCCCGACGCGGGACCGCCCGAAGGCGTGCGCGACCAGGTTGATGCTCTCGGTGGCGTTGCGGGTGAAGACGATCTCGCGGGCGCTCGGCGCGTTCAGGAAACGGCGCACCGTCTCGCGCGCCCCTTCGAACGCCTCGGTCGCCAGCTCGCTGAGCCGGTGCACGCCGCGGTGCACGTTGGAGTTGGTCTGGGTGTAGTAGCGCGACAGCGCGTCGAGGACGACCTGCGGCTTCTGCGTGGTCGCCGCGTTGTCGAGGTAGACCAGCGGCCGACCGTGGACCTGCTGCCGGAGGATCGGAAAGTCCCGCCTCACACGATCCACGTCGAAGGTCCGCTGTCGTACCGCCTGAACCGCGCCACTCATGTAACCCTCCACGGCGGGCACCCGGCCCGCGCGAGGCGTCATCGAGACCGGGACGGGCCGCACGTCAGACCGCCGCGCCGCCCGGCAGCTGCCTCACCATCTCCGCCTCGAGCTGCTCGCGCAGCGGCTCGACGCGAATCCGCCCCAGGATGTCCCCCGCGAACGCCTGGATCAACAGGGCCCGTGCCTGGTCGAAGTCGAGGCCGCGCGACCGCAGATAGAAGACAGCGTCGTCATCGAGCTGTCCCACCGCCGCGCCGTGCGTGCACTTCACGTCGTCCGCGAAGATCTCCAGCTGCGGCTTGGTGTTGATCTGGGCATCGTCTGACAAGAGCAGCGCGCGGTTCGTCTGCTTGGCGTCGGTCTTCTGCGCGTCTGGCCGGACGATGATCTTCCCGTTGAAGACCCCCTGGCCCTGCCCCGACAGGATCCCCTTGTAGACCTCGTGGCTGTCGCAGTGCGGCTTCGCGTGGTCGATCGTCGTGTGATTGTCCACCAACCGGCGACCGTCCACCAGATACAGTCCGTTCAGCGTGCACTCGCCCCCCTCACCGTCGAGCAGGGCGACGGCGTCGTTGCGCGCCAGCGCGGCTCCGAGTGCGATCGAGTGCGAGCTGAAGTTCGTGCTGCGCGCCAGGCGCACGTGCAGGCTGCCCACGTGATAGCCGCGGAGGCTCTCGCGCTGCACCTTGTAGTGATCCACGACCGCGTTGGCCTCCGCGACGACCTCGGTCACCGTGTTGACGAAGTAAGTGCCCTCGCCGACGCCCACGTGGCTCTCGACGAGACGCACCTGGCTGTTCTCGCCGGAGACGATCAGGACGCGCGGATGCGTCACGACCGGCCCCTCGGGCGCCGTCGACACGAACATCAGGTGGATCGGCCGGTCGAGCACGACGCCGGGCGGCACGACGACCAGGGCGCCGCCGTCGAACAACGCGGTATTGAGCGCCGTGAACGGATGCGTCTCGAAGCCGGCCAACCGGGTCAGGTGCGGCTCGAGCGCTGCCGGCGCGGCGGCGAGCGCCGCGGCCAGGTCGCCCACTTGTACGCCCGCCGGCCAGGCCCCGGGCACCGATAGCGCGGGCGCGTGGCGGCCGTTGACGAAGACCAGCCGGGCCGCGCCGTCGCCGCCGAACACGTACGGCGCGAGGTCGGCCGCGGTCACCCGCGGCGCCACGGCGGGCGCGGGCTGAAAAACGCGCTCGACGATCGGCGCAACGCTCGTGAAGCGCCAATCCTCGTCGCGCGAAGTCGGAAAGCCCAGCTCACCGAAGCGCGCGATCGCGGCTTCGCGGACGGACCGCAGCCACGCGGGTCCGCCGGCGCCCGCCTCGCGGGCGCGCGCGAACGCCGTCAGGTAGGGGTCCGTGCCGATCGGTCGGTCGACAACCTGCGTCATGATCAATCGCCCCCTACGCCTCGGCGCCCGTCGGCTCGACCTCGAGCCAGCCGTAGCCCTTCTTCTCCAGCTCGAACGCCAGCTCCTTCCCGCCCGACAGCACGATGCGCCCGTCGGACAGCACGTGGACGAAGTCGGGGACGATGTAGTCGAGCAGCCGCTGGTAGTGGGTGACGACGATGATGGCGCGGTCGGGGCTCCGCATGGTGTTGACCCCGTGCGCGACGATCTTCATCGCGTCGATATCGAGGCCGGAATCGGTCTCGTCGAGCACCGCCAGCTTCGGCTCGAGCACGGCCATCTGGAAGATCTCGTTGCGCTTCTTCTCGCCGCCGGAGAAGCCCTCGTTGACCGGGCGGTTGAGCATGCTCGCGTCGAGGTTGAGCAGCTTCGCCTTCTCGCGGATGAGCGTCATGAACTCCATGGCGTCGAGTTCCTGCTCGCCGCGGTGCTTCCGAAGGGCGTTGAGCGCGGCCTTGAGGAAGTAGGCGTTGTTCACGCCGGCGATCTCCACCGGATACTGGAACGCCATGAACACGCCCGCGCGCGCGCGGTCCTCCGGAGCCATCTCCAGCAGATCCTCCCCCTGATAGGTCACCGTGCCGCCGGTCACCTCGTAGTCCGGGTGCCCCGACAGCACGCGGGCGAGCGTGCTCTTGCCCGAGCCGTTGGGCCCCATGATCGCGTGCACCTCGCCCGCCTGCACCGACAGGCTGAGGCCGTGAAGGATCTCGTTCCCCTCCGCTTCGACTTTCAGATCCTTGATCTCCAGCATCGTCGTCTGTTCCGTCATTGCGTCATTCCGTCATTCATTCCGTGGGCATTGCGTGGCCCTTCCGCGGGCATTTCGTGGGGGCTTCTCGTCCCTACCCCACCGACCCCTCCAGGCTCACGCTGAGCAGCTTCTGCGCCTCGACCGCGAACTCCATCGGCAGCTCGCGGAAGACCTCCTTGCAGAACCCGCTCACGATCATGTTCACCGCGTCCTCGGTCGCGAGGCCGCGCTGGCGGCAGTAGAAGATCTTGTCCTCGCCGATCTTCGAGGTCGACGCCTCGTGCTCGACCTGCGCCGACGTGTTCTTGATGTCGAGATACGGGAAGGTGTGCGCGCCGCACTTGTCGCCGATGAGCAGCGAGTCGCACTGCGAGTAGTTGCGCGCGCCCTGCGCGTTCTTGCCGACCTTGACCAGGCCGCGGTACGTGTTCTGCCCGTGGCCGGCCGAGATGCCCTTGGAGACGATGGTCGACTTCGTGTTCTTGCCGAGGTGGATCATCTTGGTGCCCGTGTCGGCCTGCTGGCGCCGGTTCGTCAGGGCGACCGAGTAGAACTCGCCGACCGAGTTGTCGCCGATGAGCAGGCAGCTCGGGTATTTCCAGGTGATCGCCGATCCGGTTTCGACCTGCGTCCAGGTGATCTTGGAGTTGCGGCCCTGACACTTGCCGCGCTTGGTGACGAAGTTGTAGATGCCGCCCTTGCCGTCCTTGTCGCCGGGGTACCAGTTCTGGATCGTCGAGTACTTGATCGTCGCATCGTCGTGCGCGACGAGCTCGACCACCGCCGCGTGGAGCTGGTTCTCGTCGCGCATCGGCGCCGTGCACCCCTCGAGGTAGCTCACCGAGGCGCCCTCGTCCGCCACGATGAGGGTGCGCTCGAACTGCCCCGTGTTCATCGCGTTGATGCGGAAGTAGGTGGACAGCTCCATCGGGCACTTCACGCCCTTCGGAATGTAGGCGAAGGAGCCGTCGGTGAAGACCGCCGCGTTCAGCGCCGCGAAGAAGTTGTCGGTGTGGGGGACGACCGAGCCGAGGTACTTGCGCACCAGCTCGGGGTGATCCTGCACGGCCTCGGAGAACGAGCAGAAGATGATCCCAAGCTTCGCCAGCTTCTCGCGAAACGTCGTCGCGACCGAGACGCTGTCGAAGACCGCGTCCACGGCCACGCCGGCGAACAGCTTCTGCTCCTCGAGCGGTATGCCGAGCTTCTCGAACGTGGCACGAATCTCGGGATCCACCTCGTCGAGGCTCTCGAGCTGGGGCTTCTTCTTCGGCGCCGAGTAGTAGCTGATGGCCTGGTAGTCGATCGGCGGATAGTGCACGTTGTGCCAGGTCGGCTCCGTCATGATCTGCCAGACGCGGAACGCCTTCAGGCGCCACTCGAGCAGCCACGCCGGCTCCTGCTTCTTCGCCGAGATGTGCCGGATGACGTCGTCATTGAGGCCCGGCGGGACCGTGTCGGCCTCGACGTCGGTGTAGAAGCCGTATTTGTACTCGCGATTCGCGAGCTCTTCGATGGTCTTCTGTGCGGTGCTCATGTAATCACTCTATCTATGGCTCTGGGCCCTGGGCTCTGGGCTTTGGGCCTGTCACGCGGTCACGCGGAAAACGAGTGCCCGCAGCCGCAGGTGCCGGTCGCGTTCGGGTTGTTCAGCACGAAGCCCTTGCTGAGCAGGCTCGTGTCGTAGTCGAGCGTCGTGCCGGCGAGCAGCCGCAGGCTCCGCGGGTCCACGAAGATCCGCGCGCCCCCGGCGCCCTCGACCACCTGGTCGCCGTCCTTCGGCGCCGCTTCCCACGCGAAGACGTACTCGAACCCGGAGCAGCCGCCCGCCTTGATGCCGACGCGCAGGCCGCCGCCGGGAAGCTCGTGCTTCCCGAGCAGCTTGACGATCTGCATCGACGCGTTCTCGCTGAGCCGGATCATCTCTCTCCTCTGCCTATCCCTCACGCGGGCGTCGCGGGCCGCGGGCTGATGGACATCGCGACCGCCGCGCCAGGCAGGCTCTCGACCGTCATTTCCTGGATGGAGCAGGTGGTCAGGGCCTGAACGATGCGATCCTTGATCCGCCAGAGCGGGTCGCGGATGTTGCACCGGGTGAACTGATCGCACGACTCGTCCACCTCGGAGCAGGCGGTCACGGTCAGCGGCCCGTCGATCGCCTCGATGACATTGGCCACCGAGATGCGCGCCGCCGGCCGGGCCAGCTCGTAGCCGCCGTTGATGCCCTGGTGCGAGGCCAACAGCCCCTGGCGGACGAGACGCTGCAGCACCTTGGCCAGCAGCTCGACCGGCACGTTGTACGCCTCGGCGATCTCGCGCGCGCTCGATGAGCTCCGGTCGGTGTTCAGCGCCAGGTGCCGCATCGCGATGAGCGCGTAATCCGTGCGTTTGGAGAGCCTGAGCATGGGCGCCTCGCCGATATGCGACCCGTTCGGTCCTATTTTTGATCCATCAAAAACGGGCAGGCGCCGGTGGGAACCCCTTGCCCGTTCGTGTCCGACGCTCCTCTATGTACCCGCCGGCTGCCTATATCCGACCATGTAGGTCCTATTTTAGCGGGGGTGCCCGCGCCTCGTCAAGGGCCGAGAAGCGGCGCCGTGCCGTGCGAAGGACTGACGCACCTCATGCGGGAGCCGTCGCGGCTCGTGAGGGAGATTGCGCACCTCGTGCGATGCGCCCGCACATCCCGCGAAGCCGCCCGCACCTCCCGCGAAGCGCTCGCACGTCCCGCGAAGCCCTACCCTACCGCGCCGCCTCCCTGAGCGCCTCGAACATGATCCGTACGCCGACGCCGAGCTCGGCCGCCGGCACCCGCTCGGCATCGCTGTGCATCGAGGCCACGATCTCGGCCGGCACCTCGATCGGGTAGATCCCGTAGCTCCTGGCGCCCTCGTGGCGAAAGGCGTTCGAGTCGGTGCCGTAGGGAATGAGGATCGGCGAGACGATCGCGTCCGGCTTGTGGCGCACGATGGCCGCCTCGAGCGCGCGGTAGAGCGGCGTGTCGGGCGGCGTCACGACCGAGTCCTCCGACTCGTAGGAGACCTCGATCGCGATGCCGGGATCCCCCAGCCGGCGCCGCAGGTCCGCCAGCCAGGCGTCCCGCGTGACGCCGGGCAGCAGCCGGCAGTCGAGCGTCGCCTCGGCCACCGACGGGATCACGTTCACCTTCGGCGGCTCCCCCACCCCCGCCCTCATCGTCGTCAGCGAAATGGTCGAGTGCGTGATCGCGTTGATGAACTTGTTGTTCTCGAGCGTGCCCGCCTTCTGCTGGAGCGTGCGGACCACCTCGACGTCGCCCGACGGCAGCGGCTCGGACAGGAGCCGCGCGAGCGCCCTCACGAGGCGGTCGTTCGGATTCCGCTCGTGCGGCTGCGACCCGTGACCCGCCACGCCCTCGGCGGTCAGTTTCAGCCAGAGGATCTTTTTCTCGGCGATCGAGATGCCGTAGACGAGCCGGCCGGCCGCAAAGAGGTCGCGGCTGCCGACGCCGCCCTCGTCCAGCACGTACTCGGGATCGAGCTCGGCGAGGTGATGCTCGATCATCCACCGTGCGCCGAGCGCGCCGCCGACCTCCTCGTCCGGGACGGCCATGAAAATCACGTCGCGCGAGAGCGGCACGCGCTGCCGTTTCAGCTCCAGGAACGAGAGCAGATGGATGACGCCAAGCCCTTTCATGTCTACCGCGCCGCGTCCCCAGACCTCGCCGTCCACCAGCTCCCCGCCGAATGGATCCCGCGTCCACTGGCTGCGGTCGGCCGGCACCACGTCCATGTGGTGCAGCAGCAGGATGGGCTTGCCCGCGCCGCTGCCCTCGAGACGGGCCACGATGATGACCTTGCCCGGAGCCGACTCGTAGCGGGACACGGGAATACCCTCGCGCTCGAGCACGCCGGCGAGAAAGTCCGCGGCCTTGCGCGTGTCGCCGGGCGGATTCGAGGTGTCGAGGCGGATGTACTGCTGGAGGGTCCTGACGGCCTCGTCGGCGGTGCGGGTCCAGTCGGCCGGCTGGGCGCCGGCCGGCGGCGGCAGCAGGGAAAGGAGGACGAGGACGGAACCGAGGGTGCGGGCGATGATTCTGACCATGGCCCTCATTGTCACCCGTCCCTGCCTGTTTTCTCAATTCTCAATCCTCACGTCTCCCTTCTCACTTCTCATTTCTCAATTCTCGTAGTGGCCCGGGTTGACCCTGGCCGGCTACGGCGGTACCATCGCCCCTCTCTACAACTACGTGAGACGAGGTGCCCCCTCAGCAGGCCTCCGTGTGCGCCGGCGGCCGCGCGCGGCGTGGCGGGGCATGCGCCAATTCTCGACGGGCGGCACCTACGTGAACTTCCTCACCGAGGAGGAGGGTGGCGAGCGGATTCGCGAGGCCTACGGCGAGAACGACGACCGGCTGGTCGAGGTGAAGTCGCGGTGGAACCCGCACAACCTGTTTCGCATGAACAAGAACGTCGCGCCGCGGACACACCGAGCTGAGCTCGGACGCGCGACACACTACAGGAGGTGAGGCATGCCGAAGTACCTGACGATCGCAAGCTACACGGCCGAGGGCACCCGCGGGCTGCTGAAGGAGGGAGGAACCGCACGGCGGGCGGCGGTCACGAAGCTCCTGGGCGCGCTCGGCGGGAAAGTCGAGAGCTTCCACTATGCGTTTGGCGAGGGCGACGTGTACGTGATCAGCGAGGCGCCCGACAACGTCTCGGTCGCCGCGGTCAGCCTGGCCGTCAATGCCGCCGGAGGCGTGAGCGCCAGGACCGTCGTGCTGCTCACGCCAGAAGAGATCGACGCCGCCGTCAAGAAGACCGTCGACTATCGGGCGCCGGGGCGCTAGTCGCCGCGGCACGTGCGCTCTGGGCGGGGTCGGCGCGTGGTAGGATTTCGCGGTCATGACGCGACCACGAGTCCTCGCCACCGTCGTCCTCGCCTGCCTCGCGTTCATCGCGGCCACCGGGGCCGTCCAGCGGATCACGAAGGTCGTGCCCGCGGCCGCCCGCCCGCTGCGGCTCACGGCCGTGCGCCTCACGGGCGGCCCGCTCAAGCAGGCCCAGGATCTCAACGGCGCGTACCTGCTTTCGCTCGAGCCGGACCGGATGCTCGCCTACTGCCGTGAGCGCGCCGGCCTGGCGCCCAAGGCGGAACCGTACGCCGGTTGGGACGGCGACGGCCGCAACCTCACCGGGCACATCGCCGGGCACTACCTGTCCGGCGTCAGCCTGATGTGGGCCGCCACTGGGGACCCGCGGTTCAAGGCGCGCGCCGACGACATCGTGGCGCAGCTGAAAGAAGTCCAGGACGCGCACGGCGACGGCTACCTCAGCGCGCTCGCCGGCGGCCGGGAGGCGTTCGCGGAGCTGGCGCGCGGCGAGATCCGGTCCGCGAGCTTCGACCTGAACGGCCTGTGGTCACCCCGCGCGGCCGCGGAGTTCTTCTGGGACCGCGTCGTCCATCACCACACGTTCGCCACCGGCGGACACGGCAAGGACGAGTACTTCCGCACGCCCGATCGGCTGGGCGACATCGTGGACGGGCGGACGGCCGAGACGTGCAACATCTACAACATGCTGAAGCTCACGCGCATGCTCTTCGCCTTCGAGCCGGACGTGGAGTACGCCGAGTTCCACGAGCGCGCGCTGTTCAACCACATCCTCGGGTCCATCGACCCCGGCGATGGCCGCGTCTGCTACATGGTGCCGGTGGGCCGCGGCGTCGGCCGCGAGTACCAGAACATGACGCGCAGCTTCACCTGCTGCGTCGGTTCCAGCATGGAGAGCCACGCGCTTCACGGCGACGGAATCTACTACGAGTCGGGCGATCGCCTGTGGGTGAACCTGTATGCATCGTCGACGGCGGACTGGGCGTCGGCGGGCGTCCGACTGGTCATGGAGACGAGCTTCCCCGAAGGCGAGTCGGCCGCGCTGGCGCTGACCCTGCAGGCGCCGCGGCGGTTCACGCTGGCGCTCCGCCGGCCGTCCTGGGCGGGACAGGGTTTCGCGGTCACCGTCAACGGCGAACAGGTCCGGAACTTGCCCGCGCCCGGGGCCTACGTGGAGCTGACGCGGACGTGGAACACCGGCGACGAGGTGTCGCTCGTCCTGCCGAAGGCGCTCCGTCTCGAGCCGACGCCCGACCACC
>Ga0326597_10006758_pt1 | contig 15660 bp, 20 predicted proteins | sample RVTome_12_FD_203789 | JGI IMG/M metagenome (GOLD analysis project Ga0326597, IMG submission 203789) | Soil microbial communities from uranium-contaminated site in the Upper Colorado River Basin, Wyoming, United States - RVT100D185 | ecosystem: Environmental > Terrestrial > Soil > Contaminated >...
GGCCTTGTTGAAGGAGAGCGGTATGTCGAGCGGAAGGTCGTAGACGTCGTCGATGACCAGCGGCTCGCCCGAGATCGCGGCATATCCTGCGATGGAGCCTTCGTCGAGCGGGAGCTTGAAGTCCACGGCGGGTAGATCCGGAAGCGTGTCGTTCTGCGATCCTAGGAAGTGGAGGACGTGAGCGCCCTCTTCTTCCCGCTCCACGAGATAGAGGCTGCCTGCGTCGGACGAGGTGAGCGCGCGAGCCTGGGTCAGGATCTCATCCATGAGGCGCGCCGGATCGCGCTCGCTCATCAGGGCGACCCCGATGCGGTTCAGCTCCCGCAACTCGGTCCGGGCGTGTTCCAGCTCCGCGCGCGCGCGCTCGAGCTCGGTGCGGAGATCGTCGGTGCCGGGCGTCAACGGCGCGCTCCGATGGTCTGGTTCATGTGGCAGCCGGGCGGGGCCGGGCGTAGACTTGTGAATGTACTAGTGTAGTGTGGCCGAAGTCCCACGGCATTCGAGCGACGCTGCATCTCCTCCAACTGCGTTGCTCCTCCTGGACGTATCGGTGCTATGCCTCGTCGTCGCGCCTTGCTGGAGAAGCGCTTCGTCACTCTCGATGCTCACGCGACTTCGGCCACACTACACAGCAGTCGGTTGCCCCGCGAGGACAATCCCGCATGCCGCCATCTGATCGGGTCGGCGGCTCCACCGATAGGATCGAACCCTGGAGTATCGGGAAATGAATTCAGACCCTGACATGGAAGTGCCCGCCGACGTCCTCGCATCGCTGCGGGCGAATCCGGTGCTGGCGACCGTCTCCGAGGAGGCGCTCGGCCAGATCGCGCAGCTCGTCGTTCGCGAGACCCGGACAAAGGTCGGTGCCGCCCTGAAGGGCGTCGATCTCTTCGACGGGCTGTCTGACGAGGAATTCGGCGACCTCCAGCGCATCGCGGAGCCGGTCGTGCTCGAGACGGGCGCCGTGCTGTTCGAGGAAGGGGATCCGGGTGACCGCTTCTTCGTGATCGTGCGGGGGGAGGTCGAGCTCACCAAGCGTGGCGCAAGCGAGAGGCTGGCGGTGCTGCGGGCGGGCCAGGCATTCGGTGAGATGGCGCTCCTCGACGACATGCCGCGCTCGGCCTCGGCCCGGGTCACCGAGCAGAGCTACCTGATCGGGATCGCACGTGATGCGTTCCTGACGGTGCTCGACGCCGATTCGCTCGCCGCGCGACTCCTCCGCAATCTCGCCCGGTCGCTGTCGGCGACGTCGGTGCGGCTCACCCACAAGGAGGTGCGCCAGAGCGATACCCCACGCGAAGCGTTGGCCGAATACAACAGGATGGTCCGGGGTAGGCTGCTTCCCAGGGGCACACCGAATCTCTCGGGATACGACCTGGCCGGGCACACCGCCGTCGACGAAGACGGTGAGGGCTCGGCCGCCTGGGACTGGTTCCTGTTGTCCGACGGCAGGCTCGCTCTCGCCGTGATGAAGGCCGATCAGGTGAGCCTGTCCTCGGCGCACAGGCTCCTCTCGGTACGGGGACTGCTCCGGGATTTCGCGGACGATCCGCTGCCGGGGCTCGGCGCGCTGCTCGCACGCGTGAATCGCGGGCTGCGCGCGGGTTGGGTGGACGGGATATCCGGCTCCGTGAGCTGCGGGGTCCTCGCCCTGTCACCCGACTCCGTGGAGTGGGCGAGCGCGGGGAGCGTGGCGGGCACCGTGGTGCGGGCGGATGGCCGGCACGACGACCTCGTCCCGGGTCACCCGGCGCTCGGCGCCGATGACGCGCTCGAGTACGGGTCCACACAGATCAGGCTGTCTCCCGGAGACCATCTGTTGGTGTTCTCGGAGGGGCCGAGCGATTCGGTCATCGCGGGCAGGAAGTTCCTTGCGACCAGGAACAGGTTTCCCGGCGCCAAGGATCGCCTGGAGAAGCTGGTCGAGCGCCTGCGCGAGTCGGACGAGTACGTGAACGGGGTATTCGACGTGACCGCGGCGCTGGTGACGCGCGTGGCCGGCGGAGAGGACGAAGAGGGGCGCCAAGGGTCCGACGCCGTCGCGCGGGCCGCGGCGGCCTACGATGCATCCATAGAAGAGGAGAAATGACATGGCGGTAACCGAGAAGGACATTCAGAAGGCGCTGAAAACCGTCAAGGACCCCGAGTTGGGGATCGACCTCGTGACCTTGGGGCTCATCTACGACATCGAGGTCGAGGGCGCCGACGTGAAGACCATCATGTCGCTCACCTCGCCCATGTGTCCGGTGGCGGGAGAGATCGTCGAGCAGGCGCGCCAGGCCATACTGGGAGTGGAGGGCGTCGAGAGCGCGGACGTGGACCTCACGTTCAATCCGCCCTGGACGCCGGAGCGCATCCCCCCGTTGATCCGCTCCTCGTTGGGGTTGTGACGCGCGGCTGGCTCGATAGATTCATATTACACTCTTTCGTCTGTCGAGACGAAAGTGTCATACAAGCGAGGGCGGACATGACAGCGTTCACGGATGACGAGCTGAAGCGTAAGGTCCACGACGGGTACATCGTCGAGAGCGTCGAAGAGATGACGGAGGGCTACAAGAACGCCCTCACGGTCCAGCTCACGGTGCAGGCGGACACCGAGCTTATGAGCGCGCCGGCGTATTGGATGGCCGCGCGTTATGCTCCGTCCAACAACACACAGGTCGCGGCGCACGCGATCATCCAGGACGAGCTCGCGCACGCGAACATCGCCTACCGGCTCCTCGAGGATCTCGGGGAATCGAAGGAGCATCTCGTCTACGGGCGCCAGCCGCACGAGTTCAAGCACCCGTACGGCTTCGATCAGCCCCTCGACAACTGGGCCGAGCTCGTGGTCGCCACCGGGTTCTTCGACCGCGCCGGCATCACGCTGCTCACGGACGTGCACGAGAACACCTCCTACGGCCCGCTCAAGCGCGCCCTCGTGAAGATCGGCATGGAGGAGACGTTCCACCTCCGGCACGGTGAGGTGTGGATGCGCCGCCTGTCGAAGGCTGGCGGCGAGGCCCGTGAGCTCGTCCAGCGCGCCGTGGACTGGATGTTCCCGATGACCATCGAGTGGTTCGGTCTCCCCGACGAGATGAAGCGCCACTCGGGCCAGCTCGACTACAAGCTGAAGGGCCTCACGAACGACCAGCTCCGCCAGGTGTGGATGGCTTCGACCGTCCCGCTCTGTGAGGAGCTCGGGCTGGATGCGCCGGCCCATTGGGACGCCGAGCAGAACAAGCACGTGCTCGACTATCCGTTCCCCTGCCAGTACAGCGAGGAAGAGAAGCGCTGGCTGTTCGACGAGGGCGAGATCTCCTGGGACACCGTGTTCGAGCGATGGAAGGGCCGTGGGCCGATGAACGAGGCGTACGTGGAGTCCATCCAGCGGTCGCGCAGCGAAGTGAATCGCTGGCTCGACGGGCGCGCGGCCTGAGGATGGCTACCGTTCGCCCCCTCGCGCCGGGCCGCGACGCCGGACTCCCCATGTTGGTCTCGTCCCACAAGAGTGGCGGGCGAGACGTGTGGACCGGCCCGCTCGCGGAAACACCCGACGATCCGGTCCAGGCCACCTGGGACGCGCTCGGGGAGGTCCTCGATCCCGAGATGCCGATCAGCCTGGTCGAGCTCGGGCTCATCTACGGGCTGGAGCTCGAAGACGGCGTGGCGAAGATCCAGCTCACCTTCACGGCCACCGCTTGCCCCTGCATGGAGTTCATCCGCGAGGACATCCGCGACCGCCTGGAGGTCGAGCCCTGGATCGAGAGCGTCGAGATCGAGGACGTCTGGAGCCCGCCGTGGTCAACGGAGATGATCACGCCCGAAGGACGCGCGAAGCTCAAGCAGTTCGGAGTCACGGCCTGACACCCGCGGCCCTCCTCGGCATCGCACCGACCGATGCCGCCGGGCCGCCGAACCACGAGAAGGATTAGCGATGCTGGAGATCACCTACGACGTGTTTGCCCGGAAGAACAGAGGCGACATGCTCTCGCACATCGGATACGTCGACGCGCTCGACGATGAGACCGCCAAGGTCTACGCCTGGACGACCTATTCCGAGGAGAACTGGTTCGAAATGTGCGTCGTGCCGCGCTCCGAGATCATTCCCGTGAACCTGACCGAGGGCCCGTTTGCGCGGGCCCGGGGAGCAGCATCGTGAGAGACTTCCTGAACGTCGCCGCCCTGGAGGCCGAGGGGCGGTCCGCGCTCCGGCGCCACATCCTCCGGCTGGCGGACAGCAAGCGGCTCATGGGCATCCGCTACTCTGACTGGAACCTGGGCGCACCGACCGTCGAGACCGGCATCGCCATGTCCTCGATGACGCAGGACGAATGGGGTCACGCGCGCCTGCTTTACGCGATGCTGAAGGAGCTCGACGTCGATCCCATGGAGATCGAGCACGACCGGCCGGCCGACGGCTACGCCAACATCCGCTCGGTGGACGAGCCATTCCCCGACTGGGCCGCCACGGTGGCCGGCATCGTGATCGTCGACGGCGCTTTGTCGACGGCCATCGCCGCCTTCTCGCGCGGAAGCTTCGAGCCGGCGCAGAGCCGGTGCGCGAAGATGGTGCTGGAGGAAGAGTTCCATGTCAGCATGGGCGCCGCCTGGTATCGCCGGCTGGCGGCCTCCTCCGACGAGGCGAAGGCGCTCCTCCGGCAGGCGACCGACCGGTTCCTTCCCGACGCGCTCGCCTGGCTCGGCACCGAGGACGAAGCGTCCCGCCTGATGCTGGACGCGGGCGTCACGGACTCCGGCCCTGACCTGGTCGTCGCGTTCAAGGATGCGGTGCGCGCGGTGCTCGCTTCCGGTGGGGTCGACGTGGACGCCGTGCAGCCGGCGGAAGGATGGGACGCCGCGCGGGGACGTGGGCCCGGTCAGCCGGACGAAGACACGGTCGAGCGGGCGCGTGGAGACCGGAACCGGGCGTTGCTCGTCGAATGAAGCCGAAGCCGCCGTTCCGGGAGTCGGGGATTCCCGACGACGCGCGTGAAGCGTCTGAGAGCGCGGTCGCCCGCCGCGAGGAGTCTCCGGACTCCATGCCGGAGACTCCTCCGTGCCCGTTCTGCGACGGCACGGAGACCGAGATCATGAACGCCTTCGGGTCGCACGCCTCGTTGAGCACCTACTGGTGCCGGTCGTGCCGGAGTCCCTTCGAGATGATGCGCTGGCGGCGCTGAGACGCCCGCGTCACGACGTTCCGCGCGGTCAGCTCTCCCCGACCAGCTCCACGTCTTCCAGGAAGTCCCTGAGCGGATTCGCTACCGCCACCGCACGCTCCCGGATGGCCTCCGACAGCGCCTCGCGGGTACCATTCCCCGCGAGGTGCCGTGATACCGCCTGTCCCAGCCGGACGTCGGACTCCGCGGCCGCCTGGTGGTATTCCGCGTAACGGGCGCTGACGCGCTGCTCGAAGAGCGGTATTTGCACGTGAGGGGTGCCGTGCGCGACCATGTCCTCAAACACGGCGCGGTGCATGGCGTCGAGGCCGTCGCGGATCAGCGCGTCGGGCGCGCGCCTCAGGAACGCGAGCTGCGCGCCGCGGGTGTGCGCCCACATGAAGAAGATGAGTGCTTCCTCGGTTGTGCGTTGCGCGCTACCATCGTCGTCATACAGGGTGTCGATATCCGGGAGCGGCGTCTCGACGTCTTCCTGGGAGACAAAATCTGAAAAGCTCTCCCAGACGAGGCGGGCCAGATTGTCCCCGAGCTCGCTCGGGGTCATCGTCTGAGGGGCGCGAAACTCGCGCGTATCGTCCGTCAGCGTGCTCTGCACGTCCAGATGTCCATGTGTTGCAGGGTTCAAGTTACTCCCAATTCCGGACCAAGGACCTCAAAGTGTCAAGGTTATCGATCGGCCGGACTCGAGGAAACGTCATGACCGCAGCCACGCCGAACCGTCGTCGCACCGCCCGGTTGTTGACGTTCGGGGCGATGGCGCTCACGGTGGCGGCCGGCGGCTGCGGCGTGGCCACCGCCGACATTCCGCCGCCCAGGCCCATCGTCATCCATTCAGGCGTCCGTATCAACGCGGATCACGAGCGGATGCAGGAGGTGAACGAGTGGGTCACACGGGAGCAGCGCAACATCGTCGAAGACCCGAGCTTCTGGGTCATCGGCGAGCCCGCCACCGAGGAGGTCTACCCCTGGGAAGGGATGAGGATCTCCAACGATACCGTGCGGGTCCGGATCGATGTCGGCGCGCCGGATACACGGCTCGTGCACGAGATCTATGGACACCTGCACCTGATGAGCGCGTTGGACCGTCAGGAGGAGTGGCTCCCCGAAGCGCCCGAGGCCGAGGGCTACGTGCTGGAACGCGCCATTCTGGTGCGGGCCGCGGATGCATGGATTCTCGGCCGCACGGTCTTCGACACGGCGCCCTACGGGCCGCTCGACGAGCTCGCCTACGCTTCGGACGCCGGGTTCCTGGACGCGTTCATCTTCACCGCGCGGCCGGACGAGTTCGCCTCCGAGCGCACGGAATGGGCCAGGGCCAACCCGGGGCGGGCGGACGAGTACCGCCAATGGTTCCTCGACACGTTCAATCGGGAGCCTCCGGGATTGCGCTCGGAGTGATCCACGGCCGGACTCAGGTCGGGCGGAGCTCCCACTGGAGGCCCACCGGCCCGTTGTCGTCGAGCTCCTCGATCTGCACGTCGATTCGTCCCGTCCGCGCCAGACGGTCGTCGCTGGGCTTCCCGCCGAAGACCGCGAAACCCGTAACACGAATCCGGCAGCGTCGGTCGTCGGGGGACACGGCGAGCATCTCCCTGCCCTTGAGGGACTTCACGGCAGGCGTGTCGCCAGACTGGAGTCGGAGACGGAGAATGCGGCCGGCGTGCGGGCCGTCCATCGCGTCCAGAACGCGAAAGGAGACACCCTTGCCGGTGGTAGCTGTGGCTGACATGACGGGAAGATTACCCCTATGACGCCCTCCAGGGAAGACACGGAGGGCACGGAGCTCACCCTCGATCCGGAGCGGATGCTCGAGCTCGCGTCACGGGTCGCGCGGTTGACCGTCGAACGCATCCACGGGCTCCCGGAGGAGGCCGCCTGGAAGGGCGCCACCCGTCGGGAGCTCGAGCCCTCCGTGGGTGGCGCCGCCCCGGAATCGGGACGATCCCCCGAGGACGTGGTGGAGCACGTCGCTCGGCGTATCCTGCCGTTCGCGGCACGAGTCGACCATCCGCGGTTCTTCGCATTCGTACCGTCGTCGGCCACATGGCCAGGCGTGCTGGCCGACTTCATGAGCGCCGGACACAACATCTTCCAGGGCACCTGGCTCGGATCCAGTGGTCCGAGCGCGTTGGAGCTCGAAGTCATCGACTGGTTCCGGAACTGGATCGGATACCCCGAGGGCGCGGGGGGGCTGTTCACCAGCGGTGGCTCGGCCGCCAGCCTCGACGCGTTCGTCGCGGCTCGCGAGGCCGCGGGGGCACCGGAGCGCGCCACAGTGTACATGAGCGATCAGAGCCACACCGCGCTGGTGCGCGCCGCGCGGATCGTCGGGATTCGGGCCGAGCACGTCCGCATGATTCCGTCCGACGACCGGTTCCGGGTCGACCTCGACGCCCTCCGCGACGCGGTGGCCGTGGACAGGGCCGAGGGGCGGAATCCCATCGCGATCTGCGCCAACGCGGGAACCACCAACACCGGCGCGGTCGACCCGCTCCCGGAGCTGGCCGACCTGTGCGAAGAGCTCGGGATCTGGCTGCACGTGGACGGTGCATATGGTGCCTTCGCCGTTCTCACGGAGCGCGGCAGGTCGCTGTTCGAGGGACTCCACCGAGCGGATTCCATCGCCATGGACGCGCACAAGTGGCTCTATCAGCCGTTCGAGGCGGGGTGTCTCATGGTGCGGGACGTGCGGACGCTGGACCGGGCGTTCTCGGTCCGACCAGAATATCTGCAGGACGCGGATTCGGGCTCGGAGCACCCGAACTTCGGGGACCGGGGTCTCCAGCTCACACGGTCGTTCCGGGCGCTCAAGGTCTGGATGTCGGTCCAGACATTCGGGCTGGGCGCGTTCCGTCGCACCATTGATCACACGCTGGACTTCGCGGAGCGCGCTGAGCGCTTCATCCGGGAATCGGACGTGCTGGAGCTCCTCCACCCGGCCTCCCTGGGCATCGTGTGCTTCCGGGTGCGCGCCCCGGCACCGACCGGAGACCACGAGCTCGAGGCGGTGAATCAGCGGGTGCAGGAACAGGTCGTGAAGTCCGGATTCGCGATGATGTCGTCGACCCGACTCCGGGGCGTGTATGCTTTGAGGCTGTGCATACTGAACCACACCACGACCTGGAACGACGTGCGCACCACCCTCGAGCGGATCGAAGGCCTCGGCCGCGAAGCCGGGTCGGGCACGTGATGCCCACCCCCACGGTCGACCTCCTGGACGGAATACTCCTGGTCCTGTTGCTCGTCCTGATGCCGGCGTTCGCGCTCGCCCAGGCATCGGCGCTCGACCGGCTCCCGTTCGACCGGCTGAGCGCGTACTGGAGCTCCATCGCCGCGCTCTGGGTGCTGGGCGCCACGTCCTGGCTGGTCGGCACGCGCGACGGCGGCCTCGCGGCGATCGGGCTCGTGCCCATGCCGTTCGTCGAGCTCGTGGCCTGGAGCATCGGGCTCGCGCTCACGGGCGTCCTCGTGATGCTCGGATTCCGGGTCGTGGCCGGGTGGGCGGGCGTTTCGGAGACGACGGTCCTGACGCGGCTCCTGCCTCGCACGGGGCGTGAGAAGCGGGTATTCGCCCTCCTGTCGGTGGCGGCTGGCATCGGAGAGGAAGTCGCCTACCGCGGGTACGCCATCCCGATCCTGGCCGTCTCCATCGGGATCCCCTGGAGCGTTGCCATCACGTCGATCGTCTTCGGCGTGCTCCATTCCTACCAGGGTACGCTGGGCATGGTGCGCACCGGCGTGATGGGCGCTGTGCTGGCCGCCGGGTTCCTGATCTCCGGCAGCCTGCTGCCGGTGATTCTCGGGCACGCGCTCGTGGATCTGTTGGGCGGCCTCGTCATTTCCGATTGGCTCATCGAAGATCTTGCCGAAACAACCGGTCCGTACAATGGGTAGTAGAGGGCAGATGATCGAGCACCGGGAGTCACCGTGATCCTCCAGTTCAACTTCGAAGAGCTGATCGCCCTGAAGTCGGGGGCCACGGGCTTGCTGAGCGAGAGCGAGCCGGGCGGATCTCCCGTGCTCGCACCTCCCGAGGGGCGCGCGCGCGTCGAGGCGCTCGTGGGCTGGCTGGAGGGAGATCTTTCGCTCGAGTCGCTCGCCCAGGTCCAGGAGGTGCAGGGCGCCGTCGAATCCATCGTGCGCTGGCTCAGGCATGAGATGGAATGCGCCGTCCTCACCACGCACGCCGCAGACGAGTCCGCGGTCGTGGCGTACTTCGAGTTCGCGCACGCGTTCACCGTATCCCACCGGGTGACCGAGATGGCGACGGAGATGGCGGCGTTGATCGAGTTGATGACCGGCGAGGCGCCGACGCCCGAGTCTGCCCGGGAAATCCACTTCCCCGACTGAGCCCCCATGACATCGCCGGAAGAACGAGCACGCTCTCTCGAGCGTATGCTCCACAAGCGTCCGGAGGACGGACGCGTGCGCTTCGCTCTGGCCGTGGAGTACCTGAACCAGGGTCGGACCGAAGACGGGATCCGGGAACTCCAGGCGTATCTCACGCCTTCCGATGACGAAGGGAACGCGTGGGGCCGCCTGGCCTCCGCCCTCATCGAACTGGGAAGGACGGACGAGGCACGGGATGCGTATCGCCAAGGCATCGCGGCGGCGGAGCGCCATGGTCATCCCACGATGGCCGAGGAGTTCGCGGCGGAGCTCGACGGGCTCGGCGAATGACTGAGGCACCCTCCGCGCGGGCAGCCCAAGAGGGTTTTCAAGCGGCCAAAGAGGGCTTTCAAGAGGAAGCGCTTCCATACCTGGACGCCGTCTACCGCTTCGCGCTCCGACTGTCCGGGTCGCCTGACCAGGCGGCCGATCTCGTGCAGGAGACCTTCCTCCGGGCTTTCCGATCGTGGGATCAGTACACGCGCGGCACCAAGGCCAAGAGCTGGCTCTTCACCATCTGCAGAAATCTGTTCCTGCGCGGACGCGAGCGGATGCTGCGGCACGACCAGCTGATCGAGCGGAACATGGAGCGCGACGACACGCTTCCCGACCCGGTGAATCCGGTCTGGGCCTCGGTCGATTCCGCGGACCCCGAGGGAGCGTTCTTCGATGCCCTGGTGGACGCCGAGATCCTCGACGCGATCGACGCGCTGCCGGAGGAGTACCGCGCGGTGATTCTCCTGTCGGACCTGGAGGGCCTCGCGTACCAGGAGATTGCCGACGTTCTGGGAATCCCCGTGGGCACCGTGAAGAGCCGGCTGTTCAGGGGCCGACGTCGGCTCCAGGAAGCGTTGTACGCATACGCCGTCGAGATGGGGCACATCCCCGCTGGAGTGGCGTCCCGTGACGGAGGCTGAGACGATGTCGTGTGGAGATGGGATCACGTGCCGTGAGGCCGTAACGATGGTGCAGGAATTTCTCGACGGCGCCCTCGAGGACGTCTCGGCGGAGCAGGTCCGCGCCCACTTCGAGGCGTGCTCACGCTGCTACCCGCATCTACGGTTCGAGCGCTCGTTCCGGGAAGCCCTGGCGCGTGTCACCCGTGGGGAGGGCGCCCCGACGGACCTCAAGCGGCGCGTGGTCGACCTGTTGGCGAGCGCGGCCGGGCACGACGCGAGCGGCACGCCGGAGGGCGACGGCTGACCGTCCGGTAGCGAAATCCGGGCCGCCCGTCATCGGGTTGCGGCCCCCCTCCCAAGGTGAGAAGCTTCGAGCCGCGGCGCGCCCCCGGCCCTCTTCGGGCCCCCTTTCCGGGCTCCGCCCGCAGCTGCTGTCATCCGCGATCCACCGACCGGAGTTTTCATGGCCACGGCCTCGAAGCGGGAGCGTATCATCCCGCGCCTCATCGAAGAGGAGATGCGCGAGTCGTTCCTCGACTATTCGATGAGCGTCATCGTCCAGCGCGCCCTCCCCGACGTCCGCGACGGACTCAAGCCGGTGCATCGGCGCATCCTGTACGCGATGCACGAGATGGGGCTTTCCCCGGACCGGCCGCACAAGAAGAGCGCGGCCGTCGTCGGAGACGTGCTCGGCAAGTACCATCCCCACGGCGACACCGCCGTGTACGACGCGCTCGTCCGGATGGTGCAGGACTTCTCGCTCCGCATGCCGCTCATCGACGGCCAGGGCAACTTCGGATCCATCGACGGCGACTCCGCCGCGGCCTACCGGTACACCGAGGCTCGCCTCGAGGCCCTCGCGGCCGAGCTCTTGGACGATATCGGGAAGGAGACGGTCGACTACCAGCCGAACTTCGACGACCAGCGCAAGGAGCCGGTCGTGCTGCCGGCGCGCTTCCCGAACCTCCTGGTGAACGGCTCGTCCGGGATCGCGGTCGGCATGAGCACCAACGTGCCGCCGCACAATCTCGCGGAGATCGCGGCCGGAGTGCGTCAGCTCGTGGTGGATCCGGATTGCACCGTCGACGACCTCATGCGCCACATCCCGGGACCGGACTTCCCCACGGGGGGCTTCGTGGTGGGTCGGGAGGGCATCGAGTCGATGTACCGCGAGGGACGCGGCCGGGTCATCATGCGGGCCCGCGTGGTGAAGGAGTCGCTTCGCGGCGGCAAGGAGCAGCTGGTCGTCACCGAGCTACCGTACGCCGTCTCGAAGACCAAGATCATCGAGCAGATCGCCGGTCTGGCGAGGAAGGGCAAGGCGGACGAGATCTCGGACATCCGGGACGAGACCGACCGCGACGGCATCCGACTCGTCATCGAGCTCAAGCGGGGGTCGGATCCTCGGGTGCTGATGGAGCGCCTGTACAGGGCGACCTATCTGCAGTCCACGTTCGGCGCGCACATGATCGCGCTCGACCGGGGGCAGCCGAAGGTGTTCAATCTCAAGGAGATGCTCGAGCGCTTCCGCGATCACCGGTTGGAAGTCATCCAGCGGCGGAGTCGATACGACCTCGAGAAGGCCGAAGCCGAACGGCACGTGGTCGAAGGGCTTCTGGCCGCCCTCGACCACATCGACGACGTCATCCGGATCATCCGGGCTTCGGCGGACCGGGCGGAGGCTTCGGAGGCCCTGCAGGACCGTTTCGGGCTCAGCGAAATCCAGGCCGAGGCCATCCTGAACATGAGGCTGGCCCGCCTGACCGCCCTCGAGCGCGACCAGCTGGAGCGCCGGCTCGCCGAGCTGAAGGAGAGCATCGAAGGATTGCGCGCCCTGCTCGACTCCGAGGAGCTCCAGCTCGAGACGATGCTCGACGAGCTCGCGGCCGTCGTGCGCGACTACGGAGACGCCCGGCGCACGGTGCTGCTCGACGAGCCCGACGACGAGCCGGGCGCCGCGGTCGCGTTCGACGATCAGGTCGCCGACGAGGACGTCGTGGTGACGCTGTCCCACGAGGGCTTCGTCAAGCGGATTCCCATGCACCTCTACAGGCGGCGGGTCAGCTCGGGCAAGCCCCTCGCCGGCATGGAGAACTACGACGACGACTACCTGGAGCGCGTGTTCGTGGCGCGCTCGAAGGGGTGGATCCTCACGTTCACCGAGCAGGGGCATTGCTACTTCCTGCCCGTGCTGGACGTGCCCGAAGGCGCGCGCGCCTCGAGGGGGCAGTCGGTGTACGCGCTCCTCGAAGGTGCCGACCGGAGCGACCGCATCGTGGCGATGATCGCCGTGAGCGACCTGGAGCAGGACGATCGCCACCTGCTCTTCCTTTCCAGGCAGGGGCTTCTGAAGCGCACGGCGCTGTCGGAGTTCTCGAACCCGCGCAGCGGCGGTATCCGGGCGGCGGGGCTGAAGGACGGCGACTCGATCCTTGACGTCGTCCTGTCGGATGGAACGGCCGAGCTGATCCTCCTCTCCCGCGAGGGCCGTGCGATCCGGTTCCCGGAGGAGGACGTGAGCGTGTTCGGCCGAAGCGCGCAGGGTGTGAAGGGGATGGGGCTGCGGGGCGAGGACGAGGTCGTCGGGCTCGTGCTGATCCGGCGCGACGCGATGGTGCTCATGGTGAGCGAGGACGGTCTGGGCAAGCGGACCCCCGTATCCGAGTTCCCACTGCAGAAGCGAGGGGGGTTGGGGACGATGGCGGTGTCGAGCGACGCGTCGTCCGCCCTCGTGAGCGCGCTTGAGGTGGTGGAGGCCGACGAGGTCATGCTCATCACAGCGGCCGGGAAGGTGACCCGGGTCAAGGCGTTGGACGTGCCCGTGCAGGGGCGGCGGACCCAGGGGCGTCGCGTCGCGAAGGTGGAGAAGGGAGACCGGGTGGTGGAGGTCACGCGGGCGCAGTCCGAACGGGACGAGACCCGAGGACACGGGCCCGGCTCGGGCGGGGGCGCACCTCCCGCGGAGGGACTGGAGGATTCCGGGCCGGACGATCCGGATGCGGAGCCGGCCTCGGTGCTCCCCGCGTCCCCGGAGGGGAGAGACGGGCTCCCCGCTTCCCCGGACGCGAATGGCGTGCTCCCCGATGATCAGCTGGATTTGCTGGGATGACGGGCGAGGGGCGGCGGGTGGGGTTGGCCGGCGGCGACAAGGGGGAATGATGAAGATTCTGGTGCTCGGCGGCGGCGCTCAGGGGCTGCGAGGTGAGCCCGAGGGAAATGTTCATCCGGACGGTCGGGCCCCGGCTCAGAGATCCCGATGCGGAGGACCTCGTGGTGCTCCGGGTCGTGGTGGAGGGGGAGGTGGGCGGCGGGGCGAGCAGCGTCCGATTCGACCCGCTGGACCATGCGGACACCGAGCATGGCATCAGCGCGATGATGCGCACCACAGGATACTCGCTCGCGGCCGTCGCGCGCCTGCAGGGCTCGGGCCGCATCCCGCCGGGCGCTCATACGCCCGCCGAGTGCGTGCCACTCGCGGACTACCTCGCCGATCTCGCTGAGCGTGGGATCGATTTGCGACGGAGGGGCGACTGACGCCACGTCAGCGTTTCCGTCCCATCCGACCATGTAGGCGTCCCGGCCCACACCGCACATTCCGGTTAGCGGAGCGGGATCGCGCGGTGCGTGGGGCTCCAATGGCGCAGCCCCGCGCATCGCGAACACGCGTGAGGGGCTGGGCCGCGCCGCTTCACCTCGGCGTGAGCGTCGTGCCGGGGCGCGGGATCCGGCGCGACCCCGACCGCCAGCTCGATCACGCGGGCAAGGCCGTCGGCGTCGATCCGCTCCCAGTCGTCCCCGGGGCGCACCGTGAGCGGCCCGCCCTCCAGCCGGCCCACCACGTCGAGGTTCAGCATCGCGATCGTGCGGTAGAGGTCGATCGTCGGGCCGTGTCCCCCATGGACGAGCCCGCCACGCACCGTCGCGCTGGCGGAAAAGCCGTGCGGGGCCCAGTCTGCGTGGAGCACGAGCGGATCGTCGCCGAGCGTCGGCGCGTTGTCCGGTCCGAGCTCGCCGTCAGTGCGAACCGGAAAGGCGTGGCAGCACTCGGGCATGTCGGGAGGCACAGGTAATCAGTTCATCGAATCCATCCAGGGGAGAGGTCTCGTGAATCATCGCTTTCTCATGCTTGTGGCATTGACCACTGCGGTGCTTTCGGGGTGCGCCCCGAGCGACGAACGCGCTGACGCGGAGGGGAATGGCGACATGGAAGCCGGATCTCTCGCGATGCCGGGGGAGCAGCACTTCCGCAACCTACGCCAGCTCACGTTCGGAGGGGAGAACGCCGAGGCGTATTGGGCGTTCGACGGCTCGGCGCTGGTGTATCAGGCGCGTAAGCCGGGCATGGAATGCGACCAGATCTTCCTCCTCGACCTCGAGAGCCTGGAGTCGACCGAGGTCAGCACCGGAGCGGGGCGAACCACCTGCTCGTACTTCTACCCGGACGGCGAGCGCATCCTCTACTCGTCCACCCACCATCACGACGCGGCGTGCCCGGCCCCGCCCGATATGTCGATGGGGTACGTGTGGCCGATCTACGACACATACGACATCTTCACCGCGAACCTCGACGGGTCCGATGTCCGACCGCTCACGGAGACGGACGGGTACGACGCCGAGGCGACGGTCTCACCCGTGGGCGACCGCATCGTGTTCACGAGTGTGCGCGACGGGGATCTCGATCTGTATTCGATGAACCTCGACGGTACCGACGTGCGGCGTCTCACTGACCGCGTCGGGTATGACGGCGGCGCGTTCTACTCGCCGGACGGCTCGCAGATCATCTGGCGGGCGCATTATCCGGAAGCCGGGGCCGAGACCGAGGCGTACGTGAGCCTGTTGGAGGAAGGTCTCATTCGGCCGGGCGACCTCGACATCTGGGTCATGGACGCGGACGGATCGAACAAGCGACAGGTGACCGACCTGCCCGGCGCGAACTTCGCGCCCCACTGGCATCCCTCGGGCGACCGGATCCTGTTCAGCTCGAATCACGAGGACCCAGCGGGTCGGGAGTTCGAGATCTACATGGTCGGGCTGGACGGCACCGGGCTCACGCGCATCACGTACTCCGAGGAGTTCGACGGATTCCCGGTGTTCAGCCCGGACGGGCGATATCTGGTGTTCGGGTCGAATCGGTTCAACGAGGGGTCGAACGATACGAACCTGTTCCTCGCGGAGTGGGTGGATTGAGGGACTGATGGTGGTGGGGGTGG
>Ga0326597_10006759_pt1 | contig 15659 bp, 11 predicted proteins | sample RVTome_12_FD_203789 | JGI IMG/M metagenome (GOLD analysis project Ga0326597, IMG submission 203789) | Soil microbial communities from uranium-contaminated site in the Upper Colorado River Basin, Wyoming, United States - RVT100D185 | ecosystem: Environmental > Terrestrial > Soil > Contaminated >...
CACGCCTAACTCCTCCGCACGCTTTCTGATAGCCGGAATGTTGACTCCCGTAGAGGGTGTGAAGTTGATGTATGGACAGCCCGTTTCGATCGCAGCCAGCGCGTAAATCGAACTCGTAGGAAGCGCCCGCGCGCCTTTCTTCGTCAGTTCACGTTGGAGACTTGCGTACTTACCGTGTGCGGGCCGGTGCGGGACGAGGCGCTCGGACGACGCGATGTTCACAACCACGACCCGGTCCAGCCGGTGCCGCTTGCGAAACGCCCTGATGTCAGCTCCAAGCCTTGAAATGCTTTCCGCCGGCGACTCCTCCACACACAGCCCAACCCGGTCGGCCATATTGCGCAGCGGCGGAGCCGCCCCGCAAAGTGTGCCGGGCAGTACGTTCTTCTGCATAGCGCGCAGGTCCGCGGCGCAGGCCCTGATTAGGGTCTCGTCGAAGAGCCCCGCACTCTCGTGAGACGATTTCACCGTTTCCGGCAAGGTCTCAGAGCGTATTTCGTGGCCCCCGACCACGATCGCAGGAGATGCCCCGGCCGGCTGGACGCTAACCAGATCAAGCGGCTTGAACAGCGGCAGCTCCGTCACCAGGCCCGCGGTTTCCGTAAGCCCGCGGCGCATGGCCGCAAGCCCGAGTGCAACGGTGCTTCCCACGCCGCCGCACGCGCCGATCATCCACAAACCCAGCCTGGTTTTGGTCGAGCCCATTTCGCCGTAATCCTAAAGCGCGGCGCATGATAGATGAACCCCACGGCCCTTGCCATGACCCGGTGTGCCATGAGAATGCGCAAACGCCACCGGCTGACGGAACCGAAACGCCAAAACGTGGGTTGAAAGGGGTCGGCCTGTTCAGAGCCGCATGTCTGCCGACAGGCAGGCGACCGTGATGGAGCGGTTTTTAAGTCCGAATCGGCGGACACCATACGAATCGCACTGCCGTGCCATGTTGCCCTTGAGCGCGTAGCTATGGTCCCAGCAAGGCTTGCCGCAGCCTGTGACGAGGGTCGTGCATCAGTGGGCGATGGTCTCGTCATCGTTTGATCATGCGCGGTTCAATGCGACCAGGTCAATTGGCGACTTCGTTGGCGGCGATCCACTCCGAAGCCAGACGCCGCAATTGTCGCACCGCGCAGCACGCGCCCGGGGCCAGAAGCATCCACAATGACAATATCGTCCGTCAGACCAGTGTAGAACTCAATCGCCACCGGCGGCGGGGCGACCGGCGCACTCGCCACGCGTCGGGCACGCGGCAGAGACCCCATCGTCGACGTCACGTTGCGCAATCCGTTGGTGTCTTCGGCCACGGCGACTCCGCGGCAACCAACCGCTCTAGCGCTTATCCGCGCAGTGTAACCGGAGCCACTGGTCGGACAGCGGCTCGAATTCGCAGCTTTCGGCCAGCACAGGATCGGGCGCGTCGACGATAACCGGGCGGGAGGCCACCGCGTCTCGGGCATAGCGCCTCCAGTCTGGCACCGACCCCCAGGTGTAGTGGCGCGGTTGGTCATTCCTCTCGATCAATGTGACGTCGAGGCGCAGGCGTTGCGTCCGTTGGACGAAGAGCAACGGCGCAAACTCGTACCAATGCGCCACCACAAGGGCGTCTCTCGGAAAAATTTCGAGTGATGCACGCACGAATTCGGACACCGATTTGTCTTGCCGCTCGCGAAGATGGTGCTTAGCTCCGGCGACAAACAGGCCGGCGGCGAGGGCGATGGGAACGGCCGCTGCAACCAGCCGGCCGGCGTTGGAAACGGAGCGTATGGCCCGGTCGGACGAATGCGACCGACGCGCGGGGCTGAACATGGTGGCACACATCGGCCCCAGCGCGTCGGCACCGAAAGCTATCCAGATCGAAAACAGCAGGTAGGAGGGCGTCACCATGTCCTGATAGTCCGTCCACGGGTAACACGTGAAATACCCCAAGTTGAGCGCGAACATCAGCGCGAGCGCCGCGAATGTCGACCGGTCGCGGCGCCAGTGCAGCCATGCTCCCCATGCGCCCAGAGCGGCCCCGAGCCACAGGAAGGAATGACCCCAATACAGCGCATGCTCGGTCGCGCGGGCCAGATAAAACCCGCCTGGCTGGAGGACAAACGTCGAAAACTGGGCTCCCGTGATATACAGCAGAAAGTCACCGGGGTTGTTCGGCACAGAGTCGGAGCCGAGCGGGGGGTGCGTAGCCGACCTGACGAAGCTCCAACTGAGCATGGCACCTCCCGCTATCAGTAGGGCTGCGATGAATGGAACGAGCAGGTTGCTCTTGCACTCGGCCCGCGCACGCAGAAGCCACACGAAACCGGGAAGAAGTAGGAGATTTGCGAGCCCGCTCCCCAGCGACAGGCCGAACAGCGTTCCGGCGGCAAGCGGCATTCGCCATGACGACGCTCCGCCACCCACAAAGGCGACACGCAGCGCGAGCGCCAAGACGCACACGTTGACGTTGTAGACCTCGGTCGTGACCGCGGCGTTCCAGACGGCTGGCGCGAACGCGAAGATCAATGAAGCGAGAACGCTTGCAAACGCATTGCGCGTCAATGTCAAGAGTATTTCACAGAGCAGCCCGACAACGGCCGCAGTGCAGAGCGCGGAGAGCACGTTGGTGGCGATGGCCGGGTCGGAAAATGCGAGCCCGAACAACTTCCCCAGAAAGCTGTGCAGCGGGTATCCCGGCGGATGAGTGACGCCCAGGAGGTGTGCCTGAAGGGCGAGTTCGGCCGCGTCACCCCGTCCGACATCGGTGTGCAGCGTGGCTACGTAACCGCCTAACGAAAGCAGCGCCGGCACCAATGGAATGAGTTTCACGATTCTTGCGCCGCCGCCCGCCCGGCTTCAGTTCGCAATCCAACGCAGGCCCATGCCAAGGACGAGAAGAGTAAGGGCCGCGGCGACTCCTCCGGCTCGGAGGCGCTCCGCCAGATTCACGGGCAGGTCCGTCACTGAACAGCCGGTGAGCTCGATTCGCAGGGACGCAAGATCGGACAAGCGTTTGGCGGTGTATTCAGTGAGCGTTTCGTCCGTGTTGTCGATGTCGGTCTGGGCGGCGTGGACACGCCAGTCGGCCAGTTCCGCCTGAAGCGCGGCGCGAAGATACTCTTCGGACAGGCCGAACACGGCATTCAGGTCCTCCTGCACGATAACGAGCGACTCGGCGGCGTCTCCGGCAATTGAGCGCCAATGCTCTAGTTCATCCTGCGCACGTTGCTTTGCGGCCTCCTGCTGCTTTCGAGCGCGCTCGGCGGCCTGACGCCGAAGCGCCTCATCGATGGACTGAACGCGATGGTGGGAACGCCGGCTTAGCCCGCGCGCGCTTGTAAGCGCCGCATCCAGACGGAAGTTCTCGTGAGGATCTATCGCGCTGGCGCTGAACTCGAAGCGCCGGTGCGTGGTTTGAAGACGCTGAAATGCCCTCACCAGGTCTGATTCCACTACGTGAAGGCGGGCGAGGTCTTCTGACTCGGTCCCCAGCAATACAACGCTCGCGCGCAAGGCCATAAGATGCTTGGACGCGGCGAACAAGAAATCGCTTACAATGGCGCGCAGCCGTTGGTAAAGCGCCAGTATGTCGCCGCTGAGCGGGTCGACCTCGAGTCCGCGCAGGGCGGCAAACTCGCGCTCCCATCCTTCGGCCAACGAGTCGAGAACGCGGCGATACTCCTCGGCACTAGCGAGAAGTCCGGAATCCGATCCCACGATCTCGGTGGAAACCAAGACTTCAAATTTACTAGACAGCATGGCGTTGAATTCACCCGTGGCGGTCTTGGCGCGATCCAGGTCGGATGCCGATTTCTGCCACACCTTGAGAAGGTGTTGTTTGAGCTCGTGCAGGTTCACGCCAAGCTCACGGAGGTCCTGTTGCAGGGCGGCGTCCGCCTGCAAGACCTCGCTTCTCTCTTCCGCGTCCACGACGCCGTGCGTCGGTTCCGGTTGCGACAGGAGCCGGTCGACCTCGTCCGAGGCCGCGGCGAACCGCGCGCGCGCTTCCAGGAAGTCGGCGCGCATCGTCTGCCATCGCTTCAACAGCGCCGTCCTTTGGAGAGCGGGATCCGTCGGAGAAAGCGAATCGACCGCCACCCGAAGATCCCCGCGCGCGTTTTCCAGCCTGTCGCGAAGCTCCGCGGCATATTCCGCGAGAGCTATCTCGACTTCGGACTTCGCCGAACGCCGCAACTCAACGTGCTTATTCACTTCCCCGAGAAAACCGGAGGCCAGTTCACGCACTCGCGCCAGTCCCGAGTCGCGATCTTCAGAGGGAATCTGGAGGCATAATGAGCCCGCGGCGGGTTCATCCAGAAACCACGTTCTACCGGCGGCCGGCCGGTCGGTCTCGGCCGGAATCATCGCCCAGGCGAATTCCATCAGGCGGCCGCGAAAAAAATCCGTGCCGGCGGACGGACCGCTTCCTTCGCACGCGAACGTTGCGGTGCAGCGGTACGTCATAGGCTCATTCAAAGTTACGACGGCCCCGACAAGCGCCGCACTGACAACTGCAAGAGCCACGCGCATCGACCGACGAGAACGTCGACCGGCCGACCTCGGACCGGCATACCCGCCGGTGGCCGCGGAGAGTTCCGAGAGCGGCGATGATGATGGATCGCAGGCGCCGCCGCCGGAACCGCGTAGATGTGATTTCGGCCGATGACGTGACATCAATTTGGATGAGCGGATGTCAGCCATGACGCTCAGACTCACCAAGAATGATATCGATTTCCGCGCGGTCCTCGGCACTGATGGACCAGCCGGCCGCACCCACGTTTTCAGTCACCTGAGAGGGCCGCTTCGCACCGAATATCGGCGCGGTGACCCCTGGATAGTTCGCCGTCCAATTCAACGCAAGCTGCGCAAGCGTCTTGCCGTAACGGTCGGAAACGCGACGCAATGAATCGACAACCGACAAGTTGCGGCGAAAGCGCTTTCCGACGAAATCGGGGTCGCGCGCGCGCACTCCGCTGAACTTGCTCTCCGCACTGAATTTGCCCGTGAGGAGGCCCTTGGACAGCGGGCTGTACGACAAAACTCCCATGCCGTATTCAGCGCAGGCGGGTATCAGATCATCCGCCGCGCGTCGCAGCAACATCGAAAACGGCGCCTGGAGCACCTGGATGTCGACGAACTCGCGGGCCGCGGAAACTTGCTCGAAACTGAAGTTTGAGACGCCGACGATGCGAATCTTCCCAAGTTCCAACAGCTTGGCCATTGCGGCCATGGTGTCTCGGATCGGGACGTTGGGGTCGGGCCAATGGCACTGGTATACGTCGATTACGTCCGTCCGCAGCCGACGAAGACTGGCGTCGCACTCGCGGAGGAGGCTTTCGGGTTCAAGACAGCGCGGGGGAACGTCGACTCCTCGGGCAGGGAGCAACAGACCACACTTTGTCGCCAAAACAACCTCATGTCTGCGGCCCTGCACGGCGTTCCCGACGATTTCCTCGCTGTGTCCGTGTCCGTAAATGGGCGCCGTGTCTATAAGATTGACGCCACTGTCCAGGGCGTGGTTTATTGCGGCGATACATTCGCCGTCGTCAACCGGCCCCCACCCGTCGAAACCCCCGCCCATGGCCCAAGTACCCAGGGCCAAGACAGAAACTTCCACGTCGCTTTGACCTAGACGACGCCTTTCCAATCGTGATTGCCCCTCGGTGCGGTTTTCTAGATGGTGCAACGTTTCCCGTTCGCTGTAGCAAAATGGTATCGTAACCTTGTCCAAGTCCTACTACAAGCCGCGTGATCTCTGTATCGCATGTCGAAGCCGCCTCACCACGGAAAACTGGAGCGCGCGAACTTTCGCGTCCAACTGACGCTATCATCGGGCCTATATTCATTTATACTTGTATAATATCATATTAAGTTTACATGGCGTTTCACAATGATTGTATTAGTACACCATTTTATCAAGTGTTGCTAACCTAAAGACGTTCCATGCGCGTACTTGGGTGATTGGTACACCGGCTCGTCGAATCCGACCGGCCACTGACGCGGCGATTACGGTTTTGTTGGGCTGCGGCCGGAGTGATCGCGGGAACGGTTGTCGCTTCGTCGGCGGTCGGCCGCATAAGGAATTCAAATTGTGAATCGCAGTCAACGCGAGATAATGAGTTTGACAAGTATTTAGGCAGGCTTATACTCGCAAGGCTCTGGCTACGGGTGCACACCGGCCCGTCGCACAGCGGGGGTGCGCCTGTACCGTTGAAAGGCTGGTTCGTATCGCCAGACTTCGTGCGTGGAGCTTCGTTGAGCTTTGCGCAGTTTAGCATCCTACTGCAGCGATGTGCCCCGCGGCATCCGATTGCCAAGTGCCGCGGAAGTGTGCTGCTGTAGCTCAGCCGGTAGAGTGCGTCCTTGGTAAGGACGAGGTCATGGGTTCGAATCCCATCAGCAGCTTGTAACGGCTTAGGGTTAATTTCTGGTTGGGTGTTTCGCCCTTGTCATGCGTTCGACCTCGTGGTCCGATATAGGACGCCGGCGTGTGCGTTTTGGCGGGGTGGATTGACGGTAGGGCGCGGTTTATATCGATAACGTAGGATCAACTCGAACGGCCTCGATGCAGCCTGCGTCGGGCGAGTGGAGGTGACAACCGGATGGCAAAGGAAGTATTTGAGCGAACTAAGCCGCATGTGAACGTCGGTACGATCGGCCACGTCGATCATGGAAAGACCACGCTCACGGCGGCGATGACGGCGGTCCAGTCCAAGAAGGGACTGGCGAAATTCAAGGCCTACGACGAGGTTGCGAAGGCGTCGGAGTCGCAAGGCCGCCGCGATGCTACGAAGATTCTGACTATTGCAACGGCGCACGTCGAGTACGAAACTGAGAAGCGACATTACGCGCACATCGACTGCCCGGGGCACGCGGACTACGTCAAGAACATGATCACCGGCGCGGCGCAGATGGACGGTGCGATCCTCGTGGTTTCGGCCGCGGACGGCCCGATGCCACAGACGCGTGAGCACATTCTTCTGGCCAGACAGGTCAACGTTCCGTCGCTGGTAGTGTTCTTGAACAAGGTGGATCTTGTCGACGATCCCGAGTTGCTCGAACTGGTGGAGATGGAGGTGCGCGAGCTGCTCAGCAAGTACGAGTTTCCGGGCGACGACGTGCCCGTGATTCGCGGCTCCGCGTTGCCCGCGCTAGAGAGCCCGGAAGATGCGGAAAAGAACAAGTGTATCGAAGAGTTGATGGATGCCCTGGACAGCTCGATTCCGGAGCCGCAGCGGGACGCCGATCAGCCCTTCCTGATGTCGGTGGAGGACGTGTTCAGCATCAAGGGCCGGGGCACGGTCGCCACCGGACGGATCGAGCGCGGCACTGTCAAGGTTGGCGAGGAAGTGGAGATAGTCGGTCTGCGCCCGACGGACAAGACGACGGTGACCGGCGTGGAAATGTTCAACAAGACTCTCGACTCGGGTATTGCGGGCGACAACGTGGGGTGCTTGTTGCGCGGGACGAAGAAGGACGAACTAGAGCGCGGGCAGGTCCTTGCGGCGCCCGGCACGATCATGCCGCACACGAAGTTCGAGGCACAGGTGTACGTACTGACGCAGGAAGAAGGCGGCCGACACACCCCGTTCTTCAACGGCTACCGGCCGCAGTTTTACTTCAGGACTACGGACGTTACCGGTGGTCTCAAGCTTCAGGGTGCGGAGATGTGCATGCCCGGTGACAACATCACGATGGAGATCAGCCTGGGCAAACCGATTGCCATGGAGCAGGGCCTGCGCTTTGCGGTGCGGGAGGGTGGACGAACGGTGGGCTCCGGCGTGGTTGCCAAGGTGCTCGAGTAGCTTTGAAACAATCGGGCACTTGGTGCGGTAGATAGAAACGGTAGCGGCTGACGATGGCAAAGGCGGCGAAGCGCGAGTACGTGTGGCTCCAGTGCAAGGAGTGCGATAGTCTCAATTATCGCACGAGCGTCAACGTAATGGGCGGCACGCCCAAGATCGAGTTGTCCAAGTTTTGCAGGAAACAGCGTAAGCGTACGGTCCACAAGATTAAGCGGAAATAGGGTCCAACCTCCGGAAACAAAGTGATGCCGGATAGGAGCGTAGCTCAATTGGCAGAGCACCGGTTTCCAAAACCGGCGGTTGGGGGTTCAAGTCCCTCCGCTCCTGGATAATCCAGCGGCTCGGCGGCGCGCTCGCCGTGGCGCGCATGGATCGAACCATCGCGGGAGCGCGTGTGCCCCGTTGCGCAGCACTACCATGGCCGAGAAAGAACAGAACGCCGTAATGACCGAAGAACCTCCGAGAGATTCGCGTGAATCCGGTGCGCGAGAGCAAAAGCGCACGGTAACGGCGCCGCGGGCCGCGGGCCGCTTCCGGCCCTACAAGCCCGAGCAGGGCAAGACGACCCGCACGGGGACTTTCGTAGGCGGCGGCGCGATCATCGCGTGGGGAGCATGGTTTCTGTATGAGAGGCTGCAGATTTTCGAGGGAGACGAGGCTTGGCGGCTGCTGATTACCGCGGGAATTCCCATCGCGTTCGCGGCGCTGGCCGGTGCCGTGGCGTGGTGGTTTGTATTCTCCCACAGGAGCACCAGCGATTTCATGATCGCTACTGAAGGCGAAATGAAGAAAGTCAGTTGGTCCAGCCGCGCAGAGATAGTCGGGTCCACCAAGGTGGTCATAATGTTCACCGTCCTGATGGCGCTCCTTCTGTTCCTGGTGGACTTGTTCTTCCAGTTCTTCTTTAGCAGCCTGGGTGTGCTGAAGACCTGATGAGCGATTCCGAGCAGACAACGGCGGCGTCGGCCGAATCGAGCCCGGTGGCGGCGCCCGGCATGAAGTGGTACGTCCTTCGCGTGGCGTCGAACAAAGAGGAGCAGGTTCGCGAGACGCTGCTGCGAAAAGTGAAGATTGAGGGCCTGGAGTCCTACGTCAACCGGATACTGGTGCCGACGCACAAGGAAAAGCGGATGAAAGGGGGAGTGCTCCGCACGATCGAGCGGAAGCTCTACCCCGGGTACGTATTCGTGGAGATGGCGTGCGAGGAGGACGGGTCGATCTCGGAGAACGTCTGGTTTTTGATCAAGGAGACGACCGGCGTCGGCGACTTCATCGGCTCAGACGGCAAGCCCACGCCCATGCCGGAGCACGACGTTTTGCAGATGCTGGCGGCGTCGGAGAAGGCCGACGATGAAGCGGGGCTCGCGGGCCTCAATATACAGAAGGGCGACCAGGTCAAGATAACCGACGGGGCATTTGAAAGTTACGAGGGCCAGGTGGACGCGGTTGACGAACGCCGTGGAATGGTGGCTGTCATCGTCAACATCTTCGGGCGCTCGACGCCCGTTGAGGTCGGCTACTGGCAGCTAGAGAAGACCGAATAGGGTGCTTTTGGCAGAGTCGGGCGGCGTGGCGCCGGCCTGAACGGGGACGAGAATTGGCAAAGAAAGCGCTAACCGCCACGATAAAGCTGCAAGCGCCGGGGGGACAGGCGACCCCGGCACCGCCGATCGGGCCTGCGCTCGGGCAGCACGGCGTCAACATCGGGCAGTTCATTCAGCAGTTCAACGCGCAGACGACCGCGCTCGGCGGCATGCCGGTCACCGTGGTGATAAGCGTATACTCCGACCGCAGCTTCAGCTTCGAGGTAAAGAGCCCGCCGGCATCGGTATTGCTGAAAGAGGCTGCGGGGATTGCCAAGGGCAGCGGCGTCCCCCACAAGGAGAAGGTGGGCACGATTACGCGAGCGCAGTTACGCACGATTGCCGAGCGTAAGCTCCCCGATCTCAATGCGTTTACGCTGGAAGGCGCCGAGAAAATCGTGAGCGGCACCGCACGCTCGATAGGAATTGACATCGTCGAGTAGATCGCGCGTGCACCGTAACGCGGAACGAGGAACCTAGCGATGGCTCAATCGGGTGTACTTTATCAAAAACAGATCGAAGCAGGCGGCGGACGACGCACGCCAATGCCCATCGAGGAGTGTATCTCCAAGATCAAGGAAATGGCCGCGCTGAAGGCAGACCGTAACTACAAGAGCGCTAAGAAGCGCAAGAATAACAATCAAACGGTGGAGTTGGTAATCAACCTGGGAATCGATCCGAAGCACGCGGACCAGATGGTTCGCGGTGCTCTTTCGCTCCCGAAGGGCCTGGGTAAGTCGCGCTCCGTAATCGCGTTCTGCGAGGGCCCTATGGCCGAATCCGCCACGAAAGCGGGCGCGGTTGAGGCGGGCGGTGACGAGCTAATCGCGAAGATTCAAGGCGGCTGGCTGGATTTCGACGTGGCGATCGCTCACCCTTCAATGATGGGCAAAGTTGGCAAGCTTGGGCGTATTCTCGGCCCCCAGGGCAAGATGCCCACGCCCAAAGCCGGCACGGTCACGCCGGACGTTGCGGAGGCGGTTAGCGAATTCTCCGCGGGCCGGCTGGAATATCGTAACGACGCCGGCGGCAACATACACCTTCCGGTCGGGAAGGTGAGCTTTTCCGTAGCGGACTTGCGCGAGAACATCGAGGCGGCCATCAACCACATCGTCAAGGCGAAGCCGTCCGCGGCCAAGGGACAGTACGTAAAGCGAGTCTGCTTGTCGGCTACGCGTACTCCGTCAGTTACGGTGGATGTCGCGGCGTAACGCGACAGCAACTGCGCCTCTGAGCGGCGCGTTTCGAGAGGATGTGACGGCGAGAGGAATCGATGAGTAAGCCGGTCAAAGCTATGATTACGGCGGAATTACGGAAGCGTTATGCCGATGCTACGGGTGCGTGCGTCGTCGACCTTACGGGCATGAACGTCACGCAACAGGAACACCTGCGTTCCTCCTTGCGTGCAAAGAACGCGCGGCTCGAGGTCGTAAAAAACTCACTGGCGCGGCTTTCACTCCAGGGCACGCCGCTCGAGCCCCTCGGGAAGGCGTTGGAGGGCCCGTGCGCTCTGGTGACGAGCTCGGAGTCGTTGATCGACGTTGCCAAGGTGCTGGTCCAGGCCGCCGCCGAGCATGAGCAACTCAAGCTCAAGCAGGCGATGATCGAGGGCGACGCCGCGCTGTTAACCGTCGAGCAGCTCTCGAAGATGCTCGGCCTCCGCGAACTGCTCGAGCAGGTGGCGATGCTGGTCAGTTCGCCCGGGCGTGCGCTGGCGGCGTGCATGCGTGCGCCGCAGGCCAAACTTGCGGGCTGCTTGAAGACCATCGCGGAAGGTGCGGCGTAATATATTGTGGTATCAGCCGCGACGATTCGTGCGGGAGCCGTTTGTTGGAATGCTTGCGCTTCACACCGACTGGTCCGCCACGGCGGATGAAATGGTCCGCTTCGGGGCGGGCCGCCTATCGGCGTGGCGATGAACGTACATGAGTAAGGAGCGATGAAGAGATGACCGAGGCCGCAGTCGCAGAATTCAGCAGTGAAATCACCGAACTTGCCGAGAAGCTCGTCAACATGAGCGTGAAGGATGCGCAATCACTGGTGGATTGCCTGAAGACGGCACATGGGATAGAGCCGGCGGGTGGCGGTGTGGTGATGGCGGCCGGCGCCGCGCAAGTTGGGGCCGCCGCGGCGGAAGAGCAAACGTCGTTCGACGTGATTCTTGCCGGCTTCGGCGACAAGAAGATCCAAGTGATCAAGGTCGTTCGTGCTATCACCGGCCTGGGTCTCAAGGAGGCCAAAGACCTGGTGGAGTCCTGCCCGAAAGCGATAAAGGAAGGGGTCTCCAAGGACGACGCCGAGAAAATGAGGAAAGAGATCGAGGAGGTCGGCGGCGCCGTCACGATCAAGTGAGGACGGGAGCGTGCCTCTCGCTCCCGAGATGCACTCTTCTCGCGGATGTCGTGGGACAATCCGCGGTTTGGAAGTGCGGCAGGCGACCTCGCCGGGAACCGCACGAAGCTCATTTCCGCCGCGGGGCGGGATCGACCGGTTACTTGGGACGACCGGTCCACCGGAAGGCCCCGCGACAGATTCGTGGTCCCCATCGGCCAACGCTGATTACGGAGGCGCGCCGGGCGCGTATTGAACCCGGCACGCCGGGGATTCTTCACCAGTCGAAGATAAGCGAATAGGGATTGTACCATGGATTTCCGCTTGCCCGTAAAGAACTACGCGAAGTTCGGCGACGCCATGCCGGTGCCGGAGCTGACCGGACTGCAGACGAGGGCGTACGCGCGTTTTCTCCAGGAGGAGACGCCGCCCGAGGAGCGCCAGCCCCACGGCCTGGAAGCTCTGCTGCGCGAGATGTTCCCGATAGAAAGTTACGACGGGAACCTGTCGCTGCACTATATAAGTTATGAGCTCGGCAAGCCGCGTTACACGCCGGACGAGTGCCGTGAGCTTAGGCTCACTTTTGGCATGCCCTTCCGCGTGCGCCTGCGCCTGATCCGCAAAAACAGCGACGAGATACAAGAGGACCTGATATACGTGGGCGACCTTCCGATCATGATCGGAGGCGGCGAGTTCATCATCAACGGTGCGGAGCGCGTAATCGTGTCCCAACTGCACCGTTCGCCGGGCGTCGATTTCATCAAGACGCAGGCGGAGGGTGACCGGGCCCTGCACTCCTGCCGGGTGATTCCGGAGCGGGGGAGCTGGATCGAGATCGAAGTCACCAAGAAGGACGTTCTGGTCGTCCGCATAGACCAGTCCAGCAAGCTCCCGGCCAGCACGTTCCTGCGGGCGATGGACGCGAAGTACTCGACGGACGAGTCCGTGCTGAACGAGTTCTACACGACGAAGAGCGTCCGCGTTTCCGCATTGAAGCCGGAGATGTACTCCGTCTCGGCCATCGTCGATGAGGAAACGGACGAGGTGCTGGTCCGCGCCGGGTGCCAGCTCGGCGACGCCGTTGAACGGCTTCAGAACGGCCCGCAGAAGAGCTACAGGGTGGTTTCGCAGGTGGCCGATCCGTTGATGCTCAACACCGTCGCCGAGGACACCAGCAGCTCTCACGAAGAGGCCCTGCTCAAGATCTACACGCGGCTTCGTCCGGGCAACCCGCCGCAAATGGACAAGGCCAAGAAGCTCTTTACGGAGAAGTTTACCGACGAGAACCGGTATCGCCTCGGCAAGGTGGGCCGCTTCCGGCTGAACCGTAAATTCGACGCCGCCGGTGACGACGGATCAATGACCCTGACCGTTGAAGACATGATCAATTGCTTCCGTTACCTGCTCCAGCTTCGTACCGGTGAATCGGCATTTGCAGTGGACGATATCGATCATCTGGGCAACCGGCGCCTGCGGACGCTGGACGAGTTGTGTGCCGATGAAATGCGCAAAGGCTTCCTCAAATTGCGCCGCACGGTGCAGGAACGCATGAGCATGAAGGACCCGGATCAGATCGGCCGGGTGGCCGAGCTCATCAACAGCAAGTCCATCAGCTCGGCGATTGAACTCTTCTTCGGGCGGGGCGAGTTGTCCCAGGTCGTGGACCAGACCAATCCGCTCTCGCAGCTCACCCACGAGCGTCGCCTGTCCGCGCTGGGTCCGGGGGGACTCAACCGCAAGCGGGCGGGGTTCGAGGTGCGCGACGTTCACATCAGCCATTACGGCCGAATCTGTCCGATCGAGACGCCGGAAGGTACGAACATCGGACTGATCGCGTCACTCAGCATATACAGCGCCATAGACGATTACGGTTTTCTGATTACACCCTATCGGACGGTGGGCAAGGATTGCAAGATCGGTGCGCATCGGTACTTGCGCGCCGATGAGGAGATGCGCGAGATTCTTGCACCTCCCGAGGCCGTGGACCCGCAGAAGGGCGAGCTTTGTGAAGGGCAGTTGGTCGTTCGCGCACACGGCGACCTCAGCCAGGTGGACCGCGACCGCGTGACATACGTCGATATATCACCGAAGCAGACGATCGGCGTGTCGGCGGCGCTCATACCGTTTCTGGAACACGACGACGCCAACCGCGCCCTCATGGGCTCCAACATGCAGCGGCAGGCAGTGCCGTTGATAAAGACGGAACCGCCGCTCGTCGGGACCGGAATGGAACGCGACGTTGCGGCCGGCAGCGGCATGGTCGTGAAGAGCCAGACGACCGGCAAAGTCACATTCGTAGATGCGGGGCGCATAGTCATCGACGACACCGATGAGTACGTCCTGCGGAAGTTCAAGGGGCTCAACGAGCGGACCTGCATGAACCAGAAACCGCTCGTGAAGCTCGGTCAGCGGGTCAAGACCGGCGACATAATCGCCGACGGGCCCGCCACCTGCAACGGTGAGTTGGCCCTCGGAAAGAACTTGCTGGCGGGCTTCTTGACCTACGACGGACACAACTTCGAGGATGCCATCGTCATCAGCGACCGTCTGGTTCGAGACGACACGCTCACCAGCGTGCACATCGACGAGTACGACATAGAGGTCCGCGACACGAAGCTCGGACGCGAGGAGTTCACCGCGGACATCCCCAACGTCTCGGAGCGGGCGCTGGCCAACCTCGACGAGACCGGGATCGTGCGGATCGGGACGCTGGTGCAGCAGGGCGACATCCTAGTCGGAAAGGTGAGCCCCAAGTCCAAGAGCGAGCTCACCCCGGAGGAAAAGCTCCTCTACGCGATCTTCGGCCGGGCGGGCGAAGACGTGAAGAACGACTCGCTGGAACTGCCTTCGGGAGAAGAAGGAATAGTGATCGGCGCGAAGCGCTTCAGCCGGCGGCTGCACATGACCGACGATCAGAAGCGGAAGCTCGAAAAGCAGATAGACGAGTATACCGCCTCCCAGAACGGCAAGCTGATCGAGTGCTTTCGGCAGCTCGCCGCCGAGATAGAGAAGAAGATGGACGGCCCCATGATAGACCCCAACACGAGGCAGAAAGTGGGCCACAGCAATCTCGACGAAGTTATTCTCGAACAGATCGACGTCTTCTCCGAACACGTGCGGTCGCGCGAGTTGAAGTGGGTCAAGCCCGCTTCGCAGCGTGATGAATGCCTCAAGACAGTGGACCGGTTCTGGCCTCGCGTGGAAGAGTTGAAGGAAGAACGCGACCGCAAGGTGGCTCAGCTCAAGCGCGGGGACGAGTTGCCCTCCGGCGTGCTGGAGATGGTGAAGGTCTACGTGGCGACCAAGAGGCAAATCTCGGTCGGAGACAAGATGGCGGGCCGGCACGGGAACAAGGGCGTTATCGCTCGGGTCGTGCCCCAGGAGGACATGCCCTTTCTCGACGACGGCACGCCGCTGGACATACTGCTCAATCCCCTGGGCGTTCCTTCGCGTATGAACGTCGGGCAGATCCTCGAGACCCATCTGGGCTGGGCGGCCAACATACTCGGATTCCAGGCAATAACTCCGGTGTTCGACGGTGCGACGGAAGAGGAGATTCGGGCGGCGATTGCGGACGCCAACGAGTGTGCGCGGGGCCATTTGGCCTCCCCTGAGACGGTGGCGGAGGCGGCGCGAAAGAGGCTGTGCATGACCGAGTTGCCCCAGGACGGCAAAGTGCGTTTACGCGACGGGCGAACCGGCGAGCAACTGGACCTGGCGGTGGCCGTGGGCTACATCTACATGCTCAAGCTGCATCACCTGGTCGACGACAAAATCCACGCCCGCGCGACCGGACCCTACAGCCTTATCACGCAGCAGCCCCTCGGAGGAAAAGCCCGGACCGGCGGGCAGCGTTTCGGAGAGATGGAGGTCTGGGGGCTGGAGGCCTATGGCGCCGCCCACGTGCTGCAAGAGCTACTCACGGTCAAGAGCGATGATGTCGAGGGGCGCACCAAGATCTACGAGT
>Ga0326597_10006761_pt1 | contig 15657 bp, 12 predicted proteins | sample RVTome_12_FD_203789 | JGI IMG/M metagenome (GOLD analysis project Ga0326597, IMG submission 203789) | Soil microbial communities from uranium-contaminated site in the Upper Colorado River Basin, Wyoming, United States - RVT100D185 | ecosystem: Environmental > Terrestrial > Soil > Contaminated >...
CAACTTCACCCGGAACCTCGGATTCAGCGTGAGTGGTGGGGCGGCGATGGGCTCCGGCGTGACGTATCTGACGCCGACGGCGGCGCTCACCTACACGGTGAACCTGAACGCCAAGACGAGCCCGTTTCTGCTCGTCGGGACGGGGTTGACCCGCATCAGCGGTGAGAACGAGCGGGTCACGCACTCGACCTGGGGACTGCACGCGGGCCTGGGGATCCGTCACTTTCTGGGCGACAACCTCGCGCTCCGGCTCGAGGGCCGGATGCAGTTCGAGGGCTACGATCTGGACAACGACCCGACGATCCGAAGCAGAAGCACGGTCACCAACCCCGTGATCACGCTCGGCATCTCGTATTTCACCGGGGGGCGGCGGCCTCCCGCGGCGGCGGGGGCCTGTCCGGCGTGTCCCCGCGCGGTCACGCGCGTGGATACGGTGCGGGTATTTGTGCCGTTCCCGACCCGGCCGCCGGCAGTCATCGTGCTGCGCGATACGCTGCTGCTCGAGGGCGTCAATTTCGCATTCGACGAGTCCGCGTTGACGCCGGAGTCCCACGACGTGCTCGACCGCGTGGCCCGGCAGCTCCTCGAGGCGGAGTGGGCGACCGTGCGCTTCGAGGTTGCAGGCCACACGAGTGCGGTCGGCACGGCGGAGTACAACATGGCGTTGTCGCAGCGGAGGGCCGAGGCCGTGCGGGCCTACTTCGTGACGCGTGGAGTCCGAGACGATCGGATGGTGGCACGGGGCTACGGCCAGACGCAGCCCATTTTCCGGGAAGGTACGGAAGGGGATGCCTGGCAGAACCGGCGCGTCGAGCTGAGACGCATACGGCAGTAGCCAGCCACCGACACCTGTGAGCTACGCCGGCACGCCTGGCGCGGTTCCGAGGACCGGTGCGCTGGAGAAGTGTTGGGAGCGAAGGGGAGCGAAGCGAAAAAACCGACCGCCGAGCCCCCGCTCGGCGGCCGGGCTTCCCCCAGCAAGCGGGCTTGATGACCGTCACTTTGGAGAGTCCTATGAGAGATCGACCATTGCACGTAGCCGTCGTGGCATCGTTCGCCGCGCTGCTTTCCGCGGCCTGCGGCGAGCCGGTATCCTCGATCGATTCCACCGCACTCGTCTCCCACTCGAGCACCGCGTCCGCCGATTTCGCGGTGCTGGGCAACGCCGCGGTGACCTGCACCGGTGGGACCATTATCGGAGACGTAGGCACCTTCCAGACCGCCCCCCCGGGCGCGATCACTCAGACCGAGGGGTGCGTGATTACGGGGGCGGTTGACGTCGGCGGTCCAGCCGCGGTTGCGGCGTACAATGCCTTCCTCGCGACGTACGCCGCGCTCGCAGAGGTGGAGTGCGACGAGGTCCTGACGGGTACCCTCGATGGCGTGACGCTTCCGCCCGGAGTCTACTGCTTCGAGGCGGCTGCGGCGTTGACGGGCACGTTGACGCTCGACGGAAGCGCGAACGACACCTGGCTCTTCAAGGTCGGGACCGTCGGGACCGGCGCGCTCACGGGCACCGACTTCGAGGTGGTTCTGGCCGGCGGCGCGGACGAGTGTAACGTGACGTGGTGGGTCGCCCAGGCCGCGACGATGACCGATGCGGACTTCATCGGGAGCATCCTCGCCGGAGCGGCCATCACGCTGACCCGCGGCACCCTCCACGGGAACGCGTGGGCAGGAGCCTCTGGAGTTGGAGACGTGACGATCACCGGCACTGCCGTCACCGGCTGCGAGGGCAGCACGCAAGGCCGTCCGAGCAGGAAACGATGCAACCAGGGCGTGGGCAACGGACCCGAAGGCTGCGATCCGGGCAACTCGAACCACCGGCGCCCGACGAATGATGAGGACGGCGGGACGCCCGGCGACCCGGGCCGCAAAGGCGGCGGCCGCCGATGACCCTGAGCCCGATTGACGCACGCCGCTGAGCGCGCGTGACTCGGGCGGGAGCTTGAAGAAGAAGGGAGACAGGGGGGCATGAAGCCTCAGGTCATTGCTGGAATCGTGCTGGTCGTGCTCGGCGCTCTCGTTCTGTTCACGGGAGGCCTCAGCTTCGGCTCCCAGCGGAGCGTGATGAGAGTCGGCGACCTGCAAGTCTCGGCCGAGGAGCAGCGCGTGATTCCTGCTTGGGTCGGTGGGGTCGCGATCGTCGGCGGCCTGCTTCTGGTAGGCACCGGCCTTCGGAAGCGGGCATGACACCAAAACAAAGGAGATGTCGAAATGGCAAAGAAGAGCAGAGGCGGCAGGATGACCGCCGCCAAGAAGCGCGCGGCGAAAGCACCCGGCGGGCGTGGTCCCGTCAAGAAGCGCAAGGTGGGGAAGCGGATCATGAAGACCTGAGTGCACGGGAGGCTGTAGCTCGTGAGCAGTACGCCCGGTTTCACCCTTTCAACCGATACCGTCGGCCGGCGATGGAGCGTAACCTGATACGGTAGAGAGCGCGGAGCAGAGGAGCGAAGCGAATAGTGATCACCGGCCGCCGGGCTGCCGCTCGGCGGCCGGTGAATTGTCCAGCCGGCCAGGTCGTGCGGGAAGAACGCCAGATCAACACCGTGAACCTCGGAGCGCCCCATGCCCTTCCTCCTTGCCGCCGTTGCGCTCCTCACACCGCGAATCGCCATCGCCCTACTCTGGTTTTTCAGCGACTGGTTCGTCGGTCTCTTCCCCTCGCTGCTGTGGCCCGTCCTCGGCTTCCTGCTGATGCCCACGACGCTCCTCTGGTACTCTGCGGTGCAGCACTGGTTCGGGGGGGAGTGGACGCTCTGGCCGGTCGTGGGCATCATCGTGGCGCTCCTGATCGATCTATCACCGGCCGGCGGGTATCGTCGCCGGCGGGCGTAGCGTGGCCTCCGCGACGCGTCTCACGCGCGCCTCCCGCCGTTCGGCGGACACGATCCACCGTGTGCTGCTCGTCGGCGCCGCCCTCGCGGGATGGGGGTCGTCGCCGGGGCTGGTGACCGCGCAGCGCGCCCTCCGCTTCCCCGACGCACTCGTCGCGGGGCGCATCCGCGCCCGCATCGACGCCGCCGGCGTCGTGACGGAACTCCGGGCGGGCGGCGAGCCGATCCACCAGAGCGCCGCGCTCCTGAGCTTTTACGAGCGGCGCGGCTACCGCCCGGCGTGGGGCAACGAGCGCGGCCCCACCCGGCTGGTCGATGACCTGATGGGCGCCCTGCGCCGGGCGGATCTGGAGGGGCTGCGGTCCGCGGACTACCACCTCGCCGTCATCGAGGCCCTGCTCCCGGCCCTGTGGGCCGGCGCCCCGTGGGGTCCGGCGGTGGCGCCCGACCGATGGGCGGAGATTGACCTGCTGCTCACGGACGCGTTCCTGGTCTATGGGGCACATCTCCTGGCGGGGCGGGTGCATCCCGAGACCCTCCGTCAGGAGGGGCTGGCGAACCGGCGCAGTACCGACATTGCCGCGAGCCTGGAGTCCGCCCTGGTGTTGGGAGACATCGCCGGCACCCTCGGGACGCTGGCACCACCTCAGTCCGGCTACCGGCGGCTGCGCGACGCGCTGGCGCGCCATCGCAAGGTGGCGGCGACGGGAGGCTGGCCCACGATCCCGCCAGGGCCGACGCTCCACCAAGGCGCTCGCGGCCCTCCCGTGGCGCGGCTGCGCGAGCGGTTGCGACTCGAGCACGACCTCCGGATCGATCAGGACGCCGACCTGTTTGACGAGGCGCTGGAGCAGGCCCTGAAGGCGTTCCAGCGGCGCCACGGCCTGGCGGCGGATGGCGCGGTGGGCGCCGCGACCCGCGCCGAGCTCAACGTGCCCGTGGAACGTCGCGTGGAACAGCTGGAGCTGAACCTCGAGCGCTGGCGCTGGCTGCCCGAGGATCTCGGACGACGGCACATCATCGTGAACATCGCCGCGTTCGAGTTGGAGGTGGTGGAGCAGGAGGCGGTGCTGCTGGCGATGCGGGTCGTGGTGGGAGGCCTCGAGAATCGCACCCCGGTGCTCAGCGATACCATGCGGTACCTCGTGCTCAATCCCTACTGGCACGTACCCCGCAGCATCTCGGCGGAGGAGATGCTCCCGAAGGTCAGGCAGGACTCATCCTATCTGAAGCGGTCGAAACTGCGGATCTTCCAAAGTTCGGGCCCCGACGCTCGAGAGGTCGATCCCACGACGGTCGATTGGTCGGCGATCACGCCAGCCGACTTCCCCTTCCGGTTGCGCCAGGATCCGGGGCCCCTCAACGCCCTCGGGCGCGTCAAGTTCATGTTCATCAACAAGTTCAACGTTTATCTGCACGACACGCCGGCTCGCGCGCTGTTCGAGGCAACGCGGCGGGACCTCAGCCATGGGTGCATCCGGCTCCACCAGCCGATCGAGCTCGCCGCGCTGCTGCTCCGGCAGGACCCCCGTTGGGATCGCGACGCGCTCCTGCGTACCCTCGACGGGGCGGTGGACAGCATCGTGCCGCTGCCGGATCCGATCCCCATCCACCTGCTGTACCGGACCGCCTGGGCCGACTGGGACGGAACGGTTCAGTTCCGCCGGGATATTCACGGCTGGGATACGCCCCTCTGGAAGGCCCTCCGAGCACCTCTACCCACCCAGCAGTAGTCGGCAGGTCCCACTCCCGGAGCATCCGGTTGCCCTCGAAGGAGGCGCACTGACGCCGCTCGAGAAGGGCCCCGCAGGCAACCCCACCCACCCCGCACCGTCGTCCAATCCACGTCCTTTCGTGCTCCCGGAGGCCAACGGGGGTATACTCCGGAGGGATGAGACCGCCTACCTCAAAAGGATGAGTAGGCGTCCTCCGGGGCGGCGCCCCCAGACTCGGCTGAGCCTCCAGCGTCACGACGGACCCATGACCGATCGACAACGATCTGGGGAGCGCCCGTGGCCCTGCGCCGTAGGCCCCGATCCTTCATCATCCTCGCATTCCCGGCACTGGTGCTCGGCGCGCTCCTGGTGGCCGCCGCTCGTCCCGCCGACCCGCCTGCGCCGGCCGCATTCGCGGTCCGGTACCGGAACGTGGACTCGCCCCACCCGGTGAGGGCGTTGACGGTGCTCCCGGGCGAGACCGTGACGTTCGAGGTCGCAGTGGCCGACCGCGGCCCGGGATCGGGCTACGTGGCGCGGCCGGCGGCCGGCCGGATCGTGTCCCTGGACGCGGGCCGCTGGGAATGGACGGCGCCGCCCGTGCCGGGTCTCTACCCCATTCACCTGCTCGCCCCGGACGGGAGCGCGTCCGTCACGCTCCAGGCGTTCGTCGTCGTCCCGTACGACCGACTCGAGGGCGACGTCCTCAATGGCTATCGGATCGGCCGCTATCCCGAGCAGCCAGCCCGCCGGGGCGCCGGCCACGGGCCGCCAGCCGGCTTCGTCGAGGTCACGCGGGAAAACGAGAACGTCCTGGTCTCCCCCCACTTCCGGCTCAAGCAGTTCCTGTGCAAGCAGGCGGCCGGCTACCCGAAGTACGTCGTGCTGGACGAGCGGCTCCTGCTCGCCCTCGAGCACGTGCTGCAACGGGTGAGCGAGGCCGGCTATCAGGCGACCACGTTTCACGTCATGAGCGGGTACCGCACCCCGGCCTACAACCGTTCCCTGGGCAACGTGCGCTACAGCCAGCACCAGTGGGGCGCGGCGGCGGACATCTTCATCGACGAGGACCGGAACGGCGTGATGGACGACCTCAATGGCGACGGCCGCAGCGATATCCGCGACGCGGAAGTGCTGTATCGGCTGATCGATGACGCCGCCGCCAGACCGGAGGCGCAGGGGCTCATCGGGGGGCTGGGCAAGTATCCCTCGACGGCCGCGCACGGCCCCTTCATCCATGTCGACGTTCGGGACCGCAGGGCGCGGTGGTGAGCCTCACCCTGGGCGGGGCGCGAGCAGCCGCTCGAGCGCCGGGCCGAGCATCCTCAGCATCCGGACCGGCAGCGCGCTCGTGAAGTCGTAGCGGTCGGCGGCCGCCCCGGGCACGAACGCGGTGATGGTGCCGTAGAGGCGGTCGCCGAGGAAGAACACGACCGTGGACGTCCGATCGATCGCTCGATCCTCCACGACCCGCCCGTCATGCCCCATCACGCGAAACCGGTTGTCGCCGGTGCCGGTCTTCGCGCCGATCGGCACGGGCGAGCCATCCACGGCGCGCAGGGCGCCGAAGGCCGGTCGGGCCGTGCCCCGGACCACCACGGCGAGCATGGCGGCCCGGACCACCGCCGCGATCGGGGACGAGAGCACGCGCTCCCCGCGGGATAGCGACAGACGCAGCAGCGTCTCGTAGGGAGTGCCCGCGGCGAAGTGGAGCTCCTCCACACGCCGAACCGGGTAGCGGACGCCGTCGTTGAGCAGGATGCCCACCAGCTCGGTGAGGTGGTTTGGCCGGTCGGCGGAGCTGCCAATCGCGGTCGCGTAGGAGGGCACCAGCGACGCGAACGGGTAGCCCAGGCGCCGCCACGAGCGGTGGATCTCGCGGAAGGCGTCCGACTCCGCAAGCGTCCCGATCCGCTGCTTCGGCGCCGCCATGCCGGGGAGTGGGGAGCGCCCGCCGTCCCTCTCCCACCCGGCGCTGGCCTCGAGCACTTCCAGCTGGGGCGCGCCCGGATGCCCGCGCAGATACGCCGCCAGCCAGAGCTCGAGGGGGTGCATCCCGGCGAGGTGCCCGCGGTCGGGAATCGAGAACCCAGTCGGGTCGGACCCGTCATACAGCTGCACGATGCGGGCGTCGGACAGGGCCGGCTCCCCAAGATGGCCCCGGAGGTACGCGCCGAACTCCTCGAGTCCGGCGTCCGGTGTGACGGAGCGGTACGCCCACGCGAGCTGGGCCAGCGACCGGCCGCGCCCGAGGGCGTCCAGTACCGAACCGGAGTCTGCGTCCTCGTACCGCCCGTAGAACTGGTTGATCAACTTGTGGCCGTCGCCGCCGGCCGCGCGGGCCGCGTACTCCTGGCGGCGTGACTCGTCGCGGTCCCAGTCTGCTCCTGCCGGATGACCCAGCAGCAGGTACCCACTGCCCGGCAGCCGGTACAGATGGTAGTACACGATGTCGCGCATGACGCGAATGAACGGCAGGTTCACCGACCCGATGAACGCGTCGCGTACGGAAATGGCCTGCTGATCGTGGGCGGTGTCGACGTTGCGAAATGCGTGGGGACCGCCGCCGGTGAAGAAGCTCCCGCCCATGTGCGCGGCCTGGTACGCCACCGCCGGGGTCGTGAACTGGTCGTTCACAGTCCCCGGCGTCCCGCTCTCGCCGCCCGACAGGCTCTCCCCCGGGCTGGCGGAGTAGGGGCGCGCCATCGCGGCCTCCAGGATCTGCTCGAGGGAGGCATGCGGGTTGGCGGCCAGGTACGCGAGCGTCCAGACCGTGAGCCAGTCGCCCGTGCCGATCGGCTCGGCCCGCAGACTCGCGACAGCATGGCCGGCGTGCCGGAGGTAGAGCTGCTCGACGATCTCCAGGTAGCTGATGAGGGTGCGCAGCTTGGCCGTGGAGCCGAGCTCGAGCTTGCTGCCCTCGATCACGTCGAATGGCGAGTCGTAGTTGTCCACCTGGACGCGGACGACGTTGCCCTCCTCCGTGCGCTCGTGCACCACGACGGCGTAGATGACGCGCGCCGGGTCGCCGCGGCGCAGCAGGCCGGAGGACCCCAGCCCGTGCGCCCGCACGAAGGCCGGGTCGGTCAGCCGCACGAGGAGGTCGGTAACGTCCTCCTGCACCTCGAGGTCCAAAGTGGTGCGCGCGGTCAGGTCGAAGCGGTCCAGCTCGTAGAGCGTGCCCACGCCCGTCAGCCCGAGCAGCTGGCTGCGGACGGCGTTCGCGCCTTTCCGCGCGATGAACGAGACGCGCGGCACGCCGGGCGCACGGCTGCGCGGCGTCAGGTGGGCGGCCAACGCCGCGTCGCGCAACGCCGCCGAAATGATGCCCTTGCGGGCCAGGAGGCGGAGGTGCTGATCCGTCCGCTTCCGCAGCTCGCCGTGCCCCTCCGCCTGCACGAGCAGGTAGGACGGCCGACGGTGCGCCAGCAGCAGGCTGAGCAGCTGGCGGTAGGCGACGGCGCGGTGGGCGACGGCGGCGGAGTCGGAGGCGGTCCCACCCCGCGCCTCCTCCCACAGCAGCCGGTTCACCTCGTCCGGATCGGCGCCGTACCACGCCCACAGCCCATCGCCCACGCCGGTGACCTCGCCGTGCCCCGGGATGGCCGCGAGCGGCACGGAGTTGAGGTAGTCGGCGACGATCCGGCGGCGCGCGGCCTCCGTGTTCTCGCCGCCGAGGTAGCTTCGCAGCGACGCCGCCTCCATCTGGTGCACCTTCTCCCCCGCCGAGCGGGTCCGGCCCTCCGGCGAGTGCCGGAACTTCTCCAGCTGCGTGGCCAGCGTGCTCGCGCCCGACACCGAGCGGTCGCTGCCAAGCCAGCGCAGTGCGACGTCGGCGACCGCCCTCGCCGTGCGCGACCAGTCCACCGACGGGTTGCGCTTCGGGAACCGCGGGTCGAGCAACGCCCGGTTCTCGAGGAACAGCAGCGTCTGCCACACGATCGGCGGAACGGCATCGGCGGAGCGGTAGATCCGTTCGGGGGAGCGGGATTCGAAGACCGTCGCGGCGCGTCGGTCCAGGATCCGGAGCCCCGCCTGCGTCTTTTCACGGAAGATCGGGAACACCCCCCGGTCCACCACTTTCGCGAATCGTTCCGAGACGCGGACCTGCGCCGCGATGCGGTAGCCCCGCCCGGTCGCCGTCCGGAGCGCGGCCGGCAGGCGCGCGTAGCCGAAGCGGCGGTCGTACGGCCCGTCGCCCGGAAAGCGGATCCGGTCGCTCGGACCCTCGCCGATCTCGGTGGTCAGCTGTGCCGCCTGCCGGGTGAAGTAGCGCGCCTGAAGCAACGACGCCCGCGCCTCGCAACTGAGGGCAAGGGCGGCCAGCGCCACCAGCACGAGCGCCACGGCGACGATCCGGTGTTCGCGCCCCCAGGAGCGCGCACGTCGCTGGACGACCGCGTATCCCCGGTGGAGGACGGCGCCGGCCGGGGGCCGGCGGTGCTCGGCCCGCGGGATCAAGAACGCACGGTACGCCATGTTGGGGCCAAGCTACGGCAGATCGCTTCCGGAAGACATCGCTCAAACAGCCGAAAAACGAGGTACTGCTTCGGTGGGACCCGAGCGCTCCGGCCACTCTGGTGCCGATCGGCCGCCGCCAACCTCCCCCAATCGGCGTAGCTCGTTGGAGGTAGGGCCTCCCCACGCGGACGGCGGTGGGCGTCTGCACGTACACCTGGCAGCGCCGATCGGGCGCCGACTCGCGTGGGTCGCCCCGGCAACAACGTGCCACCAAAGCGTTAGGTCCGTTTTCACCCCTTCGACCGATACCCACGGCCCGCGGTCGAGCGTAACCTGTTACCGCAGTCCTCGATGCACCGCCGGCCGTCGCCAGCCGACGTACCCAAGAAGATCGGACCGGTGAGCGGAGGGCGCTGTGGAGTGGAGTGAAGCGGATGGCGAGGATCGCCAGGCAGCAGGGTCTTACGAAAGGAAGCCAGATGAGCGGACTGAAACTTGGAGCCATCCTGCTGATCGTGGCCGGCGTCCTCGCCTTGGCCTTCGGCACGTTCAGGTACAACGGGGAGACGCACCGGGCCACTGTTGGTCCGATGGAGATGTCGGTCACCGAGCAGCGGACCGTCAACATTCCGGTCTGGGCCGGTGTGGGAGCGATTGTGCTGGGCACCGTCCTCCTTCTGGCTCGCAAGAAGATCGAGGCATAGACGTCCAGCGTTGGATGGGCTTCAGGCAGACGGCGGGGACGCGGTAAGGAGTGCATGGTGGACAAAGCGGAACGAAGCGCCCCGGAGACCCTCTGGGTGTACGCCTACGAGTTCGCGCGGCCGCCGGAGGAGAGCCAACTCGCCGGGATCCGCGCCCTCCTCGAAGGGGAGCACATGACCGCGCGGCGCACCGGGCGGAAGTGGACAGGCAAGCTGGTGTGCGAGCGGCAGGTCACGCACATCCTGGTCGTGAGTGACAGCCCCGATCAAGGTCGCGAGGCGAACCGCCGGATCGAGAGTCGGTTGAAGCTCATGCAGATGGCGGTCTCGCTCACCGTGCCGATGGCCGTCTCCGACGACGAGGCGCCATCGCCGGAGGGCGGCCCGGCCGCTCCGGAACCGGGCAGCTCGCCGGGCGGTCGTTTCCCAGGCTTGTTCACATAACCCCCAACCCCGTTGAGGAGTGTCCCATGCAACACCCAAGCGAGAGTCGGCCGTTTCGCCTTGCCCTCGTGGCCGCCTGCGCCTTGCTGCTGATCGCCGCGCCGCCCGTGGTGGCCCAGCAGGCAACCGACGCCGGCCTTTCCGCCGCGGCAAGTGCCGGCGTGCGCGTGCTCTCCTTGCCGGGCTCCGCGGACCACCTGGCCCGCACCCTGTCCCCGGGGCTGAGCGCCGCGGGCACGACTCCCTTGGCGACCCAGCCGGTCGCCGGCGCCCGCGCCCCGGCAGACGCCAGCGCCCGCCTGGCCGGCCCGCGGGTCCGCCCCGAGGTGCGGGGCGTCGAACCGCGCATCGCCGAAGACTGGGCCAGCGCCTTGCCGGCGGCGGCGGCGGGCAACCACACCATCGTGATCTCGACGCTGGCGCTCGTGTTGATCGCCGTGATCATCACGATCCTCGTGGTGAAGTAGGCGGGGAATCGAGACCAGGGTAGGTTGAGGCAGGCCACGCGCAGACAGGAGGGCGCGCTCATGCGACTGCTTCTCATCAATCCCCGGTTCCCCGAGAGCTTCTGGAGCTTCAAATGGGCGGTGGACACGGTGCTGCCGGGCAAGCGGGCCATCAACCCGCCCCTGGGCTTGGCCACCCTGGCGGCCCTGTGCCCCGCCGGCTGGGACGTGACCATCGTGGACGAGAACATCACGTCCCTGCCGCTGGATCCCGAGGCGGACATCGTCGGCATCTGCGGAATGGGCGTGCAGTTCCCCCGGCAGCGGGAGCTGCTGGCCTACTATCGTCGGCGCGGCCATCACGTGGTGGCCGGCGGCAGCTTCGCGTCGCTGTGTCCCGAGCGGTACGACGGCCTGGCGGACACCGTGGTGGCCGGCGAGGCCGAGTATGTCTGGCCCCGGTTCTGCCGCGACTTCGAGCGCGGCGCGCCCGAGCGGCTGTACCAGGAGACCGGCACGGTGTCGCTCGAGGATTCACCGGTGCCCCGGTTCGACCTCCTGGACCTGCCCCGGTACCAGGCCGTGAGCCTGCAGTTCTCCCGCGGCTGTCCGTTCCGCTGTGAGTTCTGCGACATCATCGTGATGTTCGGGCGGAAGCCGCGCACCAAGACGCCGGCGCAGGTGGGTCAGGAGCTGGACGCCCTGCGGGCGCGCGGCGTCCACAGCGTGTTCTTCGTGGACGACAATCTCATCGGCAACAAGCCGGCCGCCAAGGAGCTGCTGCGCTATCTCGCGGCGTACCAGCGCGAGCACCGGTACCGGTTCCACTTCGGCACCGAGGCGTCGCTCAACCTGGCCCAGGATCCCGAGCTGCTCGCCCTGTTTCGCGCGGCGCACTTCGGGTGGGTGTTCATCGGGATCGAGTCGCCCGACGAGGCGAGCCTCAAGGAAACGCTCAAGTTCCAGAACACCCGGCAGGACCTGCTCACGTCGGTGCGCGCCATCTACGCCCACGGGATGGACATCTTCGCCGGATTCATCCTCGGCTTCGATCACGATACGCCGGACTCGTTCGCGCGGCAGCAGCGCTTCATCACGGACTCGGGAATCCAGGCGGCCATGATCGGCCTCCTTCAAGCGACGCCCAAGACGCCCCTGTACGAGCGCCTGGCGGCGGACGGGCGGCTGATTCCGGACACCGATAGCTCGGACAACGTGAAGCTCTGGACCAACGTCATGCCCAAGGGCATGAGTTACGAGCAGTTGCTCGCGGGATACCGGGACCTCCACCGGCGGCTGTTCGACGACCGCGGCATCGCCATCCGGATTCGCAACAAGCTCCGCGCGCTCGGGAGACCGGTGGCCGGCGAGCGGTACGGGTTGCGCGAGGCGCTCGCCATCGGGAGCCGGTTCGTCACCCGCGGGCTCCTGGCCGGCGGGCTCCCGCGCCTGGCGCGCTTCGTCGGATCGGTGCCCTGGTGGCGGCCGCGCTTCATCCCGCGGGCCGTGGCGGACTGGATCGTGGGCCTGTCCATGCGCGACTACATTGACCGCCATTTCGAACCGGTGGGCGAGCCGGCGCGGCGCGCGGCCCGGGAGTATCTGCGGCGGCTGGAGCGGGCCTTTGTGCGCTACCGGCGGGCCGGCGCGCTGGAAGTCTCCCTCGCCGAGGCGCGGAACGCGGCCGGGAACCTCTCGCTGCACCTGAAGGGGTGGCTGGACCGCGGGTTTTTCGTCCGCGCCTCCCGCCACCTGGAAGAGGCGCTGCGCGACACGACTACCTATGTGACGCTGCGGGTGGATCACCTGCACGAGACGCACGTGCGACACTGGCAGCGCCTGCTGCGGCGCCTGGCCCGCTACGGTGACCGGGTGGAGATCGTGCTGAGTGAAGCGATGCGGCAGCGTCTGGTGGTGGATTCGTCGGTGTTCACGCTCCGGTTCGACACGTAGGCCGCGCCAGCGGGTCCCGCCCTCGCTTGCCCTGTCTTTCCAGCCCGGCGGGCGGTGTCCCTCTGGCCGGGATCACCCGCGTGAAGGTCACAAAACCGGCCTCCGGGGCGACAGGCATTGCCGCGCCCCGGACCGGCCTTCAGCTTCAGGTGTCTCTTTCCACGGTCTCCGCTGATGTCTCGCCGCTTCCTCGCCTGCGCCTTCCTGCTGTTCGCCGCGCCCGCCGCCGCCCAGCAGGCCGTTGATTCCGCCTACACCGTCAAGATCCGCGAGCTGACCCCCAGGGACTCGGTCTGGAAGTTCAGCACCGAGTTCGTGGACTACCTGCCCGCGTCGAGTACCGTGCCCACGCCGCTCGCCGTGCTGGGGTATGTCCCAGGCACCATCGGACGGCTGAGCTACGTGGCCGACATCAACCGGTACTTCACGGCCGTCGCCGACGCGTCGCCCCGCGCCCAGCTCTTCTCGCTGGGTGCAAGCGACGAAGACCGGGAGATGATCCTGCTCGCGATTGCCGACGAGGAGACCGTCGCGCGGCTGGACGAGTACCGAGCCATGCTCGCGCGCCTGGCCGATCCGCGGGGCCTCGACACGGCGGAACGGGCGCGCCTGATCCGGACCGCGAAGCCCATCTACTGGCTCACCGGCTCGATCCACTCGCCGGAGACCGGGAGCCCGGAGATGCTCATGGAGCTGGCGTACCGGCTGGCCGTGGATGAGTCGGCGTACGCCCGGGAGATCCGGAGCGGCGTGATCACGCTGATCACGCCCGTTCTGGAGGTGGACGGCCGCGACCGCGTGGTGGACGTCTACCGCCAGACGAAGGCGCTCAAGCTGCCACGTGGCGCCGTGAACCTGGCGTACTGGGGCAAGTACACCGCGCACGACAACAACCGGGACGGGATGGTGCTGTCCCAGCGGCTCACGCAGAACTACATGCGTGGCTACCTGCACTGGAAGCCGGTCGTGGGCCACGACCTCCACGAGTCCGTGCCGTTCCTGTACGCCAGCACCGGCACGGGCCCGTACAACGACGAGTTCGACCCCATCGTCGTGGACGAATGGCACAAGCTCGCCTACGAGGAAGTCAACGAGCTGACGCGGCGCGGCCTGCCCGGAGTGTGGACGCACGGTTTCTACGACGGCTGGGCGCCCAACTACGTGCTGGCCATTGCCAACCTGCACAACGGGATTGGGCGGTTCTACGAGACGTACACGTCGAGCGGCGCGGACTGCCACACGGTGAACCTGCGCGGCGCCCAGACGGACCGGGAATGGTATCGCCCCAACCCGCCCGTGAACGGCGTACAGTGGTGCATCCGGAGCAACATCAACTACCAGCAGTCCGGCGTGATCGTGGCGCTGCGGTACGTGGCGCGCAACGCCGAGACCTTCCTGGACAACTACGCCGCCAAGGCCGAGCGCATGATCCGGAAGGGCCGGACGACGGCGCCGTACGCGTTCGTCGTCCCGCGCGGGCAGCGGCGCGCCGCCGAGGCGGCCGACCTCGTGAACCTGTTCCGGATGCAGGGCGCGGAGGTCCACACGGCCGACCGCGACTTCACGCTCGTCCGCAACCCGAAGGCCGTGCGCGACACCACCGCGAAGAACCGCGTGGCGGTGAAGCGCGGCGACTGGATCGTGCGGATGGATCAGCCCTACACGGCCACCGTGCGGACGTTGCTCGCGGTCCAGAAGTACGAGCCCGACTTCCCGCAGCCGTACGACGACACGGGCTGGACCCTGGATGCCCTGCGTCACGTCGAGACGGTCACCGTCGCGGACTCCACGGTGCTTGCCCAACCCATGACCCCGCTCGCGACGGACGCGACCGTGACGGGCACGGTGGCGGGTTCGGGCACGACGTTCCTCGTCCCCCACCTCGGCGACTGGCGCTCGGCCCTGCTCCCCTGGAAGGTGGGGGATGCGCGCGTGTCCGTGGCCGACTCGGCCTTCCGGGCGGGCAACCGCGAGTTTTCCGCCGGGACGTTCATCGTGACCGGTGGGAACGCCCGGAAGGCCATCACGGCACTCGGCCTCAACGCGGCCGCCGTGTCCGCCGCGCCCGCCGTGACCGCCCACGCCATCACACTCCCCCGCGTCGCCCTCATGCACACGTGGCGCGAGACGCAGAACGAGGGCTGGGTCCGCTACGCCCTCGACCAGCTGGGCGTGCCGTACACCTACATCGCCGACCAGGACCTGCGCCGGCCCGGCACGCTCGACCGGATAGACGTGGTCGTGTTCCCCCACACCAGCGCGCGCGGCGGCTCGCTGCTCAACGGCGCGCCCATGGTGGGCCCGCCCATCCCGTGGAAGACCACGCCCGAGACGCCCAACCTGGGCCGCCTCGATGAGACCGACGACATGCGTCCCGGCATGGGGCTCGAAGGCGCCGCCGCCCTGCGGGCCTTCGTCGAGCGCGGCGGGCTCCTCCTCGTGGAAGGCGCGACCGCGCCCTTCCCGGTGAACCTGGACTTCACCCCGACCGTGCGGATCGCGGAGGCGCGGAACCTCCGGACCCGCGGCGCCGTGTTCCGCGCGCAGGGCGTCACCGGCGCGAGCCCCATCCTCTACGGCTACGAGAGCCGGACGTTCCCGGTGTACTTCAACCAGACGCCTCTCATGACCGTGCAGGAGCGCGACACGAGCGTCTCCGCCCGCGAAGCCGAGGCGGTCATGGATCCCGCGGTCGTGGCGGAGATCGAACGGCAGCGCGCGCGCGTGATCGTCCAGTTCCACGAGCGCCAGGACTCGCTGCTCGTCTCGGGGCTGCTGGTCGGTGGCGCCGAACTGACCAAGAAGGCTGCCGTGATCGACGCGCCACTCGGTCGCGGCCACGTCATCTACTTTGCGATCCGGCCCTTCTGGCGGTGGCAGACGCAGGGATCGTTCGCGCTGGCCCTGAACGCCATGGCCAACTGGAATGCCCTGGGGCTGGTGGGCGGGGCGGACGGGGGGGTCGCGGCGGACGCGCCGGACGCGGCGGGTCGGCGATAGGCCCGGCGGGCGCCTAGCGCATCTGCATCGCGGGACAGCCGGCGTCGGGCGGATCCGCCGCGCCGTAGGACGCGGTGACGAGGCGGGCCGGGCCCTC
>Ga0326597_10006762_pt1 | contig 15656 bp, 20 predicted proteins | sample RVTome_12_FD_203789 | JGI IMG/M metagenome (GOLD analysis project Ga0326597, IMG submission 203789) | Soil microbial communities from uranium-contaminated site in the Upper Colorado River Basin, Wyoming, United States - RVT100D185 | ecosystem: Environmental > Terrestrial > Soil > Contaminated >...
CGCAGATGAACGTGGCGCCGCTGCTCGCCAAGTCCGAAGTCACCGTCAAGAGCTTCACCCCGGTCGCGATCATGGTGGTCGAGCCGATGGTGATGTACGTGAACGCCGAGTCGCCGTGGAAGAGCGTGAACGATCTCGTGGAGGCGTCGCGCCCGAGGTGGTGAGCTATTACGTCGCGGCGCTCGAGCGCGCGCGCCAGACGCCCGAGTGGAAGCAGTACGTGAGGCAGGCCGAGCTGGTCGAGGAATGGGTTGCCGGCGCCGAGCTGGCGGCGTTCATCGACAGCGAGGAGAAGCGCTACGCGAGGATCAACAGCGAGATTGCCGCGAAGAAAAAGAAGAAGTAATCACCGTGCCCGGAGGCAGCCGTGCCGTTCTATCGCCTGGACCAGCTTGAGATCCATCACCTCAACCCGCACCTCTCGACCGGCGAGGGGCCGGTGATCGAGGGGCAGTACATGTATTTCCGCATGAACATCAAGCCCGCCGGCACCGGCTCGGAGCTGCACTACCATCCGAACGAGCTGATGACCTTCCCGGTGCGCGGCAAGATCAATTGCGTGGTCGGCAAGGACCGGCGCATCGTGCGGCCCGGCACTTTCGTGCACATTCCTCCGTGCGCGCGCCACAGCTTCAGGGCGACCGAGGACGACGACGTGCACTATCTGTACATCAAGGACCGCACCTGGACGCTCATCGGGTCGGCCGCCGACGAGGCGCTCCCGGACGAGGCGCCCTCGGCGACCCAGGTCGCGAAGGCGCTGAAGGCGGGCAAGTGGCCCGGGAAAGCGAAGGAGCCGGAGAAGTCGCAGGCGATCATCGAGGGGCTGGGGCGCTGCTACTACCCGATGATCGACCAGCTCGACGCGCCGGCGGCCTCGGGGCACAGCGAGCAGTGGGTTGAGGGAACGAACCTCGCATTCGGCTTCGTCGAATCGCCCGCCGGCCACGAGAGCGGCGGGGAGCCGTCGGCGCGCGAGATCTTCGCCTACGTCATTCGCGGCGCCCTCGACGCGGAAGTCGACGGAGAGAAAAAACGCGCGGCGCCCGGGGACGTCATCCACGTGCCCCGGGGCAAGGACTATCGCTGGCGGGTGGCGGGAGGCGAGGGCGCCCGCTACGCCGTGGTGCGTTCCACCCCGAAACTCGAAGCCGAAATCGATCGCAACGGCGCCGCGGACAACTGGCGCGGCTAGGAGAAATCATGACGACTGCAACGAAGGAAAAATCCAAGACCCGCTACGTCTACGACTTCGACGCGCTCGACCGCGTCCCGGACGGGCCGACGAGCTGCAAGGTGGCGCCGAAGAAGCTGCTGTCAGGCGACACGCTCGCGACCGGCAAGTCGACGACGGTGGGCCCGGTGCTCACCGGCACGCACGTGCACGTGGCGTGGCTGCGGAAGCCGCGCGGCACCGGGTCCAAGCTGCACACGCACCCGAATGAGCAGTTCAACTTCGTGGTGCAGGGCACGCTGATTGCGGACATGGACGGCCAGGTGTTCAAGGTGCCGGCGGGCCACGTGATCCACATCCCGGCGGGAATGGTCCACTCGCACGTCTCGAGCCCCGAGGAGGACGTGATCTTCATCGCGGCCAAGGACACGCGGCACGGCATCGTCGGGCCGGCGGTCGACGGCAAGCACAACGGCCCGCGCACGCTGCCGGGCTTCGGCGACAACAAGGACAACGAGTGGCCGGTCGGGCCCGACGGGCTGCCGCAGCCGCAAAGCTCGCGCGTGAGCAAGGAGAAGGTGCGCTACGTCTACAAATGGGACGAGCTCGACCGCGTGCCGGAAGGGCGGTGCAGCGCCAAGGTCACCCCGCGCAACTACGTGTCCAAGAAATCCTCGTCGTTCGGCGCGGCGCTGACCGGCGAGAGGATTCACGTCGGCCTGATCCGCAAGGGGCGCGGCTCCGGCTCGAAGCTCCACACGCACCCGAACGAGCAGTTCAACATCGTGCTCGAGGGCACGCTGCAGGCCGACATCGACGGCCAGCAGGTGCGCGTGCCGCCGCACAGCGCGATCCACATGCCGACCGGCGTGGTGCACTCGACGGTGGCGAGCCCGGAAGGCGACGTGCTGTTCTTCGTCGCCAAGGACACCCGCCACGGATTGGCCGGGCCGCCGATCGACGGCATCGAGGACGGGCCGCGCTACCTGCCCGGCTTCGGGCCAAAGCGTTAACCGGAAGAACTCCGCGCCACACAACCAGAAGAGGAGAGACCATGTCGCACGCTGAGAGGAAGACCATCGGACTGATCACCGCTTGCGCGGCGCTGCTCGCCTGCGCGAGCGCGGCCGTCGCGGCGGAGTGGGCGCCGGCCGAGCGCGTCGTATTCGTGTCGCATTCGAGCCCGGGCACCGGCAACGACCTGATGCTGCGGGAGATCGCCGACATCTGGACCAGGAACAAGTTCTTGCCGACCCTGATCACGGTGGAGAACGTCACCGGCGGGCGCAGCGAGAAGGCGCGGCGCTACGTCTCGCAGCAAAACCAGGGCAATCCGCACATGCTGCTCGCGTTCACGCCGGCCTCGCTCAACCAGGCGATCCTCGGCAACTCGGAGTACACCTTCCGCAAATTCACCCCGCTCGCCATGCTCGCCCTCGACCCGGTGATGGTGGTGGTCAATGCCGATTCGCCGCACAAGAGCCTCAAGGATCTCATCGAGGCGGCGCGGCAGAAGCCCAAGTCCGTGCTGCAGGGCGGCGGGCCGTACGGCAACAGCGCGGCCATGGCGGGCCACCTGCTGCAGGACTTCGCCAAGGTCCAGTTCTCGTACACGCCGTTCAAGGGCGGCGGCGAGGCCGTCGTGTCCCTGCTCGGCAACCACGTGCAGTTCATCATCGAGAATCCCGGCGAGGTGGGGCAGCACGTCAAGGCGGGCAAGATGAGGGCGCTCGCCGCGTCCGACAAGCTGGCCGAATTTCCCGACGTGCCGACGTTCGCCGCGGCCGGCTTCGCCATGCGCACGCTCAAGCAGTTCCGGGCGGTGATGGCGCCGCCCGGCATACCCGCCGACGCCGCGCGGCACTACGTCGCGCTGCTCGACCGCACGCGCGCGACGCCGCAGTGGAAGGACTACCTGCAGAAGAACGGGATGGTCGAGCACTGGCTGCCCGGCGCCGAGCTCGCGGGCTACCTCGAGCAGGAGGAGCAGGTGTACCGCAAGCTCGATGCGCAAATGGGCCTGCTCAAGAAGAAGAAATAGCGCGTAGATGAGCGTCCTGCGCCGGATTGCCGCAGCGCTCAGCGCCGACCGCATCGCGGCGCTGCTGTTCCTGGCCGTTTTCGCCGCTTACGGCATCGGTGGCAGCGGCATCCGCGCCGCGCTCGACTCCGACATCGTCGGCCCGGGGTTCTTTCCCGGCATCATCGCCGTGCTGGGCGCGATCCTTGCGCTCGCCTTGCTGTTCCAGCCACGGGAGGGCGAGCCCCGACCGCTGATGAACTTCGATCCGATGGCGCTGGCGCCGGTTGCGCTGCTGCTGTTCTACGTGCTGGTGCTCGAGTACATCGGCTTCGCGCTTGCCACGGTGGTGTTTCTCGTTGCCGCTTTCAAGTACCTCGGCTGTCCCGGCTGGGGGCGCTCCGTGCTCTACAGCATCGTGGCCACCGCCGCAATCATCGCGCTGTTCCGCTACGGCCTCGAGCTCGGGCTGCCGCGCGGCGAGCTGATTCGTCTCTTCTGAGCCACCGATGGGCGAAGTCCTGCCGCTGATGCTGCAAGGTTTCGAGATCGCGCTTCGGCCGGAGAACCTGATGTTCGCGCTGATCGGCGCGTTCCTGGGAACCATGGTGGGCGTGCTGCCCGGCGTCGGCCCCGCCGGGGCGCTCGCGCTGATGCTGCCCATCGTGCTCAACATGAACCCGGTGTCGGCGCTGATCATGCTGGCCGCGCTCTACACCGGGGCGATGTACGGCGGCTCGACCACGTCGATCCTGCTCAACGTCCCCGGCGAGTCCTCCTCGGTGGTGACCTGCCTTGACGGCCACCAGATGGCGAAGCAGGGGCGGGCGGGCGCCGCGCTGTGCATCTCGGCGATCGGATCGTATGTCGCCGGCACGCTTGGTGTTATCGGGTTGATGCTGTTCGCGCCGGTGATCGCGACCTACGCGCTGCGCTTCGGTCCGCCCGAGTATTTCGCGCTGATGGCTTTCGGCCTGTCGGCGGTCGCGAGCCTGTCCGGGAAATCGCTGGTGAAAGGGCTGCTCGCGATGTGCGTGGGCCTCATGCTGGCGACGGTGGGCACCGACGTCACCGGCGTGGCGCGCTTCCACTTCGGCCTGAGCGACCTGCTCGACGGCGTGGAGTTTCTCGCGCTGAGCATCGGAATTTTTGCCATCTCCGAGGTGCTGCTCAACACCCGCGAGCTGCGAACCGGCACGCCGCCAAGAGTGCTCAAGCACCGCATTTTGATCACGTTCGCCGAGATCCGCGAGAGCTTCAGCGCCATTCTCCGCGGCGGGGTCATCGGCTTTCTCGTCGGCGTGCTGCCCGGCGCCGGCGCGGGCATCGCCTCGTTTCTGTCGTACTCCGTGGAGATCCAGATCAGCCGCAACCCCGAGCGCTTCGGCCACGGCGAGATCCGCGGCGTGGCGGCGCCCGAATCGGCGAACAACGCGGCGAGCGCGGGCGCGCTGGTGCCGATGCTCACGCTCGGCGTGCCCGGCTCCGGCACCACCGCGATCCTGCTCGTGGCGCTATCGGCCCTCAACGTCCAGGCCGGCCCGCTGCTCTTCACCCAGCGCCCCGACGTGGTGTGGGGGCTGATCGCCGCGCTCTACCTGGGCAACGTGATGCTGCTGGTGCTGAACCTGCCGCTGGTGGGATTGTTCGTGCGCCTGCTGTACACGCCGATGTATCTGCTGTTCCCGCTGATCATGGTGATCTCGGTGATCGGGGTCTATAACGCCAACCAGGCCGCGCTCGATCTCGTGCTGCTGTGCGGCTGCGGCGTGCTCGGGTTCTACATGCGGCGCAACGGTTACCCGATCGCGCCGGTGATCCTGGGCTACGTGCTCGGCTACCGCATGGAAGAGGCGCTGCGGCAGTCGATGATCATGTCGCAGGGCAATCTCTCCGTGCTGCTCGAGCGTCCGATCGTCTCCACGTTTCTCGTGCTGGCGGTGATCTCGATGACGGTCCCGCTGATCCTCCAGCACTACCGGTCCCGCGGCAAGAAGATCGAGCTCGAGGACGATCAGGGATAGCGCGGCCTCGGGCGCCCGCCGCGCCTTGCCAATCGAGCGCGTTGCGTTCTACTATGCGCTCTCTCCCGATTCATCCCGCAAACGAGGAAACCATGTCGAAGCTTACGCTCAAGCAGGCCACCATCATCGTAGAAAAATCGTTCGCGAAGGCGCGAGAAGACAAGATCAAGCCGCTCGCGGTGGTGGTGGTCGACGATTCGGGCAACATCGTCTCCGCGCAGCGCGAGGACGGCGCGAGCATGTTCCGCATCGACATCAGTCTGGGCAAGGCCTGGGCCGCGGTGGCGATGAGCTGCTCGAGCCGCGCGCTCGCCAAGCGCGCCAAGGACAACCCCAACTTCTTCACCACGCTCGCCGACACCGCCAAGGGCAAGTTCCTGCCGCAGCCGGGCGCAGTCCTGATCCGCAACGCGCAGGGCGAGATTCTCGGCGCGGCGGGCGCGAGCGGCGGTACCGGCGGAGATGACGAAGCCTGCTGCGCGTTTGGCGTCGAGCAGGCGGGGCTCAAGGCAGAGATTTGAACCGGATTGGTCGACAAGTGATCTTCGAGGAGCGGGAATGAGCGCGACCGGGAAGGGCAAGCAGCAGACCAGGACCGAAGGCGCGGTGAAGGACATGACCCACGGCATCATCGGCAAGGCCGCCGACGGCACGATGGCGGGCGGGCACTATGATCCCGGCTATGCGCCGGAAAAACGGTGAGCGGTGAGCGGTAAACCCGTGACCAGGGACCGGTGACCGGTGACCGGTGACCGGTGACCAGTAGATCGCCAGTTGAATCTCACACGCTGTCGCAGCAAATCCCAATGACCGCAAAACAGCACGCGGCGGTCGGCATGCCGCTCGCCGAGGTCGATACGCCGTCGCTCATCCTCGAGCTCGACGCGTTCGAGCGCAATCTCGCGCGCCTGAAAGAGTCGCTTGCGGGCGCTGCGGTTGCGGTCCGCCCGCACGCCAAGAGCCACAAGTGTCCGGAAATCGCTCTGCGCCAGGTCGCGCTCGGCGCGGTCGGCGTGTGCTGCCAGAAAGTGAGCGAGGCCGAAGCGATGGTCGGCGGCGGTGTCGCGGACGTGCTGATCGCCAACGAAGTCGTCGGCGCGCCGAAACTCGCGCGCCTCGCTGCGCTGGCGAAGCGCGCGCGTATCGCAGTGTGCGCTGATGACGCCGGGAACGTCGGCGCGCTCGATGCAGCCGCGCACACTGCCGGGGTCACGCTCGATGTCCTGGTGGAGATCAATGTCGGCGCCAACCGCTGCGGGGTCGAGCCGGGGGAGCCGGCGGTTGCGCTCGCGCGGCGCATCGCGGGCGCGAAGAACCTGCGTTTCGCGGGCCTGCAGGCATATCACGGCAGCGCTCAGCACCTGAGGCGTGTCGAGGAGCGGCGCGCCGCGATCGATGCGGCCATCGGCAAGGTCAGGCAGACGCTGGCAGGGCTGGGCGAGGCCGGGATCCAGTGCCCGAAGGTGACCGGCGCGGGCACAGGCACCTACGCATTCGAAGCGGCGAGCCGGATGTACACCGAGATCCAGCCCGGTTCGTACATATTCATGGACGGGGACTACGCGAAGAACGACTGGACCGAGAGCGGTGTCCCGCGCTTCGAGCATAGCCTGTTCGTGTGGACGACCGTGATGAGCCGCACGACACTCGAGCGTGCAATCGTCGACGCCGGCCTGAAGGCGTCGAGCACCGACTCGGGGATGCCGCGCGTGGCGGGGAACGGCGGGGTCGAGTACGTGAAGGCCTCCGACGAGCACGGCGTGCTGACGCTGAACGGCGCCCCGGGCTACGCGGTGGGCGACAAGTTGAAGCTGATACCGGGGCATTGCGATCCGACGGTCAATCTCTACGACGACCTGGTTTGCGTGCGCAACGGGCGGGTGGAGGCGATGTGGCCGATCAGCGCCCGTGGCGCTGTATGGTAACGATCGTGATCTGTGAACCGTGATCCGTGAATCGAAAGAGCCGACGGTAAAGGCGTGAGCCGTACCCCCCAAGGGGGTATTGAAAAGAATGATCCGACTGGACCGTGAGATGCGCGGGATCGTGACGCGGTAATAGCGAAGTACTGGGTTCAGTCAGATCACGGTTCACGCTTCTTCGTAAAGCGAGCGATAACATCTGGAGCTTGGCATGAAGACAATTAGAAAGATCGGATTCATCGGCGTTGGCAACATGGGCAACCCCATGGCCGGGCACCTGGTCAAGGCGGGGTTCGACGTCACCGTGTACGACATCCGCCCGGAAATGATGAAGGTGTTTGTCGCGCAGCACGGCGGCCGCGCGGCCGCCTCGCTGGTCGAAGTCGCGACCGGCGCCGATGCGGTGATCACGATACTGCCGAACGACAAGATCGTGCGGCAGGTGATCCTCGGCGAGGGCAGCGAGAATTGCGTCGCGGCCGTGCTCGATAAGGGAGCGGTAGTGATCGACATGAGCACGAGCGGGCCGACCGCGACACGCGCGCTCGCCGCGGCGCTCGAGCCGCGCGGCATCGCCACGGTCGACGCGCCGGTGATGGGCGGCGTGATCTTCGCGAAGGATGCGAGCCTCGACATCATGGTGGGCGGAGACGCGGCCGAGGTCGAGCGCCTCCAGCCCCTGCTCAAGGCGATGGGGCGCAACATCATCGTCTGCGGCAGCATCGGCACCGCGCATGCGCTCAAGGCGCTCGCCAATTACATCAACGCCTGCACGCTCATCAACAGCATCGAGGCGATGGTGGTGGGCAAGCGCTTCGGTCTCGATCTGAAGCTGATGGCCGAGGCGCTCACCACGATGTGCGCGGGCCGCAACCACCCGATCGCGAAGAAGATCGTGCCGCAGGTGCTCACGCGCAAGTTCGGCACCGGCATGGCGATGGCATTCATCGCCAAGGACGTGAAGATCGCGGTCGACACCGCGCACGATATCGGCGCCGCCGTGCCGCTCGGCGAAAAGGTCGCCGAACTGTGGGCCGACGCGGCCGCGAAGCTGGGCGGGGAGCTTGACCAGACGGAGATTGCGCGGTATTGGGAAGAGGCGAGCGGTGTCTCGCTGTCGCTCGAAAACCGTGACCAGTGACCGGTGTGGCGAGCGCGCTCGCCATGCTGTTGTCGAGTCACCGGTCACGATTCTAGGAGGAGAATAAGATGGCGCAGGAAAAAACCAAAGTGGTTCTGGGCACGGCGACGCCCGGCGGCGGCTTCCCCGCCTACGGCTGGCCGTACGCGGAGGTCCTCAACGAGGCGGACGCGACCCTCGCGATCGAGCCGATCAATACCAAGGGCAGCAACGAGAACGTGGTGTCGCTGAACGAGGGCAGGATCGACATCGGGCTCGTCACCGGAGAAGTGACCTACGAGGCGGTCAACGGTCTCGGCCGGCCGAAGGCGGACAACATCCGCATCATCAACGCCACCTATTCCCAGGCCGGCATGTTCATGGTGCGCGCCGACAGCGCGTACCAGTCCATCTCCGACCTCAAGGGCAAGCCGATCGCGTGGGGCGCGGCGAGCTCGGGCTTCATCGTGCTCGCGCGCTACGTGATGGACGGCCTCGGCCTCGACATGAAGAAGGATTTCGAGCCGCACCTGCTCGAGAAGGCGGGCGACGGTCCGCCCATGGTGCTCGACGGCCGCGCGGCCGCGATGTGGGGCGGCGGCGTGGGCTGGCCGCCGTTCATGGCGATCGCGAAAGGCCCGGCGGGCGGTCGCTTCGTTGCGCCGACTGCAGAGGAGATCAAGCGCATCCAGGCGAAGCACGCGTTCCTGAAAGCGACGACGATGCCGGCGGGGAGCTATCCGGGACAGCCGGGACCGGTCAATTCGGTCGGCTCCTGGCCGTTCGTTCTGGCGCGCGCTTCACTTCCGGACGACGTCGCCTATCACCTCGCGCGCGCGCTGCACAAGGGCCATGCGGTGCTCGCCAGCCGGATCGGGCAGGCGCAGGAGTCGACGCTGGAGAACACGCTCACCGCGGCGCCGGCGCGCGAGCTGATCCACCCCGGGGTGGTGAAGTACATGCGCGAAGCGGGCCTGCTCAAGTGAGCAGGCCGCTGATGGGTGACGGGTGATGAATGATGAGGGTTGAAACCGTAAATCAACGCAAATCACCCTAACTACGGCCGGCTGTTGCATGGCTGCGACGGAAATCTGGTAAATACCCCTCAATTACCAGGAGTTCTGTACGGCTTGGCAAGAACCGCGGTACACTTCCTCGGTCCAAAGCCGTTACTTCCGTATTAGTAAGCCGCAGGCATTGGAACCGATAGGGCGAGAGAACGATGTTTAACCAGCGCAAAGTTGCCCAGATGGCGGCCTGCCTCCTTGACCATGGGAAGGGCAGCATGAGTTACCTGAAGCTGATGAAGCTTCTCTACCTCGCGGACCGCGAATCCATGAAGCGCCACGGGGAGCCAATTTCAGGGGATCGCTACGTGTCTATGGATCATGGCCCGGTGCTCTCGCAAACGCTTAACCTCATCAATGGCGGGGTTGAGTTCGAGGAGGGCGGCTGGAATCACTGGATCAAGGGCAAAGCGGGCTACGAAGTGTCGCTGCGGCGCAAGGCATCGCGCGATGTGCTCGATGAACTGAGTGATGCCGAGCTTGATGTGCTCGACGCCATCTACGCCAAGTTTGGCAAAATGGATAAATGGAAGCTCAGGGACTACACGCATCGCTACTGTCCGGAATGGAAAGACCCCGAAGGGTCATCCTTGCCCATCGAAATCATTGATATTTTCAAAGCCCTCGGTCGCAGCCCGGCCGAGGCGAAAAAACTCGCTGGCAGAATTGAGCACGACCGCAGGATAGACAGGCTCTTCGCGGCGCTATGAGCCTGTTCGTGCCGTACCGGAGGGCGACACTGCTCATCCCTTCCGGCCCGGCACACGATCCCGACCGCAAGCATCTCTTCATCGTCCTCACGGACCCCGCTCAGGTTCTCGAATACACCGAAAAGCAGTCGCTGCTGGTCGGCGTAACGACCGTTCAGGCCGACCTGCCGCACGATCCTGCCTGCCTGCTACATGCGGGCGATCACGAGTTCATCCGGCACAAGAGCTTCGTGCATTATGCGAAAGCGCTCATCCACTCATCGCAAACTATCCTCAACGGGGTCAAGAAAGGCCTGCTGGTGCCGAAGGACATGCTGGTGGAGGAGATCTTTGCGCGTGTATGCAAGGGCCTCGTAGAATCCCGGTTTACGCCATGAAGAATAATGTCGTTCTACGAAGCCGTCGAGGCTGACCGGGACGCGGACGAATAACACCAGAGAACCATGCCGACGCTTGATTGGCTGGATCGCGAGCAGGCAATGCGGCGGGCCGACGAGGTGCCGTACCGGCTGCTGGAGCACGTCAGGAGCCATGGCGACCCGGCGGCCGCGAATCTGCTCATCCAGGGCGACAATCTCGAAGCGTTGAAGGCGTTGCTGCCGCTCTACCGCGGACGGGTGAAGTGCATCTAGACCCGCCGTACAACACGAAGAGCGCGTTCGAGCACTACGACGACAATCTGGAGCACAGTCAGTGGCTGTCCATGATTTATCCACGTCTCGTGCTGTTGCGCGAACTTCTCTCTGACGAGGGCAGCATGTGGGTGTCCATCGACGACAACGAGGGTCATTATCTCAAGGTGTTGATGGACGAGGTATTTGGACGGCGAAATTTTGTTTCCAACGTAATTTGGCAAAAAATGTTCTCGCCGAAAAGCACCGCGAGGCATTTATATAGCCATGGCCACCAAGTCAAACATTGAATGGACTGAGATGACTTGGAACCCGGTTACCGGGTGTACCAAAATCTGTCAGGGCTGCAAACACTGCTATGCCGAACGCATGGCAAAGCGTTTGGTCGCCATGGGTAGCGATCGTTATCGGAATGGCTTTCAGGTGACGCTACACCCCGATCTCTTGGACGTTCCCCGAGGTTGGCGTCAGCCCCGCGTCGTGTTTGTGAACTCCATGAGCGATCTTTTTCACGAGGTTATCCCGCTTGCGTACATCCAGCGGGTATTTGCTACGATGAGAGATTGTCCACACCATACTTTTCAGGTACTTACCAAGCGTAGTGAGAGGCTTGCGGAGTTTGCCCCGCAGCTTCCGTGGCCAAAGAACGTCTGGATGGGGGTGAGCGTTGAAGACGCACGTGTTCTGTCGCGCGTGCGCGAGCTTCAGGGTGTGCCAGCAGCAGTAAGGTTTCTTTCTCTTGAGCCGCTGATCGGGCCGTTGGATGGGCTACCGCTTAACGGAATCCACTGGGTGATCGTGGGTGGTGAATCCGGTCCGAAAGCGCGTCCGATGCGCAAGGGTTGGGTAACTTCAATTTTCCGCCAGTGCCGTTCTGCTCGGGTGCCGTTCTTCTTCAAGCAGTGGGGCGGCGTTCGCAAGGACATGACCGGTCGCGAACTTAACGGACGAACTTACGACGAAATGCCTGGGATTCTGCAGCCAGCGTAGTCAGAAATATCGGCGTTCATCTGCGTCCATCGGCGGCTAGAGCTAGAGTAATTCTTGGTCTGCCCTTATCCGCGTGTATCTGCGGTTTCATTGTTGTTTTTCTTGGCGGCCTTGGCGGTTCAATCTTGCTGTTCGTCAGTCGTCAGTCGTCACGCTTCATCGGCTAGAAGCCGTAGAGCCGCTGCGGATTCTCCACCAGCACCTTCTGCCGCGTCCCGGCGTCGGGAACCCAGTCGGCAAGGAGATCCGCCAAGTCGCCGTCGTTCGGCATCGCGCCCTTGGCCATGACGTGCGGCCAGTCGCTGCCCCAGACGATGCTGTCGGGGTTCGCCTTGATCAGCGCGTGGGCGAACGGCGTCACGTCCGCGTGCGGCATGCCGCTCGTGGAAATGCGATAGGGCCCGGTCAGCTTCACCCAGCAGCGCCCGTTGTCCACGGCCTTGAGCAACGCCTTGAACCCGGGCGTGTTGATACCCTTGTCGGTGCGCATGTAGCCGAGATGACCGAGCACGGTGTCCACCGGGAAGCTCGCGAGCGTGCGGTCGAGGTCGGGAAACTCGTCGACGTGCATCAGGAACTCCATGTGCCAGCCGAAGGGCTCGATGCGCTGCGCCAGCTTCTTCAGCGACGCAAGCGGCAGGGTGCCGGCCTTGCGGTCCTTCACGTCGACGATGTTCACGCGCACGCCGCGTATTCCCGCGTTGTGCATGACGTGCAGGTCCTGGCCCGAGATGTCCTCGGGCACGACCGCCACGGCGCGCAGGCGCTGGCGGTCGGTCTTGAGCGCTTCCAGTAGCACCGTGTTGTCGGTGCCATAGACGCTCGGCTGCACCAGCACGGCGCGCGCCACGCCCAGCGTGTCGAGCATCCGGCGGTAGTCGGGCAGCAGGCAGTCGGGCGGCGTATATACGCGCGCGGGCGAGTAGGCGTAGCGCGCCGCCGGGCCCAGGATGTGGGCGTGGCTGTCGCACGAGTTGGCGGGCAGCGCGAGCTTCGGCTGGCGCGGCTTGAAGTCGGGGGGCGCGCAGGCCGGCGCGCCGGCATCGGCTTGTGGCTTGGTCATTTCGTGGAATCTGTAAGTCTGAGTTAAGAGCGCCTGGAATCCGTCTCAAAAATCGCTGAAGAGCAATGAAACCGCCGATGAACGCCGATGAACGCGGATAAAACCACAATTAGCACAGCGGGTCGGTAGTTTTTACGTTTCTATCGGCGTTAATCGGCGTTTATCTGCGGCTAAGTTTTTGGTCTTTCGCCTCTAAGCGGTCGCGGCCTGGGTGCGCGCTTCCTTGAGGCCGGGCATGGTGAATCCGATCTCCCGGAGTTCGGATGCGAGCGCGCCCGACTCCGCCTTGGTGAGCTCGATCAACGGCGGGCGCACGGCCGCCCACCCGGGATCATCGCTGAAATGCGCAATCCCCGCCTTGAGCGCCGAGATCATGGTGTATTTCCTGCCGAATGCGTTGCGCACGACGTCCAGCGCTTTTTGCTGGTCCTCGGCGTGGTTGCTCTGCCATTCGGCGAAGAGCCGGTGGATTGCCGCCGGATTGACGTTGGCGGTGGCCGAGATGCAGCCCGCGCCGCCGTTTCGCATGTTGGCGAGCAGGAACGACTCGCTGCCGGCGAACACGTCGAACCCCGACTTGGCGAAATGGTCGAGCATCATCCTGGTGTTGCTCCAGTCACCAGAGCTGTCCTTCATTCCGGCGATGGCGTGCGGATACTTCTTTAGCAGCCGTTCCACGAGCTCGGGCGTGATGCCGATCACCGCCACCGGCGGAATATGGTAGAGGTAGATGCGCAGGCGATCGTCGCCGACGCGCTCGATGATCTCGGAGAAATTCCGGTAGAGCCCCTCGTCGCTCACACCCTTGTAGTAGAACGGCGGCAGCATCAGCACTCCCGCGCAGCCCGCCTTGACCGCATGCTCGGTCAGCCGCACCGAATCGGAGAGCGCGCAACAGCCGGTGCCGGGCATCATCCGGGAGGGGTCGACGTCGGCCGCCAGCAGTGCGTCGAGCAGTGCGATGCGCTCGTTGACCGACAGGGAATTGGCTTCACTATTGGTGCCAAAGACGGCGAGCCCGCAGTTCTGCGACAGCAGCCAGCGGCAGTGCGCGGAGAGGCGCTCGGGATCGGGGCTCAGGTCCTTGTTGAACGGCGTGACGACGGGTGCGAGCACGCCCTTGATGCGCTTTTGCTGGGTCATGGCGGTGCTTCCTCGTGGCGGATCTGCGTCCGGATGTTGGGCAACGGCTGATGCGGATGGTGCGGTGCCGGTAGCCGTTTCAGGATAGCATACCGCCCAGGAGTTTGTCGGACTTGGTCCCGACAAACTCCTGATGCAAAACCGGCGCCGGACAGAATGCATTGCCCTCGTCCGCCTGCCGGCTTGCGGCGCCGGCCGTGGACGCGGCTTCGAAGCATCGGCCCGGCACGGCATGGCCGCCGTGCCGGGCGCGTGTAACATGGCGACTCTGGCCATGCCGGAGAGTGAAAAATCTTGAGTACGTTAAAAATATTGGGCGCGGGGCCGGTGAAGCGCGGGGTGACGCTGCTCGCGGAGAAATTCGAGAAAACATCCGGGCATCGCGTCAGCGTCGAATTCGCCGGCGCGCCGAACGTGCGGGAGCGGGTGCTTGCGGGCGAGGCGGTCGACGTCGCCGTTGCGCCGCAGGCAGCGATGGAGGAGTTTGCGCAGCAGGGAAAAGTCGATGGCGCCACGCGCATCGTGGTCGGGCGCTCGCGCATGGGCATTGCGGTCAGGAAGGGCGCGCCGCTTCCCGAGATGGCGAGTGTCGAGGGGTTCAAGCGGGCGCTGATGCAGGCCGACGAGATCGTCTGCAACGTTGCATCGAGCGGCGCCTACATGGTCGCGCTGCTGGAACGGCTCGGCATGGCCGACGCCACGGGCGGCAAGGTGCTCAAGCTGCCCAATACGGTCAAGGTGATGGAGCACGTTGCCGGGTCCCCGGCCCGCGCATTGGGCGTGGGCCAGCTCGCGGAAATCAGCGAGCTCGTCGATGCGGGAACTGCCGTCGTGCTGGCTGCGCCGCTCCCCGATGCGATCCAGAACGTCACGGCCTACGGCGCCGCGGCGATTGCCGGGAGCGGGGCCAGGGACGCGGCGGCGGCGTTCACGGCATTTCTCGCGACCCCCGAGGCGAAGGCGGTATTTTCCTCGACCAGCATCGACTGACATTGGAGTCTGGACTTTTTCGGAAGGGCTTCAGCGCATGGCAAATCTCAAGGTATTGAGCGCAGGCGCGGTAAAGCGCGGCGTGGCACAGATCGCCGCCGAATTCGAGCGCGCGACCGGAACCCAGGTCGCGATCGAGTTCACCCCGGTGCCCGAAGTACGCCGGCGCATCGCGGCGGGCGAGGCGGCGGACGTGATCGTCGCGACCCCGGCGGCGATGGATGAATTTGCGGCGCAGGAGAGAATCGCGCACGACTCGCGCGGCTTCATCGGCTGCTCGCGCATGGGCGTGGTGATCCACGCCGATGCCCCGGTGCCGCCGCTCGACGATACGGCCGCCTTCACGCAGGTTCTGCTGTCCGCCTCGGAAGTCGTGCGCAACGAGGCTTCGAGCGGGATTTACTCCGCGAAGCTTCTGGACCGGCTCGGGCTCACGCAGAAGCTGGGGGAGAAAGCTGTCGTGGTGAAGACCGGCTCGGGCATCATGGAGTACGTTGCCGCGCATCCCCCGGGCGCCGTGGGGCTCGCGCAGATCTCGGAGGTGATGGTGATGATAGCCAAGGGCTGCCGAGTCAAGCTCGCCGCGCCATTGCCGGACGAGATCCAGAACATGACGAGCTACGAGGCCGCGGCGTCAAGCCAGGCGCCCGACGCCGCTCGCGCGCTCGCTCGCGCACTTGCCGCACCGGAGGCGAAGAAAGTCTTCGCGGCAACCGGGATCAGCTGACCCCCGCGCCGGCGCCGAGCCCGATTCAAACCGCACCTCCGGCGGGGGTAACCCAGCCGCCTGCTCGATTTCAG
>Ga0326597_10006763_pt1 | contig 15655 bp, 13 predicted proteins | sample RVTome_12_FD_203789 | JGI IMG/M metagenome (GOLD analysis project Ga0326597, IMG submission 203789) | Soil microbial communities from uranium-contaminated site in the Upper Colorado River Basin, Wyoming, United States - RVT100D185 | ecosystem: Environmental > Terrestrial > Soil > Contaminated >...
CGATCCGCGAGGGCGGGCGGACGGTGGGCGCGGGTGTGGTGACGAAGATCAAGAAATAGTCATCAGTCGTCAGCCATCAGTCATCAGTTTTGACTGCACTGACCACTGAGCACTGACGACTGACGACTGAGGGCTTTGAGGCATAGATGCCACGCGAAAACATCATAATGGAATGCACCGCCTGTAAGAGCCGGAACTACTTCTCGACCAAGAACCGGCGGAAGCATCCCGAGCGGGCGGAGTGGAAGAAATACTGTCCACGGTGCAACAAGCAGGTGCCGCACAAGGAATCGAAGTAGCCGTGGCGACGGAGGCGCTTGTCGAGGCCCGCAAGGGCATCGTGGGCCGGCTGGCCGATTTCCTGCGGGAGGTCCGCGGCGAGATCCAGAAGGTCACTTGGCCCGGGATCGAGGAGCTGCGCAAAGCCACGCTCGTGATCGTGATCTTCGTGGCGCTCCTCGGGCTCGTGATCGGCTTGATGGATTTGCTGCTGCAGCTGGTGTTCGTCACCGGCGTCGCGCGCCTGTTTTCATGAGCGAGCACCGCTGGTACGCGATCCAGGTCACGGCGGGCCACGAGAACAAGGTGCGATCGCTCGTGCAGCGGCGCATCCAGGAGGATCCGCGGCCCGAGGAGGAGCGGTCGATTCGCAAGGCCCTGGTCCCCACCCAGGAAATGGTGGAGATCAAGAACGGCAAGAAGGTGACGGTGGAGCGGAAGATGTATCCCGGGTACGTCATGGTGGAAATGGTGCTCAACCAGGAGACCATCCACGTCATCAACGGGATTCAGGGCGTGATCAAGTTCGTAGGCACGGGGCGGTTGCCGATGGCCCTGCGGCCGGACGAAGTGAACCGGCTGCTGGGAATCGCGGAGCCGGTGCCGGAAGAGGAGCCGAAGGAGGAGATCCCGTTCCTGGTCGGCCAGGTGGTGGAGATCACCGAGGGTCCGTTCTCGGATTTCAGCGGGACGGTCGAAGAGGTGCTCTCGGACAAGGGCAAGGTGCGGGTGTCGGTGTCGCTGTTCGGGCGCCCCACCTCGGTGGAACTCGATTACTTGCAGTTGAAAGCTCACTGACGGCTAGACGCACAGCCGCTCAGGGGCACCCCACCACGGGTTGACGTGGGAGTCCGCGTGGCGGACGTGAACGAGAGGTCGTAAATGGCTAAGCCGATCACCGCGGTGGTAAAGCTGCAGGTGCCCGCCGGGCAGGCGACCCCGGCGCCGCCGGTCGGAACGGCCCTGGGCCCCCATGGGGTCAACATCATGGACTTCGTGAAGCAGTTCAACGCGAAGACCCAGGGCGCAGCGGGGATGATCACGCCGGTCGAGGTGACGATCTTCAAGGACCGGACTTTCACCTTCATTACCAAGACGCCACCCGCCGCGATCCTCCTCAAGAAGGAGGCGGGTATCGAGAAGGGCTCGCCCACCTCGAACCGGCAGAAGGTGGGGACAGTGACCCGGGCGCAGGTGCAGAAGATCGCCGAGATCAAGATGCCCGACCTCAACGCCACCACGCTCGACGCGGCGATGAAGATGGTGGCGGGCACCGCTCGCTCGATGGGTCTCGAGGTGGTGGACTGATGCGCGCGCACGGGAAGAAGTACCGGAGCGCCGTCGCCACGCTCGAGTCCCGCAAGCTGTTCGGGCCGCGCGAAGCGGTTGACCAGGTGAAAGCGGTGGCGTTCGCGAAGTTCGATGAGTCGGTGGACGTCGCGGTGCGGCTGGGCGTCGATCCCAAGCACGCCGATCAAATCGTGCGCGGCACGGTGTCGCTGCCGCACGGCACCGGGAAGACGGTGCGGGTCCTGGCGATCACGTCGGGCGACAAGGCCAAGGAAGCCGAGGCGGCCGGCGCGGACTTCGTGGGGACCGACTACATCCAGAAGATCAAGGACGGCTGGTTGGACTGCGACGTGATCGTGGCCACGCCAGACGTCATGGGCCAGCTCGGCGCGTTGGGGAAGATCCTCGGCCCACGCGGGTTGATGCCGAACCCCAAGGCGGGGACAGTGACGATGGACGTCGGGCGAGCGGTGAAGGAGCTGAAAGCGGGCAAGATCGAGTTCCGCGTCGACAAGAGCGGCATCGTCCACGCGCCGATCGGGAAGCGGTCGTTCGCCGCGGAGGCGCTGGAGCGGAATCTCCACGCGTTTATGGAAGCGATCGTGCGGGCCAAGCCTTCCGCCGCCAAGGGCCAGTATGTCCGGAGTGTGACGGTGTCGAGCACGATGGGGCCTGGTGTGCCCGTGGATCCGGCGGGGTATCACGTATGAAGGCGACCAAGGCGCAAAAGCAGGAGACGGTGACGGCGCTCGCCGGCCGGTTACAGCGCTCGGCCACCGTCTACCTGACGGATTTCACGGGGCTCAACGTCGCGAAGGCGACCGAGCTGCGGCGCCGGTTGCGGGCCGCGGGCGTCGAATATGTGGTCGTGAAGAACACGCTGGCGCGTCGGGCGCTCGACGCCGCCGCGGTGACGGGGCTCGAAGGGCACCTCGCCGGACCCACGGCCCTGGTGCTGGCGGGCCGCGATCCGGTGAGCGCGGCGAAGGTGCTGACGGATTTCGCGCGGGAGTTCGAGAAACCCGCGATCAAGATCGGATTGGTGGAAGGGAAGGCGGTGTCGGCCGACCAGGTCAAACGGCTGGCCACGCTGCCGTCCAAGCCGGAGCTGCTCGCCCAGCTGGGTGGGGCGTTCCAAGCGCCGATGGCGGGATTCGTCGGCGCGATGCACGGATTGCTGCAGATGATGGTGGGTGCCCTCGAGGCGCTCCGGACCACGCGCGCCGACGGCGCCGCGTCTTAACGGGTAGGAGACCAGACATGGCTACGCAGACCAGTATGAGCAAGGACGAGATTCTCGACGCCATCGGCAACATGTCGGTGTTCGAGCTCGCGGAGCTGATCGAGGCGTTCAAGTCGAAGTTCAACGTGACCATCGCGGCGCCGGTGGCGGCGGCGCCCGCGGCCGCGGCGGGCGGGGCGGCGGCCCCAGCGGTCGAGGAGCAGACCGAGTTCTCGGTCATCCTGAAGAGCGGTGGCGAGAAAAAGATCCAGGTGATCAAAGAAGTCCGCGCAATCACCAACCTCGGCCTGAAGGAGGCCAAGGATCTGGTCGAAGCCGGCGGGTCGGTGAAAGACGGCGTCTCCAAGCAGGAAGCCGAAGAAATCAAGAAGAAGCTCGAAGCGCAGGGCGCGGTTGTCGAACTGAAGTAGTCCGCGGGCAGACGGCGTGCGCCATTGGGGCGCGCGTCGAACTCGTGGTCTTCTTCGGTTCTACGACATGCGCGAATTGAACAACCTCCTGCTCGCTGGTCGAGCACCTCTTGCTCCGCCCCGGACTCCGAATGCGAGTCCGGGGAGGCGGGGCCTTTTGCGTTTGGCTGAGGGTCTGACATGACGAAGACTGTACCGGTAGTGTCGTTCGCGAAGCTCGACACGGGCATGCCCATGCCCCACCTGCTCGACATCCAGACGCTGGCGTTCCGGTCGCTCCTGGCGCCAGACGGGAAGGGCGCCGAGCGCGCCGACGTCGGGCTGGAACGGGTGTTCAAGGACCTGTTCCCGATCCAGGACGTGAACGGGAATTACTCGCTCGAGTTCGTGAAGTACGCGCTCGGGGAGCCGAAGTATTCAGTGGAGGAGTGCATCGAGCGCGACATGACGTACTCGGTGCCGCTCAAGGCGACGCTGCAGCTGGTCGTGATGGAGGAGGTCGGGGAGACCACCAAGACCAAGCGGCCCAAGAACATCATCGAGAAGGAAGTCTACCTCGGTGAGCTGCCCATCCTCACGCCGCTCGGCACGTTCGTCATCAACGGCGCCGAGCGGGTGATCGTGTCGCAGCTGCACCGCTCGCCGGGCGTGGTGTTCGAGGAGAGCGTCCACCCCAACGGGCAGCGGCTGTTCTCGGCGCGGATCATCCCGTTCCGGGGCTCGTGGGTCGAGTTTACCATCGACATCCACGACGTGATCTACGTCCACATCGACAAGAAGAAAAAGTTCCCGGCGACCGCCTTGTTGCGCGCCTTCGGCTACGGCAGCAACGCGGACATCTTGAAGCTGTTTTACGCGACGAAGGACATCGACATCACGGGCAAGCTCGAGGGCCGCGCCCAGAAGCGCGAGGTCCTGGGCACGCTGCTCGCGGTCGACGCTCCCGATCCGGAGAACAAGAAGGGCGAGCCGCTCGGCCGGGTCGGCGACGAGCTCACCCTCGACAAGTTCAACACCTTCCGCCGTGCCGGGATCTCCAAGGTGAAGGTGTTCGCGGGCTATACCGGGCTCGACCTGCGGGACGAAGCCCAACCCACCAGCACGCGCGAGCGAGCGGGCCCGTACATCCTGGCGTCGGACGTCGCCGATCCGGAGACCGGCGAGGTACTGGCCGATGCGGGTCGCGAGCTGTCCGACACCCTGAAAAAGCGGCTGCTCAAGGCCGGCGCGCACCTGGTGGACGTGCTGTTGCCGGCGGGGCGCAGCGAATCGCCGCTCATCAAGAACACGCTGCTCAAGGACCCGACGCACACTGAGGCGGAGGCGCTGGAGCAGATCTACACACTGCTGCGCCCGGGCGAGGCGCCGAATCTCGAGACGGCGCGGCAGGCGCTTGAGCGGTTGTTCTTCCATCCCAAGCGGTACGATCTGGGCCGGGTGGGGCGCTACAAGATCAACCAGCGGCTCAAGCTGAACTCGCCGAAGGACCACACGGTCCTGACGGAAGAGGACTTCATCGCGATCATCCGCTACCTGATCGAGCTGCGCGAGGGGCGGGGGTACACCGACGACATCGACCACCTCGGCAATCGCCGGGTGCGCTCGGTGGGCGAGCTGATCGCCAATCAGTTTTCGGTCGGGCTGTCGCGCATGGCCCGGCTCATCAAGGAGCGGATGAGCATCAACAACGATCCGGAGCGGATCACGCTCGACGATCTGGTCAACGCGCGGACGGTGAGCGCGGTGATCCAGGCGTTCTTCGGCAGCTCGCAGCTGTCGCAGTTCATGGATCAGACGAACCCGCTGGCTGAGCTGACGCACAAACGCAGGCTGAGCGCGCTCGGTCCCGGGGGCCTGACGCGCGAACGGGCCGGCTTCGAAGTGCGCGACGTCCACTACTCGCAGTACGGCCGCATGTGTCCGATCGAGACGCCAGAAGGTCCGAACATCGGCCTGATCACGAGCCTCTCGTGCTATGCGCGGGTCAACGATCTCGGGTTCGTCGAGACGCCCTACCGCATCGTGCGGGACGGAAAAGTGACCGACGAAATCCGCTGGCTGTCGGCGTCGGAAGAGGAGGAATATTCGGTGGCGCAGGCCAACGCGCCGCTCACCGACGACGGCCGCTTCGCCGAGGACCTCGTGCTGTGCCGCAAGCGGGATGACTACCCGATGTTGGCGCCCGCCAAAATCGACTTCATGGACGTGGCGCCCGAGCAGCTCGTTTCGATCGCCGCGGCACTGATCCCGTTCCTGGAGCACGACGACGCGAACCGCGCCCTGATGGGCTCGAACATGCAGCGCCAGAGCGTGCCGCTCCTCTTCCCGCAGGCCCCCCTCGTGGGGACCGGACTCGAGGAGAAAGTGGCGCGCGACTCGGGCGCGGTGGTCATTGCCCGGCGCGGCGGCACCGTCACGCGCGTCACCGCCGACGAGATCATCATCGATGCCGGGGACGACGACCGGCGGGCGACCGACAACCCGCTCGCCCGGCTCAAGCAGCACGACCGCTTCCGGCTGAAGAAGTTCTGGCGGACCAACCAGGACACCGCCATCAACCAGCGGCCGCTGGTGAACGTGGGCCAGCGCGTGAAGGCCGGGCAGATCGTCGCCGATGGCGCCGGCACCGAGCGGGGCGAGCTCGCCCTGGGGGCGAACGTCACCGTCGCCTTCATGCCGTGGTACGGGCACAATTTCGAGGACGCCATCGTGCTGTCCGAGCGCCTGGTGAAGGACGACGTGTATTCGTCGATCCACATCCAGGAGCTCGAGCTGCACGTGCGCGACACCAAACGCGGGCGCGAAGAGATCACGCGCGAGATCCCGAACGTCGCCGAGGAATCCCTCGTGGACCTGGACGAACGGGGCATCGTGCGCATCGGGGCCCACGTGAAAGCCGGCGATATCCTGGTCGGCAAGATCACGCCGAAGGGAGAAACCGAGCTCAGCCCGGAGGAGAAGCTGCTCACCGCGATCTTCGGCGAGAAGGCGAAGGACGTGAAGGATTCTTCGCTGAAGGTCCCGCCGGGGATGGAGGGGGTCGTCATCGACGTGAAGATCTTCTCGCGGATCGAAGACCAGGTGGTCGAGAAGGACCGCGGCGAGCGGATCGGCGAGGTGCGCCGCCTCGAGGGCGAGGAAAAGGCGCGGATCTCCGAGGCGATGTACGCCGAGCTGCGTGACCAGCTGGCCAATCAGGAAGTGGGGCTGATGCTCAAGGCCGGGACCGTGGAGGAATACCTCCCGGCCGGCACGAAGCTCACCCGCGCCCAGCTGCAGGAAATCGACTTCAGCGACGTGGATCTGAAGACGCTGCGCGTCGCCAACAAGACGGTGAACGAGCGGCTGCGGGGCGTGCTGGATGCGGCGGCCGGTGAGCGGGCGAAAATGGAGGAGAAGTCCGAGGACCAGATCGACAAGATCCTGCAGCCCGACGAGCTGCCCCCGGGCGTGATCCAGCTCGTGAAAGTCTACGTCGCCGAGAAGCGCAAGATCTCGGTGGGCGACAAGATGGCGGGCCGCCACGGGAACAAGGGCATCATCGCGCGCATCGTGCCGGAGGAGGACATGCCGTTCCTGCCGGACGGGTCGCCGGTGGACATCGTGCTGAACCCGCTCGGCGTGCCGTCGCGCATGAACGTGGGCCAGATCCTCGAGACGCACCTCGGCTGGGCCGCGCGCATCCTGGGCTTCGATGCCAAGACCCCCGTGTTCCAGGGGGCCAACGAGACCGAGATCGGAGTCCTGCTCCGGCTGTCCGGGCTCACCTGGGCCGCGGAGGCGCTGCGGCTCGCGGTGCGGCCGCCCGAGATCGATGCCGATGCGGTGCGCCGCATCGTCGGCGACCTGCGGCGCCTGCCGCACGCCAACGGCGAACGGCCCGACGTCTCGACCGCTGGGATCGCGTTGCTCGGATCGCGCGCGCTCACCGCCGATACCCGGGACGTGTACCACAAGCTGGTCGACTTCCTCAAGTTCGCGGCCAAGGAGCTGGCGGAGCGCGAGCTCGGCCAGCGGCGCGCCGAGCAGGAGTATCACGACGCGCGACTCGCCGCCACCGAGGGCAAGGTCGAGAAGGCGGCACTCAAGGCGGGCCAGAAGGAAGTCGAGAAACTGCTGGCGCGCGACAAGCCGGGCGAGGTGCTGGCCAGCGCCGGACTCCCGGCGCTGGGGGCGATGCTCGGGCCCGCCTCGGAGGCGGACGTCGACCAGGCAGTGGACGAGATCCTGCGCGCCGCGGGGCTGTCGCCGGCGGGCAAGGCGCGACTGCGCGACGGGCGCTCGGGGGAGTTCTTCACCTCCGATGTCACCGTCGGCATGATCTACATGATGAAGCTCTCGCACCTGGTCGACGACAAGATCCACGCGCGCTCGATCGGGCCGTACTCGCTCGTGACGCAGCAGCCGCTCGCCGGCAAAGCGCAATTCGGCGGTCAGCGGTTCGGCGAGATGGAAGTGTGGGCGCTCGAAGCGTACGGGGCGGCGCACACGCTGCAGGAGATCTTGACCGTCAAGTCGGACGACGTGAACGGCCGCAGCCGCGTCTACGAGGCCATCGTCAAGGGGCAGAATCTGCCGAAACCGGGCATCCCCGAATCCTTCAACGTGCTGGTGAAGGAACTGCAGGCCCTGGGGCTCCGTGTGACCCTGGGGACCACCGAGGACGTCGAAGAGTAAGGGGAAAGGGAGCACACCGATGATCGATTTCCGGAGCGGTCGCGAGCCGAAAAACGCGAGCTTCGACTACATCCAGATCCGGATCGCCTCACCCGAGGAGATCCGGGGCCCAAAGGATTCCAAGGAGCGCGAACGCCTGGAGCTACAGGGGCAGCGCACCTGGTGGTCGTGGGGTGAGGTCACCAAGCCCGAGACCATCAACTACCGCTCCTTCAAACCGGAGCGGGATGGGCTGTTCTGCGAGCGCATTTTCGGTCCGGTCAAGGACTGGGAGTGCCACTGCGGGAAGTACAAGCGCATCCGCTACCGCGGCGTGATCTGCGACCGCTGCGGCGTGGAGGTGACGTTGTCGAAGGTGCGCCGCGAGCGGATGGGCCACATCGAGCTCGCGGTGCCGGTGGCGCACATCTGGTTCTTCAAGACGCTACCGTCGCCGATGGGGAATCTGCTCGACATGACGCTGCGTGACCTCGAGCGGGTGATCTACTACACGAACTACGTGGTGATCGAGCCGGGCGATCAGGAAGTGGAGGAGCGGGAGCTGCTGGACGAAGACCGCTACCTCGAGCTACGCGCCAAGGCCAAAGCCGAGGGCGACTCGGCGTTTCGCGCCGACATCGGCGCGCCGGCGGTGCGGGCGCTGCTCGAGCGCATCAACGTCGACAAGCTCTCCGACGAGCTGCGCGAGGTCGTGGCCACGGAAACGAGCCAGCACCGCAAGAAGCAGATGCTCAAGCGGCTCAAGATCGTGGACGCGTTCCGCAACTCCGGCAACGCCGGCGAGACGCGCAACAACCCGCAGTGGATGATCCTTGACGTCGTGCCGGTGATTCCTCCCGATCTGCGGCCGCTCGTGCCGCTGGACGGTGGGCGCTTCGCCACGTCGGACCTCAACGATTTGTATCGCCGGGTGATCAACCGAAACAACCGGCTGCAAAAGCTGATTCTGCACCGGGCTCCCGAGGTCATCCTGCGCAACGAGAAGCGGATGCTGCAGGAGGCGGTGGACGCGCTGTTCGACAACGGCCGCCGCTCCAAGGCGATTCGCGGGCGCGGCAAGCGGCCGCTCAAGTCGCTGTCCGACATGCTCAAAGGCAAGCAGGGGCGGTTCCGTCAGAACCTGCTCGGCAAGCGCGTGGACTATTCGGGCCGCTCGGTAATCGTGGTGGGCCCGGAGCTGCGGCTGCACCAGTGCGGGTTGCCCAAGGCGATGGCGGTGGAGCTGTTCAAGCCGTTCATCATCCACAAGTTGGTGGAGAAGGGCATCGCCGAGACGGTCAAGCGGGCGAAGAAGATCGTGGAGAAGGAGTCGCCGGAAGTGTACGAGATCCTCGAGGAGATCATCGAGGACCATCCGGTGCTCTTGAACCGCGCCCCGACGCTGCACCGGTTGGGGATCCAGGCGTTCGAGCCGGTCCTGGTCGAGGGGAAGGCGATCCGCATCCACCCGCTCGTCTGCGCGGCATTCAATGCCGACTTCGACGGCGACCAGATGGCCGTGCACGTGCCGCTCTCGTTCGAGAGCCAGATCGAGTCGCGGCTGCTGATGATTTCATCGAACAACGTCCTCAAGCCCTCCGACGGCCGGCCGGTGGCCGAGCCGTCGCAGGACATGGTGCTGGGCTGTTACTTCCTCACCAAGGAGCCGGTGGAGTTCGAGGGCCGCCTCGCGAAAGCGCCGCGGATCGGATCGATGGCGGAGCTCGAGATGAGACTCGCGCTGGAGCGGTTGGCGTTCCACAGCCCGGTGCACTACTGGTACACGCCCCCAGCCGACGCCGGCGAGGCACGCTGGGTCGCCACCACGGCGGGACGGGTGATCTTCAACAGCATCCTCCCCGACATGCTGCGCAAGGACCTCGGGTTCCAGAACAAGGCGATGCGCAAGCGCGATCTCTCGGAGCTGGTGTTCGAGAGCTACCGCCGCGCGGGGCTCACCCCCACGGTGCAGTTCCTGGACGCGCTGAAGGAGTTCGGGTTCCGCTACGCCACCATGGGCGGTGTCTCGATCGGCGTCGAGGACCTGGAGATCCCGGCGGAGAAGACGTCGCTGTTGCACGACGCCGAAGCGCGCGTCGAGCGGTTCCAGCGCGCCTATGCGACCGGCCAGATCACCTTCGGGGAGCGCTACAACAAGGTGATCGACGCCTGGACCCACGCCAACAACGACATCGCCGAGGCGATGGTCGCGACGATGCGGAAGTCGAAAGGTGGGTTCAATCCCGTCTATATGATGTTCGACTCGGGAAGCCGGGGCAGCCGCGACCAGATCCGCCAGCTCGCGGGCATGCGCGGCCTCATGGCCAAGCCGCAGAAGAAGCTCACGGGCGGCATCGGCGAAATCATCGAGAGCCCGATCAAGTCGAACTTCCGCGAGGGGCTCAGCGTGCTCGAGTACTTCATCTCGACGCACGGCGCTCGCAAGGGTCTCGCGGACACGGCGTTGAAGACCGCCGACGCGGGCTACCTCACCCGCCGCCTGGTGGACGTGGCGCAGGACGTCACGGTCACCGAGGAAGACTGCGGCACCATCCTCGGGCTCGAGATGTCGGCGCTCAAGGAGGGCGAGGACATCATCGAGCCGCTGCGCGAGCGCCTGGTGGGGATCGTGGCCCTCGAGGAGGTCACCGATGCGCACGAGCTCGACGAGCACAGCCAGCCCAGGGTGCTGGTCGAGGCGGGGAAGCAGATCGACGAGGACACGGCGCAGGCGATCGAGGACGCCGGCATCGAATTCGTGAAGATCCGCTCAGTGCTGACGTGCGAGGCGCGGCGCGGCATCTGCCGCATGTGCTACGGCCGCAACCTGGCCACCATGGACATGGTAGATCTGGGTGAGGCGGTCGGCATCCTCGCCGCCCAGTCGATCGGCGAGCCGGGGACGCAGCTCACCCTGCGGACGTTCCACATCGGCGGCACCGCGGCCCGCATCGCGGAGCAGACGGTGCGCAAGACCAAGGTCGAGGGCGTGATCGAGTACGGCGAACGGCTGGTGTTCGTCGATACGCCGGAAGGCCAGAAGATCGTCACGAGCTACGAAGGGGAGCTGGTGCTCAAAGCCGCCGCGCATGGGCCGAAGGAGGGGGCGGTCGGGAAGCTCGCGGTGCACTCGCGCTTCCATGTGCCGCTCGGCGCAACGCTCATCGCCACCGACGGCCAGCAGGTGGCCCGGGACGGCGTACTGTTCACGTGGGACCCGTACACGAACCCGATCCTCACCGACGTGCCGGGCATCGTGCGCTTTGTGGACATCGTGGAGGACGAAACGGTTCGCGAAGAGCTGGACGAGATCACCGGCCGGCGCCAGCGGGTGATCATCGAGGACCGGGACAAGAAGCTGCACCCGCACATCGAGGTCGTGCAGAAGAAGGGGGAGAAGGAGAAACGCTTGCGCGACTTCGTCATCCCGGAGGGCGCGCAGCTCACGGTGGAGGACGGGCAGGAGGTGTACGCGGGCCAGGTGCTCGCCAAGGTGTCGCGCGAGGCGTACAAGACACGCGACATCACGGGTGGGCTGCCGCGGGTTGCCGAGCTGTTCGAGGCACGGCGCCCCAAGGACCCGGCCACGATCTCCGAGGTCGACGGCACGGTGCGGTTCGGCGACATCAAGCGCGGCAAGCGCGAGATCTTCATTCATCCCGAGGAAGGGGAGCCGCAGCTGTACGAGGTGCCGGCGGGCAAGCATTTGCGCGTGCACGAGGGCGACCGCGTGCGGGCCGGCGACCGCCTCACCGAGGGGCCGGTGAACCCGCACGACATCCTGCGCATCAAGGGACCGCGTGCGGTGCAGGAGTATCTCCTGAACGAAGTGCAGGAGGTGTATCGCCTGCAGGGCGTGAAGATCAACGACAAGCACATCGGCGTGATCGTGCGGCAGATGCTGCAGAAGGTGAAGGTCGTGGACCCGGGCGACACCGAGTCCCTCGAGGGCGAAAACGTCGACAAACTCACGTTCCGCGAGGCGAATCACCGGGTGAAGACGAAAGGCGGCAAGCCCGCGACGAGCGAGCCCCTGCTGCTCGGCATCACCAAAGCGAGCCTCACGACGCAGTCGTTCATCTCGGCGGCGTCGTTCCAGGAGACGACGCGGGTGCTGACCGACGCCGCCATCCGGGGGGCGAAGGACGACCTCCTGGGTCTGAAGGAGAACATCATCATCGGGCATCTCATCCCGGCGGGATCGGGTATCTACCGGTACCACGACATCGAGATCGAGCCGCCCGAGGGCTTCACGCCGCCCACGCCGCCGCCGGAGCTGTTCCCCGGCGTGGCGCCGGTGCCGGAAGAGGCCGAGGTGGAGTAAGCAACGGCACTAACGTACAAGCGCCCGGGAGCGATCCCGGGCGCTTGTGCTAGTGGAGTGGTGCGGTTTTCCGCGCCGCTCGGCGCGAGAACGATACAGGTCGGCAGCCGTCCCCGGCCATAATGGGGCGTGGTTGACCCTTGCTCCCGTGGCACCGAGGACACGATCATATGGGTATGGCCGCCCCGATCTACTACACGGCCGAGATGGTCCGAGCGCTTCCCGACGACGGCAACCGCTACGAGGTCGTGCACGGGGAGCTACTCGTGACCCCGGCACCGCGGCCCTGGCACGAGGAGATCGTCGGCCGGCTGTACAGAGCCTTGCAGGATTACCTCCAACACGAACCTGTCGGCCACGCGTTCGGGTCGCATTCCGACATCTCGTGGGGTCGGTACGTTCGGGTCGAGCCGGACGTGTTCGTCGTCCCGATCGAACAGGCCCGCAGCCTCGACTGGAGGCGGATGCGCGATCTGCTGCTGGTGGCGGAGGTTCTAAGCCCGTCGTCCGGCCGCGGGGATCGCTTTACGAAGCGGCGCTTGTATCAGGAGCGGCGCGTCCCGGTGTACTGGATCGTAGACGGAGACGAAGGACTGGTCGAGGTATGGACGCCCGACATTGAGTTTCCGGTGGTCGAACGGGAACGTGTGGCGTGGCAGCCGGCCGGCGCCGGCCGTGCATTCGTTTTGGATCTGAGGGAGCTGTTCCGGCCCATCTGAGACGCGCCGAAGCTGCGAGGATACCATGGCGACAGAAGTCAACTGGGACATTCGAAGAGAGGGGCGCGCTTGGACAGCCGACGAAGCCATGCCGCGCTACAATCTCACCCCCGAAAAGTTCGAGATGTATCTTGGAAAACTCTTCTGGACCGACGAGGACCGCCTGAACATGCTGGGGTTGATGCTCGAGAACGTCGGCGCTGATCAGGCCGTTCGGCTGGGCGATCCCGCGGTCTGGAGGGCGGCGGTCGCCGCGCTCGGCTGAGGGGCAACCGCCGCGCTCGAGAACGACGCCCGGGAGGAATCCCGGGCGTTCGTGCTTTCATACCTCTATGCTGTCGCAGTGTCGCTGTAGCGCCCGTGCATTGGACCAGGTCTTATCGCGGGCACGGCGGTGGCGTATGTTCGCGATGGCCTCTATGTCGAAGCCATCGGCGGACGGCTCCGCTCCCGACGTGGCGATGAATGGTCTTTTCCCGACCATCGCCCGGGGTCTGGAAATCGTCGCGGTCCGAGCCTTGGGGAATGCCGACGAGGCCCGCGACGCGGTGCAGGAAACCCTCGCGCGCGCGCTGGCGGCGGTCCGCAGCGATCGCATCCCGCCCGGCGTGGCACTCGAGGGATACGTGTACGGGATCGCGCGGCACGTCATCGCCGATGTGCACCGCCGCCGCGCGCGCGACGGCGACCCGACCATGGATCCTGGCGCCCTCCACGCACCCGATCCTTCTCCACTCGACGCGCTGATTCAGCACGAGGAGCGCGACATGGTGGCGCGCGTGCTCGCGACCCTGCCCGTCGCCGACCGCGAGCTGTTGGAACGGTGCTTCGTGCGGGGCGAGCGCGTGGCAGCGATCGCGGCACGCATGGGTGAGCCGGCGGACCGGATCCGCAAGCGCAAGTCGCGCGCGCTGGAGCGCGTGCGCGAGGTGCTGAGTCGCTCGGCCGGTAGTCACGAAACGCCCCAGGTTCCGATAATACCGATATGAGCGAGACTGTAACCTGCGCCGTCGCCGCCGACGGAGAGCGCGTGCACCGCTACGTCGCAGGCACGCTCGAGCTCGAGAACGTCACCCAGTTTGAAGCGCACCTCCTTGGCTGCGCCGAGTGCCAGGCGGCGGTGCGGGAGGGAGTGGCCGTGGCCGCCGCCCTGCGAAGGATCTCGGCGCCAGCGGTGAATCCGGTAAGGGTGGGCCGGCGGCGCGGATGGTGGGCTGTGCCGCTCGTTGCGGCGGCCGCACTGTGGTTCATCATGAATCGCGAAGGGCCGCTCGCGAGGCTGGGGCGCGTTGCGGAAGCGCCGGTGTTCGCCGGTGTGGCGGTGCGCGGCGACGCCGACAGCGCGAGCCGGCTCGCCGACAGCGGCATGGCCGCCTACGGAGATGGGCGCTACCGCGATGCCACGCGCCTGTTGGCGGCAGTGCCGGCCGAGCAACGGACGCCGGGCCTGCGGTTCTACCTCGGCGTGGTCACGCTGCTGTCGGGCAGCGCGCAAACGTCGCTCGCTCGTCTGGCCGAAGTGCCAGCGGAGAGCCCCTACGCGGCGGAGGCGCAGTTCTACATGGCCAAGGCCTGGCTCCGGCTCGGCGACGCGGACTCCGCCCTCGCTCGCCTGGCCGCTGTGCCGCCCGGTAGCGCCATCGCGGCCCATGCACAGGCGCTCGCCGACAGCGTGCGCAAGGTGCTCCGCTGACGTCGCTAGTCCGGCGGGCAGCGCTCTTGGGCGGCGCCGGCACACTCCTGATCGTCGCCGCGCTCGCTATTCGCCACGGCGAGGGACTCGGAGCCGGACGGTCCGCACGGTCACTAGCCCGCGCCCATTTCATCTCCGCGCTCGAGCGGCGCGCGCACTTCGATGCTGACGGCGCGATGCGGGATCTCCGGGCCGCCTGGACGGCGGATCCCACCTATCTTCCTGCGTTTCACGAAGCCGTGTCCATCGCTGACAAAATGTTCCTGCCGCGGGCGCTGGTTCGCGAGCTGGATTCCCTAGCCAGGGCGCAGCCGGATTCCGTGCTCGGCCGGTGCCTGCGATCGCTACTGGCGGTCCTCGATGGCGCCCTGGCGCCGATCGATCTGCCGCCGCGCGCCTCGCCGGCCGCCCGGACCTGTGTCGCCCACTTTCGTTTTTCTGGGTACAGGGGCCGCGACCCGGAGCGCGAAAACGCAGTTCTCGCTCGCTCGTGGCGCGCGTTCCCGGAGAGCCCATTCTATGCGTATAACTATTCCAGCATGCTCCACGCGGCTGGTGCATGGGCCGAGCTGGCCGCTGCCGCAGCTGAGATGGCGGAAGAGGCTCGCCCGTCGTTTGTGCGTATCGAGGGGTACCGTGAGAGTGTCCGGGTACTCCACCACCTGGGGCGGCACGACGACGCGGTCCGACTGGAGCGTGCGGCCGATGCCGACACGAGGCGCAGCGGCGGGGGCGCGCGGCTGGCCTACCTCAGTGGGGCCTTGGGTCTCCACGCTTCGCTGCTGCGAGAGGCGGGAGGTGACAGCGCGCTAATCGCTCACGCGCGTGCCGTCATGATGGCTGCTGACAGCGAATCCGTGGCGCTGGCCGAGGGAGCCGACTTCCACACAGCGACGTCGTTTCGCGTGACCGGGGCCCATGAGTTGCTCGACAATGGTGAGCTGGTCGCGAGCCTGCGGGAGTGGGACGCGCTCGCCAGCTTGGCGGACAGCCTCGGGGCGTCTGACTTCCAGGCCAGGGTGCGGGTGTGGCGCGGACGGA
>Ga0326597_10006764_pt1 | contig 15654 bp, 20 predicted proteins | sample RVTome_12_FD_203789 | JGI IMG/M metagenome (GOLD analysis project Ga0326597, IMG submission 203789) | Soil microbial communities from uranium-contaminated site in the Upper Colorado River Basin, Wyoming, United States - RVT100D185 | ecosystem: Environmental > Terrestrial > Soil > Contaminated >...
GGCGGCGTCCACACAAAAAGAAAAAACGAAAGACATAGACAGGAGAACTATCCATTGGGTGTAGAGCAGGAGGAATATCAACGTGCTCAACATAGGAAAAGGAGTAACGAATATGCGTATAGGTATTGACCTCAGAGAGATAAAGGAAAAGGAAGCACTGCTTCCCGGAGTTTACACATTCACGGTGCGGAAGGTCGGACTTCAACCGACCAAAGCACAAGACGCGAACATGGTCGTATTGGAACTGGTCCCTCAGGAATCGCCCTCGGACATTGTGTTCCATCGCTATACCTTGAAGCCCGGCATCCTGGCGTCAACGGACCCGGACAAGTCCTTCAAGGCGTTTCTCAATGTGCTTGCCATTCCGTATGACAACGGTGCGGACTTCGACACGGACACGCTGTTCGGGTTGAGTTTCCGTGGCACCATCAAGCACGAGGTGTACAACGGCCGTACCTCGCCTCGCATCGATGCAGTTCTAGGAAGGTAAACTTAGGCCGCACGGTCGCCTTAGTGTAACGGTAGCACGCGAGCAATGTCGTCTCGTAGAGCGGTTCGACTCCGCAGCATATTTTATATGGAGGAAACATGAATCTAGCAAAACATAACCCGCATCAAGCAGCCAACCTGCAAACAAACACAGGCTCCAACATAACCAAGACCCAGGTCAATTTGGACACACACCCTTCCGATCAATGGGTATTTCGGACCCTGGCTATGGGTGGCTGGGACTTCGAAGCAAACCCCATCCTTGTGGTGACTACGTTGGAACTAGTGAAAGACGAGAACACAGGCGCTCTTATTGGCTCGAACGTGATCTTCGACTTCGTCGATCCGCGTAAGCCCTCACAACGTGTGGCCGTCATGACAAAATCTTTGATCGAAGTCTTTGAACAGATCAAGTCAGCTTATACCATGGAGCTGCTGGCAGACAAAGGCAAAGGTGCGAAATAGATGTCAACGATTTGGCCAGGAGACTTAGGGCTTACGGTCGAATGTCCTCCCATACTTATGCCCGGCGCACCTGTGATGTTTATAGGGGACTATCCCGAGAGTCGCGCCATTAGCACCCGAACGGCCTTCGCTGGTATCAATGAGTTGGTTTTGGGTAAGCTTTGGTCCACGGTTGGATGGAGCCACATCGATGTTAGCCTGACATATGTGTGTAAGAGTAGTTTTACTACCTTTCCCCAGGATGCTTGGATAAGCGTCCTAAAATCCGAACTCGAAGACCCCCGATTCCGGCCTAACGTAGCCGTTGCTTGTAGCGAATCTGCACTATGGGCCTTGTGTGGTGTTCATGGGATTACCAAATATCGAGGAAGCATTTTGTCTTCGACTTTGGTGCCAGGACTCAAGGTAATACCGATGGTGCCTCCGCGCTACATAATCCAAGGCAACTTTGGGGAGTTCTACATCGCCCAACACGATATGCAACGTATCAAAGAACAGTCTGCGTTCCCTGAGATTCGACACACACCATGGACACCGATCACCCAGCCTTCGTTTGACATGGTCATGAGTTGCCTCAAAGCCATCAGGAGTGATGAGTTATGGTCTTTAGACATCGAAACGAGAGCCGATTCACTAACCTGCGTGGGGATCGGTTTCGGTTCCAGCGCGCTTTGTATCCCTATACAGACTACAACCGGACCCTACTTCACGGCGGCCCAAGAGCTAGCTGTATGGCAGGCGTTAGGGTCGCTGATGCGACGAAATCCCAACCTCATAGGCCAGAATCTCACATTCGACCTGGAGTGGCTTCTTGGTTATGGGGTCTTACCCTCCGGTATACACCTGGACACTATGCTGGGCTTCGCTCTACTGTATCCCGAATTTCCAAAAGGCTTGGACACTATCGCCAGCATATACACCGAAGCCCCTTACTACAAAGACGATGGGAAAACGTGGGGTTGGGCACAACCCGACGCCCGCCTCTGGGTATATAACGCTAAGGATTGTTTCTATACTCTACAGGCGGCCATTGCTCTAGAGAAAGAGATTCGGAGCCAGGGCAAGTGGGCTTATGTTTCCGAGTACATCAACCGAGAAGTGTTTGCAGCATTGGAGATGCAGCGGACGCGCCTCAAGCGTAGCGATAAAAACAATGACTTGCTAACCCAGATAACCGAACAGGAAGCTGAAGCAACATGGGTCTTTAGGGAAATGCTTTCCGGCAAGTCGGTCAATGTCAACTCACCCAAACAGGTGAAGGATTTTCTGTATGGCACGAAACAGCTGGTACCAATCATCATTAAGGGAAAGGCATCCGTGGACCAGAACGCTCTTAAGAAACTCCGCACAAGATACCCATCTTGCCAAGAACTGGAGCTTATTATTAAAGAGCGCCAACTACGAAAAAAACTTGGCTCGTACCTCAAGATCCCAATTGACCCTGACGGTTTTCTCGGCTGTTCATGGAATGTGGCCGGCACCGAGACAGGCCGCTGGTCGTCCGGTAAATCGGCACACAGGCGCGGGCTCAACACACAGACCGTACCCAAATTACTCAGGTTTGCTTACGAAGCTTCGCCCGACCGCGTTTTCATACAGCCTGATCTCTCACAAGCTGAGGCACGCGTGGTCGCGTATCTGGCGAAATGCGGCCCTTTGATTAAACTATTCAACGACCCCAAGCGTAGTGTTCACATGGAAAACGGCATCGCTATTTTTGGTTATGCCCCCGAGAAAGACTCCAAAGACTACGTCTTAGCAAAACAATGCCTGCATGCGGCGAACTACATGATGCAGGCCGAGCGGTTTGCGGTCGAGACTGGCATCACAATAGTTCGGGCTAAGGAAATCTTAGCCGCGTATCACGCCACCTACCCCGAGCTTACCGACTGGCATGCACGCACACGAGAGACGATACGTCTACTGGGCAAACTCATAACGCCCTTGGGACGTGAAAGGATATTCTATCATGCAAGGGCGGAGATACTACTCACGGGTTCGTTATCGAATGAAAGTTGGCGAAACGCTGTGGCCTACATACCCCAAGCTACGGTGCCCGACGTGCTCAACCAAGGCATGTTACAGACATGGCAGGAGTTGGACTATATGTGGCTACATCATCAAGGGCATGACTCTTGCCTTGTTTCTGTACCTTATGATAAGCTCGGCGAGTGTGCTGGCCGCCTGGCCACAAATCTTACTCGTCCTATCCCTATGGGTGATACTACGCTTACTATTCCGGTAGAAGTTGCGTATGGTAAGTATTGGCATCCTATGCGTGCATGGAAAGGCGAACAAGATTTTACGACCATCGCCCAAGAGTATTACGACTATGTGGAGGGGTTGATGACACATGAATACATCATACAAAACTTGGCTTGATGAAGTCAGCGAACGCAGATGTGGGGAGTGTAAAGTGCACATGACATTCCTAGACACGCGTCGTATGTGTGCAGCTTTAGGTTGCGATTTGTTTCTATGTAAACCATGCTGGCGCGCACACGCCGTACAGCATCTGTTGATGGGTAACGGCGACCTGGATTCAGTAATGGTAAGGACATACTACGACGCTGTAGGGTGGGGTGAGTAGTGTTTGTCTGGCGCACAGGACGACGCTTCATGCGAGAGATTCGCACCAAGCCTTCATTCGTAATAGACCAGTTGGTTCCGTCCACAGGTATCACGTTGATTTTTGGTCCCCCTTCGTGTGGAAAATCTACTATGCTGTGGACCATGGCCGACGCCATACGCAGGGGTAAGCCCTTTTTAGGTAAGTACAAAACAACAAAGTCACTTACGCTCTTACTAAACATCGACACCCCTGGGTCTGTCATCTGGTCACGGATGCACGCCGCAGGTTACGGACCGGACTTCGATATATGCGATTTTGCAAATCATTTCGACATCACTACTTTACACGCGAAAACCCCCGACGTTTATGCCGCCTTAAAGCATCGCGCTCGTCGTTACCAAGTTATCATGATCGACACTCTGAGTACGATCACCACTGGTCTTTCACTCAAAGAGGACTGGGTCCCTGGGATGACGGTTTCCGCTTTACGTGGGCTGTTCCCGAACCACGCCATAATTGTTTTGCATCACTCGCGCAAGCAATCTATGGGGCAATTTGGCCCTCTCCCGCCGCATCGCGAGGACGCTCTTGGGTCCAACTTATGGATGGCTATGGTACAAAGCGAACTTCAAATGTATCTCAAGGGCGACCACCTGGCTCATTTGCGCATAGCCAAATCACAGGTGGCCCCCGAAGCGGAAGGAGATGACGTGTATGTGGACGAAACGGGTTGCCGAATTCTTCCCTACCTACCGCAGGATTCCACTCAGTGGCTACAAAGGCTATTTCGCGGGGAACAGGCGGCGTGCTCACTCGATGTCACCTACAAGACTAAGCCTCTCATGGAACGCTACACTATCCTCGGCACACTTCTCTCGCCTGTGTGTAGCGGAGCCACGGTCCGGCGCTGGGTCAAGCGGTCGCAGTACAAGATGATAACATAAGGAGTAAAATATGTCTAAAAGCCTAAAGGTGGCAGTGATACCCGATTGCCAAGTACGTCAAGGCGTACCTGTCGATCATCTTACATGGGTCGGGTCATACATAGCCGACAAAAAACCTGACGTGATAGTATGCCTTGGCGACTTTGCGGACATGCCAAGCCTGTCAAGCTACGACAAAGGAAAGAAGTCGTACGAAGGACGCCGGTACAGCAAAGACATTGCGGCCGCTCAGCGTGGTATGGCGTTACTTATGGAACCCATACGCAAGGTACGTAACTACCACCCACGGCTGGTACTGACGCTGGGTAATCACGAAGACCGCATCACCCGGGCCATAGAAGAAGATGCGAAGCTCGAAGGTACCATCTCCATCAAAGACCTACGATACGAAGACTACGGCTGGACGGTTTACCCATACCTCACGCCGGTTAAGATAGGCGGGGTGACGTTTTGTCACTTTATGCCCAGCGGCTTACTCGGCCGCCCTTGTACCTCGGCTCGGGCCATCATAACCAAGCATCATATGAGTTGTGTGGTCGGGCATCAACAGGGCAAGGACATTGCGTATGGTCGTAGAGGTGACGGCAGTGCCATCACCACCATCATTGCCGGTAGCTGCTACCAACACAATGAATCCTATCTGAACCCCTTGGAGAACGTACACTGGCGTGGCATACTTTTTCTGCATGAAGTTCACAATGGTCAGTTTGATGAGATGAGTGTGTCGCTTAATTATCTCAAACAACGTTATAGGAGGCGCAAATGAGCCATGTCAAAACTTAAATGCAAATTCTGTGCCTGGACCACAACCGATGAATTGTTACCACGCCACCCGGACTTTGAGCTACTGAAAGCCCATGTCCGTACTCAGCACCGCGAAGCTTATGTTAAGATTCAACGCTGGTTAAGTGACCTAAACCGAGAGGACACAAATGATGAAACCCGTCTTCGGAGCGCGTAGGTACTCGGATGCGATGAACGTCACGGGTCGAAACTATACGGATCGCAACAATTGGCATTGTTTCGAATGCGAACGCACGGTGAACCAGCTGACAACCGCCCGTGTAAGTCCAGCGTACCTCAAGATATGTGGCTGTAAGGATTGTAGTGTACTGCTATGCTGGTCCTGTCGCGTAGCACATGAGACCATGCACCAACTGGCGGGTGATAAAGTAGGAGACCCCTGGACAAAGGAGAAACGAAATGTACTCAGCAGCTTTTAGGTTAGCTTTCGACGAAACCCTTGGATATGAAGGTGGCTACAGTAATGACCCGGATGACGCCGGGGGCGAGACAAAGTATGGTATTTCAAAGCGAAGTTATCCCAACGTTGACATAAAAAACCTCAACCGCGATGAGGCTAAGGCGATATACTACAAAGACTTCTGGATGGACCTGCGCCTTGATGAGATCCGGGGCGACGTTGCCGCGGAGATTTTCGACACCGCCGTAAACATGGGCCGGTCTACGGCCATACGATTCGCTCAGATAGCCTGTAACTATCTAGGGACACGCCTGGTCGAAGATGGTCAGATGGGTAACTACACCATCACGGCACTACAAGCCAAACAACATCTGGCATCCGATCTGCTTAAGATTCTCAATGCACTTCAACTCAGTCGGTACGTCACCCTTGTGCAAGAGAATCCTTCGCAGCAGAAGTTTGCTTTGGGCTGGCTCCGTCGTATCCAGGTGACACCAACATGACGTGGACCGAAGTAGGATTTGTCCTTGCAACCATGGTATGGTGTAACGCCATGCCACAGCGCCTGTTGTGGATTTACGCGGCGAGTGTAAGCCTAACGGCCATTCTCAAATATCTATGGAGGTAAGATGAAAGTCTATGTCGGAGGAAAGCTAAGCGATCGACCCAGGTTACATGAGATTCGCAAGCGAATCTGGGAAGCTGGTCATGAAGTCGTGTCGACTTGGATTGACGAAGCAGGAGACTATAGTACGGGTTATGGAGGAGAGAAGGCAGGTAAAATTGCTCTACGTGACTTATGTCAAATTTCAAGTGCAGATTTATTTATTGTCGATACTCTGTCACCTTTGAGTCACGGCGGCGGCGGAGGACGTGAATTCGAGTTAGGTTTTGCGGCAGGTCAATTTCAACATAAACTTTTGTGGCGTGTAGGCCCGATAAACTCCAGCTTTCATGCGCTCGTCGATCGGGCATTTGACAATTGGGCAGATGCGCTGCTTTGTCTCGCGGAGGAACGATGGTCGAAGTAACGTCGTTGTGTGGACAGTGCCACAAAGAGTTCGTGCGTAAAGCGACGACCGATGAAGAGGTCAAAGAACTTCAGCGCACGATATGGCGAGACAAGATTTGTTCGGCATGCCTAGCCGTGTGTGATGGGTATTGGGACTAGGAGGAAATATGAGTCTACCAGATTTTGTGGGTTTTCCCCACATCGCACGTCTTAATCGTGGCATAGTCATCACTGAAAAAATTGATGGCACCAATGGTCAAATCTACATCGAAGAAGATGGTGTGACGATGCACGTTGGTTCGCGTACCCGGTGGTTAGATACGTCCATCGATAACTTTGGGTTCCGGGCATGGGCTGACAAGTACCACGACGAACTACTCATGCTCGGGCCAGGCCATCATTTCGGCGAGTGGTGGGGCAGTAAGATTCAACGTCGTTATGGACTGAAGGACGGTGATCGGCGCTTCTCTTTGTTCAACGTGCATTTGTGGGGTGACTCGGAGATTGACCTACAAACAAACGTCTCCAATCGCATGAGGCCACCGTGCTGCGACGTAGTACCTGTTTTATACAGGGGACTATTCTCCGAGTATGCCATACAATGTGCCCTGAATCACCTGCGTACCCATGGTAGCATGGCGGCACCTGGTTTCATGGAACCTGAGGGTATCATCATATACCATGAAGCAGCCAAGACCCTATTCAAAGTTACGCTTGAGCATGACGAGGTACCGAAGAGTTTGATTACTGCCCCAACAGCGCAGCCATGATGTCGTCGATCGGCTCGCCACCGCCCTCCGGGGTACGGGGCGTAGTGTAGAAAGGTGTGCCTCTGTCTATATCTACTTTAGCGGCGAGCTGCGGGCGTTGTAAGAGTTTCGAGGGATCGATGAGCAGCTCACTTTCTTGTGCATGTGCTGCGTTGCGTCGGGGCAATAGTCCTACTACACTCTCGGGCGTCGCCGTTCCCCTAGCCAAGAAAGCAGGTTTGCCCGTTGCCTCAGCGGATGCACGTGCAAAGAAGTCAGCGATGTTAGGGTCCGTCGTGACGGCCGTAGGATGCAATTCAGCGATGTTGTGACGTAAAGCCGCCATCAGCGGGTCGGTTTGGCCTTTACCTCTAAACACCGAAAAACTTTCACCTAGGTTGGGGTTTCTGCGAACTTGATTTTGTACAAGCTCCAAGAAGCGTTTTGCGTTAGGCTGAGCTAAGACGGCTTCGAGATATTCGGCGGGGTTCAAGTTACCCGTGGCTCGCTCTAAACCCAGCTTGCGAAACGTTTGAGGAACATGAGCGAGTGAGCCCCCGGCCGAGCCTCCCATCCAGTCAAGCGGGTTAAGCGCACTAACCAAATCCGAGATGGTGTTGCGTAGTGGGCTGCGTTGTGCACGTACTTCGGCTTCGTTTCGGTTTGCACTGCCCATCACACTGCCTTGTTGGTTTAGTTCGGCGTCGGCTGGGGATTCGCCTAAGGCAGCTTTGTGACGAAACACCCGTGACAGCAAGTCCAAAGGTGTGGGTGAAGAGAGCCCCTCATTCGGGTCTGAGGTTAGGTTTTGGCGTAGTGCTTCTAATAGGTCCTGTGGCATTGTTACCTCTCTTCGGGCGGAAAGAGTTCTTTACGTAACTGGGACCCGATTACGGGTACTTTCTGTGCGGCTGTTTTGCCAAGTTGTTTGAGATCGCCTGTGCCGACCGCACCCACAATGCCTGCGGCGTCCGACAATGTTGGGCCTAACACGCGCCTTGAGACACCTAACTCACCAAATGAGGCGGCTCGAAATGCGTCTTCATAAATTGCAAAAGCGCCCACCCCTGCGACGTTGTCGGCCAGACGCTCGATCAAATCATCGGGACGTTCTGTGCCCTTGACTAGGCTTTGTATATCGCGTACACCCTCACCCACAATAGGAGCCACCAATAGAAGCCGCGCCATGGGTTTGAAGTTTCCCCTCCTCGCCTCTTTGACGAGGTCATCGTTAACAGCTTTGGCAGCCTTAAAACCAAAAGATGCGAACTGTGAAATCAAACTACCCCAAGGGCCTGACCAAAACAAAGGCAAATCTTGCGGTCGAATCTTGAATTGTGTGCGTGATATGACACTACGTGCCGCTTTGAGTTCATCGGCTAGCGTGAGGTTGTATCCCCGTGCAATGATTTCCATGGGTTCAATACCCATGGTGCGAAGATGACGCTTTACTTCATCCAACTGGTTAGGTGCTCCGTTGCGTAGCTTGTCAACCAATTCATGTACGAATGCTCGCCCAGAGTTTGCCGCTAACATACGGTTATATTGTTCGACTTTAGTAAACCCGGTGTACTTTAGAACGGCCCCAGCGAACGCCCCTGTACCTGTAGTTGAGGACAGATCACGCCGTGTTTGGTCTAAGGTGGCCCCAGCCTGGCGTCCAAACTGTTGCCCTGCTTTAGTCAGCATAGCATCCAATCCACGTATCAAATTGCCATGCCCCACAACCATGTCTGTCATAACACTCTGAGACGAATTTGCTATGACGGACGTACTGAGGCTGGTTCCTGTTTGTAGTCCACGTACCTGAGCACTGATGGGGCCTAGAACTGGACTGGCCTCCTCGCCGGAGATAAGCTTCCCCGTGGCTTTCTCGAAGTACGTACGGGCCATGTACTGAGCGGCATTGTCATTGGTATCTTGGCCTACACCGGCTACGAGGTTTTTTGCTATTTCAAACTTGTTACCGAACTGCTCGGCCTCATTGATACGCTTGAAAAAACCTTCCATGTAGCGAACATGAGCTTTTACGCCATCTGTTTCGTGGTCGGACAAAGAGAAACGTCGAGCAACCTCTAGGTGACCGTACTCTCTTCGAGAGTTATGACGCATACGATTAAAGATGTCTTGTGCTTCACCTTCCGAAACAGCTCTACCCTTCTCCTTAGACAATTGTGCCTGAATCTCGGCGACAGCTCGGGTATTGCGTGTCGGGTCTTTCCGCACCACATCATAATCCGTGAAGTGTGGCATGAAGTTTTGGCGAGGTTCCCAGGGTACCATCTCGTTTGAAATTGGATCACGTATCATTAGCTCTTGACCCTGGGCTCGAATCCCAGCCAGACGCTGCTGCTCTTGCATGACATCGCGAACTGCGGCGACACGGGCATTCATGGCCGGCGCGCCTTCACCCGCTGCAAAAAGGTTTTGGCGTTCTTGTGGGGTGAGTTTGAATTTTTCGTCTACGAGTTCAAGGAACCCATTAGGACCATACAAGGCATCGGAAAGTTGGTTTTCAAAGCCGTCCGCACTGAGGCGTACACGCTTTACGAGTTCGCTTCCCGACACACCGAGTTTATCGATGGTCTTTGAAGATTCCTCGCCTAGCCCCTTAGCGAGGAACACCCAGGGATTGGTCGTGCGTATGGTCGGATCACTGGTGCGAAAACTGTCCGCGAAACTCTTAAAGAAACCACGTTCGGGTACATCCACACCCGCGATCGCAGCTCCCAGTTGTGCGGTGCGCACGGGGACCCGATGCGGATCGGGCGACGCTAGTCGCAGCTTCTCCAAGTGCAACACAGCCGCCTCCGTATCACTACGAAGTAATTTGATGACTTCGGGAAGCTGTTGTTTGGTCAGTTTAAAGGGGCGTTCGCTCATAGGTATGTCGAACATAGGGTCAAGCTGTCGTTTGAGTTTCAGTTGCTGCGCTTCAAGCGCCGCAAGACGTGCCGCCTGTTCAGGTGTGGGTGGGGTGACGGGTGGAGCACTGGGTTCCGCTAGGGGGTTGTCTAGGTCAGCGGTCTTGCGTGCCGTGCGAGACAACAACGATTTCTCTATGACGCCGCCACCAGCGCCGAGAGCGGCACCAAAGCCTAAGGCTGGTAGCAAGTTCTCACCTAGGGGCCGGTCTTCTATGATGTTCGAGGCCCCTTGGCCTATGCCGCCCATGCCTGCGCCCTCACCGGCGCGAATGCCTACCCGAGCCAGAGGGCTGAGGCCCTTGGCCAGAGGCACACCGGGTACCGCACCCAACACCGCAGCGAGGCCGAGCTGAGGAACCGACGTTTCACGGCCTTCGATTTTTTGAGCGAGAAACTCACCCAAGGTTGAGCCAAGCGAACCACCACCCATCATGCCGAAGGTGGTACCGACGCCGGGCAAAACGCTACCCACAACGCCACCGACGCCCGTACCTATAACAGAAGGTATGATCCGTGCCGCAGTCGCTAGATAGGGACTGTTACGTTTTTCTTCTTCTTCGGTGTCGAGTGTGTCAAAAACAGAGCCAGCTTCAACCTGATCAAAGACTGAACTACCCTCAACATCATCAAATACAGAAGCCATAGTGTTCCTTATCTACGGTCATCCCAGCCATCCGCACGCGCAGCTTTGATCGCCCGTGCTTTGTCGCCTCCGGCCGCCGCCACGTACCGCTGCGCTAAGACAGCCGGCAATTTTGCACCGGGTGTTGGGGCTTTCGGTAGAGCAACTTGCGTCTTAGCACCCTTTACACCCACTATAGGCATGGCGGACTTACCCCTAAGTTTTCCTAGCGCACCCGGTTCGATCTCACCAGCCTGGCCTAAGTTCATGTTAGCCAAGGCCGCAGCCATTACCTCTTGGGATACACCACTATCAGCCATGGCTTTGAGAGTTTTTTGGGCCTGCGCAAAAGGTACATGTTGACGGGCCTGTAAAGCGTCGACGCGCTCTTGTGCTGCACGCAAGCGTTCATCTAGTTTAGCTTCTTGTGCGGGTTTCGCTAACTCCGCTTTGAAACGCGCTAACTCCTTTTGTTGGTTTAGCTTTGTCTCGCCCTCGTTGCCTACTTTGATGTTAGGGAAGCGCTCCGCCAGGAGTTGCATTCTGACCTGCTCCGGCAGGCCCTTTAAACCTTGGAGAATGTCTTGTAGTTCACCAAAAGTGCCACCCGTAGGCGAGGGTAAGCCCCGAATACGACGCTCTTCGTCGAGTTGTTTTGTCTCGGCTGGCGTCATTGTCTGGCCGATAGCACCAGACCTTTCATCGGGTCGTGTAGGCCCAGCATAACCTACGGTATTAGCGATGTTTTGTAGATCTGCTGGCGCGAAAACACCAAAGTCCTGGGTCGCCTGCGAGGGCATGATGTTCAAAGCCGGAGCCCCCGAGCCGCTAGTGCCTGCCCCAAACCGAGCCTCACGTTGTGCCAGGGCCTGAGCCAGGTCGCCTGGAGGCTGACCTAAGTTTTGTGTGGGAGCGGGTGTCGGTGCGGCTGGCTGCCCACTACTTTGTTGTGACAGCTCTAGCAGGAAGCGCAATAACTCCTGGTCATTTGCTTGTTCGTCTTCGGGCATACAACCTCCTAAAAACCAATCCGGCCAAGTGCGCCTTGCAATTGGTCAGCATTTTGCTGCTGTAGAATGCTTTGGCCCTGTGCGGCTGAAATTTGAGGCGTCGCCGTGGTGCCAAAACTGGAGCCGGTCGACTGTTGCTCTTGTTGGTTCAGCTTTAAAGCTTCGATCAGCTGGTTGCCTTGGCCCATACTTCCCAGCAGTGCTTGAATTATCTGAGGGAAAGACTGGCCCAACAACTTCCCCGCTTCGGTTTGGCGATTGCCTAGGATATTACCTTCGAGTGCCGCACCGGCATTACCAAAAGCTCCACTGCGTAGGCCGCCCGAGGCGCGAAACTGGTCGGCCAGGGCCTGGCGTGACTGTTGTTCCGAGGGCACAAGTGATTGTAGTAGGGATTGAAGCTGTGCCTGAAATAGTGGGTGAGCTACGGGGTTATTTAAAAAGTCGGTGAAGTCGCCGCCTGACGCGATTGCTGCACCCCCGGTGCTCTGAGACAGAGCTTTGACCAGACTGGGGTCGTTGAAAACTTGCCCCGAAGATGACGTTGATTGCTGCTGTTGTTGAGTTTGACCAGGCTGAGCTTTGGGAAAAGCCCCACTGCTCAACAGCCCCGTGGTGGCGGGACCCTGCTGTGGGACACCTAGAAATGAAGGATTCGTACCAAGAGCCATGTTAATGATCCTCTTTTGTGTTTTGATTTTGTAGCTTTTGTCTGAGAACTTCGTTTTCTTTTTTCAAGTCTTCCACGATCCGCACTAAGTTTAGAACGGACTGAGTGACCTCTTCAAAGGTAATAGCCATAATTTTTCTCCTTATAATATCTTATCTAGCTTTAAGGTCTATGATATCCGCCTCGATCTTAGTCAAACGTTGTTCTAACCATTCCTTTTCGGTTGGCTCTGGTGGATCCGGCGGCTCGAAGATCGGTGGGTCGTCGGGGAGCACAGAAAATACCACTAGTTTACGTTTTGCATCTACATAGAAATCAAGTTCTGAGTCTAGACCATAACGCACTGCAAACTTAACGGGACTCCAAACATCAGGTAAATCATATAAGGTCATCTTATTCCCCTATGTATTGCATCTGTAACGAGGTTATTTGCGATGTCGCTAGAATGTCAAACGTACCACTTGCGGCGTTCACGGCAGCCTGTAGCTCCACATACTGGGTTGCCGCCAAACTAACCTGAAAGGCCACTGTCACCGATGTACTTGTCGGTGAAGTAACCGGAGGCAAAGTAGCGTTGCTGTAAAGGACCGTGGTACTTCCATCTATGATACAACGGATAACAATACGGGTCGGGGTTGTCGAATTAGTGGTATCAATCAAAGCTGTGCCCGTTATAAGATATTTACCTGTGAGTGCCGCTGTTAGGCGACTGGGATTAGTGACGCCTTCGTGTAAACCGTCTGTATCGTAATCCTCTGTGTCAAAAGGTATGGTATAAAATGCACCTACCGCATGTCCGGTGTCATTGGCCCCAAGCCGCACGCGTACCATCGAATTAAGATAACGAAAACGATTCTGACTAGCCATCCTAGCCCGCGAAGCTGCTACCATTGTAATATCAGCAACATCGGTTATGAGGTCGCCCCTTGTAGCGTTGCTAGTGCTCTGAAGAGTAAGGTCATCCCCGCTTGCTGTTCCACCGATGAGGGCTTGCCCCCCGCTTCGACCAGCAAGCAACGCATAATTCGTATGATCATCGTCGGCAAGCCCTAGCAGCACGCCATGGTCCAGCAATGCGTTATAATCCGCGACCGTGGCCTGCCCCGTGCCCCCGCGGGTCACGGCGAGTTCTCCCGTCCAACCCAGCGTCAGCGAGGCGGCCTTGAGTAGCGCCGTTGCCGGAGTGCCGCCAAGTGTCAGTGTCACGTTGGTGTCATTGACACTCGTAAGTGCTGCACCACTCACCGCGCCCAGGTCAAATTCCACGTTAGCGTCGTCACGAAAGAACAGACCCGAAACTCCTGCTTTGTCTTTGGCATAGAGATGCAACGTGTTGTCACGCGGTGACAGGCTCGTGACACCCGCATCCTGCTCAAACAGCTTCACGTAGCCGTCGACTGAGATGCGCCCTGTGAGTAATGTGGTTTCGAGTCCTACGGGTTTCATTTGGTAAAAGTGTCTTTGATGGCGCTGAGTGTGTAGGCTAGGCCGTTTTGTTTGATCTGGTTAAGAAGCTCTTGACGAGCACGACAAGCAGAACATTTGGTCAGCCCAACTTTAGTCGTGGCCCAGGCAATTGCGTCGCCCCATTGGATGCCTTTGTCTTTAAGTTCGTTGGTGAGTTGTGAGGTGGACGTATGTGGAGTTATCGGCGCGTCAACGCACAAAGGTGATGCCCGAACTACAATTTCGCCTGCCTCTAACGGAACACTCATCCCTACCTCGCATTCTTGAGTACGTACCGTACCGTCAAGTTTTTGAATGTGTAAACAAGCCATATGAAAACTAGGCGTGTAGAACCACTACCGCACTTACACCAGCGGAATCAGTAACCGTAACAGTCATGGAATCATCTTCACAACAACAGCCCAGATCTAGCATGTCTTCACTACACAGATTGATGATGTCTGTTTCACCCAGCTCGACAAAATTCCCGGAAGAGCCGGTACCCACAGGCAATTCAAAGTCATTGCTGGTCGAGCCAGCCACGCATGTGGCGGGCGGCTGCGAGACTGCGACGGACTGTGTAATATTTACGCTAAGGGTCGGTGCTGACGAGCGACAGCTTATATTCAATAGCTCTGTTTCGCTTAGGCAGTTCGTGCCATCAGCAGGTGTCGGGCAGTCTCCACTACACGTGACGCATATGGCAAAGCTAGTACCACACCCAGGCGCAATCCCATCAACCAACAATACTTTGTCGCAGTCATAAAACTTTGCTACACCCTGGTCGGCGTTGGCGCTGTAGCTGTTTATACCAGGGCCACAACCGTCCACGTTTTCGATGAACCAGCCCTTGGCAGGGCGACTCATCCAGGCAATCTGGTTGGGAATTGGATTTTCACCCCCCGTGGCGTGGGTTTTGTGTGCTTTTACCTTTTCTCCTTTGGTAGCGCTTAGGGTTACATCACCGGTTTTACTCCAAGTATAAGGGCCATAACCACCACAGGCTTTAAGCGACACACGCTTGTCGGGGTCGTCAGCACACTGTAAAGTACAATCGTCGTCGCAACAAGTAATTCTAAGGCAGTCTGTTACACACCCAGACTTAAGAGCCGAGTCACAAGGACATGTACCAGCAGTACTTGGCCCGAGCGGACCATAACCCTCAAGCGTTGAACCATCCGAATTAAGGGTCTTGCCCTCAGGTCCCCCTTGGATGCGTGCCTCGAAACACTCATCACCGTGAAACCCACAATTCTCAGGCCAACCACAAATCCCCACATCCGCATTGGGCGGAATAATGATGCTAAGGTCAGGACACCTAGGACAGTTGACTGTGCTGATGCTATTGATGTCCGAAGTTGCGACCGCAATAAATTCATTGCAACCGGAAGTGCAGTCTAGGATTAACGCACCATCAACAGCGCACACTACACACGGCTCCGAAACGGCTACTTGGCTGGTGAACATACCCTCGACCTTTTGTGCTAGGTCGTTCAGGTCGCCGGCTTGTTGTTCAGTTCCGTCGAATCGAGGTAAAGCGAACG
>Ga0326597_10006765_pt1 | contig 15653 bp, 18 predicted proteins | sample RVTome_12_FD_203789 | JGI IMG/M metagenome (GOLD analysis project Ga0326597, IMG submission 203789) | Soil microbial communities from uranium-contaminated site in the Upper Colorado River Basin, Wyoming, United States - RVT100D185 | ecosystem: Environmental > Terrestrial > Soil > Contaminated >...
GCTGCCGACCGCAACACATGCCACAAGCGCGATCACCGCGAGAGTCACTCCAATGTGTTTCATGATCAGTTCTCCCCCTTCGACCAAGCGCTTCACTCCGAGCGGGGACAGACCTATCAGCGGTCTGTCCCCGCCCTCACTCTTTTTACTAGGGGCGACGTGGCTGACTCGCAACCGCGCGCTCTTTCTCTTCTCATTCTTGCGAGCGCGACCCGGTCTCCCTTTAACTGCGCGCTCTTTTTCACCCGCCCACCCCGCACGCGCCAAGACGCGTGCTGTTCCCGTGGCGAGGGCCTTCTTTGCCTTTTCTTTCCAACCCATTTCTGCGAGTGCGGCTTGGTCTGCTCCAACTGCGCGCATCGAGGGAGCACCGTCTGTGTGTGCGGCCTCTGCGAGCACAGGAGGAGACCAAGCCGCCACCTCGCTCCTTCCCACGCGCGTTGCGCGAGCACGGCGAGTCAGCCAGGGAGCCTTTTCTTCGCCCCCGCCACGCTCGTTTCCCTAATGTGCCGTCATGCCGCCATCGATTGGAATCACCGAGCCGGTCATCCAGGCCGATTCATCGGACGCCAGATACAGGATCAACTTGGCGACCTCCTCCGGCGTGCCAGGACGGCCGAGCGGATAGGCGGTCATGACCTGCGCCAGCGCATCCTTGTTCTCGATCAATCCCGACGCCATCGGCGTGTCCACCAGGCCCGGACAGACCGAGTTGCACCGGATCTTCTGTTGCGCGTAGTCCATGGCCACGCAGCGGGTCAAGGCGTCCATCCCGCCTTTCGAAGCGCTGTAGGCCGCGGTCATCGGAATGCCGACCAGCGAGGCGATGGACGAGACGTTCACGATCGAGCCGCCTCCGGCCTTGATCATCTCCGGCACCGCGGCCTTGATCATCCGGTAGGTTCCCGTCAGATTAATCGACAGCATCTCGTTCCAGGTCGCCTCGTCCGTTTCATGCAGCAATTTGCCGAACGCGCCGACGCCGGCGTTGTTGACCAGGATATCGAGCCTGCCGTAGATCCGCGAGGCCTGCGCCACGGCCGCCTGGACATGGGCCTCGTCGGTCACCGACCCGGCGACGGCCAGGGCCCGCCCCTTGGCCTTCTCGATGTCCTCCACGATGGCTTCGAGGAGGTCTTTCCGGCGGCCGGTGATCACAATCGCCGCGCCTTCCTGCGCAAAGATCCGTGCGCAGGCCTCGCCGATGCCCGTACCGCCGCCCGTGATGAGCGCCACTTTGCCGTCGAGGCGTTTCATGCGGCAGGCTCCCCGTTATCGGTCTCCTCCGCTTCATCGTCCCGGTCCGCTGGCGCGGCCGCTTGCCCGGCGGCCCACAGGCCCGGCTCGACTTTGCGCGCGACGGTGATGAAACCGGAATGGGCGACCATCCGGTGATCGGGCCGCACGCTCCGGCCCTGGATGTTCCACGTGCGCAGCAAGGTTTCGAAGGTCTGGATCAGGCCGAACACGGCTGCGCGCTCCAGGGCCTCGACGGTCTGCATGACTTGCGGCACCGTCGGCACAAAACTGAGATAGAGCCCGCCGGACCGCAGGGCGTTCACGGCATGCGGCACGACGCGCCAGGGCTCCGGCAGGTCCAGGACGACGCGGTCGAACGGGGCGTCAGCCGGATCGATGCCCTCGTAGGTGTCGCGCTTCCGCACGGTCAGGTTGACGCCGGGGCCGAGGTACCGCTCGATGTTCGTCATGGCGGTGCGGGCGAAGTCTTCGCGCGCTTCGTAGCTGACAACCGAACCCCGCTCGCCGACCGCGCGCAGCAGCGCCATCGTCAGGGCGCCCGAGCCGGTGCCCGACTCGAACACCCGCGCGCCGGGGTAGATGTCGGCCCAGATCGTGATCATCGCCAGATCCTTGGGATAGATCACCTGGGCGCCGCGCGGCATTTTGAGCACGTATTCGCTGAGGGTCGGCCGCAGTGACAGCATGCGCTTGCCGCGCGACAGGGTGACGAGCGAGCCGTCGGCCTTGCCGATCAGATCGTCGTGCGCGATGGTCTGGCCGCTGTATTGGAACGTTTCGCCGGCCTTCAACGTGAGGGCGTATTGCCGCCCCTTCTTGTCCACGAGATGAATGCGCTCGCCGTTCTTCAAATTCGACATGATTCGGCCATTCTAGATGCCCGTTGACGCCTTTGCAACTTGCGCGTTTTCCCGTACTTCCGTTCCTTGACACCTCTCCGACCGGGCCGTATGATCGATAGGGACATTCCACACGCGTCGCTCCGACGTTTCGGGCGAATGGAAGCCCGAGCCTGCATTGTTCATGACGGTTCGTCGCGAAATTGCGGAGTCGTCTGGCGAGACGGACGCGCGGAGCCATGAAGGAGGGAGGCATACTTGAAACAGTATGTTGACCGACTGAATGGCGAGCCCGTCCGCCGGCATGCCGTACAAGCTGCATGCCGGCTTGTCGCAGCCGCGAATCCGCGATTGCAGCAGAAGCGCTCATGAATTATGCGGGCTAAGGAGTCGCCCATGTACCGCCTCCCCTGTCGCCTGTTTCTCGTTGGCAGCCTGCTGATCGGGCCCCTGGTGAGCATGGGCGCCCTGTGGCTCTCGTCCGCCTCGGGTGCCGGATCCCATGTCGTGGTGGCGACCTATGAAGGCGTCATCAACCCGGTGGTGGCGGAATACCTGCACGATGCGCTGGCCTTTGCGGAGTCCGGCCATGCGCAGGCCCTGATCGTGAAGCTGGATACGCCGGGCGGCCTCGACACTTCCATGCGGCTGATTATCAAGGATATGACGAATGCCCCGCTTCCGGTGGTAGTCTACGTCTCGCCTTCGGGCGGCCGTGCCGCATCGGCCGGAGTCTTCATCACGATGGCGGCGCATGTCGCAGCCATGGCGCCGGGCACCAACATCGGCGCGGCGCATCCGGTGGCGATGGGCGGCGGCGAGATGGACAAGACGATGAAGGAGAAGGTCGAGAACGATTCCGTGGCCTATATCAAGTCCATCGCCGAGCAGCGCGGCCGCAACGTGAAATGGGCGGAAGACGCCGTGCGCAAGAGCGTGTCGGTGACTGAAAAGGAAGCGCTGGACCTCAAGATCATTGACGTCGTCGTCGAGGATGTCCCGGCGCTGCTGGCCAAACTCGACGGTCGGACCGTGACGCTCGCGAGCGGGTCCGTCACGCTGCAAACCAAGGAGGTCGAGACGCGCGCGTTCCCGATGGGCTGGCGGCTGGAAGCGCTCAAGGTCCTGAGCGATCCCAACATCGCCATGCTGCTGATGACGATCGGCACCATCGGCATCCTGGCCGAACTGTACAACCCCGGGGCGATCCTGCCCGGCATCGTCGGGGCGATCAGCCTGATTCTGGCCTTCTATTCGCTGCAATCCCTTCCGATCAACTACGCCGGCGTGCTGTTGATCGTGCTCGGCGTCATATTCTTTGTGTTGGAAATCCAGGTCACGAGCTACGGGCTGTTGACGCTCGGCGGCATGGCCGCGATGACGCTGGGAGGGCTGTTGCTCGTGAAGTCCGATGCACCCTTCATGCAAGTGTCCCTCTGGTTCTTGCTGCCGACGGTCATTACGGCGGGCGCGATCCTCTTCGGGATGGCGTGGATGGCTGCGAGGACGTTTCGACAGGCCCCTGTGACGGGCGTCGAAGGCATGGTGGGCGCCATCGCGCTGGCCAGGAGCGACGTGGCTCCTCGCGGCCAGGTGTTTGTGCGCGGTGAATTGTGGGAGGCGATCAGCGAGTCGCCCATCCAAAAGGGAGAGGAAGCGGAGGTCAGGTCCGTGGACGGCTTGACGCTCACCGTGTCCCCGCGTCCCAAATGAGCTAGCACGAAGGAGTCAGCCATGCAATTCCTGTTACCGTTTATCATCGTCGGGTTTATTATCTTTTACGCGTTCAAGCGGGTCATGGAGTACGAGCGCCTCGTCGTCTTCTTTCTCGGAAAATACCAAACGGTCAAGGGACCCGGGATCCGGATCGTGGTGCCCGTCCTCCAGCAGATGGTGCGGGTGAACCTCCAGGTCATCACCATGGATGTGCCGCCGCAGGACGTGATCACCCGCGACAACGTCACGGTGAAAGTCAACGCGGTGGTCTTCCTGCGCATCGTGGACCCGCAGAAGGCCGTGCTCGCCGTGCAGGACTACCTCTACTCGACCTCGCAGATCGCGCAGACGACGCTCCGCAGCGTGCTCGGCCAGAGCCAGCTTGATGATCTGCTGGCGAAGCGCGATGAAATCAATGCCGAGCTGCAGCGCATCATTGACCAGCAGACGGAGCCCTGGGGCGTGAAGGTCTCGGAGGTCGCCGTCAAGAACGTGGACCTGCCGCAGGAAATGCAGCGGGCCATTGCCAAGCAGGCGGAAGCCGAACGCGAACGGCGCGCGAAGATCATCCATGCCGAGGGCGAATTCCAGGCCGCGCAGAAGCTGTCCGATGCGGCTGCCGTTATCAGCCAGAATCCGGCGGCGTTGCAACTGCGCTATCTGCAAACCCTGGTTGAGATTTCCGCCGAGAAAAACTCCACCACGATTTTCCCCGTTCCCATCGATGTGCTCTCATCGCTCATGAAGTACTTCGAGAAGAAGGAATAGTCCCTCACACGTCAAACATCTCTTTGTCGATCAAGGGGTTCGGATAAAGTTTTTCTTTGTCCGCCCTTGATTTCCTTCCCACAGGCCTTACCTTGGACTTTACTCATCCGAATCGATGCCGGAGGTGTACATACTAGTACGTTGTTGAACGCCAGGAAGACATAAACTAAAAGAAAACAACGACTTGCGACAGATTTAAAATGAGCGAATCTTTCGGGCAGGGCAAGGCTCTAACAGGCTATACAGAGGCTATTGAGGAAAACGAAGGTTGGAAGAGAGGCGTCAGGAGGTCCCTAAGGCCGGGGGGGTACGCCATGAAGAAGGAATATTCAGCGGAAACAGAAGCGTCGAGAGGGCTGGCTGTGGAAGAAGACGATCCGCAGGCCGGCGATCTGCTCGACCGTATCGAGCGCGGTGCCGGCGCATCGGCTGAGGCTGAGAAGGAAGATGCGCCGGAGGAGAAGCGCCGAGCAAAGCCCGCCGAACGGGCGTCGGCCGGGCCCTTCGAGCTGGAATCCATCTACTTCCGCTCGTTCGGCGAGCGGCCGCTGCTGAACCGCGAGCAAGAAGTCACGCTCGCGAAACGGATTGATAAAAGCGATCATGCCATTCGTGCCGCCCTTCGTGAAGTGACCGCGCTCGCCGCGCGCATGCGCAAGACGGACAAGCTCCGGGAGGCGATGCACGAGCTGCACCAGGTGCGCGGGCTGAGCGGCCTTTCGGCGACGGCCATGGAGAGGGCGGACGTGGCGCTGCTCGCGGTACTGCAGGAAGCGCGCGGGCCGGGCAAGACTGCCGCTCAGCGGGTGAAGCACCTGAGCCGCTGCCGGCGGCAGATCCGGGAGGCGCGTGTGGAATTTGAGCGCGCCAAGGACGAGATGGTGCGGTACAATTTACGGTTGGTCGTGGACATCGCCAAGCACTACAACGGACGTGGATTGGGGCTGCTGGATCTGGTGCAGGAAGGCAATATCGGGTTGATGAAGGCGACCGAGCGGTTTCAGTACCGCAAGGGCTTCAAGTTCAGCACCTACGCGACCTGGTGGATTCGTCAGGGCATCACGCGCGCGCTGGCCGACCAGTCACGGACCATCCGTCTCCCCGTCCACCTGACCGAGGCCTCGAACCGCATTCTCCGGACATCGCGTCGCCTGGTTCAGCGCCTAGGGCGCGAGCCGAGGCTCGGCGAGATCAGCGCCGCGCTCCGCCTGCGACCGGAGAAGATTCAGGAGACGATGCAGCCGTTCCAGGAACCCGTTTCGCTGGATAATCCCGTGGGCGACGGCGATACGCAGTTGGGCGATTTGATCGCGGACGGCCAGGCGCTGCCGCCGGATTCGCACATCAACCGGATCGAGCAGACGCGCGAAATGGACCGGATCCTGTCCACCCTGACGCCGCGCGAGCAGCTCGTGATCCGGATGCGGTTCGGGATCGGGCAGGACGAGCCCTTCACGCTCGAGCAGGTCGGCCAGCAACTGTCCGTGACGCGCGAGCGGATCCGGCAGATCGAGGCCAAGGCGCTCAAGAAGCTCAAGACGCCGGAGATCCGGCAGATGTTCGCGTCGATTAAGTAATCACGCCGTACGGCGATGCAAACGGGCGAGGCCTTGGCCTCGCCCGTTTTGTTTGGGGCCTGGAAGTCCCTTCCTCCGTCGGTGGATTTATGAGAGAATGCGCGCCGCCAGTTGGAGGAGATCCGCATGGTGCAGGGCAGTCGGCGGACGGCATTCGTGATCGGGGCCGCGATCTTCGCATGGCTCGCCGGCTTTCCTGCGGCGGGCGTCCGTGCCCAGCACGGCCCTCCGCCCGAAAAATCAAAAGACTGGTCCATCCCCGCGGTGGTGGCGGCGGTCAGGCCGTCCGTCGTGACGATCCTCTCGCGCGGCATTCCGCCGGGCCCGGCCCAGCACGGGCCGCTGTCGGGATCCGGCTCGGGATTGATTATCGATGACAAGGGCTACATCCTCACAAACAACCACCTCGTCGAAGGGGTCAAGAGCCTCGTGGTCGGGTTGCCGAGCGGGCGGCTGACGCCGGGCCGCGTCGTGGCACGGGATTTTCTCCTTGATCTGGCGCTCGTGAAGATTTCGGCAACCGATCTGGTGCCCGCACCGTTCGGCCGGTCCGCCTCGCTCCAGATCGGCGACACCGTGGTGGCGATCGGCAACCCCTTCGCGCTCAAAGGCGGCTCGACGGTGACGGTCGGCGTGGTCAGCGCCACGGACCGTTCGATTCTCGCGCCCAACGGCGAAACTCTCTACGATCTCATCCAGACGGACGCGGCGATCAATCCGGGAAACAGCGGCGGGCCGCTCGTGGACCTGTCGGGTCGCGTGGTCGGGATCAACACGGCGGTCGCGCCGTCCGCGCAGGCCATCAGTTATGCCATTTCCATCGATGCGGCCGCCCCCTACGTACAGGCCATGCTCGAGCGGGGGATGGTCCTGCGTCCGGATCTCGGGTTTGTCCCGATCACCGTCACCCCGAGCGTGGTGGCCAGCTTCAATCTGGAGATTGATCGCGGGGTGCTCGCCGCGCAGCTCGATCCGGGCAAACATTTGGCGCGGCTGGGCATGCAGAGCGGCGACGTGATTACTGCCGTCGACAATATCGAGGTCTATAATATGGGAGACTTCTGGCACGCCTATCTGAGTCCGAACGACAGGGCTCCCGCGCAATTGACGGTGTTCGGGAAAAAAGGAAAGCTGTCGCTTGCGTTGCCCCGTCCCCCCCAGGTGAATCGGTGAGGGGGGTGATCCCGGAGCCCCTGCTCGAGACCGGGGCGTCCATGTCGGGCGCCTTGATTCAGCCCGGACCTCTGGACTATGGGACCGCATGGGCGCTCCAGCGCCGGCTGCTCGAGGACCGTCTGGCTGCCCGCTGTCCGGACACGCTGCTCCTGCTGGAGCACGAGCCGGTCTTCACAGCCGGCCGGACAGCCCGTGCGGAACATTGGGGCGGCAATGAATCAGCCACGCACGTGGCCGGCGTTCCGATCGTTCGCGTCGAGCGGGGGGGCTCGGTGACCTATCATGGCCCGGGGCAGCTCGTTGGATACCCCATTCTCAAGCTCAACCGGTTTTGCGATGGTCCCAGGGCCTATGTGCGAAGCCTGGAAGAAGTCATCATCCGCACGCTGGCCCGATGGGACATTACCGGCCGGCGCAAGGAAAAACTGCCCGGGGTCTGGGTGGGCGGGAGCCAGGCGGCGAAAATAGCGGCGGTCGGGACGCGCATCGAACGCGGGATCACGATGCACGGGTTTGCGCTGAACGTCACGGTGGATCTCCGGCCGTTTTCCTGGATCGTTCCCTGCGGCCTTGCCGATTGTCGTGTGACCTCGATGGCGGAACTGATCGCAGGCCCTGTCGATCCGATTGAGGTCCGCCGGTGTGTCGCGGACCGGTTCGCGGACGTGTTCGGGCTGGAATGGACGGAGGGTCAGGGATGACTCACGCCCTCCCGCAGGAGATGGACAACCACACCTTCCGGCTGGCCGTGGCGCAGTTCGATCGCGCGGCGGAATTGATGCGGCTCGACCCGAACCTCCGGCAACGATTGAAGCTGCCGCACCGGTCGCTGATCGTCAGCGTGCCGGTCCGAATGGACGATGGACGCGTGGAAGTCTTCACCGGCTATCGTGTGATTCATGATTCCTCGCGCGGGCCGTCGAAGGGCGGTCTTCGCTACCACCCCGAGGTGAACCTGGGTGAAGTGGCCGCGCTGGCTATGTGGATGACCTGGAAATGCGCGCTGGCCGGCCTGCCCTACGGCGGCGCCAAGGGCGGCGTGCGGGTGAATCCGAAGCAGCTCTCGCGCGCCGAGTTGGAACGGCTGACCCGGCGCTACGCCGCCGAGATCCTGCCGTTCATCGGACCGGACAAGGATGTGTCGGCGCCCGACGTGGGGACCGACGCCCAGGTCATGGCCTGGATCATGGATACCTACAGCACACAGGTGGGATTCGCGTCACCTGGTGTGGTGACCGGCAAGCCGCTGTCCATCGGCGGGAGCCTGGGACGCGAGGACGCCACGGGCCGCGGCGTGGTCTATGTGACGCTCGAGGCGATGCAGCACCTCCGTCTCGATCCGAGGAAGGCCACGGTGGCGATTCAGGGGTTCGGCAACGTGGGGTCCCATACCGCGCGCATCATGCACGAAGTCGGGGCCAGGGTCGTGGCTGTGAGCGACGTGTCCGGAGGCCTCTACAACAAGCACGGCCTCGACGTCCCGAAGCTCCTCGCCGCGACAAAAGACAAGGGGCGCCCGCTGCGCGAGCTCAAACTGGGCGACGGGATCACCAACCACGAACTGCTGCAGCTGGATTGTACGGTGCTCGTGCCGGCGGCCTTGTCGGAGCAGATTACGGAAAAGAATGCGGCGAAGGTGCGCTGCAAGATTCTTGCGGAAGGCGCCAACGGCCCGACGACCCTGGAGGCGGATGAGATACTCCTCGACAAGGGCGTCTTCATCATCCCGGACATCCTGGCCAACTCGGGCGGCGTGATCGTGTCCTACTTTGAATGGGTGCAGGACGTGCAACGGTTTTTCTGGAAGGAGCAGGATATCCGTGAGCGGCTGCAGGAAATCATCACCACGGCCTTTCATCGGACGTTGGAGTTTTCCACGAAACAGAAAGCGAGCATGCGCATGGCGGCGCTGATGAACGGGATTGATCAGGTGGCGCAGGCCCACTTATCGAGGGGACTCTACCCGTAAGGTTCAATGAATGGTCACGTACGTGCTGGCGGCAATTGCCGGAATTTGGATGGCTGATGGGCTCGCCCTGCTGGTCGCGCCTCGCCATGTGACGGGGCGCGTGCGGGAAGCCCTGGCGTTGGCGCCGTCGCTGCTTCGGTGGGAAGTGGCCGCAGCCTGCCTGGGCATTGTCCTGCTGCTGGGGACGGAAGGGATCCGCTACCAGCCGCTGTGGATCGTCACCGGTGCCGCGATGGTACTCAAGGGTTTATTCCTGGCCATGGGACCGGACCCCTGGCGGCACTGGCTCGTCGACTGGTGTTTGCAGCGCGAAGACGTGGACTACCGGTTCTGGGGGCTGGGCCTCTGCACCCTGGCGGTGCTCCTGTTGCACGCGCTTGGCTGGCTTGGGAGCCGGTGACCGATGCAGACCATGCTGGTGCTGGGTTTCGTCAGTGTAGTCTGGTTGGCTGCCGGTGTGATGACGATTGTGGCGCCTGCCTGGTTGAACGGACAGGTGCGGCGGCATCTGGCTGATCCCTTCCTACGATTTGTCCTGTTGCAGGGAGTTGCGCTGGCGGGACTGCTGGTCGTGCTCGGAACGTCTGCGGACCAGCGATCCTGGTTCTGGATCTCGATCGGGAGCCTCGCGGTGGCCAACGCGCTGATCCTGCTCGGTCTTCCGGCGCGCCACCGGGATCGACTTCTTGCCTGGTGGTGTGCCAGCCCCTTGTGGCTGCAGCGGCTGGCCGGCATCGTGGCGGTCACGCTGGCCACATTCCTGTCGATCGAGGCGGTACGGATGGGCGGGTAAATGGAATTTCGTGTTCTCTGGGATCAGCACCGTTCAGCCGACTGGCCGAAATTTTCCAGTCCGGATGAAGGCGAACTGATGACGCTGGATACGGTCATCAGCGGATGCGTCACCTATTATTGTGAAGAACAGAACCTCGATGTCCCGCGCCTGGCGATGCTGGGGGACTGCCTCGACGATCTCGACACGCTGTTGCCCGGCGTTCCGGAAGAAGCCGGCGAGTATTTTCAACGCCTGCGAACGCTTGCGGGCATGCTCCTCGAGACGTCCCGGAAAGGCTAACCGTTGACCGGGAGAAAAAATCACCGCTTCCTTGCATGTGCAGCGAAGCGTTCGTTACAATGCCGTGTCTTTTTTCCCGTTTCATGAAGGAGGGCGTAATGGACGTACAGCCGTGGCGGTTCTCGCTCATGTGGATCGGGTTCGTGGCCGTGCTCGCGATGGCGAATTCGATCGGCGCCGAGCCCTACGAATTGAGCAGGAATGACGTGATGGATCCCAAGGCCATCAAGAGTCCCGAGGTCTCGCTGTTCGGCGTCAAGCTGGGTGATCCCGAGAGCAAGGCCTACGACCGCCTCGTGAACGAAAAAATTTCGGGCGTGAAAGCGGAACAGGAAGGCACGTTTCTGCTGTTGCTGGACGCGCGCAAGCCGACCGGGCCGATGGCCGGCGTGCGGCTCATGGACGGAAAAGTCGACCTGATTTTTGTCAACAACCGCTTTGCCTACAAAGTCCGGGGGCTCTTCCGCAACGTGCTGAACGGCGAGAGCCCGGACGAAATTCGCAAGCTCCTTGGCAAGGAGGAGTGCGGAGACGAGAATGTGATGGGCGCCGTGATGAACTACGCGAAACAGGGCGTGCTCATCAATTACCTGGGCAAGGACGTCAACGTCGAATTTACGTCTCCCGGCGGCTGCTGATCAGCCAAGTCCGACGGGGCTGGCATCATCCGGAAACCGCTGCCAGTTTTCTTTTCAGTGTTCCAATGACATGAGGCGATCTGGTGTGACGCGCGCGCCCGTGCGCTACTGCAGGGACTGTATGCCTTGCCGTAAGAGCGTGGAGGCGGTGTCCCACCGGCGGTTGGCGTGCAGGAGCACGAGTAAGACTTCCTTCCCGTCCTGTGAGACCTTGGCAACGAGGCAGCGTCCTGCCTGGGAGGTAAACCCGGTCTTGATGCCTTCCACCCCGGGGATGCGGCCCAGCAGCCGGTTGGTGCTGCGAAGCCAGTAGGACCGGTTCGCGTTGAGGGGAAAGATCATGTCCACTTCCTTGCGGACCAGTGCGCGGAACGTCGGATCCTCCATGGCCGCTTCACTCAACGTGGCCAGGTCTCCCGCGGTGGTGTAATGCGTCGGCGAATCGAACCCGCAGGCGTTGCTGAAGTGTGTGTCCAGCAGACCCAGCCGGTGCGCCTTGTTGTTCATCATGGCCACAAACATCTCTTCCGATCCGCCCACGTGCTCGACGGCGGCCAGGCAGGCATCGTTGGCCGAGGTGATCAGCATCGCTTTCAGGAGATCCCCCAATCGGAACACGTGCCCGGCGTGGAGCCGGAGGTGGATCTTGCGGGCCCTCGCGGCTTTGCGGCTGACTGTCACCGGGTCGTGCAATTGGCCGTATTCGAGGATGACCAGGGCAGACATGATTTTGGTCAGGCTGGCCGGCGCCACGCGCCGGTTGGCGCCGACTTCGTAGAGCGTGCGGCCGGTGGAGAGATCCTTGAGCAGGATGCTGTGCGCCTGCGTCCGGTGGCGGCGAAAGAGCGGGAGGGACTTCAGATTGCTGGTCGGCAGCACGGTTGGCGTGAGGGAGGCTGCCGTGTGTGCGTGGGTCGCGCGGCTCAGCTCCAGCGGTGCAAACGACAGAAGCGCGAACGTCGCGACCCCGGCGAGCATCGACAGTACGGTGGTGGACGCAAGAGACATAGATGAGGAAGCATTCATGTGCAAGGAATCAACAGCCTACAGGGTGAGTGTGTCCCGGACTTTCGACCCGCGCCACCCGTTGTCCAGAACCTTGTGGAAGAACCGGAGAAGATCGGCCAGATCGAGCCAGAACCCGCAGTTGAGGCACCGTGCGTAGAGACGGCGGCTGAGGAGCGTATAGTGCCGCTGCACCATCATGTGTCCGTGGCATTTGAGACATTGCATGTTCCGCTCATTCCATACGCTCTGCCGTTGATACGCGTCGCGCTAACCCCTGAAGAAAACTGGCTGATTCCGGGTTGTACCCCACGCTGGCGATCCTGTCAAGCCGGGTGGGAATTCAGCGCAACCGCTTCATGATCAGCGCCACACACCCTGCCAGCAGGCCGCCGCCCACGATGGTCATCGTAAAGGTCAACGCGGCATTCGCGCTACCCGCCGGATGCGATTCATACAGCAGATCGTGCACGCCTCCTTGAATCATCAGGACCGAGAGCGTCATCAGCGCTCCCATGCCGAACCACCAGGAGAATGTTCTCACGCCTGCATCCTCCTTGCGGGTATCGTCGGTCGCGTCCCCGGGGGACGTTCAGGAAGCCGACCGCGGCGCAATCGCGCGTGTTCCCTGATGGAGAAAGATGCTCAGGCTGCCCGCGCCGTTGCTGACGACTGCCAACCCGGGCGGCTCCGTGGCATCGGGCTTGAGCGACAGGGGGGTGACGGCAAAGGGAGCCGAGCCGACCCGGTAGTTCTTGGGAGGATACTTGAACGTCCCATCCCCCCGTCCAAACAGGATCGAAAGATCGCTGGATTGGATGTTCACGATGGCGACATCGGCCGTCCGGTCGCCGTCGAAATCGCCGGCAAAGCCGTGCACCGGCCCCGCGTCCGCGCCGGATTCCTGGCCGTCCTGAAATGTTCCATTCCCGTTTCCCAGGAAGACGACGAAGCTGTCGCGTTCGCCGTTGATGACGAGCAGGTCGGTCTTCCGGTCGTTGTTGAAGTCGGCAAAGGACACGCCGAGCGGCCGTTTGCCGGTCCGGTAGTCCACAGGGTCGCGGAAGGAGCCGTCACCGACGCCGGTCCAGATCGACACCGCATTGCTCATCGGCCCGCCGTTGGAGACGATCAGGTCCAGTTTCCCGTCTTGCGTGAGATCGGCCAGCGCGATCGAGGTGGGCGTGTCGCCGTATTCATAGCGTGCGCCGGACGCAAAGGTGCCGTCGCCCTGGCCCAGAAACACGGCAATCTTATCGTTGCGCAGCGCCACGACGAGGTCGGGCTTCTGATCGTCGTTCACATCGCCGGCCGCGAGCGAGATGGGGGTTCTCTGCACCGGGTAGCGCTGTCCTTCGGTGAACCGCCCGCCCGCCAGCCCGAGGAACAGGACGATCTGATCGCTGCCCGCGCAGGCGACGGCAATGTCCGTCCAGCCGTCCCCGTTATAGTCGTGCAAGGCCAGGGCGCGCGGTTCGACGCTGACCCGCAACTGCTTCTGTTCCTTGAAACTGCCGTCACCGTTTCCGAACAGAATCGAGAGCGAATCGTTGCCGATGTTGGTGACGATCAGGTCGGTGAACCCATCCCGGTTGAAATCCGCCGTCGTCACGGAGGTGGGATTTTTCCCGACGGTATAGGTAGCGTACAGGTAGAAGGGGTCGGGAGGCACGAATGATTCGCGCGCCGGACAGCCGGCGGCGGTCAGCCAGGCTAGTAGCAGCACGCCCCAGACGGCAGGTCCGCGGCGAGCCGGGCGATGGTACACGGTCACGGTGCCCCTCACAGAATCCGGTTCCCTCTTGGCCGGCCCCAGGTGTGTCCACGCCGGAACGGGAGGAGTATACCGAGGCTCCTGACCAGCCGCAATCCCCGAATTTCCCCTAGAAGATTGGGGGAAGACTAGGCTACAATGGATGCTCCGAACAAAGCTGGTTATGGGGGAAGCAATGGCGGACAAAGTGAAATTTGAATTGACGATGTACGGCATCGCCGAGATCCTGAAGTGGTGCATTGACCGGAACAATGGCCGGGTGCCGGGCGTAGACACCGAGGGGTTCAAGAAGATGCAGGCGTTGCTGGCGGAGAAGCCGCAAAGCGGAGATTACTTTACCCTGGATCAGTTCTGGAAGAAGAAGATCGTGCTCGAGTTGACACCGGAGGAAGTCGTCACGGTCGATCGCTGCCTCTATGACATCCCCAATTTTGACAGCGTGCAGCTGCCGCAGATTCGGCACAAGTTCTGGCCCAAACAGCCCGCCGCCCATTAGGAAGGCTAAGGTTCAGGGAATCGGGTGGACACGGGCTCAGCCTTAGCGTCAACTTGAACCTGCGCTGAAGCTCCAGCCAGCCGGTCCGTGCAATAGCGTCTCACGGGGTCCGTGTCGGCGTCGGGATCGGCGCCCTCCCACAGCACCTCGTGCAGGTTCCAGTGCACGACGGGATACAGGAGAGCGCCCGGTCCTGCAAAGAGCAGCAGGCGCGCGTGGGTCATCATCTCCTCTTCCTCAGACCGGAGCTGCAGCCGGTCGAATACCCGTTCATACCATTCGCGCGTCGGCTGCTGTTTCACCTCTGCCTCCTGCAGCCGACGATAGGCGGTCCGCGAGTCCCCCGTTACAGTCTCGCCGGACAGCGAAGCCCGCCAGACGGTTTCCAGCCGCAGCACTTCTTCCTGCGACGCGACATACTCGATGGCGAGGCTGGTAAAACACTCGCGCTCCCGCTCAACGGCGGTCGCGCACCCGGCGAGAACAGTCATGAGGGCGACCAGGCAGGACGCGCGCAGCCCCATTTGTTCCCCTCTTCACCCGCGGTGGTGTGCCCGATCCCGCTCGCTTCGTGGTAGCCGGATAGACCCCTCCGCGATCTACTGGTATTTTACAGGGAACCTTCACCCTTGAGGTAGCGCCGAAAGCGATCCATGAGTTCAGCACCCAATGTGCCGCCTTCGGGCTTTTGGGTGGCCGGATTGTTAAAGTGGTCGCGAATTTCCTCGAGGCGTTTTTCTGCCTGCTCGTTTCCCTTGAGCCGTCTGGTTTTCTCCAGCGCCGTGTCAAAGGCGTCGAAAGTCAGTTGGTTGTAACCGAAGGACCGGATCCGCTTGACGGCCTTCATCATGGCCTCGTTCCGGAACGTCGTCAGGTGCTCGGAATCGATTTCCTTTAGGCCGAGCTTGCGGGCGCGGCGCTCGGCGGCCTTGCGGATGCCGCTGCGGACGAAATCCGGTGAGGTTTGCAGGCGCTTCCAGGCCTCGTCGCTCCAGGCGATCCGTTCCTGGGGGGCATCCCACAGTTGAACGAGGACCGCCTCGTCGATCCGGCCCAGGCCCTTCTCGCGGGCCATGTCTTCGGTATCCCGCCGGAGCATTTGGGAGACGAATTCCATGGCGATCGGAGGGGAATTCCTAATCTTGTCCTGGAGGCGCGCCTGCGCACCCTCGGTCCAATCCATCGGCGGCCTGGTCGCCTCCTGGATGTCGCCCAGAGCCTCGACCTTTTCGTAGAGGTCAATGTTGACCTCCATGTGTCCCCCCTCGCGGGCCCGCTCCTCGGCGATCTGGCGGATCATGCCGCGCATGAATTCGGGCACGAGCTCGAGGCGTTCCCGGGCCGCCGCCGTCCAGGGCAA
>Ga0326597_10006766_pt1 | contig 15652 bp, 12 predicted proteins | sample RVTome_12_FD_203789 | JGI IMG/M metagenome (GOLD analysis project Ga0326597, IMG submission 203789) | Soil microbial communities from uranium-contaminated site in the Upper Colorado River Basin, Wyoming, United States - RVT100D185 | ecosystem: Environmental > Terrestrial > Soil > Contaminated >...
CCTTCGACGATAGACACAGATTGGAAGCATCACAAACCACCCGAGTTCCGACGGGCAAAGCAAGGCACTCCCATGAACGCTCACAAGGGGTAGCTCGAAGCCCAATCCCCATCTAAATCCCCTTTTCTACCCAATAATCCCCATCTAAGTACCCCTCTAAATCCCCAAATAGCAGGGTATAGACTCGCTCCATGAGCCAGGAAGCTTGCACGCTCATTGAGTTCTGCGTGGAGGAGGAGGGGCTAATGGAAGTCGTTTTGACGACCGGAGAATCCGGGCAGGAGCTTAAGGTTTCGCCCGACTCGATTCGGCGGTACGAGAAGGATGGGGTGTTACCCGTGGCGTTCAAGACGCGGCGCGGGCTTCGGCTTTTTCGGGCGAGCGATGTCGAGAAACTTCGTCGGAAACGGGCAGCGCGGGAGAACGAAGCACAACTTGCGCAAGCGGCGGTCAATGCGTAGCGCCACTTGTGCGTGAGCACACCCTGAGCGTTCGCAGCGCTCGGGGGTGCAATTCTTTTTCGAGGTGATGTGTGAACCTGAATCGAGATAGGTATAGCAACGAACCGTGCCGAAAGTCAATACCGACCGCGCCAGTGGTTTCCGGTCGGCGGATTCGTAAAGCCGTTGAGGAATCGGAAAAGGCGATGCGCAGAGCGGTCCAACAGATGCTTGCGAAAAGTCCGACGAACCTTCAGGCCCTCCGTGTGGCGATGGTCCGTGATGAATTGGCCCAACTCAGATTTGGCAGGCCAGTGGACGTTCCCAGGCTTGTTCGTGCCATCACTGGCCTGTCGATAATCGTCCCGGTTCGCGGCCCGGAGCGGACAGCGGAGGTGCTCTCGGTCCGATGACCACCTGCGAACAGATCGCGTCAATGATTCTGGGGCAGCCGGTAGAGCGCAGAGGTGCCGAGTTGCTTTATCTCTGCCCCAGGCACCCTGACAAGCATCCCTCGTTGCAGATCAACCCTGCGAAGAACTGCTTCATGTGTGGGCCGTGCAACAAGAGCGGCAACTCGTGGCGGTTTTTCGCGTTCCTCGAAAACATTGATCCAAACGACAAGCCAGCGATGGCCGCCCGCCTGAAGGAACGCGGTCTAACGAACGGGAATGGCACAAATGGAAACGGAAACGGTCGCTCGCCGAAGCCAGTCACGAAGCCGACGAAGGACGAGTTCCGCCGTGTCGCCGAGTTCTACTACGGCGACACCATGAGGCATGTGCGCTTGGAGGCGCCGTCGAGCAACGGGGCGAAACCACTCAAGAAATTCGTCTGGGAGAGTCTGAACGGGAGTGGGTGGGTTGCCGGGCTGCAAGGTCAGCAGCCGCCGCTTTACACAAACCAAGTATTCAGAGAATCCGACCAACTCGGCCTTGTGCTGGGCTTCGAGGGGGAAGCGAAGTGCGACCTCAGTGGGGATTTCGGGTTCGCAGCATTTTCGTTCAAGGGACTCACCGCTGCGCACTGCGAAGTGCTCGCTGACCTTGATCTCGTCCTGTGGGCCGACAAAGATCAGTCGGGAATGAAACAGGCCCACGACGCTGCTGTGATTCTAGCGGAGTCGAATCAAGCCCGCTCGATCCGGCTGATTACGCCGCCACCAGACCTCCCGATCAGTGGCGACATCGTGGATGCCGTCAGGAGCTTCCACTACACGCGAGAGAAAATCCTGTCGCTGATCCAAAGTGCCAAGCCGTACCCACCGGAGCCGGAGCCGGTCGGGATCATCCTCAGTGGCATTAAAGAGGAAAAAGTCGAATGGCTTTGGAAGGAGCGCATTCCGCGCGGCGCGATCACGGTGCTGGACGGACAGCCGGGCAGCGCGAAGAGCCTTTCCATGATTAATCTGGCTGCACGTATCACCGCAGGTCGCCCGCTACCGGGAAGCCCAACCCCGACGACGCCAGCCGGAGTGATTATCTGCTCGGCGGAAGACAGCTTGTCGCACGTTATTGTGCCGCGCCTTCGCGTAGCTGGAGCCGATCTCGGCAAGGTTCTGGCCCTCCCGTACTCCCCTGACTACGACGGCCAGCCCACGTTCTCGCGCCTCCCGGCTGACTTGCCCGTCCTTGAAAAGGCAATCCAGCGAATCGGCGCTGTGCTGGTCGTCCTCGACGTGTTGGTCTGCTACATCCCCACGACGCTCTCCACCAGATCAGATCAAGACGTGCGGGTGGTGCTGGCCCCGCTTGCAGAGCTGGCGGACCGGACGCGGGTGGCTGTTGTCGCCATTCGCCATTTGAACAAAAGCACCGCCGGGGACCCGATCAACCGGGGCGGCGGCAGCATTGGCATCATCGGCGCGGCGCGATCTGGGTTGCTCCTCGCCACCGACCCGCAGCAGTCGGAGGTGCGTGTGCTCGCTTCTGTGAAGAGCAATCTGGGACCGCCCCCACAGTCGCTCAGTTTTCGCGTGGAGACGTTCGATGGTGTGCCGCTCGTCGAATGGCTCGGTGGCAGTGACCATACCGCCGAAAGCCTCCTCGCCGCTCCTCCCCCGCCAGAAGATCGTAACGCGAAACAGGAAGCTGTCGAGTTTCTCTCGGAAGAACTGCGGGACGGCCAGAGGGAGGCCACTCAGTTGATGCAGTCGGCAAAGAAACTCGGAATCGCGGAAAGGACTTTGAAGCGTGCGAAGGGAGACCTTGGCGTGAAGAGCGCGAGGGGCGACGGGAAGAAGTGGTATTGGTTCCTGCCTTCTAGCCGCGAATCCTTCGAGGAGGTGGGCAATGACGGTTAGGGTCACGCTGGAACCATCGGAGTCGCCGGGCGCACTACTTTATTGTTTCTTGTGTGGCCACAACTTCCAAGTGGGAAGCATGGTGGCGCGGCTGTCCTGCGCCGGGTGGTGGATCAACGTCTGCCCGGATTGCTTACCGTCCGGCAAGGACGACACCGCGCTCCGGGAAGCCGCCCTCGGTTACAGGGAATCTTTGCTTTGGACAGCGCGCGTCATGGAGCGAATCGGGCTTGGTCCGGCGATCGAGTCCGTGACCCGCGAACAACTCCAGCAGGCGAATGCGCTGGACGAGATCACGCCGAAAGGGGAAAGCGAACGCGATGAGCGCCCGACGATCAACTAACCCGTGCACCATCGTTCTGTTCGCGGCTGGACTGTGCGCCACGTGTGGCCGGTACGTGCAGGAGAACGTCCATGTGTTATGGGGAGCCTGTGAGGATTTATTGCGCCAGATGCTGCCCGGAGTGCGGAACACCGGCGAAGTCAAATGACTTCCTCTGGCGAGAGAACCAGTCCGTGGAGGTGAAAAGCAATGCCTGAAATTGGAAGACCGATCAGAGAGGGGCCGCTGTACCAAAACCTGCTTTACGAAAGCGGAGGCGGCTTCTTCGGGACAACAGGGAGCACCGGGAGGCTGGCATATGCCTATTAACCCAATGTTGGTCAATTCACGTCGTCGGCTGCTGGTTCCTGCTGGATTGTCAGCAGACGAATACGAGGAAATGCAGCGGAGCGAAGAAGGCTATAAGCCTCCTCCGCTCACACCATCACGGCGGCAAATTCTCGAACCGATGCCGGTCGGTGATCCGGTCCGGGCAGAGAGGGCGGCTGCTACGTTGCGGCCCACCAGGTTATCTGCCACAGTCGCGCCACTTGTCCCACGTGCGACTCCTTCGGGGCTACGCGGAGAGACGATTGGGCCGGTGACTTACCGGAGATCGTCTGAATTCGACCCGGAAGGCCTCGGTTACGACATCAATCCGGCGACCGGAAGATTGGCAGGGTATTCCGCTCCCAGGGGGATTGCGTTGCAGCAAGCCCGTCGGGCGGCTCTCCTCCCTCAGGTACCGGCAGGGGCTTCGCTCGCTCCCCTCCGGCGCGGAGAAACCATCCCGGAGTATCTCGAAGACCCGTACGTAGACTTGCGGCCTATTCTCACGTCCAGGGGAGTGCCGCTCCCGACCGTAAGCGGATTCGGTGCTGTGCGAAGAAGTCAGGTGGAAGCAGCGTTGAAACCGTTCCTGGCAGTCGAGCCGGACCGATTCTCGCTCTCTCCTGGACAAACCAGATTCTTCGGCGGAAAGCCGGTTGCGTCACTACCTCCAAGCGAACCGCAGATGTCACCCTACCAGGAAGCGAGCCTGGACATTCAGCGCCAGCGATTGGAACTTTCGCGTCAAGCAGCGGAAGAACGGCGTAAGGCGGGCGAAGCGGGGGAACTCACGCCAGCACAGAAGAACTCCATGCTTCATGGCCTTCGCAGTTTGGTTCTGCGAATTCGCCAGCACCCGATCATGGGCCGGCAGGTAGGAGGCATGAGCGACGAGGAACTCATGGCGCAGGAAGCCGAAGTCACCTACGGCCTGAGCCTGGACGATCTCCGTCCCAGCGGTCGCGTTCCGGAAACACCGAATAGGCCATCCGGCCCTGGCGGGTCAACTCCGATTCGACAGCCACGCACGGCGGAAGAATACCTGCAAATCCTTCGAGGGGAATGATGGCAACGAATCCCCAAACCGTCCTGAATGATCCCCGCTTTCTCGGACTACCAGACGAGGAAAAGAAGAAAGTCTTGCTGCGGGTAGACAGCAACTTTGCCGGTCTCCCCGGACCGGAACAGGATCGCGTGATAGTTGGTCTCGGACGGTCGAGCGTCAGTACCCCGGAACCGCGACCGACACCGCCGGCTGCTCCTGCCCTGCCGCCTCCGCCGAAGCCAGTGTCACCAACGCCCGCAAGGAGTCCCCTCGTGCCGCTACCGGCAGCGGCCGCAGAGCCCACGACCGAGCAAGGCCCGGCGCTTCGCTTTCCGGCACGGACGGAGATTTCGGCTCTGCCAAAGCCCGGACTGTTCGGACGCGCTAAAGAAGCTCTGTTGGGAGGTGTGCGAACCGGGGAGACCATGCTGGGGCAGGCCGCTCAAGTTGTGCGCGGCGAGCGACCGCTGATGGCTGTTGAGCCAGCGCCGATTCTGAGACCGGAAGCGGCGATTGTGGAACCGAAGAGCCGTGCTGGGCAGGTAGCGAGAGGTGCTTTGCGCGGCGTCGGCCAACTCACGAGCCCGGAGAACGTGTTGCTGCTTGGTGGAGTCGGAGGTGCGATTCGCACGATTGGGAAGCTCGGCCTGCCGTGGCTCCAGCGGGCGATTTCGGCGGGCTTCGCTGCCGACATGGTTCATGGTTTGTACGAGCGGGAACCGGAATTCCGGGAAGCGGCAGAGCGCGGAGATGAGGGTCGAGCGTGGGAACTGCTCGGGGAGATGATTCCAACCGGCGCGATGGCGGCGGGGGCGGGTATCCACGCGCTGCGTCCATCAACCCGGCTGCGCCCAGCCCTTCCAGAGCGTCCCATTCCTGCACTGCCGGAACGGAGAGTCCCTCGGCTTGCTCCAACCGCACAGGAACCCACTCCCACGGTTCCACGGCCTCTTACTCCTCAGCCGGAACCGTTGCCGACGCTTCCGACACCACGACCCACACCAACGCCTGCACCGCAACCAGCCGGTGTGCCTGCGAGCTTGCGAACGACGGCGGGAGATTTTCCGGTGCGCTATCGTGTCGTCGAAGCGGACACGCTCGAAACGAGCCACAACCCGTTCACGTTCGCCCGGAATCCTCGCTACCCAGAAGGAGTCCAGGAACGTCATTACCAAGCGAACAAGAGCGCCCAGATGGACGTGATCCGCATGGCGGAATCTCCTCGCTGGGACCTCGTTGCCAACACCGACCCGACGCCAATCAACGGCCCTCCTCAGGTGACGCCGGAAGGAATCGTGCTCGGCGGAAACAGCAGGGCGATGATGCTTCGCCGTGTCTACCTGTCCGGGCGGGGGCAGGAGTACAAGCAATTCCTCGAATCGCAAGCTCAGCAGTTTGGGATTGATCCGCAGACCATTCGAGGGATGCGCAAGCCCGTCCTCGTGCGTGAGTTGGAAGGTGTGCCGACCGAAGCGGAAGGCATGAGGCGACTGGCGCAAGCTCTCAATCGGGGTTTCACAAAGGCCCTCGGAGAAGTCGAGTCGGCTGTCAGCGCGGGAAAGAACCTCACGCAGCAATCGGCAGAAGCCATTGCGGGCGAACTGACCAAGGGCGGTGAGGCTGCGACGCTGCGCACGGCGATGGAGAGCAATCCCCGGCTGTTCCGGGACGTCTTGCTTCGTGACGGACTGATTCAGGAAAACGATCTGCCGCGATTCTTCACCGAGCATGGCGCTTTGAACCAGGCCGGGAAGGATTTTATCGAGAATGCTCTGCTTGGACGGATCGTTCCCGATGCCGATCTTTTGCAGAGCCTTCCGAAGTCCATTACAGGGAAGCTCGAACGCACCATCCCGTCTTTGATCGAGCTTGGGTCTCGGCAGGACCGCTGGAACATCCTCCCGGAAGTGCTAGAAGCTGCCAAGATGACAGCCCAGGCTCAAGCAAAGGGCTGGACGATAGACAAGTTCGTCAGACAAGGTGGATTGTACGAGCAGCCCAATGAACGTGTCGCGGCAATCGCGGAGCTATTGACGGAGAAGCCGACATTCGTTGCGGAAGTCTTTCGCCGGTTTGCTGGTGAGGCCCGTCAGGACACCGGACGGGCGCTGTTTGAAGGGGCGTTTGATCCGCTCGAATCGTTTGGGAGATTGATTCAGGGACGGAGAGCACCAGCGGTCGAGACAGCCCCCGCGTTTTTCAGGCGACAAGAACCAGCAAGAACAGCAGCCCCCGCCTTGCCGGTTTCTCTTGCACCGTCCATTCCTCAGCAACCCCTTGTTCGGCGTGGTGACATCGTTTCCAGGTTGCGGGAGAGGCTTGGAGGCTTGCCGATTCGTACTGGCTTGCTCGGAAGGACCAAGCCGGGTTTGTTGGGCTTCTACAAAGTCGGGCCGGAGATTGTGCGGTTGAAAGAAGCTCTGGACCTGCCGACGATCTCCCATGAAGTCGGCCATCACATCAACAAAATGCTGTGGGGAACCGGACGAGGCGGCGGTCTGAACACGCGAGTCCTCCGGCCATACTCGCAAGAGCTTGCGCCGCTCTCCTACGATCCGCAGAAACCGTTGCTCGAAGGTTTCCCGGAGTTTGTGCGTCTCTACCTGACCGAACCGAACAATGCCAGAGCGCGGGCACCGCAGTTCTATGCCTTCTTCGAGAGCGAGCTTGGACGCGTGAAAGGGTTGAAAGAGGCCGTCTCGGAAGCGCAATCACAGATCCAGCTCTACCAGCGCCAGCCTGCCGTGGCAAAGGTCTTGGCGCACATCCGCAAAGATGCTCCGGCACCCCAGCGAAACGTCTGGGACCCCTTCTACACCCACGTGGTGGACCAACTGACGCCGATTCGTCGTGCGGTCGAGGACATGGCCGGGCGATTGAGGCCGCCGACTGATGAGAACGCTTATGATCTTGCCAGGTTACATGCGGGATGGGTCGGCAAGGCGGAACACTTCCTGAAGCGCGGCACGTTCGAGCCGGAGTCGCTCAAAGTCACAGGCAAGCCCTTGGAAGCCATCCTGAAGCCTGTCTCCGGGCGTCTCGATGAATTCCGAGCCTACCTCGTGAGCCGAAGGGCGCTTGAACTGGCCGACCAGGGGAAGAAAAGCGGGATCGAGATTGCAGACGCTCAGGCCACGGTACGGAGCCTCGAAAGAACTCCCGGATTCCGGCAAGCAGCACAAGAATTATTCCAGTATCAGGACAGCTTGCTTCAATACGTTCAAGAGAGCGGATTCCTCTCGCCGGAACAGGTCATCCTGATTAAGAACCTCAACCGGAACTATGTGCCGTTCCATCGCTTTTTCGAGGACGTGTGGGTGAAGGAACCGGCAGGAACCGGAAGACAGCGGTTTGCCGATCTCTGGCAGCCGGTCAAGAGACTGCGGGGGAGCACGCGGGAAATCATTGACCCGCTCGAAAGCGTGGTGAAAAACACCTACGCCTTTATCAACCTTGCGGAAAGAAACCGGGTTGCCCAGGCACTCATCAAGCAGGCTCGGACCACGGAAGGGGCTGGAAAGTGGGTGGAGCCGATTCCGGCGGGGAAGAAACCGACTACGTTCAGCCTGGAAGAAATCCGGCGCGACCTCCAGGATGCGGGTCTCGAACTCGAAGGCGCGGACCTCGACGCGATTGCCACGGTATTCCGTGGAACGAAGCCTCGCGGAGAAAACGTCCTGTCCGTCTGGCAGAAAGGCAAGCCCGCTTACTACGAAGTCCACCCGGAACTCTTCCGGGCGATGAAAGCTCTCGACGCCGAATCGTCGAACATCCTGATTCGCCTGCTGAGTATCCCGGCCAGGGCGTTGCGTCTCGGAGCAACCGGTTTAGGGCCGGAGTTTGTCATCCGCAACCCACTGCGGGATACCATGACGGCCTTCGCGCAATCGAAACACGGATTTATTCCGGGATGGGATACGGCTCGCGGCGTCTTCCATGTTCTCGGTCGGGATGATCTCTATTGGGAGTGGAAAAGAGCGGGTGGCGAACACGCCGCATTGGTGAGCCTCGACCGCACGAAGCTCCAAGGGGAACTGCGGGACCTGCTCAGCACAAAGATGCGCTGGGCGGCGCGGCACCCGATTGAAGCGCTGCGAGTCGTTTCCGAGACGATGGAAGCGGCAACGCGAGTGGGTGAGTTTCAACGGGCGCGTCAGGCCGGAGCAACACCACGGGAGGCTGCTCTTGAGTCGCGGGAAGTGACGCTCGACTTCGCCCGTATGGGCGCGAGTACGAAGGCCGTCAACGCAATTACCGCCTTCTGGAATGCTGCGGTCCAGGGAACTGACAAGTTCGCCAGAACCCACATCGAGAATCCCCGTCGAGCAATGCTGGTAGGGGCTGCTGGTATCACCCTGCCGTCGCTTTTGCTCTACGCGGTCAATCGGGACGATCCGGTTTACCAGGAGCTTCCGCCCTGGATGAAGAACTTTTTCTGGCTGATTCCGACCAGAGGGACACCGGCAGAGAAGCACACGCCCTTCATCCCGATTCCGAAGCCGTTCCTGTGGGGCCTGGCATATGGGAGTGTCCCAGAGCGGGTGATGGAGTGGATTGACCGGCGCGACCCCAGAGCCTTTGACGGGCTGCTCGAAAACCTTTCGGAAACCAGCAAGCCCGGATTCCTGCCGACTGCCGCAATTCCGTTCGTCGAAGCCTTTGCGAACCGGAGCACGTTCACCGGCAGGCCGATTGAGAGCGCGAGATTGCGACGCCTGCCCCCAGAGTACCGGTACGAGCCGTGGACGACCGAGTTTGCAAAGAGCATGTCGCGGACGCTGAATAATGCCGGGATTGACTCGGTAGGTGGAATCCCCACGTCGCCCTTGATGATCGAGCAGGCTGTCTTTGCCTGGACGGGCGGCGCGGGCCGGGCTGCGATGGAAGGACTCAGCCTGCCGATGGATCGGGACGTTCCTCGACTGAGCCGGACGCTGGCTGATATTCCAGGGGCACGGGCTTTCACCGTGCGCTGGCCTTCGACACAGGCTGAATCGGTGCAACGGTTCTACGACCGCCTGGAGGACCTCGAACAACGGTATGCCGGGGAGCGCGCAAGAGAAGAGAATCCAGACCTGCCAGAAAGCAAGCCACTCTCGCAAGAGGAACTGAGCGAGCTTTACTGGCTGCGGGCGAATGGCAGGCGCTTGGCATCCCTGCGGTCGGAGACGCGGCGGGTTCAAGAGTCCCTGGGAACACCCTCACAGCAAAAGCGGGAACGGATAGACGCCGTGACGCGGGAGATGATCCAGGTGTCCAGGGAAGCGATGCAGGCTCCACAACAGAGGCAACCATGAGAAGCTGTGCGTGCGGGTGCGGAGAGCGGTTCGAGCCGAACCGCCAGAGCCAGAAATACAAGAACGAACGGCACCGGGAAAAGGCCAAAGCTCGAAACATGACTGTCATCAAGGTTCCGGCAAGTCAGGCCGAACGGATAAGACGCTATTCGAGGCGGTTTTCCGCCAATCGGAGCGGGGTTACCCCGCTACCGGGTACTGAGCTATGGCTTATCCGCCAAGCGGCCCTCTGGCTCAAGAATCGGCTGATCGAAAAACAGAGCAAATGAACCAGGTCCAGCACAAGACGAATGGTGGCGACCTGCCGATGCAGGGAAAGATACCCGTGGTGTCGAGCGGGGGCCGAGAAATCGAAACCCTGCTGACCGCCCCAGAGGTTGCGGGGATTCTGAAGGTCTCCTACGGCTGGGTGCGAGACCACGCAACCCGCAAGGAGCCTCGTCTCCGCTGCGTCCGAGTTGGGGACCTGCTTCGCTTCCGCCCGAAGGACATAGCGGAATTCATTGAAAGATGGTGCCAATGAATCTCCCTCCTGTAGTAAAATCCCCGGTCGGAGTCGGAAGACACATGGGGCGGGACAGACATCAGCGCGGATGGGTTCACGAGACGGGCAAAGCCATCAAGAAGTGGCGTGGGGACTACTACACCTATGAAGTCGGGCCGGACGGTTGCGAGAAGCGTCGGCATCGCATGGTGACTCTCGGGCTGAAGGCCAAGCTGAAGAAGTGGGAAGCGGAAGTTAAATTAGAGAAGCTCATCGCGGAGAAGTGCGGTGCCGTTACGCCGAGCCGGGAGATCACGCTGCGCTGGTTCTGGGAGAATCGTTATTGGCCCATGCACAACGTCAAGCTCAAGCCGTCGAGCCGTGAGGCCCTGAAGTGGATTGCTGAAAAGCATATCCTGCGGCGGTTCGGCGAAAGTCCGATTACGGCGATTACCCGCTTTGAAATGCAGACATTCTTGAACGAGTTGGCCGTCTCCGGGAAAGGATCATCACTGATTCACAAGGCGCGGACATACATGGGCGCCGTTCTCGATGAGGCGATGGAGCAAGGCTTCCTGTCTAACAATGCAGCACGGAAACTGGACAAGCCGCGAGTCGAGGAAACGGAGAAGGGAATTTTGAGCGTCGATCAGGTGGCGATTCTTCTCGCTACCCTGAACGGTCGGGATCGTCTGATATTCCGACTGTTCGTGACATGCGGATTTCGTCCTGGGGAATTGTTCGCTCTCCGGATTGATGAGGGTGTATGGCGCGGTCGCCTTAGCTCTCCAAAGACGAAAGCAAGCGAGAGCGTGGTATACATCCCGCCAATGGTTGAGGCTGAGCTGGCTGAGTGGAACGGCTCTTGCCTGCCAGGAACGGATCGCGAGTTTATCTTTGCCGACAGGTCGCGGGCCGGGAGCGGGCCGACGTGCATCAACAAGCGACTATGGCTGGAGGATCACCTGCGACCCGTGGCGGACGGGCTGAAGATCTCGCTCGTCACCTACCAAGTTCTTCGCCGCACGTTTGCGACATGGATGCAAAAATGCGGTACGATCAAAGATGTCCAGAGGATGCTGCGACACGCTTCCCCGAATCTCACGGTGGGAGTCTACATGCAGGCTATCCCGGAAAGCGTCAAGCAGGCTGTGAACGATTTGGAGTCAATGTTCAAGCTCGAAACAAATTGAACACAATTGAACACAAATCGTCCGTAAACCATTGGGGCGGTTAGCTCAGTTGGTTAGAGCACCTGCCTTACAAGCAGGGGGTCGCAGGTTCGAGTCCCGCACCGCCCACCAAAGATTATAAAAGAGCTAATTTTAGTTCAACGTGCCAGGTTGAATCCCACCACCTTTGAGGTGGTCAGCTTTGAGCATGCGTCTGTTTCTCCAATCGTGGGACGAGGCCAAGGGCCGGGTCACGAAAATTGCTACGAACGGAGAAATGCTCTGACAGATATCCACCCAAGCCGTTGGTTCGGGCGGCTTCAGCCGCAACTGCGACTTTCAGTCGCCTGGAAGCCTACCGGCTTTCAGCCGGTAGTGGTTTAGAGTGCTCTCAGCACGCGTGATTACGCCTGCCACCCCGTCCGCAGTGAAGATGCCGATTCTCGCCGGATTGACAAGGAACCCCGTTACGGACGGCTGGACTGGCGGTTATGGGTGACAACAATCGTTGCGTTCGCCCTTTCGAATGACCTCTTACGGTGCCCGGCATGGGCCCATAGGTAACAGGAATCCCATGATCCATAATCAATTTTGGCGATTCCTTTATTAAGGGGAGTATGCGATAATGCCGGACAACGGGGGTCAGGTGTTTTTTTCAGGGGAAACGGAAGCTATTGATAGCGCTAATTTTTGAACCATCGAAAACGGCTGCTGTTTAGAGCGAAGGAATGTCCTTACTTCTACTCTAACGGCAATGAAGATGGAAAAATGATCGTCCAGGGAGGAAATCATCGTGGATAGGAAACTTGGTCAGACTCGTCGTCCGGGAGGATGGATGCCAAGCCCCGCTCTCGCGGCATTTTTTGTCTTTGCGTCACTGGGCATGGCCCAATTGGATACGGGAACTATTTCGGGAACGGTGACAGACCAGTCCGGAGGGGCCGTGCCCGGGGCGACCATTACGATTCGAAACGTGGGGACTGGCGTCGCTCGAAATCTGACCACCACTGCGACGGGCCGCTACGAGGCGGCAGCGCTGCCGGTAGGAGATTATGAAGTGCGGGCAACCCTGACCGGGTTTCAGACGCTGGTCCGCAGCGGCATCAACTTGACGGTGGGCCGCAACGCCGTGGTGAACATGGCGCTGCAGGTGGGCGAGGTGGCGCAGGCGATCACGGTAGCGGGCGAAGCGTCCTTCGTGGAGACGACCACGGCCACGGTGTCGAACCTGGTGGACGAGAGGAAGGTGCAGGAGATTCCCTTGAACAACCGGGACCTGACACAACTGGCCTTTTTGCAGCCCGGGGTGATCCGGGTGGTTTCGGACACGCTCAACCGCGGGGGGGACCCGTCGGTGGAGGGCGCCGGCGATAAGCTGTCGGTGGCCGGAGCCCGGGGAACGCAAAACGTCTACTTGCTGGATGGAATGACGAACTCGGACGTCTCGGGCAACGCGCAGTCGATCTCGGGGGCCTACGAGGGCGCCGAGACGGTGCAGGAATTTCAGATCATCACGAACAACTATTCGGCCGAGTACCCGAGCAAGCCGGGGGCGATTGTGAGCGCGGTGACGAAATCGGGCACCAACTCCTTCCACGGCAGCCTGTATGAATTTCTGCGGAATGACAACCTGGATGCGTCCAAGTGGGAGAACAACGCCTTCGACTTGGAGAAGCCCGAATTCAAGCGGAACCACTTCGGCGGCTCGTTGGGCGGGCCGGTTCTCCAGGACAAGACGTTCTTCTTTCTGAGCTACGAAGGATTGCGGGAGAAGCAAGGCCGGACGGGCACCGCGATCGTGCCGACGGCGGCCGGACGGCAGGGAGACCTGGGTGTGGCGGGAACCTTTCCGGTGAACCCCGTCGTGGTGCCTTACTTGAATCTGTATCCTCTGCCGGGGCAAGGCAATTCGGTGATCGACCCGGACCGTGGCGACGGGACGGCTCAGATTGCCGGACCACAGAACTTCCCAGTCAATGACGACTACGGCACGGTGAAGATCGACCATCAGTTCGCGAGCCCGCGGGCGGGCTTTCTGGCCGGCACGTACAGCACCAACGCCGGTTCGCGCGAGATCAACGCGGTGCTGGACGCGGATAAGTCCGAAGCGCTCGAGAGCAGGAAGCACGTGATCTCTCTGCGCCACACCAGCATTCTGTCCCCTTCGATGCTGAACGAGTCCGGCTTTGGGTTCACCCGAACGAAAATAACGACGGATATTCCGATCGTCCGGGTTGACTTTAAGAACTTCAACGGGGTAGACCTTCGTTTTCGGCAGGATGATACGACAGAAGTGATGGGTTTGCTCGACCCAGGTTCCGGTCTCGACACGCTCGGAAACGGGGACAACGCGCAATTTAAGGCGCATGACGTGTATACCTTCAAGGATACGATGTCGCTGACCCTTCCGACGCATACGATCAAGTTCGGAGCGGAGATTCAGCGCTTCCACATCAGCAGCATTGACGAGAACGACTCCCGCAACGGAAGTTATGAATTCCAGGACTTTCAATTCTTCCTGCAAGGAAGACCGAACATCTTCGACACACTGCAACCCTCGGGGTCGGTCGTGCTGGGAATCCCGGTCCAAAACGAATTTCTGTTCGAGCTGCGCACAACGCAATTCGGGTTCTTTTTCCAGGACAACTGGAAGGTGCGGCCATCGCTGACCTTGAATCTGGGACTGCGCTACGAATTTCAGACGCAGCTCTCGGAGACCCGGGACCATCTGTCCTCGTGGCCGGATTTCTTCCAAAGCTCACCGACGCTCAATGGGGAGTATTTCAAGAACCCCACGAAGAAGAGCTTCAGCCCCCGGTTCGGGTTCGCCTGGTCTCCGGGAGCGAGCCAGCAAACTTCGCTGCGAGGCGGATTCGGCATCTATTACGACCCCCCCGGTGTCCCGGTCTACCAGTTCGCCCTCTCCACGATGCTGACCTTCAATGCGGAAGGAGGCTTGCTGGACAACACATCGAACTCCATTGATTTTCCGAATGCGTATACCACGCAAACCGATCGGCTTTCCTCGGCGCCCAATTACCGCATCGTGGAATATAATATGAAACCCACCTACGCGTACCGCTGGAGTCTGACGCTCGACCGGGAGATGGGGAACTGGCTGTTCGCGGCGGGGTACACCGGAGCGCGCGCGCTGCACCTGAATGTGGTGAGCGAAGGCAACCTGAACCGGTGGGAAGGCTGGCCGGCGAATGTTCCGACGTCGGAGAAGCAGTTCCCGACAACCGCTGCGGGACGGATCCCCATCAATCCGCTGCTGACCCGTCTGACGGTGAACCACAATGCGGGCAACAGCTACTATCAGGGCTTGACCCTGAGCGCGGTGCGACGGCTGACGGCCGGACTGCAGGCCCAGGTCGCCTATACCTACTCCAAGAACATTGACCAGAGTTCGAGCGCAGGGAATAACAACGGAGGATACGTGCAGGGCCAGCGGGCGAACCTGTTCTGGGATATGGGGCACCGGATGGGACTTTCGGCACAGGACATCCGGAACCAGTTCGTCACCAACGCGACGTATGAGCTGCCCAACACCGGCCTGGGAGGGGTAGGAGGGGCGGTGCTGAACGGCTGGCAGTTCAATGGGATTCTCTCGCTGTCCAGCGGGCCGGCATTCCAGGTGTTGGATGTCAATCGGAACCAGACGACCGCGATACGCAATGCGGACGGAATTCGGCCGAACCTGATTCCCGGCGGCGACAAGAACCCCGTGCTGGGAACGCCGTCGGACGGAGAAGCACGGTATTTCGACCCCAGCCAGTTTGTGCCTTCGGTCTGCCATGGGGCGACCCTTTGCCAGGCAGGAGATCCGGATTACGCGGTCGGGAGGTTCGGAAACCTGGGCAAGAACACCCTGATCGGTCCGGGGGCGATCACGCTGGATTTCTCCCTCAACAAGAGCTTCCAGTTAACGGAGGAGAACCGGCTGCAGTTCCGGGCTGAGTTTTTCAACCTGCTCAACCGCGTCAATTACTGGATTCCCGCCTCTCCCGCTGACCGGGCGTATCAATTGAGCGGCACGACGCTCCGTGTGAATCCGAACGCTGGAGTGATTACGAGCACTCGAACCAGCGCGCGGCAGATCCAGTTCGGGTTGCGGTTCACCTTCTAACCCAAGTCATTCCCTGCAAGCTCAGGACTGCCCCTTTTCGGAGGGGCAGTCCGCCATTCCGCTGCCCGATCGGACCTCGCATCGACCGGAGCTTTTGCGAAGGAGAAGAATGGCCGAGCAAACAACAAGGA
>Ga0326597_10006767_pt1 | contig 15650 bp, 13 predicted proteins | sample RVTome_12_FD_203789 | JGI IMG/M metagenome (GOLD analysis project Ga0326597, IMG submission 203789) | Soil microbial communities from uranium-contaminated site in the Upper Colorado River Basin, Wyoming, United States - RVT100D185 | ecosystem: Environmental > Terrestrial > Soil > Contaminated >...
GTTTCGGACCTGCCGGATGTGCTGCGTGCCAACCTGTATTCGCACGACCGCACGATCATCTGGTCGTCCGACCCCGCGCTGATCGGCCGCCAGTTCCGCGACAATCCGGAGCTCGAGGAGGCGCTTCGCGGCGAGCTGGTCGTGCACGGGGGGGAGGAAAGCAAACGCGAGCACGCCGACCTCGACCAGCGCTACCCTTTCTTCGTCGAGATCTACTCCCCGGTACGGGACGAGCCGGGGGATGGCGTAATCGGCGTCGTCGAGCTTTACCGCTCTCCGCAGGCGCTGTTCGAGGCCATTAACACGGGGCGGCGGGCGATCTGGATCGGGGCGGCGCTCGCCGGCGTTTTTCTCTACGTCGCCCTGTTCTGGATGGTGCGGCGCGCTGACGACCTGATCCGCGTGCAGCGCGAGCGCCTCGTCCAGTCGGAGACGCTTGCGGTGGTGGGCGAGATGAGCTCGGCCGTCGCTCACGGCATCCGTAATCCTCTCGCTTCGATCCGGTCCTCGGCGGAGCTCGCACTGGAGTCGGAGCCGCCGCAATGGCGCGAAGCCGCGCGCGACATCGTGGCCGAGGTCGACCGGCTCGAGTCATGGGTGCGGGAGCTGCTTTCCTACTCGCAGCCATTGGCGGGGAAGCTCGAGCCGATCCAGGTCGGTCCGCTGGTGCAGGCGAGCCTGCAGAGCTTCGAGCGCGAGCTGGAACGGCGTGGCATCCGCGCTTCCGCGCGCGTCGGCGAAACGCTGCCGCCCGTTGCCGCCGATCCCCTGATCCTGGGACAGGTGTTCAACAGCCTGATCGCCAACGCCCTCGAGGCGGTCGAGCGTGACGGCGGCATCGAGGTCACGGTGCAGCGCGACGGCGAGCGGCGGCTGCGGGTAAGCATCCAGGACAGTGGGCCGGGCATGAGCCGCGCGCAATTGGCGAGCGCGTTCAAGCCCTTCTACACGACGAAGGCGAAGGGTATCGGCGTGGGGCTGCCGCTCGCCAAGCGCGTTATCGAGCGCTTCGGCGGTTCGATTGTGCTCGCCAGCGAGCCGGGCAAGAGTACGGTTGTCGACGTGATGCTCCCGGTGGCCTAGCGCCGGACCCTTCATGCCCCACGCCATTCTCATCGTCGAGGACGAAGCGACGCTCGCCCGTAACATCAAGACCTACCTGCAGCGCAACGGTTACGAAGCGGAAATCGCCGCCAGTGCCGAAGACGGCCTCGCGCGCCTCGACGGCTTCAAACCGGACGCCCTGCTGCTCGACCTGCGCCTGCCCGGCATTGACGGCCTCGCAGCGCTGCCGCGCTTTCGCGCGGCCGACCGCAAGCTGAGCATCATCATGATTACCGGGCATGGCACCGTGGAGACAGCGGTGGAGGCGATGAAGGCCGGCGCCTACGACTTTCTCACCAAGCCGTTGTCGCTCAGCAAGCTCAAGCTGCTGCTTGAAAAGGCTTTGGGAGACCAGCGCCGGGAGCAGGCGCTCTCCTACCACCAGCGCCGGGCGGGGGAACACTCGGGGATCGGCAATCTGCTCGGTGAGTCGGAGCCGATGCGCGCCCTCAAGCGCAAGGTCGTGCAGGTGATCGAAGCGGAGCGCCAGTTGACCGACGCCGACGCGCCCGCCGTGCTCATCACCGGCGAGACCGGCGCCGGCAAGGAGGTGGTGGCGCGCACTCTGCACTTCTCCGGAACACGCAGCGACCATCCATTCGTCGAGATCAATTGTGCCGCGATTCCGGGGCAACTGCTGGAGTCCGAGCTCTTCGGCCACGAGCGCGGTGCCTTCACCGATGCGCGCGAGCGCAAGCTCGGCCTGGTGGAAACGGCCGAGGGCGGCACGCTGTTCCTCGATGAGATCGGCGACATGGACCTCGCGCTGCAAGCGAAGCTGCTGAAACTGCTTGAGGAGAAGACGGTGCGCCGGATCGGCAGCCTGCGCGACCAGAAGGTGAACGTGCGCATCATAGCCGCCACGCACCGGCCGCTGGAATCTCTCGTGCAGGAAGGCCGGTTCCGCTCCGACCTCTACTTTCGCCTCCGGATCGTGGAACTTGCCGTTCCACCGCTGCGCGCGCGGGGCGGAGACATCCTGTTGCTCGCGCAGCATTTCCTGGCGGTCCACGGTCGCCGCTACAACAAGGCGGATCTGCGCCTCTCGCCCGCCGTCACGCAGCTGCTTACCGCGCACCGTTGGCCCGGCAACGTGCGCGAGTTGCGCAACGCGATCGAGCAGGCGGTGCTGCTCGCACCCGGCGCGCTGATCGACAGTGCAGATCTCAGTCTGTCCTCCGTGGCGGGAGCGCCGCCGTCCCCGCCGGCGGACGCCGCGCCCGAGGCGCGGCCGGAAAGCTCGCGCCTGGACCAGGCCGAGCGCGAGCTGCTGCTGCAGGCGCTGCAAACAACCCAGTGGAACGTCACCCGCGCCGCAAAATTCCTAGGCATTTCGCGCGACACCCTGCGCTACCGCATGGAAAAGTTCCAGTTGACGCCGCCGCAAAACGCGGAGGCCTCGTGAACAAGCGTGTCAGGAGTTACGCCCTTGCAGTGATCATTGTGTTCCGCAAATAATGGTGCGGAGCCTATTTCCGCCGGTCTTGGCGAACGATCACGCACCCGCCGGCGCCGCTGCGAGCGAATACTCGTGGTGCAGGCCGCCCAGCACCGATTTTCAGAATCGAGCGTAGATGTATCTCAGACATCGGGATCATCCAATCGAGGCATTCGCGCCGAATCGTTCCGATCACCCGTTCGCAACTCGCGTTTGCCTTCGGACTCGCCACCGGTGACCGCAGCACTGCTACGCCAACCCCTTGATCGATTCATCCAGGTGCCTCGAGAAGATCTGATCCCGATCATGGATCAGATACTTGTGGCCATCGTCATCGCCAACCACTTCCCTCAGTCGCTGCAGCGTCCGGTCTGCGCTCAGGTGCGCAATCACGTTCACGTGCGCCATTCGGCGTGTCCCATGCTCGATGACATCGCATACCTACAGCATCCGGAACGTTGCGGTGACGGCAACGAAGAAATCGCACGTGAGAATAGCTTTCGCGTGATTCTTCAGGAAGGTCGACCAGCGCTGGTCGCCGCGAGTCATCCCGGGCGGTCGCTTTGGCATGTACTTTCTGACCGTCCTCGGCGATACCCGGATCCCGAGCTTGACCCAGAGCCCATCGGCAATGCGCCCTTCGCCCCACGACACGTTCTCGACAGCAATCCGTCTAATCAGCGCTCGCAGCTCAGGCGGAATTCTTGGTCTACCGGGTCGCGACTTGAATCGCCAGAATAGCCTCCAGCCGGCGCGATGCCACCGGATCAGGGTCGCAGGCTGCACGACGACGAGCACGTTCCGCCACTCGAACATCCTCGCCAGGGTGGCGAGACTCACGCGCGTTGCTGCGTCCATCCGCCGTGGCTGCACACCGCGCTCCATGAACAACGCCAGCTGGCGACGCAGGAAAAGGTTCTCAGCTTGAGAGTGACTTGGTCGAACGAAACAGGAGCGCGACAAACCGAAAGGCGTCCGCGAGCAGGCAAGCCGCGATTTTGAGCAGCGCGTCCATGCATGCCATCATGCCTTGAACACCGGTAATCTGGTCAATGCAGCGCCAGCGCCGACCGGATGGAATTATTGCGGACCACAGGAGACCGCAGCGTATCCCGGACGCATCCATCAGCCGCCGCACGCGGGCGATGCGGGCGCCGTCGAAGGTCTGCGGAAAGTTTGCTGGCAGGCGAACTCGAACCAACGCAGCCCTTCCCGCCTAGCGAGCGGAAAGTAGCACTCGACGGGGCCCGATGAGGCGGCGAAGCCGATTTGCTCGGGGCTAATACGCGGCACGGGCCGTCTCGGGCGTCAGGCGAGTGCAGCGCGCAGCGACCGGACGAGCCGCATGGCACGTGGGACGAGGATGACTGCGGCCGTCACCGCCAGGAGCGTCGCGGAGATGGGGCGCGTCACGAAGATGGCGAGGCTTCCATGCGAGAGGGCCAATGATTGCCTGAGCGCATTCTCGAAAAGCGGCTCAAGGACGAGCCCGAGGATCAGTGGCGCCGCCGGGAAGTGATACCGCTTCATGAAGTAGCCGAGCACGCCGAAAACGACCATGAGCCATAGATCGTCGAGGCTGTTCGACTGGCTGTAGACCCCGATGATGCATAGCGCGAGGATGACGGGGTAGAGCACGGCGTACGGCACCCTCAACAACACTGCAAACAGCGGCGCCAGCGGCAGGTTGAGTATGAGGAGCATCACATTGCCGATGTACATGCTCGCGATGATTGCCCAAATGAATTCCGTGTGCTGCTGAAAAAGCTGAGGGCCGGGGCGCAGGCCAAACATAATGAGTGCGCCCAGCATGACAGCCGTCGTGCCCGAACCTGGGATGCCGAGCGCGAACATGGGCACCATCGCGCCCGCCGACGCGGAGTTGTTGGCTGCCTCCGGTGCCGCCACCGCCTCTATGACCCCGTTACCGAACCGCTCGGGATGCTTCGAGACTTTCTTCTCGACCGCGTACGCAATGAACGACGCGATGGTGGCGCCCGCCCCGGGAAGCACGCCAACCAGGAAGCCGATGACAGATCCGCGCAGGATGGGGAGCCGGCAAGCCCGGAAGTCCTTGCGGGTCGGCCAGACGTTTCGTATGGCGGTTATTATGGGCGCTGGCCCGTCCCCTTGGCTCAACGTCGCTAAGACCTCCCCGACGCCGAACACGGCCACCGCCAGGACGAGGAACTCGATGCCGTCAAGGAGCCAAATCTGGCCGAATGTAAAGCGCGTGTCGCCCATCTGCGGATCGACGCCGATCGTCGCTAAAAGGAGGCCTGTCACGCCGGTGATGAGTCCCTTCAGGACCGAGCTGCTCACGCTGGCGAGCGCCGCCAGTCCCATAACGACAAGCGCGAAGTACTCCGGCGGGCCGAAGTAGAGCGCCGCCTGGGCGAGCGGGGGCGCAGCGAGCATGAGGCCCACCGTGCCGAGGGTCCCGGCAACGAAGGACCCGATGGCTGCCATGCCGAGCGCGGCGCCGGCCCGCCCCTTGCGGGCCATCTGGTATCCGTCGATGCTGGTCATGACGGTCGAAGACTCGCCGGGAATGCTTACGAGCACCGACGTGATCGTTCCGCCGTACTGCGCGCCGTAGTAGATACCCGCGAACATGATTGTGGCGGCGATCGGATCCCCGCCGAACGTGAGCGGCATGAGGATCGCGATCCCGGCCGACGGACCGATGCCGGGAAGGGCGCCGATGGCCTGCCCGAGGAGGACACCGAGGAAGCAGAAGAGAAGATTCGTCGGCGTGAAGACAATCGCGAATCCCTGCGCCAGGTGGCCGAGGGCTTCCATGCGTTAGAAGCCCCAGGGACCCATTGGCAACGGCACACCGAGCCACAGGTGGAAGACCAGGTAGAGGCCGAGCGTCGTAGTGGCCGCCAGGCCAACGGAGAGTCCCCAGCGACGTCCTTCAACCCACCGAGTGAGGTAAAGAATGTACGCTGCGATTGCGGAAGCAAAGCCAACCCAATCAATAAGTGCAACGCAGGCGACGAGGCCAACAGTGACGGCGACGACCTTGCGTTCGGAGCGCCGCAGCGTGTCCTGTTCGGCCTTCGGCTTGCGCGCCGTTATCAAGAAGCCGACGACGAGCGCGAAGAGGATAAGACCAAGCCACAAGGGGAGAAAACCGGCCCCGGGCGCAAACTCGTCCATGTAGGTGAGTTCGCGAGCCTCCAGTGCAAAAAGGAGCCCGATCGCCGCTAAAGCGAGGGCGAGCGCGCGCTCCCCTGTTAGCCAGCTCATCGCGGGACGTCCCGCGCGCGGTATTCCTCAATCCGATCCCAGGCTAGGGAAACGCCGAGGCCCGGGCCAACCGGGAGACCGATCTCACCGTTCCTCGGCTGAAGGTCTGCCGTGATGATGTCGGCGGTGATCCCCATGGGTTGCATGGAGCCAATCTCGTGCGGCGGGCAGAGGTTGTCCGCGGTAACTGCAAGCTGGGCCTCGGCAGCGGCAGCGAGCCCCATCTCGAAGACGTGCCCGAGGACGCAGGCGATACCGGCGGCCTCCAGCATGCCGACGATGAGGCGAGCCCCATCGAGCCCATGCTTCGTAACCTTAACCTTCACTCGATCGGCCGCTCCGAGCCGGGCGACCGTCATGGCATCCCGCGGCGTCGCCACTGTATCGTCCGTCATCAGCGGCACCCCGACCTGCCGCCGGACCTCTGCCATCCCGAGGATGTCGTGGCGCGGGAGCGGCTGCTCGACGTGCTCAGGCTCGTAGCGCTCGATAGCTCGAATGAAGCGGATGGCTTCGGCAGGCCGATAGTGGTCGTTCGCGTCCACTCGCAGCGCGATGTCCGGGCCCACCGCTTCGCGCACGACGCGCACTCGGTCCAGGTCTCGCTCCGGCGTTTCCCCTACCTTGAGCTTGAGCGTCCGGAATCCGGCGGCCACGTGTGCTACCGCCTCCTGCGCCATCTCGTCGGGAGCCTTCACGCCGATGACCGGGCCGATGACCGGAACCCGATCGCCGGTCCGGCCCCCGAGGAGGTCGGTCACCGGCACACCAAGCGCCTTGCCGTGCAGGTCCCAGAGGGCGTTGTTCAGCGCGGCCTTCGTCCAGATTCGCCCCTTGAGCACCCTCTCCACCCGGCGCATGGCGGCCGTCCGCTCGGTAGCCACGAGCCCCATAAGGGCTGGCGCGACGTAGCGGTGGACGGCTCCCACGATCTCCTCGAGAAACTCTTCGGGCTTCCCCGGAGGCCCCGAGACGACCTCGCCGATCCCCTCGAGGCCGTTGTCTTCAGTGCGGATCCGCAGGATGACCGAGACGTGAGTGCGGGTTCCCCCTTCTGAGATCCGAAAGTCGCGCTGGCCGGTGACGGCGAGCGGGATCGCCTCGACAGCGATGATGCGAGGCGCGGCAGTCACTTCGGCTTCGCGAGCTGCCCCAGCCGCCCAAGCATGTCCTTGTAGACGACTTCCTGGTCACGAAGGAATCGCGCAAAGTCCTGCCCCGCGAGGACGTGCAGGGTGGCGACGTTGGACGAAATGTAGTCTTTGAACTCCTTTGTCGCCGCGACTTTCTTCAGGACGCCCTGCCAGTAGGCGACCGCCTCGGCCGGCGCCCCCTTCGGCATGGCCACGCCCCTCCACATCTGGAAAGGTGTGGTTTCGATTCCCTGTTCCTTCAGCGTTGGCACTTTCGGCATCGCCTCAAATCGGGTCGGCCGAAAAACCCCGATCGCCCGCACGGCACCCGCCTGGAGCTGCCCCATGAACTCGAGCGGATTGCCCGACGCCAGATCGACGTGCCCGCCAAGGAGGGCTGTAAGAATCTCGCCTCCCGAGTTGAAGCGAATGATGTTCAGTTTGAGGCCCGTAGCAGCCTCGAATACGGCGATTGACATGTCGTCGGCCGTGCCCGCGGAGCCGACCGAGACGGTCTTCGGACCCTTCTTCTTCGCTGCGGCCACCAGATCCGTCGCCGTCTTGTAGGCGGAGTCCTTTCGTACGAGGAGGAGGTAGTCGTCGAGCATGAAATTAATCACAGGGGTCAGCTCCCGCCACCCTTTGGCGTTCTTCACGCGAAGCGGAGTGATCTGCGTCTGTGGATTAACGAGAACGAGAGTATGGGGATCGCCACTCTTGGCCGACACCACGTAACCGACGCCGGTCGCAGTGCCACCGCCCGGCTTGTTGACCGCCACGACAGAAGTTGGGGTGAGGTTCTCTTGCTGCATGATTTTGATGATGGTCCGGGCAAGAAGATCAGCTCCACCACCGAGACCGTAGGGAATGACGAACTCCACGTCTTGGGTCGGCTTCCACTGCGCCTGTGCCGTCGGCGTTCCGAAAACGGACACCGCGAGCATCGCCACCGCCACCAGAGCTACTCGTCGCGTGTTTCGCATGATCTGCCTCCTCCGGAAATAGCGCCGTGAAGCGCCGTTACGCAGGGTAACGGAAGCGTTCTGCGAGGGCAAGGGCTCCGGGCGTTGCCAGCGGAGGATGACAGCGGCAACTCCGGAATGATCTAATTGGTGGACCGGAAGTCCGCTATGCCTCCGAGGATACCTGCGCGTTGCCCGGCAGATCGCCAATGCCTTCGGCCTGGAAATCGGCAAAGATGTTGTGCGCCGCGTGCTGGCGAAACCTTACCGGCCCAGTTCAGGTACGGATGCCCCGTCATGGATAAGCCTCATCGCTCAACTCAAGGACAGTCTATGGAGCATCGACCTGCTGCGCTGCGAATCGATCCTCCTGCGCAGTCACTGAGTAATTTTGGTCATGGACGTATTCACGCGCCGGCTGATCGCTCTCGGCGTCGAACGCGCTCATATTGATGGTGTCTCGGTATGCCGGATGTTCAATCGAGCCATTGCTGACCAACCGCTACCGAAACGCATCAGCACCGATCATGACCCGCTGTTTCGCTTTCACCGCTGGCCAGCCAATCTGCGGGTACTCGAAATCGAGCATGTCAGGCGAACACTTAGTAAGTCACCATCATGCGCTGAATTTCTGCCGAATCGCGCGATTGGGTCAACGCAAGCATTAACAGGATACGAGCTTTCCGCGGAAGAAGATTGTCGGCGAAGATGAATCCACGCTCAACCAGCCCTCGGCGCCCCATTACACGCCCACTTCCGGCCTGGCTCGCCACTACCACTAGGATTCCTGATCTGCGCCGCGCTTCCACCAATGCGTCAAGAAAGACGCGGGGCGCCCCGCCGCTGCCCAGCCCTGCTGCGACAAGTCCGTCGCGGCCGGCGTTAGCCAGGGCCGCCACCGCGGTCCCGTCTACCCCCGAGTAAGCCATCGCGATGTCGACGCGCGGAAGCGCAGTCAAACATTCAACGTCGAACACTGTGCGGTGCGTATGAGCACGCGCTGGCTGGCGATAAATCACCACTTCGCCGTCAGAATCGGCATAGCCCAAGAACCCTAGGTCTGCGGACTTAAAGGTGTCGAGCCTCGACGTGCTCGATTTAGCAACCTCTCGGGCAGCCTGGATCTGGTTGTTGAGCACTACGAGTACGCCGCGGTCAGTAGCGGCGGGGCTCCCGGCAACGCGAACCGCATCGAGCAGGTTGATCTCTGCATCGTTGCTCAACGCTGTCATGGGGCGCATTGCGCCTGTAAGGACCACCGGTTTGGAGCTCTTGACCGTCAAGTTTAAGAAGTAGGCCGTTTCCTCCAGTGTTGAGGTTCCGTGCGTGACAACGATCCCGGCAGTCTCTGGGGCTTCGCGGAAGATGGCATTGACCCGACGGGCCAGCGCCGGCCACTGTTCGGGCGAGACTTCCCCCCCATACACGTTCGAAAACTGCTCGGCGCGCAAATTCGCGATTGTCTCGGCCTCCGGAAGGCGCGCCAGCATTTCGTGAATCGTGTAGTGTCGGTCGGTGTAACCGTAATCGATAAAATCGGTACGCGATTTACCTATGCATGAAATACTTCCACCCGTGCCGATTACGTGCACTAGCGGCAGGCCATGCTGCCTCATAACGACCTCCTGTTCTGCCAGTCCGACTTGACGCCGGCTGCCCATACTTCTTGTGCCATTCCGCACGGCCTAGATCCTGGTTCAATGCTCCTCGGTTTCGCCTATTAAGCGTATTGTCTGTCTCAATGCCGGCCCTACCTGCCCTTGAGTTCCCTTGCATCGTGCTTGGCATGTGACCAGACATCCAGCAGCGCTGAAGTGTCTATGACCTCGTAGCGGGAAGCCATTACAGTCAACGCCGCGCGGTGCAGCTTGTCGTCATAAGCGCCCACGCAATCCTCCAGTAACACGACATAGTAATCGTTCAACTCCGCGTCGCGCGCAGTGGCCTCTACACAACCGTGAGTCGAAACGCCGGCGAGCACAACCGTCCGGATACCTCTCGTCTGAAGCGTCTCGTTGAGATTCGTCCCGAAGAAACCACTTGACCGGCGTTTCTGGACGACCAAGTCGCCATCCTCGGGTCCCAGGGGGGCCACAATTTCTGCACCCCAGGTGCCTTCAATCGCTGACACTTGCCCCGCGGTGTAACCCCGCTTGATGAAGGTCCAGCGAAGGGACGCCGACGATTCGTACCTGTGGTCGCAAGTACGGGCATAGCAGAGGAAGACGATCGTCACGCCGATCTCGCGGGCTCGTCGCAGTGCCGTAGCCGCGTTCTGGACGAGTCCGCGGAGGCGTGCCTCGCGGCCCTCGCCCCGGCTGTCAACCACCCCTCCCGCGCCTACGAAATCATTCTGCAGGTCGATCACAACAAGAGCGGTCGAATGCGGAGTGAGCAGTTCTTCTATGGTTTCGCACACACGCCGCCCGGCGATCATTTTCATGCCGGCCGCGCTTCTTTGAAGCGCCATTTTCTGGCAGGCGCTGACATGCGCGGAATCATCTCGGCAACGCAAGTAGACGGGCGATCTCGCGCATGGACTTCACGTTTTCCAGGCTCCACAGTCTCTCCAGAAGTTCTTCCACTTGCTCCTCTGGTAGACACATGCTGGCACAGTCACGAAACTTCTGCGAAATTTCTTCATCGCTCAACGGAAACTCGGGATTGCCCTTCGACTTGTCGGTTCTGCGCGTCAACTTCCGGCCGTCCTTTAGATAAAGGTGCACGGTTTCCGGGCGAGGACCACCTTTCCACGCAGCTTCGAGTTCGGGATCAACGTGCCAATCAACGCGACGGAGAAGCTCCTGTGCAGCAGGTTCGTTCACCTTCTCATCGGTATACTGTGACATGCCAAGATTGCGGGAGAGCAAAGCGCGAGCCATGCTGTACTGCATGCTGAACTTGCCGTTTAGGCCAGTCTTGGGACGGGTATGGATCAGGATCTTCTTCGTAAGGGAAACCACGCCGACATCAACACGCTCGACGTCTTCCGCCCGAATATCATGCTCAGCAATGAGCGACAGGATAGAGTCGATTGCCGTATGCGTTGAGACGCACGCAGCATAGGGTTTGAACAACATACCGGGCGCGTGAACGGACCAAGGCTTTGTTACATCGTGAGTAATTTTCTCAGCGTCAAACTTGTCGTTGCAGAAGAGATGAAAGAATCCCCACGGGGCTTCGAGAATTTCGGTGTTCGCTGTGAAACCCATCCCGGTGAGTCTCGCCGCCATCACACCATTGAGCGCAGCCGCGCCTGCGTGGAAGGGTTTCGTGTCCGTACCGAAGTTCTGTCGGACCCCGCCAGCACGCGAAACAGCAATGCCCAAAGTGTTGCGCATCGCGAGGGCGTCGTATCCGAGGATCTTAGATGCACCCCCGGACGCACACAATGTTCCAATCGTTCCGGTTGCATGCCACCCCAACTCGTAATGGTTCATGTTTACACCGGCGCCAATCTTTGCTCCGGTTTCAATGCCTACCGCGTATGCGAGGATATAGTCTCGGCCACTCTTATCGTGCTCTTCGGCGAGCGCGAGGATAGCGGGTAAGATACAAACGGTGGGATGCCCCACGACCTGCCACTGTACGTCATCGTAGTCCAATGCATGGCCCGACGTGCCGTTCGCGAGTGCCGCCATGGCCGGCCCGGTGCGACGCCCGTCACCAATGAGAATGCAGCGGCCGCTTGCGCTCTCCGATACGGCATACTCCCGGACGATCTTGCCAGTCTTCGTGCCGGAGCCGGCGATGGTGCAACCAAGCCCGTCGATGATCGCACGCTTAGAGGCACGCACGACCTCAGCGCCAAGGTCCTCATAGCGCGCCGCGGCAAGTTTTTCTGCCAGGAGGCGCGTTACCTCCGCGGTCTCGGCCACTCCGGGCTCGTTCACTACAGCATCCAGCTCTTGCATTGTGCGTCCTCCGTTTCGTGGTCTCTGCAAATAGATCACCTGTGCTTTATCCCGGCATCCTTGATCACCTTAGTCCATTTGGCAGTCTCTACTTTAATGACCTTTCCAAATTCCTCTGGTGTCGAAGTGACGACCTCCGAGCCTCCGGACCGAATCCGTTCGTGAACTTCGGGCGAGCTCATCCCCTTTACAAGCGCGGTGTTCAATCGTTCGACGACGGACCGCGGAGTGCCGGCCGGCGCTACCATGCCGTAGAGTGTTTCTACATTAAATCCGGGAAGCCCGGCCTCTGCAACGGTCGGCACGTCGGGCAGTAAGGAGGAGCGTTTGGTGCTGGTGATCGCAAGTGGTCGTAAGCGTTTAGATCGTATTGCGGGCAATGCGGGAAGAACATTGCTGAACATGAGATCCGTCTCGCCAGCCATAGCCGCCATTGTCCCGGGACCGCTTCCCTTGTAAGGGACATGGACCATTTTCACATTCGCCATAGCCTGAAACAGTTCGCCTGATAGATGCGCGGGCCCCCCAGGGCCCGAGGAGGCGTAGTTCAGATCCCCGGGCCTCGCCTTGGCAAGCGCGATCAGTTCCCTGACTGTCTTGGTCGGGACGGAAGGATGCACTACTAACACATACGCCCCCGAAGCAAGCAGCGTAATTGGTGTAAAATCTCTCTGCACGTCATACGGCAGGTTCGAATATAGGGCCGGTGCGGTGATCATCACACTACTTGTCGCAAGCAATAACGTATAGCCGTCGGGTGAAGCTCTGGCGACGTGTTCGGTCCCAACTCGCCCTGCAGCGCCCGCCCGGTTGTCGACAATGGCCTGTTGCTTCAAGGACTCCGTCAGCTTCTGTGCCACGAGCCTTCCCATCAAATCCGCCCCACCTCCAGGTGAGAAGGGCACTATCACTCGAATAGGCTTGTTGGGATACGTCTGCCCCGCTGATTCGTCGTGGATCAAGAATCCTGCTGCCATGAAGACCGCACTGACGATGCTGGCGCGCACTTTGCGATTCATAACTTCCCTCCTTTGAGCGTATCCCGCCTTGATACTGGTTTCTGGCACGAGTTTCCGATCAAGCTCTCGTGTCCCAAGGTGCCTCAAATCTCAATTCTGGACATGACACTCAATCGTTTCCACGGATTTTGAAACAGCGAGACTCTGTCCCCCGGCCGTTGGCAAGTACATCGACTTACCGCCCGCACCCCCGGCCACCATCACCAGGAGGTCAGAAGGTTCACGGACAATGGGTACCATCGAGTTGTCATCATTCGGGTCCACGAACTCGGGGAAGCGCGGCCCCTTCGACTTTCCTCGGTTCTTGACCAACCCCCACGGCTGCCGCGCCCGCTCAAACAGTGCCCGCTGCACATCCTGCTTGCTCCACCCGGCTGCAGCAATATGCCCGGCATGCTCCAATCCCAGCACAAGCACCGGATTTCCCTGCGAGTACAGGTTGTTGACACCGAGCGTCGCCATAGACGATGCAAACGTTCGCATGATCTCGCCGGGGTCCGTCTGGATGTTCTCGGTCATGCTATGAGGCGCCTCGGTGTTCACGACTGTCACCACACTTTGATTTGGCGCGTAGCCACGTTCAACGTGTAGCGGCTCCCATGGATTCGCCGCCTCGTATTCGGCTATGCAGTACGTGTACTTGCCCGGATGGCCCGTCTGCGATGCATCCACGCCAGGCCCAGCGCCGCCTATATTGACTAATATAAGCCGTAGTGCACGCCCGATGGTCGCGTTTGCGCGCCAGCCTGGGCCGAACAGACCGCGGCCGCAATTGATGCGCAGGCGAGCAACGATTGGTCCGTTGACGATAATGAGCGGTGCGCCCGGGTGGGTCGTGGTCTGGCGATGCGAGAGGCCGTACTCAGGCTCAGAGACCGCCTGAAGGGCGGCGACGATCACCGGCAACAATTCGGGTTTGGCTCCTGCCATCACTGCGTTGACGGCGATCTGTCTCATGCTTGCTGAACCCATGCGCGGTGGCACGATGCTGATCACTTCCTCGGCGTCCCGCCACGGCATGCCGGCCAGCATCGCTTCCACCCGATTTTCGGTGGGGGGGACGATTGGCAGGCCGTCAGTCCAGCCTCTCTCATAGAAGTAATCGTTGACGCTATCAAACGCGTCGCGCGCGTCCACCATGCGGGGAACTTCTACTTTCATTGAACGCAACCTCGACGCTTACCTTGGCATCAATGCCTCGGGAAGCGGATAATGTTTCCCTTCGAACTCGCGTGCCAGTTCTTCAACCGGGGTCGTGAGGATCCGCACGCACTGCTCCGCGATATCCTCGCCCCGTTTTCGAATGACGCCTTCGTCGCGGTCTCCGACCGGGTGCGGCACGACGACGACAGGAAGGCTCGGGTGACCTATCCCCTCCCCCACAACCTGCGCGAGCGGCGCGAACGCGGTGCTAATCACCGTCACAGTGGGAATACCAAGGTCTTCGAGTGCGGCCGCGTCACGCGCGGTCCAAGGCGTCGACGACCCTCAGTGGCCGACACCGTTAATGACCGCGTCACATTGCGCAGCCATCTCCTGCGAATAGGCCGAAGGAATACCAAGATAAGCCTTCCGCCAGAACTTGATTTCCGCGACTCCGTACTCACGATGCAGGACTTCTACAACGCCACGGAGCACAACGTCGGCAAACTCCTTGCAATTATCCAAGATGCCGACGCGCGCACCGCGCAGCGTCGTTAGCCTAGGCGCAAGCCGCCTTGACTCCCTACTGGTCGCTCCGATTGGCACATACACCGATATGCCTTCGATAGTCTTCTTTGCATCCGTCGCCATGATCCAACCCCATTCATCAAATATCAGGAAGATGTTAGCAAGGCACCATATAACCGGCCAATACGATTTCGATATAATCGATACTTTTAGGTTATCCTGAAAGCTGCCAAGGTTCATTGAGCGCGAGTGGAGGTAGACAGCCCATGAAACTGCAACAGCTTCGATATTTGTGCGAGATTGCGAAACAGGACTTGAGCTTCTCAAAGGCGGCCGAAGCACTGCATACGTCTCAGCCGGGGATCAGCAAACAGATGCGCTTGCTGGAGGAAGAGCTTGGAATTGAGCTTTTTATACGCAGTGGTAACCGGATCGTTGAGGTCACTGAGCCGGGCCAGCGCATCGTCGATATCGCCACTGTCATCCTGCGAGAGAGCGAAAACTTAAAGGGAGCCGCAAGAGAGTTTACGGCCGGTGACACCGGCCAGTTGAAAGTAGCAGCAACGTTCACGCTGGCACGGTACGCTCTGCCCAAGGTGCTTCAATGTTTCATCACCGCCTACCCCAAAGTCGAGTTAAAGCTCCTGCAGGGAAGCTCTGATCAGATCTGCAAGTTCGCGGCATCTGGAGAGTGCGATATCGCCCTCACAACCCAACCGGCAGAACTCTTCCCTGAGGTTCTGTTGCTCGAGTACTGTTCGTTGCCACGTGCGCTCATCGTACCGCGTGGTCACCCACTGGCCGCGCTCAACCGTATCACTCTCAAAGCGATCTCATCCCACCCGCTTATCGCTTTGGACATGGGTTCGTACGGTCAATCGGAGATGCGCGAGCGGTTCGCCAGAAGGGGGCTGACGCCGAAGATCGTTTTTTCGGGAGCAAACGTTGATGTGGTAAAAGCCTTTGTAGAAGCCGGGCTCGGGATTGCCGTCCTTCCTCGGTTATCCTTTGATCCAACTCGAGACCCGGGGTTGCGAGCCTTGGATGTAGATCATTTATTCGAGCCACATCGTGGCTGCCTGGCAATCCGCAAGAATCATTACCTTCGAGGGTTTGCGTTCGCGTTCATCGAAATGCTTGCACCGAGCCTCGAC
>Ga0326597_10006768_pt1 | contig 15648 bp, 15 predicted proteins | sample RVTome_12_FD_203789 | JGI IMG/M metagenome (GOLD analysis project Ga0326597, IMG submission 203789) | Soil microbial communities from uranium-contaminated site in the Upper Colorado River Basin, Wyoming, United States - RVT100D185 | ecosystem: Environmental > Terrestrial > Soil > Contaminated >...
TCCTCGAGCGCGGCGGAAACGCGATCGACGCCGCCATCGCCGCGAACGCGACCATCGGCCTCATGGAGCCGACGGGGAACGGAATCGGAGGCGACCTCTTCGCCATCGTCTACTGGGCGAAGACCGGTGAGCTTCTTGGGCTCAACTCCAGCGGTTGGGCTCCCTCCGGCCTGACCGTCGAGCTCCTCGCCTCGAAAGGCATAGAGGAGATGCCTCATCGCGGGATCTACTCCGTGACCGTCCCCGGCGTCGTCGCCGGGTGGGACGCTCTCCAGAGCCGTCTAGGCACGCTCCCGTTCTCCGAGATCCTCGCGCCCGCGATCCACTACGCCGAGAACGGATTTCCTCTTTCGGAGGTGATCGCCCGGGGCTGGGCCCGCTCCCAGGAGATGCTCGCGAGCCACCCGAACTCGAAAGAAACGTACCTCATCGACGGCCGGCCGCCGCGAGCGGGCGAAGTGTTTCGAAACCCCGGCCTCGCCGCGTCTCTACGCCGAATCGGGGAGAAGGGAAGAGACGGCTACTACAAGGGCAAGACCGCGGAAGCCATCCTCGGGATCTCTGCCGAGACGGGCGGCGTCTTCACCGCGTCCGACCTCGAGGAGTTCGAGCCGGAGTGGGTGACTCCCATCGAGACCACCTATCGCGGCTGGAAGGTCTACGAGATCGGGCCCAACACTCAGGGCATCGCCGCTCTCATGATGCTGAACCTGATGGAGCGCTTCCCGATGGGGGACTACGGGTTCCATTCCGCCGACGCGCTCCACGTCATGATCGAGGCAAAGAAGCTCGCCTACGCCGACATGCTTCACTACGTCGGCGACGCGCGATTCTCTCCCGTGCCCGTGCGGGAGATGCTCGACAAGACCCACGCCGCCGAGCGGGCGAAGCTCATCGACCCGGCAAAGGCGCATTGCGCCGTGACTCCATCGGAGCTCCGGAGCATCACCGACCCCGAAGGCGGCGACACCATCTACATGTCGGTCATCGACAGGGACGGGAACATCGTGTCGCTGATCCAGAGCAACTACTCGGGGTTCGGATCGGGGCTGGTCCCGAAGGGCGCCGGTTTCATGCTCCATAACCGCGGGGCGCTCTTCACCATGGAGCCCGGCCGGCCGAACACCCTCGGGCCGCGAAAGAGGCCGCTCCATACCATCATTCCCGCGTTCATGGAGAAAGATGGAGTTCGCATCGGATTCGGAATCATGGGCGGATGGAACCAGGCCCAGGCCCACGCGCAATTCGTCGCGAACATCGCCGACTTCGGCATGACTCTCCAGGAAGCTCTCGAAGCCGGACGGTTCACCAAAGGGAGCTTCGACGGGTGCGACCTGAATATGGAAGCCCTCGTCCCCGAGTCCGTGCGTGCCGAGCTCGCGAAACGCGGCCACGAGATCGAAGTGGCCGCTCCCCGAAGCGGGACTTTCGGCTTCGGGCAGGCGGTGATGTCGAATCCCGAGGGAGTCCATTTCGGGGCCTCGGAGCCCCGCCACGACGGCGCCGCGATTCCGGAAGCGCCTCCGGTATTCCGCGAGCGGTAGCCGCTCGTGAGCCCCGTCATTCTCTTCCTTCTGGAAGTCGCGCTCGAGCCCTATTTGCCCCTGACGCCGACCACACTCCTCTACCGATCTCCGGCCGATGACGTGTTGACGGTCGAGGTCCTCGCGGTCGAGGTCGACGGCGCCCCCGCCGCCGTACGAATGGGGAGCGACCGAAGGCGGCGGATCGAGAGCTTCAGTGCCGAGGAAGGCCTCCTCGTCCACCGCCTGGGCCTCGGCCGCTCCGGCGAGCTCATTTATGAACGTCCTCTCTTGATTCTTCCGGCGAGGATGAAGCCGGGAGAGGTCTACTCGAGCCAGAGGCGTTTCGCGCGGATGCGTGGCGGAAGCAAGGAGGACGTAGGAGCGCACTACGTCGAAGCAGAGCTACTCGGCATTGAGGAGCTTTCGATTTCAGGCGAAGTCTTCGCGGAGTGCCTACGGATCCGGAGGCATGAAACCCGAATGGATTTCAGCGGGGGGCAGGAGGTCTACGACGCGACGGAGTGGTACGCCAAAGGCATCGGTTTGGTGAAAACGCAGGGCGAGAGACTGGAGAAGAGCGATGGAGGCGAGGTGGTCTCGAGAAGCGTCATCGATTTCTGGATCGTGACCACCTCTCCGCCTCTAGTGAAATAATGCCGCGGGGCCCCACCCCCGCGGCCCGGCCTTTCGTCGGCGCGCAAGCGCGCCGGGCTCGCTCCGCTCGCGCAGGGTGCAGATGAGTTTTTCTGCACCCTGCCAGCGAGACTCAGTTCGTGGGAGCCGGTGACACGGTGGGACGGCTCAGGTCCGGCCGGTAGCGAAGCAGCCAAACTTCGCGGCTCCGGACGGCGCCGTTTCCCGCTTTGATGACGGTTTCGGCGCCTTCCTCACCGTACGCTTTTCGCATGAGCTCGCCCTGGTTCGGGATCCGGTCGAGATCGGCGAGGCTCTTCACGAACGTCGCCGAGGAGTAGAGCGAGCTGGTTCCCAGGGCCGAGACCCGGCGGATCACGCTGGGGTAGCCCGCCGCCTTCTCCTGAGCCGCCTTCACCTTGGCGAGGTATCGCTCGTATTCGCCGCCCATCGCGGGATCCACCTCGGTGCGGAGGAGGCGGACGAAAGGCGTTGCCTGGAGATCCAGGGGCTTGGGGTTGGTGCTCAGGTCCATTTGAGTGCGATTCACCCAGGTCTCCGAGCTTTCGATCGCGGACCGCCCGGCCTTCAGGAGCTTGGCGCCTTCGACGTCCCCGTGAGCTTTCATGAGCATTTCGGGGATGGAAGACCACTGCCCCATCTCTTCGAATGTGGAGAAGGGGCTGGTGAATAGGTAAGTGTAATTCGGACCGCCTACCTGGAGCTGAGCGGCGTAGACGATCTGGGTCGAGCCAACCTTGGCGGCGGCGGCCATGACCTTCTTGGCGTAGTCCTCGAAATCCTGCACCGCCGAGGGCTTGACGGTGACGAGAATCGTGTGGGTGTAACTGGGTTGGGTCTGGGCCTGGGCGAGAGCGGCAACGAAGAAGAGCCCGGCGAGACCGAGAGTTATGCGCGCGGCACCTTTCACGAGAACCTCCTTGTCTGAGGAAAGCGGGAGTGTGCGCCCAATCTCCGCATTTTGTCAAAGGCGCAAGAGGGTTGCGGCGTTGTCGTGGAGGAGCCTCCGCTTGACCTCGGGAGTGAATCCCGGGAGAGCCTCGAAGTCCTCGAGCCAGCGCTCGGGCAGGATGAAGGGATAGTCGCTTCCGAACAGGATCCGATCGGAAAGCCGTTTTCTCGCCTCGTTCATCACCGCCTCGGGGATGTACTTCGGAAGCCATCCCGAGAGGTCCATGAACACGTTCGCCTTGTGAGCGATGATCGCGAGCATCTCCTCGTGCCACGGCCAGGCAGGGTGGGCCCCGATTATGGTGAGCTCCGGGAAGTCCGCCGCCAGGTGATCGAGATAGATGGGACGGGTGTAGTCGAGCCGCACTCCCATTCCCCCCTTGATCCCGGCGCCGAGGCCGTTGGTTCCGGTGTGGAAGAGAGCGGGGACTCCGAGCTCGGCCACTTTCGCGAAGAGCTCCGAGAAGCGCGGGTCATTGGGGTAGAACGCCTGGATGCCGGGATGGAACTTGGCGCCCTTGAGGCCGAGCTCCCCGATCGCGCGCTCGATCTCGGCGACCGCGCGCTTTCCTTTCCAGGGGTCGACGCTCGCGAAGCCGATGAACCTCTCGGGGAACTGGGCGACGATTCCCGCGATCTCGTCGTTGGTGAGGGGGGGAAGCCCCGTTGCCGTCTCCGCGTCCCAGGCGAGAAGCACCCCGACGATGTCGAGCTTCTCGTAGTGCTTCGCCACGTCGTCCATCCGGGTGATCGGGACTTTCCTGCGAAAGAACTTCTCGGCGGGCTCGCGGAAGGGCTTGATGGCGGAATCGAGAAAGCTCACCGTCGGCAGGTGAACGTGCATGTCGATAGCAAAGGCCACGGATCACCCGTGCATCTGCTCGGCGAGGTAGCGCTCGCGCCCCACTTCCTTGACGAGGTGGAGCTGGCTCTCGAGCCAATCGATGCTGTCCTCTTCGTCCTTCAAGATCCGCTCGAGGAGCTCGCGAGTGCCATTGTCGGCCTTGTCGCGGCAGAGGGCGATGGCATCGTTCAGCCGCTTTTGCGCGTCGACCTCGAGCTCGAGATCGACCTGGTGCTGCTCCACCGGCTCCTCGCCCACCCTGACCGGGCTCAGCCTCTGCATGTTGGGAACGCCGTCGAGGAGGAGGATCCGATCGATGACCTCGTCCGCGTGCTTCATCTCTTCGATCGACTCTTCCCGCTTCTTCGCCGCGAGCTTCTGGTAGCCCCAGCTCTCGCACATCTTGGCGTGGACGAAGTACTGGTTGATCGCGGTGAGCTCCGACGTCAGGATCTCGTTCAGTGCCACGATGATCTTGGAATCCCCTTTCACGTTTTATGCTCCTCTCGGGTTTCGCGTGCCCTAATCTTACAGCGTGGCGCGGGAAAAGGGGTAGAAAGGCTTCAGAGGGCTGGAGCGAGTGCGGTGAGGACGGCTTCGGTGCGGGAGCGTTCTTCCTGGCGTACGATCCGCTCGACGGTGAGCCGGCAGCCGCCGCAGCCGTGCCCCGCGGAGCTTTCACAGAGGGCGAGGCCGATCTCCGAGACCGTCTTCGCGCGGCCCTGGCGGATCAGCGAGCGGATGTCCCGATCGGTAAGGCCGGTACACTGACAAACGATCACATTATACAGCCTACCCCGTCTGATTATGAAATTCAATGTCAAAGTGGACCAGATGAACCGTAGAAGCTTTCTCGCCAGAACTGGCGCTCAATTGCGGTCTTCGGGTCCAGGGCGAGGAGGGCGAGCGCCAACCAAGCGTGTCCTCCGATTCGACCGTACGTCGTTGCGTGACCCCTATCGCTTGAGGTATTTCGTCAGGCCGCTCCCAGCCGCCTCGCGGGAGTTCGGACCTTCCGCCCCGTACACGTTGCCCTCGGCGTCCACGGCGACACCCTCTCCCGCGGCGCCGTAGAAGTCGCCCGTCTCGTGGGGAGGGATGAAAGCCGTGACCTTGTCTTCCGTGGCCTTCCCGATCCGGACGCCCGTTTTCCAGTTGGGATGGCGTTTCTCCGTCGACTCCGAGTCGATCGCGTAGAGCGTATCGTTTTTGTCGAAGAAGAGCCCGCTCACCCGGCCGAATTGATAGAACGTGTCGAGAAGCTTCCCGTCCTGGTCGAAGATCTGGATCCGATGATTTCCGCGGTCGGCGACGAAGAGGCGTCCTCGCGAGTCGAACGCGAGAGCGTGCGGCGTCCGGAACTCCCCGGGCCCCGAGCCCATCTTTCCCCACTCCTTGATGTACTTGCCGTCTTTAGTGAACTTCACGATGCGGCCCGTCGCCCCGGGAGGGGGATTGTCGTTCTGGCCGCTGTGTCCGTCAGAGACGAAAATGTCGCCGTTGGGCGCGGTGATGACGTCGCACGGCTCATTGAGTGCGTCCGGACCGCTCCCGGCGACGCCCGCCTTGCCGAGCTTCATCAGGACTTTGCCCTCGGGACTGAACTTGATCGCCTGGTGACCCTTGGTTCCGGCCTTGTTCCCCTGCGAGTCCGTCACCCACACGTTTCCCTCGCGGTCCACGTGGATTCCGTGGGGAAGTACGAACAACCCCGCGCCGAATTTTGCGAGAACCTTGCCCGTGTTGCGGTCGAACTTGAGGACCGGGTCGACGTTCGAGGTGTCGCAGCCGCCGGCGAGAGCGTAGGCGCCGCACCGATCGTAGGCCCAGACCTGACCGTCGGGGCCGATATCGACGCCCGCCGTCGATCCCCACTTCCTGCCATCGGGCAGTTTGCCCCAGTCCTTGACGACGACCGGATTGGGATTGGGCAAAGGTTTGCTCGCCGGGTCGACAACGTCTTTCTGCGTGAGCGCTGTGCCGGCGCCCAGCACGAGCAAAAGGCTGCCTGCGAGGAGCGCGCTTCTCCAGAGTCCAGAAACTGACATGAGAGACCCCCTTGTGAAGAATGGATTCTCGTGTAGAAGCACTGTCGAAATCAACCCGCACGCGTTGGCCGATATCGGCGCGGTTGATTCAGGTCCTATTCGGGGAGTACTTTCTCGTCCGGCGAGGCTTCTCATTGTCCATCCCTCCGGGAACGAGACTTGGAACCTACGAGATACTCTACCGCGCATAAATGGAATTGCCCTGGCGCCGGAGTCTCCCCTGGATCGCGCTCGCGGGAGCAGCCGTACCCGCCGTCTTCGTCCTCGCGTTCGCCGCCGCCGAGTCGATCTCGTTCGGGTTCGGTCCGGCCGATCGAGACTACGTCGAGGGGTTTCGCGTGGGATGGGCGCGCGGCACGACCTCGCGCTGGTCGCGAGAAGAGGCCGCGGTCACTCTTCCCATCTCGGTTCGCGGGAGTTCGGAGCTCATCGTTTTGGGTGGACGGCCGGAGCGAACCCCCGCTGAGATCGAGGTCGAACAGAACGGCACAGTCCTGGGTGTCATCCCCGCGGGCGTGAGAATCACCCCTTTCTCGTTTCCTATCGCTCCCGGCCGGGCTTCCTTTCGCTTCCTGGCGCGAGCTCCGGATTCGGGGCACGGTCTGAAGCTCGAAGGCCTGCGCCTCGTTCCCGGTGAGTGGGGAGCTCTCCTTCCCGACAGGCGCTCGGTGGTGCTCGCGGCGGGCGCCGCGGTACTCTTTGCCGTCGCCTTCGTCGTCGCCGGGTTCACTCCCCGGGCGAGCGCGCTCCTCGCGACCGCGATCCTGGGCCTGCCTCTCGCCGCCCTCGATCCGTTCGCGTCGCTTCATTGGCTGCGGAAAGCGGCGCTGGTCTCGTCGATCCTCTCTCTCTTGATCGTCCTTCTCCTCCGCTCACAGTCCAAGTGGCGGAAGCTCGTGCCCGCGGCGACCCTTCTCGCGGCCTCGTTCGGCCTCTTCCATCCTTATTACTACTTCAAGGACGTCGACATCCACCGGGAGGTGACCGATGTCGTGCGCCAGCAGGGCGCGCGAGAGCTCTGGTCGCAGATGGACTATTACCAGGAGAGGTTCGGTCTCGGCCGCGCGAGCCTCGAGGGAAGGCGCCGTCCCATGCCCTATCCTCCGGTGCTCCACACGATCGTGGGTTGGTTTCCTTTCGGAGACACCGAGGACGTTCTGAAGTGGGCGGGCATCCTGCTCCACGCCACGACGGCCTTCGTGGTGATGCTCATCGCGGGCCGCGTAACCGAAAGCGAGGCCGCGGCCCTCGCCGCCGGAGTGTTGGCGGCGTCCTTTCCCGACGGAATCCTCGAGCTCCTCCGGGCCTCCTACCCCGCGCTCCTTGGACAGCTCGCCCTGATCCTCATTGTCTTCCTCGTCATGCGCCACGGACAGACGCTCCGATCGGCCGCCGGCGTCGTCGCCTTCGGCGCCCTCTTCGCCGCCTGCGCTCTCCTCTATAACGCGGGACCTCTGACTCTCGCCGTCTTCCTGCCGCTCCTCGTCGCGGCGTTCTGGATGCCGCCGAAGCACTCGAGCGCCTCCGGTCTTCTCCGCGCCGCGGTTCTCGGGAGCGTTCCGGCTCTCGGATACTACGGGGGCTTTCTTCTCGATCTCGCGAAAGGTCCCGGCCGTGGAGAAGAGCTTGGTTTCGTGGAGCGATTTCGAGCGGCGACGGTGGGATTCGACGCGTTCGGTCCCCTCTACATTCTATTCTGCCTCGCCGGGCTCTACATTGTCCTGAGGCGCTGCGAGAGACTCGAGAGCCGAGTGCTCCTGGCGTGGGCCGCCTATGCTCCCGCGATCTCGATTCCGGTGTTTCTCGCGCCCGAGCCTCTTTACTATTTTCGCCGGCTGTTCTTCGTCTACCCGCTGGCGGCGATCCTCGCCGCGGTCGCCGTCTCGCGACGAAGGTGGCTCATCGTCCTCGCGACGCTCGTGCTCGTCGGCTGGAGCCTCTACCGCGCCTCGGATTTCATCGAGCCTTTCTATGTCACGCACACCGGGAGTCTGGCAAAGCCTCCATCATGAAGAGGCGGGCATCCGCGCCACGACGAAGAGCGAGCTTCCCACGGGAAAACGGAAACCGGCGAGAATGGCGCGGTTCTCGAGCCAGTTCATCCACCAGAGGAGCGTGTCGAAGAGCGGCGAAATCATCTTGAGGTCCGATTCGGGTGAGGCGTGCTCTCTCGGGGGTGCGATCGCTTTCCTCATGCGGATCGCGTAGTAGAGCGCCGGCAGTCGATAGGTCGAGCGTTCGATCTCGAAACCCCTCTCCAGAAGAAGGGGAAGGAGCTCCTCCTCGCGAAGACGCCGCACGGTCTGGACGACCGTGTCGTGCTCTCGCCTCAGCGACTCGAAAGCGGGAAGGTTGAGGATGAGGATTCCACCCGGTCGAAGTCCCCGTCGAAACTGGTCGAGCACGGCTCCGATGTCCCTCACGCTCTCGTGGCAGAGGACGTCGATGCAGGTGATGACGTCGTACGACGCGGAGGGGGACCACTCGTTGAGATCCACGATCTCGACCGCGGAGAGACCTCTCTGACGGCAATACTCGACGGCCTCTCCCGAGGCGTCGATCCCCACGACCTCTCCCAGGGGCGCGAGAAGCGTCATGAGCTTCCCCGTGCCGCATCCGGCGTCGAGGATGTGAAGCCGCGGGGAGGCTCGTTTTCGAAGATAGCCGAGGATGAGGTCGTGGATGCCTCGATACCACCAGAAGCGGTCCTCGAGCACGAACATGTTCGTGTACTCGTCGATGCGCATCGGAAGCCTCGGCGCGGGGGCGCGGTCAGTGCGGAGAGTTGGGGAGGCGAGCGCCGGTAGGCGCTGAGCGTTTGATGTGCTCCGCCATTTCGGGGAGATAGTGAGCGATGAAATTCGCTCCCTTTGGCGCCCCGGTGAAGCAGTGGGGCTCGCGTGCGCCCCAGACGAACTTGCCCCCGTAGTGGGGGTTTTCCGTGCTCTCGAGGAACTTCGAAAGCAAGAGAGTCGCCTCCTCCAGATAGAAGGTGTCGGTGTCGCCCATGAAGACCCGGATCTTGCCCTGGAGCTTCGGGCCGAGCGTCGCCCAGTCGCGCTCGAGAATGTGGCGCAGGTCGTAGTTCTCTTTCCAGTAAAGGGCGACCTCCTTGTCGATGACTCCGGTCTCCTTGTCATACAGGAGGCGCGGATAGCCATCCGCTCCCACCGGACCGTAGACCGCCTGGAAGATGTCCATCTGATCGCCGGAGCGCCCGCGCGTTCCGAGGACCAGTTCCAGAAGGCTCGCGTCTCTCTGGTCCATGAGGACCTGGTCGTCGACGGAGCGCATCCACGGACGCACCGGCGATTTCTTGAAGCCCTTTCCGGGATAGTACGCGTTGTCGTCCTCGTAGATGTTCACGAGCTGGAAGTATCGGAAGTCCACGGGATCGGGACAGAACACCCAGGCGCCGTTGAAAAACTCCGGGTAGAAGACCTGCGCCGCGAGAGCGCGCCAGCCGCCGGTCGAGCCTCCGAAGAGCGTGCGCGCCCAGCCTTCGCCGATCGCGCGGAACCTCTTCTCGACGTGGGGGATGAGCTCTTCCACCATCGCGTCGCCGTAGGGGCCGACGTTCGCCGAGTTCACCGCGTAGGCGTCGTCGTAGAAGGGATTCGGGTCCTGGATCAGAACCACGAGCATCTGCGGAAGCTTTCCCGAGGTCCAGTCCTGATAGAAACGATGGGCGCTCTCCTGCGATTCCCGCTCTCGTTCTGTCGCCGCGAGATCGGGAGGCGCCTCCCGAAAGCGCTGGAACGTCGGCGCGAAATGGTCCTGAAGGTAGGCGACGGGGTAGCGGGCCTCGGGGCTCGTCTCGAATCCCGGCGGAACGAGGACCGCGGCGCCCATTTCCATCTCACGCCCCCAGAACCGGCTCACGGAGGCGCTGCGGATCCGCACGTGCCGTACCCACTCCGTGTCCTCCGGAGGCGGGATCGCCGGGATCTTCTCCGTCAGCTCCAGGCGGAGGTCGATTCCGCCCCCGGGATCGATCCGGACCTTGCGCGGCAGGCTGAAAAGGTTTCCGGGCGATTTGTTCCACTCCTGTCCCTCCCACTGGTCCATGTGGAGCTTGACCAGGTGGCCATCCTCTCGGTGGAACGTCGTGTATCGATTGAGGACCGCCTGGACGCTGTACTCGCCCGGGGGAAGCTCGTGAAGGCTCTCGACGGGATATCCGAGGACGGAATCGTCGAAGATCGCCGGGCTTCCCGGCAGGAGCCCTTCGACATCGATGCCGAAGAACGGTTGGGGCGCATCGCGGTTCACCACGTGAAATCGAGGCTCCGCGTCGTCGCCCGAGGAGAAAAGAAGTAGGATGCGGCCATCCACCGCTCCCGATTCGATCGCGGGAGACACGACGATTTCGACTCGAGAAGCCGCTGTCTGGGGCAGGGAAGCGAGAACCAGGGCGAAGAGGAAAGAAACCGTCATAGGAAAGCTCCGAAGAAGCTAATCCCGCGACGACCCGCTGTCAACGCAAAAAATCTCCTTGCGGTGGCCGCGGTCTCGTGGCTAGGCTGTAGCCCGATGAAACGGCGGGGGTTCCTCCCGTCGAAAAAACAAAAAAAGGTGCCAATTTGCCATCGCGATCGATTGTCGTGTCGTCCCTCCTTTTCCTTCTCCTGAGGTCGGTTCCCGCGTGGTCCCAGGACCCGCCCCCTCCCGAGAAGAAGCTCGGATGGCAGGACAAGGCGGAGCTCGCCCTGGTGCTCACCGCGGGCAACTCCGAGACCAGCACCTTTGGGTTCCGCAACATGCTTTCCCGCATCTGGACCGATGCGGAGCTTCACATCGAGGTGGCCGGGCTCCGCACCGAGACCGCCACCGTCACCGCGACTCCCGTCGGGACCTCGGCCGACGACTTCGTCCTCCAGGAAGAGTCGTCGTCGACGCTCACCGCGGAGAACTATCTCGCCCGGGCGAAATACGACCGAACGCTCCGTCCCAGGCTCTTCGTGTACGGGACGGGAGGCTGGGACCGCAACGTGTTCGCGGGGATCGAGAACCGCTACAACGCCGCCGGCGGCGTCGGCAACATCTGGCAGGACCGCGAAGACTTCCGCTTCCGCACGGACTACGGTATCTCGGTCACCCATCAGATCCCGACCATCGGCTCCGAAGTCACCTTCGCCGGTCTGAGGCTGTCCGCGGACCTCATGCGGAAGCTCTCCGCCTCGACGACGCTGACTCATCTCACCATCGCCGAGGAGAACCTCGACGAGACCGACGACTTCCGCCTCGACAGTCTGACGGCGGTCGCGGTCACGATGACGGACCACCTCGCGCTCCAGGTGAGCCTGAAATTCCTGTTCGACAACGTCCCCTCGTTCGTGGAGGCGGACCTGCTCTCGCCGATAACCGGCCTCCCCGCAGGGATTCTCGTGCCGGTCCAGGCGGACAAGCTCGATACGCTGTTCAACGTTGCGCTGGTCGTGAACTTCTAGCCGTAAATAGTAAGGAGGAGGTTATGGGTCTCATTGATTTCGTCATGGGTGCGGGTGACAAGCTTTTCGGTCCCAAGGAGTCGGATCAAGAGAGGTCGGCGAAGGTCGAGAATCAGGTCCGGAGGATGGGGATTCCGGTCGAGATGCTGAAGGTCGACGTGAAGGGCGAGCAGGCGACCGTAAGCGGCAAGGTGCAGACGCAGGCCGACCGGGAGAAGATCGTGCTCACCGTAGGCAACACCAACGGCATCGGAAAGGTGGACGATCGCCTGGAGCTCGTGGTGAAAAAAGAAGCGCCGAAGAAAGAGCCCGAGGCCAAGTACTACACCGTGGTCAAAGGCGACTCGCTCTCGAAGATCGCGAAGACCCAGTACGGCGACGCCAAAAAATACCCGGTGATCTTCGAGGCGAATAAGCCCATGCTTACCGATCCCGACAAGATCTATCCCGGGCAGATGCTGCGTATCCCGCCCATCGCTGCGGGCTGAGAGGCGCCCCACTACGGGCTCGCGACGGCCCCCAGTAAGACGAATCCGTGGTGGCCGTCGCGGGCCAGGCTCCGGGCGAGAGACTCGGCGCCGTCCCTCTCCTGAAACTCCCCTGCCCAAACCCGGTGGTACACGGCGCCTCCGTCGCCGAAGGGTGAGATCACGACGGGAGAATAACCCTCGGCCTGGAGAAGGACCGCGAGCTCCTGGGCGCGGGCGACGTCGGTGAACGAGCCCATCTGGACTCTCCACCTTCTTGCGGCAAGAGGGCCTTCGAGTCCCAGCACCTGAATCCGAACGGGAGTGACGCCGCGGTCGACCAGGTCCAGCTCGCGGGCGGCGGCGAAAGACAGATCGATGATGCGGCCGTCGACGTGCGGCCCGCGATCGTTCACGATCACCTCGACCGCCTTTCCGGTCTCGAGGTCGGTGACCCGCACGAGCGAGCCGAAAGGGAGACTTCGATGGGCGGCGGTCTTCCGCTCCGGGTCCATGATCTCGCCGCTCGCCGTCGCCCGGCCGGCCTCTTCGATCCCGTACCAGGAGGCGAGCCCGTCTTCCGTCGTCGACGGGGGCCCGGGAGCGACCGGCGGCCTGCGGCCGGCGCAGGCGGCGCCGAAGGCCAGGGCGAGGGTGACTCCGAGAAGACGTTTCATTCCGGGAACTATAGTAGTATGCCTCGGTTCAGCCCATTGAAGGAGGTCCTCATGGCTCTTCGTCTTCTATCCGCGGCATTGATCGCATTCCTCGCCTCTCCGGTCTCGGCGCAGCTCGAAAGCGTGGGAAATCTCAGTTTCGAGACCTCGGCCTCCCCCGAGGCCCAGAAACATTTCCTCCGCGGGATCGCGATCCTGCATAGCTTCGGATGGAAGCAGGCGATCGCGGAGTTCCAGGCGGCGCAGAAGATCGACCCGGACTTCGCGCTCGCCTACTGGGGTGAGACCCTCTGCTACAACCATCCCCTCGCTCCCGAGCAGGACGGGACGACACCGCGCGAGGTTCTGGCGAAATTGGGACCGACGCCCGAAGCGCGCCTCGCGAAAGCGCCCTCGGCGCGCGAGAAGGGCTTCCTTCGGGCGGTGGAGGCGCTTTGGGCCGAAGGACCTCAGAAGGACGACTGGCGAGCTCGTCGCGTGTCCTACATGGAAGAGATGGCGCGGCTCCATCAGGAGTTCCCGGACGACGACGAGGTCACGACGTTCTATGCCGTCTCGATGCTGAGCGGCGCGCGGGCCCTCGAGGACGACACCTTCCGGCTGGAAGTAAGGGCGGGCGCTCTCGCCATGGATGTCTTCCAGCGGAACCGGAATCACCCGGGTGCGGCCCACTACATCATTCACGCATTCGACGATCCCATCCATGCTCCCCTCGCCCTCGACGCGGCGGAGGCCTTCGCCGACATCGCTCCCGCGGTCTCTCACGCCATTCACATGCCGACCCACATCTTCATCCAGCACGGGATGTGGGAGAAGGTGTCCTCCCAGAACATGAGGGCGCACCAGGTGGCGAGCGATCTCTGGAAGACCGGCGACAGCATGGGCGACATGTCGCACTCCCTCGACTGGGGCCAGTACGGATTCCTTCAGAAGGGCGACTACGCGAAGGCTTCCGAAGGCATCCGCCGTTTCGAGGAAATGGTAAAGATGTCGGACCAGGGCCGCGCGAGCTCCGGCTTCGCGCTCGCGAAGGCGCGGTACATCATCGAGACCGAGGATTGGAAGGTGCAGGAAATGCCCGAGGGGGCTTCCGATGAGGAGCTCCTGGCCAACGGGATGAGCGCGGTGCGCCTGGGAGATCTCGCGGTGGCGGAGAAGATGGAAAAACGGCTCGCGGAAAAAGCCGCCGCCGCCTCGAAGTCCGACTCCTTCGGAGCCCATGCGGGCCACGGCGGCGCTCCGCCTCCTCCATCCGAAGAGGATCAATCGACGAACGTCATGCGCCAGGAACTGGCGGCTCTCATCGCGCTCGCACGCGGGAACAAGGACGAGGCGGTAGAGCTCCTGCGGAAGGCCACAACCGTAGAGGAAACGATGCGTCCGCCGAACGGCGCCGCCGACCCGGTGAAGCCCTCGCATGAGCTTCTGGGGGAAGTGTTTCTCGAGACCGGCAATCCGTCCGAGGCGGCGAAGGCGTTCGATGCCTCTCTCCTCCGGATGCCCAACCGTGCGCGCTCGCTCCTGGGCTCGGCCCGGGCGCACGCGGCCGCGGGCGATCGCGCCACCGCTTCCGAGCGGTTCCAAAAACTCGTCGAGATCTGGGGCGGCCACAAGGAGCTCCCGGGCTACCAGGAGGCCGAACGGTACCTTTCGGCGACCGACGACGGAGCGCCGCAGAACTAAATCTTCTTGTACGGACCCCTGGCGGCTTCCGAGCCGCCTCGGGGAATGCTGAGGCTCGTCCAGCGCGCGGATCCCAGATGCTTCGCCAGGAAAACGATCTGCCCGATGTGATAGGCGGTGTGGACGAGCTGTCGCTGGATGGCCTGGGGAACGGTATGCTCCTCGCCGCGGATTCGAACCGTCTTCGAGAGATCGTCCGGGGTCAGTGAATCGAGGCTCTCGAAACACTTCGACCAGCCGCGCTCCCATAGCTTCATGAGATGCTCCCGGGTCAGCGCCCGGTTCGGCTCGAACTCGCGGTCGCGATCTCGATCGGGCTTCTCACCATCGGTCTCGAGGAACCGGGTCCAGCGAGACAACAGGTTCCCGCCGAGGTGCTGCATCAGGACGGCGATGGAGTTCGACTCGGTCTCTAGCGCGTCGTGAAGGCGGGAGTCGCCGTCCACCTGTGCGATCGCTTTCTCCGCGAGATCCTTCAGCCGGCGCATTTCGAATCGAGCGTTCTCGAGGAAGTGGGCTCCAAGTTCCATGGACTATGCTAGATCATGCGCACCCGAAACCTCGACCTCGAGGGTCCGGCGGGGCCGCTCGAGGCGGTCCTCATGACGCCCGCGGGGGAGCCCCAAGGCGCGGCGCTCCTGTGCCACGCGCACCCGCTTCACGGCGGCACGATGCATTTCAAGCTTCTCTTCCGGGTTGCGAGGATTCTCCAGAGCCGTGGCTACGCCGTGCTCCGGTTCCAGTTTCGAGGTGTGGGCAGGAGCGCCGGTGAGTTCGACCGCGGCCGCGGGGAGGCCGATGATGCGCGGGCGGCGCTCGATTTCCTCTATCGAGAGTACCCCGAGAAACCCATCGTCCTTGGGGGGTTCTCGTTCGGTGCCGCGGTCGCGCTCCGCGTCGGCGCCCATGACGACGGGGTCTCGGCTTCGCTCTTGATGGGACTGCCTGTCTTGGCGATCGAATCGATCCAGGAGAATCCCCGGGCCAAGCCCGTTCTTTTCATCCAGGGGGAACTCGACGAGTTCGGCGATCGCGAAGCGATCGAGGACTTCGTGCGGTCGTTCCCCGGACCGGCGGAGCTCGTGGTCATTCCCGGAAGCGATCACCTGTTCACGGAAAAGGCCGGTCTCGTGGAGGAGGCCGTCGGCGAATGGCTCCGGAATCTCGCTTGATATAATCGATTCTTCGGAGCTACATTTTTTGGAAGTCTTCAATCGCACTCTCGCCCTCGAGCGCCTCGACGGGGACCCGGATCGGCTTGCGGATCTCCTCGGCGCGTTTCAGAAGAACGTGCCCTACGTTCTCCAGGAGCTTTCGGCCGCGTGGAAGAAGGAGAACGCGGACCGGG